>Ga0307517_10000787_pt1 | contig 54475 bp, 42 predicted proteins | sample 23_EM_MG_FD_194515 | JGI IMG/M metagenome (GOLD analysis project Ga0307517, IMG submission 194515) | Populus trichocarpa ectomycorrhiza microbial communities from riparian zone in the Pacific Northwest, United States - 23_EM | ecosystem: Host-associated > Plants > Roots > Unclassified | place... | reverse complement strand
CCCCCCCCCCCCCCCCCCCCCCCCCCCCCCCCCCCCCCCCCCCCCCCCCCCCCCCCCCCCCCCCCCCCCCCCCCCCCCCCCCCCCCCCCCCCCAGAGAGAAAATCCGATCCACAAAGAGTTCTCTCTAATGACTGCATCTCTAAGCATTGGTAGGATGCGATTGAAGCTGCGATTTTAAGACCAGAAGGGTGGCGCCGAATATCATATAATTTCCAAGATATGGGAGTTGGGAGTCGAAGCAATTGCGAATTTAAACTTACATCATACAGAGCCGTTGAAGGGCTGCTAAATCAATACCGCCAATACTGACACCCGCCCAATCTAGCACCACGATGGTTGAAGACGCACATCCACCCATTTAGTGTAGACAAAGTGCGCACTAGCTGCTTGAGTAAGACTATATAAACCACCCACTTCCAGCACGGCCATCTCAATCTACATACAGCGAATTCCCTTGGCCTTAGGTGAGGGGAACATAGTGCCGCCTAGAAAACTTCACCCAAATAACCCCCTCGGACAAACACAATCTCACAGAATAATATTACCTTCGGGAACGGCGAAGAAGAGAAAAAAGCGGCTGCGTCTCTCGGTGGTAGTGTCCTGCACATATTCTTTTTCCCAGACCTAGACAGAGCTATCGAAGTTGATTTATACTACAAGCCTTTTTTTCCATGCAATATTGATAAAAACGCGGGGGGGCTAGCCTTCGATATCTTTGGTTATGCTGGTCCATCGTCAGGCTTTCCCCAGTCCTGGGTTTGCAGTCGTTGGAGAGAATGTTTGTGCTCGCTAAGCAATTGCGGTCACGAGTGACACTCAATGACTACATTCGTCATCCACCCGTTTATAACGGGCAGTACTAGACTGCACGAACTTATGCACTACCGTCCACAAAATGCGAGATAAACACTAGTCTAACGAATAATAGGATAGCAGGACGAAGGATGAGGGAACTATAATGGGACTAAGTCTAACTAGAGCGCTAAGGGAAGAAGCAGGCTAAGAAAAAGGAGAAAAACAAAAAGTAGATGAAGAGCGAAGATCCGGAAGAAACTAGAAAAATACCCTTATCAAACCCTATTTACATTTAAATCGGCGGAGGTCCTGCTCATACCGATCCCTCGCCGGGCAAGTATTTAAAGAAAGATGTAGGGGAGAAAATCGAAATATGAAATGAGATAAGCTATGGTAGAACTCCGGTCGACAGTGAACGAGAGGGGTGATTAGGTGTTGGGGTGAGCGTCAGCTTTTCCTGGAGGGTGCCAGAACTTTAGGGACCACATGGGATGTTGAGATAGCCTAGGTGGTTCGGGTGAGGGAAGTCGCTATGCGCGGACCTGGAGGTGGAATCATTGAGGTTCAATAACTTCGGCCGGTTGCCGGGGTCCGCCGATGGGAGCGCAGGCCGGCCACTAAGATCCGCAATCCTGGTGTTGTGATCATCACGTCTGAATCATATCTCTACTCCGTACTAGTCTCAAGGCCTGGTGGGTGGCGGAAGGGACGAATGGTCACCGGAATCAAGTACACCGGAATTGGCGTTGTCCCATTCCCGTAGGATTTCTGCGACTCCATAATGTCCTTTGGAGAGAGCTAATGATAGTGGGGTTTGGTCTTGGTTGTCTGGAGTGGCGGCGCTGACATCGTTCCGCTCCAAAAGCATCTTTACTACCCCCTCATGTCCGCGCTCAGCCGCCCACGAGAGTGGCGTTTGGCCATATTTGGTGTCTGCCTGGTTGGGATTGACGTCCTCTCGTTCCAAAAGCATTTTTACTACCCCCTCATGCCCGTTCTCAGCCGCCCACGAGAGTGGCGTTAGGCCACGTCCGGTGTCTGCCTGGTTGGGATTGACGTCCTCTCGTTCCAAAAGCATTTTTACTACCCCCTCATGCCCGCTCTCGGCCACCCACGAGAGTGGCGTTCCGCCATAAAAGGTGTCTGCCTGGTTGGGATTGACGTCCTCTCGTTCCAAAAGTATCTTTACTACCCCCTCATGCCCTTTCTGAGCCGCCCGCAAGAGTGGTGTCCGGTTATATTTGGTATCTGCCTGGTTGGGATTGACGTCCTCTCGTTCCAAAAGCATTTTTACTACCCCCTCATGCCCTCTTTTGGCCGCCCATAAGAGTGGCGTTCGACCATATTTGGTGTCTGCCTGGTTGGGATTGACGTCCTCTCGTTCTAAAAGCACCTTTACTACCCCCTCGTGCCCGTTCTCAGCCGCCCACGAGAGTGGCGTCCCGCCATACCCGGTGTCTGCCTGGTTGGGATTGACGTCCTCTCGTTCTAAAAGCACCTTTACTACCCCCTCGTGCCCGTTCTCAGCCGCCCACGAGAGTGGCGTTAGGCCACGTCCGGTGTCTGCCTGGTTGGGATTGACGTCCTCTCGTTCCAAAAGCATTTTTACTACCCCCTCATGCCCGCTCTCAGCCGCCCACGAGAGTGGCGTTTGGCCATATTCGGTGTCTGACTGGTTGGGATTGACGTCCTCTCGTTCCAAAAGCATCTTTACGACCTCCTCATGCCCACTTCGAGATGCCCAGGTGAGAGCCGTCATCCCCATGCAATCGTGTGCATTAACTTCCCATTCCTTCATCTCCAATACAGCAGAAACTATGCCCGCGGTCCCTAGAAATGCTACTCCGTGGAGTCCTGTAAATCCCGTAGGTCCTCCTGCACTGTAAAAATAAGGGTCCGTGCCTCTATTTTCATTATAGCGCAATAACAGTAGCTGAGCAGATATGTGCTCATCAAATCCATCGAGAAGCCTCAGTGCAAGTATTTTGATATTTTCCGTCATCCCCCTTCTTGCATGCCCCTCCCAGTAAACAGAAGCATATTCCAGAAGCGGTGTTGTTTCGGGGGCATTGTGAAGAGTTGGCGAAAGATCCCGAATACATCCGGAATTGAGGTAAGTCAAGCAAACCTCGGCAATTGCTGAGTGAGGACTGTGGAATAGGGTCGGATCACTTAAGAGATGCTCCTGAAGTGTAAAGTGCACTAGTCGGACTGTGGAGGAAGATGCCTCGACCGTAACAAGACCCAGGCAAGATGCTAGGAGTGTCCGTAACGCAGGAACGTCCCCCGGATCTAGATCTGTAGATCCTATTTCTACTCCCAAGGCATGACAGAGTTCCTGGGTTCGTAATGGCCGTTCCGAATATAAAACCCACATCAGGGCTTTTAGTCCGAGCACTGATTTATATCCTTTCTGCGCTTTCAGTCGCCTTAGAGTTGCTGTGTAGGCATCACTCAACCCGTGGCCTTGTGTCATTTTGTCGAGTTTCTTTCTTCTCCAACCAATTGTCACCTCTCCTAGAATAGCCTCGATGTTTAGTGAAGCGAGGAGGAATCTGCACATCATTTTTCGTAAGTACACATCGATAGGATGAGAAGGCCAAATTCTCCTACGCACATATCAGACATCTTGTCTAAAATAACTTTCACAATATCCGCCCGTAAATCGCTGTCCATCGCCTCTGGCTCGTCATCCCTGTCTAATTTCATCTCTATGTAATTCCTGATATCGTCCGTGTTAGGACTGACGGGTACCACGACCGCCTTGGTGAAATATCTTTGAATAGCACTCCCGACATGGGGCCTTCCAGTGAGGAATATTCTCGTCCTGGGTGACTCTTGAACAATATTTCTTAGTGACTCAAGAAGCTGTGGCAGATGCTTCGGTAGGCATTCGTCGAGCGCATCAATACAGATGAAGACTTGGGACAACGAAGCAAGAGCGATCCTCAACATTCCCATCATCTCAGCAAGTAATAGCCCTCTACCACCAAACTCTTTTTTCGCCTTTTGAAACGCCTCGCGTACTTCCTTCGGGATGTCCCCCCTGCCTACTAGCTGCTTCAGAATAGCTCCAATCATGTTGGTGGTTGTCTGCTCTTGCTGAGCAAGGAAGTCGCAGTAAAGGCCTGTAACCGCAATATCTTCACCCCCCGCCTGATCGCACAACCTATCGATCACCAAGGAACTGGTATTTCTTGCCGTCAGCTGTATTCGCCTCTTTCAAAGAATACCGCCTTTTACCTCAGATATGTTTTACCCACTCCCGGATTCCCGGAGCAAAACAAGACAGCCTTATCGTCTCCACCCTCACTATCCCTCCACTCCCGAAACTCACTTGTCCCCAAAAACCAATCCCCTACACCGTCGAGACGCTCGGTGCGCACACCTTGATGTCTATTATTCGGTTCCAGTGGAGAGAGCCAGCGCATAATCAGCGCATCCTCGTCGGACATAGAGAAGTATTTGTTGAAACTACTCGTGATGTTTCCGGAGTTGACATTTCCGTCGCGCATGTTGACTGATATTTGTGCCATGATATTCTCTTCGAAATTTCGGGTGAATGTGGAAATACTAGAGCGACTTATACGGCGATAGAGGGAGTTTATAAACTTTTAGTGAGTAGAGCTGAAGAAAAGCGGGGAGATGAGGCTTGTTGTACTGCAATCTCTGCCCAATCATTCCCATGCCAAGGAGTTACATGGGCTGTGGAGGCTTCGACAAATTCTGGTTACCTCAATATGGGTAACCATAAAATGTGACGGAATAACTTGGCGCACTGTAGTCAGTGATATATTACCCTACTGACATAAGCCGTCATCTTCATTAATACATGAGGTGCAGCCTTAGCTTTCGACCCCTACCCGACCCTAGCCGTCAATAGCGGTACCTTGATAGGAAAACTGCTACGAGTAGAATAGATACGGCATCGCCAAACGGGACGGCGTGCAGATGCAGGACAGCGAACTGCACCCTGACTGCCATAGTTATAGGCATGTAAGCCATCCAATATGAGAAATATATGAATAAGGGCTGGAGACAAAGAGAACACAGACATGAGCTTTGATAGAATATAAAAACGGGATTCAAGAACATTAAATACGATAGGAGAAGTAGTTAATCAAGAAAAATATTCCCTTCAAAGAAGAAAAGAAGAGCTACTTCTACTCACACAAGGTCATCCCAAACGGACTTGGATTGGCAGGTGCCGCTAATGGTAAGGCAGTGGGTGGATGCCGGCATGGTTTGGGGAGGAGTAGGTAAGGATAGAGTACTTTCTGTTCCTCCACTGTCGTTAACAAGAGTAATAGATTTATAGGAGAAAATTGTTTGCAGAGAAATGACAGATTGAGCAAAGGTGACTTGACGGTGGCGAGCTTGTTGAATGGGGGTAAAGGGGCGGACGGGTGTTTACAGAGGCCGTGAAGAGGATTTTGAGTGGCTACAGGGTCTGTAAACCTTTCTTTTCTTCTTTTTGTCTGCCTTCTATGGGGTATTGTAGAGACTCATTACCTTCTTTCCGTCAATGACTGGTTTGTTGAAAAGAAGATTGTAATTTTCTATTCAATGGAGCCACTTGTCTACCGCTTTTGCTAGAGCATGAATGTCACTGTAACATTGTTTTTATATACTTATGACTTCCCTTCACTATGATACAGGTACCCCATGGTATGCTAACTTGCGTCGCACAATTCCGGAGGCTTAAAAATAAGTCGAGCGCAGCTGGCTTTCCTTGCCCATTTTAATCAGGTCATTGGCTCCCCTGAAGAATCAGGTCACCATCGGTCACTCGAACCTACGGCCGCAGGTAGTGTAGCAATGCGCAATCGTTTCGACAGAGAAGTAATAATAGCCGACAGTCAAGATCACAGATTACCACCAACTACTACAAGAATGATAGGAAAGATATAGGCAGGCTATATAGTGAGGTGGCTTGGTTCCGCTTCACCAAGCTTCCGCTTCCACCAAACTTCCGCAACAAAGAACAACGGCATTGAAAGAAAGTATATAGGAATAAAAGGAATAATAAAGAAAGTGCAAAGAAGACAAAACTTGTAACCGGCTTGAGAACAAATATAGAGACTTAGAAGAAGCATTTGAGAGGAGAAAGAAAGGTTATACCAACAGGTAGTGTTGAAAATATTCGATGCGGAGGTAATGATTAACGGTGAGGGTGTTACGCAGTGGAGTGGAACGGCTTAAGTGGAAACACAAAGGTTTAAGCGAAGATGAAGATCATGATTGATTGTGATAAGTTGGAGGAGGCTTGGGGAAAGAAGTGAATAGAAGAAGGAAGGTGTGAGAGGAAGACAAGGAGGGAAGACAGGGGTGTGAAAACATTTTTAGAGCTTGCGCGTCCTTTGTCCAGTGCGTACGTGTACCTTCAAGTGCTGGCGCATCCCGCGCCAAGTGCCGCCATTGCACTGTGATTTTCAACAGGTAGGTTCAGACAGGAAGTTTACGTACAGTAGTGTGCCGTGCGATGACACAATACAGGAACTTTTATGAGGCTCATTATACATCGTTAGCCAGGCCAGAGTAAGGAACACCATAGATCTTAGCGAGGATGTTGATGAAACTAATAGAAAGCACAAAAGACCAAGGGAACGAAAGTGCGATCACAACAGACTCTGAGCGGAGCGATCAAGGATGGAGGAACTGGTAGACTAGCTGGCTGCTCTCTCTCCAGCTAAGGACAAGCCAGGAGATATATCTCTCCGTCTAACAACAACAAAGCACTCCCGAAACTCAGCGCACTCTAAAGAAACACACGCAACTAAACCTGATCCCTAATGATCACAAACAATCTTGATCCTCCGTGATCCCAAGGCCTATGCCCTGCCGGTGTGCCAACTCCCGTATGCCTAGTGACAAAGGGTATGAAAGAAACAATGAAACCAAATACCCGATACCTCATACCCTATGGCTAAACACACCAACAAACCCATAAAAAGAATATCCCATGCCTAGCGCCATATGATGTGAGAACAACCCATGGGAAAATACCTAACCGCCGGAAATCCAAGAAACCGCCTGCCCTAAACCGTTTCTCTCGTAGCCGCATATCCGCATACGTGCGTATCCGCACAACCCTCTCACCGCATGCCCTATATGCAATCCAACAGATGTAACGGGGTGGAGGAGCTGCATGGGGTGGATAAAGGAGGGAAAGAAAAATCAATCTAGGTTTTTATATGGGCGGTTAATATTACCCATGGCATTTCTCTAATATTGTGGATTCAAGCTATGATAGATCTTCCTCAGCGTGCCCCCCGCCGCCCACAATCCTTCTCATATGCTACCAAACCCTCATCTTCAACTGTTTTGTCTAACCATACTCTAACCTCTCCAGGTTGGTGATCTCGAAACCTCTTGCTATAAGAACACCCAACCTTTCAGTGCCCCCGCGGTATACACCGCTGTAACAAAAAAGAACATTGGCCGGCGCCAAATTTTACAGCCCAGGATACTGTTTTGCGATATTGCATCTTGCTGATCGAGGTCTGCTCTAACGCAGGGAAAACTACCTCCGTACAAACAAACACCGCCATGAAGCTGCCATGAGGCTAGCATTGTAAGATGGCCGGAACAAAGGGTGTGATAGGAAAACTGAAGTGTGTTCGTTGCTCGATGTAGAGGTACGATGTATAGAGAATGAAGCGCAACTGGGACTGAATATAGTTTGTTGTGGCCACTTGCACGGTAGGTCGGCTATTATCATACACAAGCACCAGAAAGGCTAGCCACCCTTGACATCGTGATAGTCCCACCAATATGCCCTAACCGGGCATCCGCGATTGGGTTACTCCATCAAATAAAACTTGTTTGTAATAATATTATGCTTTTTTTTGGCTCCTTTCGCATTTTGGAGTGCTCGAACTGGATGAACTGGATTTCTTTAAATTTGCAACCAGGCTCATATCCGTGGAGTTGTTTCCTTTCCTGATTTCATATACTATTGGTCTACGATAATATAGTGCTATACTCCACAAATATTCGCCTCACGGGAGGCCAACCCATAGCTTTACTCCCGCCAATTCGCCAAAACACCCCCAAAAAAAAGAAGAAAATAGACCTCCGATCATACATTTATAGGATCCAGCTTAACTAGCCCACACCACACAAACACATCCTCGCCCTGTCCTTTCTACCATCGGACCATTCGTTTGTATTAGGAAGAAATACAGTAGGTTAGGGTTAGGGTTCTGGTCGGGTCATTTGGAAACCTCCGCCGATTGTTTCATATCATATATCGAGTGGTGGTAGAACCACTAGCATATTCGGAGTACGATAGTCTGGAAAGGGAACCGCTGGCGATCCCTTAGTCCCTGTGGGAGGAATTACCGGGAGGGGGTAAACCTGAGGCTGCAGCTCACGGATTTAGGCCAGGCTTTTTTCATCTTTTTCTATCTGATTGCATATAACGGGCTGCACTAGGCTACACGAGCTTATACACCACCGTCCACAAAATGCGAGATAAATACTAGCCTAACGAATAATAGGAGAGCAGAACCAAAGATGAGAAAACAACTAGTACAATGGGACTAAGTCTAACTAGAGCTCTACGGGAGGAAACAGTCTAAGAAAGGGAAGAAGAAAACAAGAAGCAGATAAATAGCGGAGAGCCAGAAGAAGCTAGAAAAACAACATGATCAAAGCCCATTTATATTTAAATCGGCGGAGGTCCTGCATATACCGATCCCTCGCTGGGCAAGTATTTAAGGGAGGATGTAAAGGGGAAAATCGAAAAAGAAACGGGATAGGGTATGGTAAAACTCCAGTCGACGGCGAACGAGAGGGCTGATTGGGTGTTATGTCGGCTTCCCTTGGAGGGTGCCAGAACTTTAGGGATCAGATGGGAGGGTGTTGAGATAGCCTAGGTGGCTCGGTTGAGGGAGGTCGTTATGCGTGGACCTGGAGGTGGAATCATTGAGGCTCAATAACTTTGGTCAGTCGTCGGGGGTGCCGATAGGAAGTCGGACTAGCCACTAAGGTCCACAATCTTGGTGTTGTGATCACCACCTCTGAATTGCATCTCTACCACGTACTAGTCTCAAGGCCTGTAGGGTGGCGGGAGGGACGAATGGTCACTGGAATCAACTACGCCGGAATTGGCGTTGTCCCATTCCCGTAGGATCCTTGCGACTCCATGATGTCTTTGGGAGAGAGCTAAAGACAGTGGGGTTTGGTTCAGGTTATCTGGGGTGGCGGTGCAGACACCGTTCCGCTTTAAAAGCATCTGTACTACCCCCTCACGCCCGCCTTTAGCCGCCCACGAGAGTGGCGTTTGGCCATATTTGGTGTCTGCCTGGTTGGGATTGACGTCCTCTCGTTCCAAAAGCATCTTTACTACCCCCTCATGCCCTCTCCAAACCGCCCGCAAGAGTGGCGTTCGGCCATATTTGGTGTCTGCCTGATTGGGATTGACGTCCTCTCGTTCCAGAAGCATCTTTACTACCCCCTTATGCCCGCCCTCAGCCGCCCACCAGAGTGGCGTTCGACTATATTTGGCGTCTGCCTGGTTGGAATTGACGCCCTCTCGTTCCAAAAGCATCTTTACTACCCCCTCATGCCCTCTCCCAGCAGCCCATAAGAGTGGCGTTAGACCATATTCAGTGTCCGCCTGGTTGGGATTGACGTCCTCTCGTTCCAAAAGCATCTTTACTACCCCCTTATGCCCGCTCCCAGCCGCCCACCAGAGTGGCGTTCGGCCATATTCAATGTCTGCCTGGTTCGGATTGATGTCCGCTCGTTCCAAAAGCATCTTTACTACACCCTCATGCCCGCTCCCAGCCGCCCACGAGAGTGGCGTTTGGCCATATTTGGTGTCTTCCTGGTTGGGGTTGACGTCCTCGCGTTCCAAAAGCATCTTTACTATTCCCTCATGCCCACTCTCAGCTGCCCACGAGAGTGGCGTTTGGCCATATTCAGTGTCTGCCTAGTTAGGATCAACGTCCTTCTCTCTTCATCCCAAAAGCATCTTTACTACCCCCTCATGCCCTTTCTTAGCTGCCCACAAGAGTGGCGTTTGGCCATACCCGGTGTCTGCCTGGCTATGATTGACGTCCTCGCGTTCCAAAAGCATCTTTACTATTCCCTCATGCCCGCTCTCAGCCGCCAACGAAAGTGGCGTTCGGCCATATTCAGTGTCTGCCTGGTTGGGATTGACGTCCTCTCGTTCCAAAAGCATCTTTACTATTCCCTCGTCCCCTCTCCTAGCCGCCCACGAGAGTAGCGTTTGGCCATAATTGGTGGCTGCCTGGTTAGGATTGACGTCCTTCCGTTCCAAAAACATCTTTACTATTCCTTCATGCCCTCTCTCAGCTGCCCACCAGAGTGGCGTTCGCCCATAAAAGGTGTCTGCTTGGTTCGGATTGACGTCCTCTCGTTCCAGAAGCATCCTTACGACCCCCCCATGCCCTCTTCCAGATGCCCAGGTGAGAGCCGTCATCCCCACGCAATCGTGTGCATTAACTTCCCATTCCTTCATCTCCAATACAGTAGAAACTATACCCACAATCCCGAGAAATGCCACTCCGTGGAGCCCCGTAAATCCCGTAGGTCCTCCTACCCTGTTAAAAAAAGAGGCCGAGCCTCCATCTTCATTATAGCGCAATAACAGTAGCTGAGCAGATATGTGCTCATCAAATCTATCGAGAAGCCTCAGTGCAAGTATTTTGATATTTTCCGTCATCCCGTTTCTTGTATGCCCCTCCCAGTAAACAGAAGCATATTCTAGAAGTGGTGTTGTTTCGGGGGCATTGTGAAGAGTTGGCGGAAGTTCCCGGATACATCCAAAGTTGAGGTATGTCAAGCAAACCTCGGCAATTTCTGAGTGAGGACTGTGGAATAGGGTCGGATCACTTAAGAGATGCTCCTGAAGAGTAAAGTGCACCAGTCGGACTGTGGACGAAGACGCCTCGACCGTGACAAGGCCCAGGCAAGATGCTAGGAGTGTCCGTAACCCAGGAACGTCCTTCGGATCCAGATCTGCAGATCCTATTTCTACTCCCAAAGCATGACAGAGTTCCTGGGCTTGTAATGGCCGCTCCGAATACAAAACCCACATCAGGGCCTTCAGCCCGAGCACTGATTTATATCCCTTTTGCGCTTTCAGCCGCGTTAGAGTTGCTGTGTAGGCATCACTCAACCCGTGGCCTTGTGTCATTTTATCAAGTTTCTTTCTTCTCCGACCAATTGTCACTTCTCCTAGAATAGCCTCGATGTTTAGCGAAGCGAGGAGGAATCTGCACATAATGTTTCGTAAGTATACATCATCGATAGGATGGGAAGGCAAAATGTCCCTACTCACATATCAGACATCTTGTCTAGAATAACTTTCACAATATCCGCCCGTAAATCGTTGTCCATCGCCTCCGGCTCGTCATCCCTATCTAACTTCATCTCTATGTAATTCCTGATATCGTCCGCGTTAGGGCTGACGGGTATCACGACCGCCTTGGTGAAATATCTTTGAATAGTCCCCACAACATGGGGCCTTCCAGTGAGGAATATTCTCGTCATGGGCGACTCCCGAACAATATCTCTCAGTGACTCAAGAAGTTCTGGTAGATGCTTCGGTAGGCATTCATCGAGTGCATCGATACAGATGAAGACTTGGGACAACGAAACAAGAGTGATCCTCAACATTTCCATCATCTCAGCAAGTAGCAGCCCTCTGCCACCAAACTCTCTTTTTCCTTTTTCAAACGCCTCGCGCACTTCCTTCGGAATATCCCCCCTGCCTACTAGCTGCTTCAGAATAGCTCCAATCATGTTGGTGACTGTCTGCTCTTGCTGAGCAAGGAAGTCGCAGTAAAGGCCTGTAACCGCGACATCTCCATCCCCCGCCTGATCGCACAGCCTGTCGATCACCAAGGAACTGGCATTTCTCGCCGTCAGCTGTATTCGCCTCTTTTCAAGAATCCCGCCCCTTGCCTCAGATATGTCTTTCCCACTCCCGGATTCCCGGAACAAAACAAGACAGCCTTATCGGCTCCACCCTCACTGCCCCTCCACTCCCGAAACTCTATTGTTTCCAAAAACCAATCCCCTACACCGTCGAGACGCTCGGTGCGCACACCTTGATGTCTGTTATTTGGCTCCAGTGGAGAGAGCCAATGCATGATCCGTGCATCCTCGTCGGACTTATAGAGATTGGTGTTGAAACTGCCTGTTATGTTGCCAGAGCGGACACTTCCGTCGCCCACGTTGATCGATATTTGTGCCATGATATCCTCTTCAAGATTTTGGGCGAATGGGAAAATGCTAGAGCGACCTATACGGCGATGGGGGGAGTTTATAAACTTTCCGTGAGGGGAGAACTGAAGCAAAGCGAGATGAGGCTTGTTGCGCGACAATCTCTACCCAACCACCCCCATGCCAAGGAAATACAAAGGCGGTGGAGGCTTTGAGAAATTCTAGTTACTGATTCAACGCTATGCTCAGCAGCATAAATAACCATAAAATACCATAACCCAGTGCACCTTGCTCCATGATATATTACCCCACTGATATAAGCGTTCATCTTCATTAATATCATGCCTGTGGGGCAGCTTTGGCCTTTACAGTTAGCTCCTACTCGACCCTGGCCATCAATATCGGTAGCTTAATCGGGAAACCGCCAGAGTGGACACTAAGGTACGGCAATGCCAAGCGGGACGGGGGGAAACTGCCTCGATGACTGCCTTAGCTGCAGGGGTATAAGTCATCCAATTTTGATTCTAGAAGAGTGAAATATAGAAGTTTATGTAGCCTGCGATGCGGTATGGCACAATCGATACGATACAGTACGGTAACTCATGGGAGGTTCACTATACATTAACCCGACCAGAGTAAGGGGCACCGTAGATCTTAATGAGAGATGCAACCTGGGCGGAGGGGTTACATGAGGTGGACAAAGGAGGGAAAAGAACACAATGTAGGTTTTCATAAGCCTATCTCTAAGCATCGCTTCCTTTCTCTTGCTCTCTCCCATAAGCAACAAACCCCAATAGCTCTCATGATGCTTCCCAACAACTGTATACCCATAGTATCACTCGGTGTCTAGCAGGAGTCGCGCCGAGAGTTAAAGTGCCACGGCAGTTGTATCTCGCGGGGTCCCTCCCATCACCCACATTCTCATCCTGGCACTCTCCATTGCCACCACTTCTACTACTGTATCTTTTCGTAAAAGTCGGATCGGGGCTAAGGCAGCTGGGCTACCTAAGAGCAAGACCTAAATCACAGAACTTTAAGCATGTAGCGAAAGGCAATTGTGCAGACCTTCCTGCAAGTCAAACCAGCTCTTATTAAAAGACGCCATGCAAGCTAGTTCCAGAAGAAGCTTAAGGTTTTTTTGGAAATTACACCCCATCAAACGCAGCCTACTTCCCATCTAAATTACCATCTGTACCAGCCTTTCGACGCTGTTTTACATTAGAAACAGTTCCCCTCGAGGAAAAAGCGAGATTCAGGAAAGATCGAATGGGGTGGAGCTGATAGTCTAACTTCGATGGCCCGCAGGTTCCAGAAAGTTGGTCTCCCAATAGCAATCCCCCTCATCTCGCACCCATCGAAACTTATCTTGCATCAAATGAGTCGCATAGTTGGTTGGAGCCTGACTTTTAGATTGCTAGCTAACTCGTCCAGCTAATAGATATAAAGTACAGTACAAGGCCGCCCATTTGCTATATTTACGCCCAGGATGATTCCGTTAGGCTATCGGTGTGGGCGAGGACCTAGGCGATAGGGTATTTCCAGAGACAGCACAGGGCTTTGCACCCACTAGAATTTCCTGTTTTCTATGATATAATACGTGTAATTGCCTGACGCTTGTAAAATGAACCGCTATTGCATACACGCCAAAATTGGCTAGAGCCCCAGAATCCTAGCGGGATTTTATGCAATAGCAGTCCGTTTTCTTAGCTAGCCAAGTTGCAGTACTCTGACAGCCACTCCTGGATAACAACGTTTTGGATCGCTGTTCTCTTCTATCGCAGGGGTTTAACTCTACTTCTTCTTCTTCTTTGCTTTTCCTATAATAGTCATGTCATACTCAATCCCCCCACCCCCCCCCCCCGGCATAATATTTTGCGTAGGTTATACTCTAGAGTTTAATTTATGCCAATGATTAGCATGGCCTTCCATCTCGTCTCATTATCTGTAATAAAGCACCCCCAATCCGAGCACACGACCACTTTCAGCATTAAGTACTCGAGCACATAAAACACCAAGGGCTGCCCAGGACACGGCAATCCCAAGCAAAACGCAAACGACATTACCGTAGCCGACACCTCATCCGGCGGGTAAGGTCTTGAGAAACCCCCACAAACCGTTACACTTGTCATAGCACGAGTGGCCACCGGCTTTCTGCCAGCATGTGCGAGCACGCAAAGTAATTAAAAGTCAGAGAAAGTGCGGCTGCTGTGGTGGGTACGGTTGTGAAGCTGGAACAGCAGTGTATTTTCCATCAGTACCGTAGCAGCAGAAGGAAGCAGGAGGCGGCACACACAACACTATCCCCTGACAAAGTGGGAGCGGATTGAGCAGTCCCTATATAGCTGCGCTATATTTCGTAGTTCTTACCTCTCGAAAGGACACTCCAAGTACTAGTACACCAACGAACTTGAGATCAACCAGGTAATAAGGAAGACAGCTACTAGAGCTTCCCTAATTTCCTTCTTTGTATTCCTAATTGCTCCACCATTCCATACCTTTAGATGCAATCAACCACATCACAGTCTCCAACAGGGAGACGAAAACCAGCGGGTGACGAATTAGGATCAGCACCATTTGCCCCCCTGCCATTCCCCACGGACAAACCCACCTCCCACCTCCCAAATACCCCCGCTGGTCGCCTGGGTGTGTTCCTCATGCCCGAGTCGGAGACTGTACGAGTACCTTCAAGTCTAGATCAGGCATTGGAGAATTGCTGCAGTGGCATTGAACAATTGGTGCTCCCCCAACTTCCTGAACCGCCTAACGACCACCGCCCAACCCGACCTCGCTCCAAAGAAAGCCCTACCCCTACCGAACCGAGAAACAATGAGGGGGGCCCCAGGCCATCGAAGAACTCACTAACCCATGGTCCCACAAGCTCAAGAACGTATTCCAATAACTCAGATGGGGATTCCAATGACTCAAGAATCTCAAAGTAAGCTCTAGATCACAAGAAAAAACACCCCATCGCAATGGTCTCTATATCTCTCATGCTTTTTCCCCCTTCTCTTCTTTCCCATCCCAAAAAGAAGAAAAGAGGAAAAAAGCTCACAAGAAAGGAAGAAACGACCATGCCAAAAAAAACCATCTCCATTCAAGAACACATTCTGACTGCAAACCCTCCCTCATAGAACCAAAAAAACTTACCAGTGCACCGAAAATAATTGCGGAAAAACATTCGGCCGCTCAGCAGAGCTCACGCTCCACAAGAACTCTGTGCATACAAACTGGCCCGCTGTCGAGCTCTTTAACTGCCCACATGAAGGCTGTGAGCGGGCAGGCAAATCCGGATTCAAACGAAAGGATAATTTAGTCCAACACCTGCGTGGTGTACACGGAGATTTTATCGGGAAGAAGAGTGAACGCAGGTCCGCAACCACGAGGATGAGTCCACGGTCCTGTGCCTCTAGCACCAGCGTAGGTTCTGCGCAGATGGCTATCGGATACCAATTTTGGCAGGGTCAGCTACAAGAGTCTTCCAGTCTTATAGATCCGCGACCGGTAGAAAATCCGCCATTTTCTAGGGTAATTTCGGAAAGCAATTGGGCTAGCGCAGGTCCTCTAGAGAGAGTTAGCGCACATAATCAGGATCAGCCACGAGTGTCTGTTGATCCGCCAGGACTCTTCCCAGAACCCGCCCTAGCGCAATACCCACCGCCCTCCGTGGAACAACTCTTCCCAGAACTCTCCCCAGAAAAACCCTTCCTAGCACAGCAGGTGCTCAACCATCACCTATCCTCGTATGGTTCCGAGAAAGCCCTTGCCGGACCGAGCAGCACCAGGGGCGGCCGCGGGCGGTCAGTAAGTTCACCGGCCCCCAGTCCCAGTAGCCCGGCGGGCATCTACAGCCAGAGAAAGTACTCCAACCCAGAGGGGAATCCCAACAACTCAAAAGTGACAAAGTAAGTTCCAGATCACAAGAAGAAAAGACCCCTTCGCAATAGTCTCTATAACTTTCATTTTTTTTTCCCCCTTCTCTTCTTTTCCATCCCAAAAAGAAGAAAAGAGGGGAAAGGCCCACAAGAAAGTAATAACCATGCCAAAAAACCATTTTTATTGAAGAGCCCATTCTAATTGCAAACCCCCTCCCTCATAGAACTAAAAAAACCTACCGGTGCACCGAAAATAATTGTGGAAAAATATTCGGCCGCTCGGCAGAACTCAAGCGTCACGAGAACTCAGTACATAAAAACGAGGGGCCCTTTGCACCCTTAGACTGCCCACACCAAGGCTGTGAGCGGGTAGGCAAATCCGGGTTCAAACGAAAGGATAATTTAGTCCAACACCTGCGTAGTGCACACGGAGATCCTATCGGGAAGCCGAGTGGACGCAGGCCCGCAACCACGATGACGAGTCCGCGGTCCAGTACCTCCAACGCTGGCTCAGGTTCTCCCATGATGGCTACCGAATACGAGCAATTTTCGCAGGGTCAGCAACAAGAGCCGTTATTTTATATGAATCAGAAGCCGGAAATGGAATGAGAACGGGGGTCTCCGCCAGTTTTGGGGGACTTTTGGGAGGGTGTTGAATTTTGGTCCCTGGGAGGGTAGGAGGGGGGTGGAGTGAAGAGGAAATTTCGAAGAGATCTTTCTTCTTCTCCTTTTTTTCCTTGGGAGATTTTTGGACCACCACTTCTCCCTTCGTCCTTTGACCCGATATTTCGCTTTCTGTCTTTCTGTATCTTCCGTATCGCCCTGTTTTTCTATCTCTCGTCTTTCCCAACCACCTTTGCCTTATCTCCTTTTGATATATCCCCACTACGTTGTTTTTTCACCTTTTCTTTGGTTCCCTATGTTCTATTATGCTTAGCCTCTTGTGACCTTTTTGTCTTTTCCCCGTTACACGCTTTTTAGGTGATCCTTGGCTCTCCGACCGATTTGCTTGCCCAGCCTCAGAAATAGACAAAAGGAAACTAGAAATTTACCCACCACTCTCTTTGAGTTCCCCCAGATTCATGTAAAATTCGCGTTGCGGGATATCCTGATAAATTTAGACAGTGGCGAGGCGAACTCCCCTCCACTAAAGCTATGGTAAGCTACCTGTAACTCTATTTACTAAGTATGAAAAGAGTGTTCTTTATATAGGAGTGCTGCTACTAGATCGAGGAAGGGGCTAGGGCGAGACTGTTCCATATAGTGGATCCGTCTAGTCACAGCCACCAGACAGAAATGCAGGTGAAATGGAACCTCAGCCTGTCAGAGATTGCTGTGCTGTGGGGGGGGGGCAGGGAGAAAATCCGATCCTCAAAGACTTTTTTCTAATGACCGTATTTCTTCGCATGGTAGGATACGATTGAATCCGTGGCTTAAGAACCGAGGTATAATGCTGAATGTCATATAATCTTTGAGAAATAAGAGCTAGGAGTCGAAGCAATCGCGAATTCCAAGCATACATCATAGTAGAAAAACTGAAGGGTTACCAGATCGATACGACCCATACTGTCTCCCCTCTAATCTAGCACCATGCAGGCCCAAGACTCATATCCATCTATTCAACGCAGACAAGGCGTACACCGGGTGCTTGAATGAGAGTGTATAAAATACCCACTCCCATCATAGTTATCTCAACCCACATACAGCGACTCCCCTCGAACTTAAGCGAAGGGAACCATATTCCTACCTAGAGGGCACCGCCGATATAATGCCCCTAGATAAGCATAATCCCGCAGAATCTTATTGCCCTCAAGAATGCCCAAGAAGAAAAAAGAGTGGCTATTGTGTTGGGAGTGTCCTGAACTTATTCCTTTTCCTAGACCAGATAAAGTAGCTAAAATCATCTTACGAGACAAGCATTTCGTTTCATGCAATGTTGCCAAAAAATGCAGGGGACTGATCTCTAATATCCTTAGTTTCGTTATACCAGTTCACTGTTGGTTTGTCCTCGGTTCTGGCATTACAATTGTTGGATCGTGTTAGTACTCCACTAGCAACTGGGTCACGAGTGACAATCTGTGACTGCATGAGCTATCCACTTGTGTCTGAGCCTATCTCCATGCATCGCTCCTTTTCTCTCCTCCCCCATAAACAACAGGCACCTAGACCTCAACCCAATTTCTATTCGTGCCAGTCTACGCTCTCGTGATACCTCTCAACAACGGTATACTCACAGTATCACTCGGTGCCGACCAGGAGTTGCTATTGAAAATAACCAACGCGGAGGTAATGATCGGCGATGAGTGTTTTACGTAGCGGAGTGTAGCGGCTAAAGTGAAGACACAGAGTTTGTATCAAGTGGTGAAGAAATTCATGATTGATTGAATTGAATGTATAGAAAGGAAATCTTGAAGAAAGTTAAGAACCGGGCGGAAGGCTTGGGCGCGGGAATAACAAGGAGGAAGGAAAAACAAGTAGGGGGGTACTTTTCATAGCTTGCATGTCCCCCCGCCGGTGTATATGCATGCCACTGCGGCCATTGAGGGCAGTCATTTCCCATCCAAAGCGTGGCTATTTATTACAGCTGTGATACACTAAAAGCTATGGCACCACAACCCCAGTTGTATATTTCGGGGCCCCCATCGTCCTCACCCTCATCCCAACACTTCCCGTTGCCACTACCATATCTCCCTTAAAAGTTCGGACATGAGCTAAGGGCAGCCGAGCCAACCAGAAAGTGAGACCCCAAGCCTCCGCACTTTAGGCAAATAGCGAAAGACAGCCGCGTAGACCCTCCCGCAGCCAAATCTGACCTCTGCGAAAAGGTACAATGCAAGCTAGTTCTAAAAGAGGTTTAGGGATTTTCGCAATCACACACTATTGAACGCAACCAATCTCCCCTCCGAATTATTATCCGTACCAGTCTTTCCGTACCGTCCATATTAAAAACAGCGCCTATTGGCAAGACCCAGAAAGAGTCAAATGTGATGGAGCCGATGAGCTTGCTTCAATGGTTCCCCAGTAGCAACCTTTCGTACCTCCCACCTAGTGAGACCTATTTTGCGTCGGATGGTCGCATACTTAGCGGGATTTTGACTTTTAGGCTGCTAGTTAAACAGCATTGCTAATAGGCGCATAAGGCGCATTCGCTCTATAGCCTACGATGACTTTCGTTCGGCTATTTCACCCATTTTCAAGTCCAGCATCACTATTACCCCTAAGTGGACTGCCTCTTGCCATATAGCGAGTGATGTACGATGAATCTGGAAGACGAAGTGCTGATCTCACTCAGTCAGTCCCAAAGCCAAAGTAGGTGCAAATACTCCCAATCCTCGCCCACCTCCCATAATACGAGTGTGGTGCCGTAACAATGCGAACCCAATGCACTTTAGGAACCTCCTCATTGGCAAAAAGAAAAGAGCAGAACGGGAGCTCCAGTGCCAGTTTAAGTTACACTGTAGTGCCCTCGAGGGCCGTGCCTCAAACGCAGCATCATGAGAGATTCCGCCAGGTTTTCCCCATCAGCCCTGGAGAGCAAATACAAGCATCATTCAGAAGGCCAATTGCCCCGAAGTTAATGGAATACGGGATAAGTTAGAGATAGCATCCCCTATACGCCATAGTAGAAGCTATAAATGGTTGATTTATAGTACCTAGTCAGTGGACTAGGGGCCAGCGATAGTGTGCAAGGGGGTTCCAATGATGACCACGGGGCTTCCGATGCCGAGTGATTTGTGGGGAGGTATAGATGCCAGGAGAGGTTTGAGGGATCTTGAATCTAGGAACCCCACGATGTCTCCCACCAACGTCCATCACTCTCGCCGTGCTGCACTTTGAAAGCGGCCCGCACCTATCAAAATAGATGATTGATGATCGATGGAACTTTGCGTTTAAAGAATCGCGTATGGGGTTCGGATCGGACATTGTGACTAGGATGCCGCCCCTATAATTATGCAAGATAATACCGCATAATTATTATACTGAGTAGAATACCAATTCAACGCACCGTTAGCCATTTCAACCCTCCATTCTACCACTAAAAATTTGGACCAACATTTCCAGACAATATTTTATATCATTCCTCACAATCGATAGCGAGCATCACCCTATCTTAGAGCCCCCGCATAGAATCCCGTCATCCGCCTACCACCTGTCACCACTATCTGTGCCCCGCAATTCAATAAACAGTTCATAACCCGCCAAGCGGTATTCCCAATTAAATCTCGTATTCGAAGCACAACACTCGGAAGGGTTGCCCCCGATCCCGGCACCAGGATGTTGGACAGACAGTGCTGGGATCCTGAGTTAGAGCGGTTTTATCCAGGAAATTGTTATTATCATGGCAACCATACAGTATGGCCCAGGATATCGGGAATATCCCAGTCCTTGATATAAACCACTATGGGCCGTGTCGATAACCGACAGTAGCGCCACTAATAAGAGCAAAAGAGACGACTCTGCCATTGACGATGCGATGAAGAGAGACTAGAATAGGATATATTTTCGTGCCGTACCGGTATGGTAAGCCGAGCTTTGATCGGCCGTTAGCCATCACATAAGAAGGGCCTTAGTAAGCTAAATAGATTAGTAACGAGAAATCTATCACGAGGATAGAGGAAACAACTTGACCTTCTCGCTTCATGATATAGATCCCGCGTTTGAGATTTAGAGCATCTCTACCACGCGATACGTCCGCAATAATTGTGAAATGGGATGCCCAGGCTTGTCTCTCCTGCGGTGATTTCCGAAGCATCCCGAAGTCATAGCTTCCATTCGCCAGCTCCAATCTTTTGTGGGGGGGCAATAAGCGCCAGGTGGTTGGGTTGTCCTTGAATGAATTGTTGTTCTCGCTTGTCCCAGATACGGCCAGTGAGTGAGCCGCCTCCTATCGCTCCGTCCCGTTGCCTGAGGCTATAATACTAATACCTACACATTTACAGTTCAGTCTCAATTCCGATGACGGAGGGGAGTAGGGAGAGGGAGAGAGCCTTGGATGAGGTGGCGGGGAGCTACTCTAAACGAATGATATGATCAGAGGGCTCAAATAGAAGAGGATTGCCCTGTCCCCGGATTTGCCTCCTGCAAGCTGATTGAAGGGCGGATAAGCCACTCTCATAGTATGTAGTGACACAGGAGCTACCGTACTTTCTGCCAACTGGTACCGTACCCACAGTGCAGCATGCAAGAACGCACCAGCTCTGACAGCTAGCTAGGGATATACAAGTACGGTCTACGATACTTGTATGGGTATTCTTATTTTCGTTTTTCCATTTTTTCGTTTTTTTCTCGTTTTTTTCATTTCATTTTTTCTCCTCATTTCTTCCCCCCCCCCCTGCCCACACACAAACGTTTGTTCACTCCGCTGGCTATTCCGTGGAACTGTGCTGTACTCGCACCGTTCCACCCACGGCCTCGCCTCCCTCTCCCGCAATTCTCGTCCCCCTGCCAACATCTTGACCACACACACCTACACCCACATTCGCTCCTCCCATCTCCTTGACCCTTCCCCCATCCCTTCTTCCTTCTCCCCTACCCACGCATTCCTCTTCCCCCTCCATTCCATCTCTTCGCCCCTTTGCCACTGCCCCATTCCCTTGTTTTTTTTTTACATCTTTTCTTGCGATTCCCGCTATACGTTCTTTACCCTTTTTTCTCGTTCGTCCCTTTTTTTCCTCTTACCCAATATGCATACAAACACACCCTACTCCCTTAGCACGGGGGTAGCAACCAACCCCTCCCGATTCGCACCTCCCCGGCGTTCGTTATCGTCCATGAGAACGCCCTCCTTATTGCCCGATATTTCAGAACATTCGCCTGCACCTCCACGTTCACCTTCCCCGAATCACTTACGTCCTCTACCCACAGTGCGCTCGGTTTCTGTTGCCTCATTTCTCTCGGACGGCACGATAGAGATAGAGGGCTTTGGCTTCGACAATGCTTCGGAGGTCGGTGATGATGCGAGTATCTACGGAGAGAGCATGTATGAAGGGAGTGTCTACGAAGGGGAGGATAGATCCGACTTATCGTGGAAAGCGGAGAGGATTTTGGCCAATGCGAAAAAAAAGTTGGATTTGTGCGGGCAAAACATTTCCCGTGCAAGATCATCTCTCATCCTTTCGCCGTCCACTACACCCACCAGCTTTACAGAGCAACTAGAATCGGTCGCCGCGCTACCTAGGCAGTCGCCAAGCTTGCATTCACAGAGGTTCAAGTTTAATAACAGCGCATCACATGGTAGGACAGCGAGCGAAAGTGCAGTCCCTAGATCGTATCCTTCACATAATTCCGCGAATGGGAGGAGTTCTGGGAGGAACGGTGATGGGTTAGGGACAATCGAGGACGTGAATGAATATCCATCCGAGATTGAGAGGCCGCAGTCGGAAATGTCGAGGTCGAAAAGCACCCAGCAGATGAGGGTGTTGAGAGATCAGATGAAGGACCTGAGAGGGAAAATTACTTCACTGCAGCAACAAACTCGCTCGGACTCAATGAAGCGACGGAGCGTAAGTAGTCTCAGGTCTACGCCAAATCCCTACGAGTCACATGACAGCGTCACTCCAACCTTAGATGATATTAAGCAGGAGAGGACCCACAGGGGGAATGAGAATTGGCGAACGATTGATCACGAAGATGACATACCAGATGACTACTCTAGCAGAAGTGGGACTCCCCGTCCAAGACCATTTCGCAACTCAGCCTCACCATTTGAAGAACGGCATGAAGACAGGGAAGATGCATTTTCATATGATTCCTTGTTCTATGGGAACGGGGTATATGCTGGAAGCAACGGCACTATAACAAGACCCATGTCGTACGGCAGCGACGGAACAAACTCAACTGCAACAGCCGTAATTGAGCCCATCAAGTCCTCTCCGACATCCCCTTCGATAATGAGGAGGAGCGATAGTCACGGCTCGATCGAATCCTTCGAAACGGCAGCCGAAGTTCCACCCCCGGCACCACGGCACCCGACTGAACCAAGTCCGCCTGTCATCGCTCCGGAATGGTTAGCCCCAGCTGCTTCTTCACCCCGCGATGATGGCTATCATAGTGCGCCACATACGCCCCGCTCTCCATCCTCTGCCAACGTAGCCTTTTCGAAAGCAAAACCCTCAGCGATGACAAACTCACTAAGCAACTCTTCGATATATCTTCCAGCCCCAGAGACACAGAAATCCCAAAAACGCAAATCTTCCATCGCGATCGGCGCTTCAGAATCGATCGATTCGGTGCTAGTCACCAACGCGGACAACGTCAGTGAGATCGAACTGAAGCTCGACGAAGGGGATAGAGACCTGATAGAGCGAATGATAGAAGGCCTCGGAAGTTTCTGCTGTAAAATGGAAATGGAGCGCCGCGAAGACATGCGGGAGGAATACAGACGTCGACTCGAGTGCGCACTCCGAATATTACAGGGAGTGGAAGTATACGATGACGAAGATGACGGAACCTTTTGATCAATTTCGGCACCTGTTTTTGCTTCATTTGTGTGTTTATTGTTTGCAGTTTGTTTGGTTGACTGGTATAAGAACAAAAGTTGGACACTCACCCTTTCCTGAGCCCTCTTTTCCCTTGCCTCTCCTTCCCTAGTACCCTTTCTACTTGTCTCTGCTTGATTTGCCTGCACGAGTGAATTCCCGGGGTGGGATTTGCCGGGGCAATCTCAAGGAGTTTTATTTCTTTCTTGGTTATTGTTTAATAGTATTATCCTGGTAGGTGTGCTTGTGGCGGGGCCAGGTTTGGTTGGGGAGGGTAATGCAGTCAATGAATGGAAAATGGCTGGTCAGCAGAGTTGGCTATGCCATTACCTGTATACACGTTTCTCTCTTTGCTGAGCATTCATCACGAGTGATCACTCGCGCGATTAGCTTTGCCACGCTTTGGTAGTTGTCCTCAACTCCGTTAAGGGGCTCGGTTTGTATAATAACTTCGATAGTATAGGTTTGGCATTCTCCATAGAAAATGTTGGGGCTATCCATAGGTCCTTTTTTTCCCGTCATTTTTTTCTTCTTCTCAAAATGGGGCTCAGATAAGGAAGCGAGGACCTACCTAGATAAGCTTTAATACACTCAGGTTGCCTCACCATCTCTCTTCCATTCACTGCTCGTACAGTTCAATTGCCATCAAACATCCTCCACCTCCATTTCTAACAAAATGATAAACCAAAGACGATACGTTATCGCTTATCACCCACTCCTTCTTGATATAACAAAACTCCCCATCGGGTGATAAATGACTCACCACAATAGCAAAAAGCAGGACACGGATGGACAGCGTGGCCCACCTCCCTCTCTTGCCTTGCTGTGCTGGTTGTACTTGAGCACGGTGGTACTAACTTAACAGACCCTCCATATATATATGTATATATAAAAATACACATACCACAATGTCTGCGATCGCACTTTCCCTAGTGTTGGGAATAGACCCTATTCGATGCCCAAGTTGGCCTCTTTACCCGCAGAACAGATGCGTAGATAAATGGACAGAGCGTTGGGTGGTGAGTTGGTGTAAATATAGGTCATGACGAGTGCTGCGGGGTTTATTGTCCTGGCGGCAGTTGTTGGTGGTGGTGGTGGGGGGAGGGTCTTGGTGCGGTATATAAGTCTCTGCAGTGTCCCGTTCCTTTTGGTGGTTTCCGGATGGATGGACGGATAGTGAGCTCGCTGGAGGGAGGAAAGGGGTTGGGGAGGGGTTTCTGTAGCTGTCCTGCGAGGCTGAAGGATCGTTCGGTACTAAAAAGCCAGGTTTTTGGCTGTGCTTATTTATCATTGTTGACTCCTCTTTTTTTCTTCTTCCTCTTTCTTCCTCCCCTTAAGTCACCGGTACTACTGATACGTCGTGAAGGTGAAGATGGTGCTTCTTCTCTTTCTTACCAGTCCTATCGATACCGGCCCGCCCCTCCCGTCGACTAACGTTGCATTCCCCATATAGACCAGGCCGGGCCACAACTCTTGGCAACAACGCTGGAAATCGTTACGACATCCACGTGATCAGGTGAAACGAAACTACCGTTCGTCGCGTCTTCCTTCTTTGACCTTATCCACCATCACACATTGCCAGTCTGTGTACTAGTACACAAGGCTTCGACGAAATCAGACTCACCGTTCCAGCCCGGAACACAATGTCTACCCGGGTATTCGCAATACAAGAAAGCGTGGAGATGAGGAGTCCATCCTATGGGATGGAAGAATCAAGCGAATCAAGGCCTTTGCTCTCAAACACCCGTTCTGTTTGGAACGATCCTTTCTGGGAATGATGAGGTGTAGTTCTCATATCACACCAACAGAGTCGGCAAAGTTGAACGTTTCCCCCTCCCATTCCTTTGCTATCGTACGAGCACTACGTCCCTCGGCGGGGTAATTTACTATTCTACGTGGGTTGCTGTTTTTCCCCCATCGATGAAACGCTCGTCGGGGGGGAGAGGGGGAGGGGAGTTCACTATTCACATAACCACGTAGACTTGCTGTGAACATTGAGTTTCATCGATTTATCCGTCTTGTTCTTATTTTATTTTTATTTTGTTTTTATTTTTATCCTTTTGCATTATGGCTGTTTATTTATTCCCTTCACTGTCTGTCTGTCAAAAGGGGTCCAGATATTATCATGTCTGTGATGTGTGGATATTTCAGTCCTATCCACCGTCTTTGTTTTTATTTTTACTCTTACTCTTTTGCCTCTTCAAAAGATCTATGACGCGTGTTTTTGTTGTTGAGTTCCTCTTCCCTTCCTCCTGAAACCGAGCCGTCCAGTCCGATGTCCGGGTCGCAATTTCATCGTTTTTGTTTTTTCGCAGCCTTTCCTGTGATGGAGAAAGTGTGAATGCAGACCCTTTTCCTTCCCTCCCTCTCTCATTCCTGTTTTTTGACTTTTTTAATTTTTATTGTTATTTTTATTTCCTTATTTCTTTTGTCGACGCTGACCAGACCCGATACTCTGGCCGTTCGTTGTGTCCCCAGTTTCCGATAAGCATTCCCAAGTTTGTTGGCCCAACGTCATACCGTTCTCAAGAGGGAAAGCCACAGTCACCTTATTACAGTTCTGCACGCGGCTGTTACCAGGGTTAGGTGAGAATCTACCGACACTCAATAGGGAGAGGAAGAGAGGGGGGAAAAAGGAAAGAAAAAAGGAAGAGGAAGGGAAGGGGGAAGAGGGATAGAAAAGAAATGAAAAGAAATGAAAAAAGAAATCAAGTCAATTGATTATTAGAAACTCCACCACCCCCCACCAGCCCCCCTCCCCCACTTCTCCCTCCCTTAAACCCTTTTTTTCTCTGTGGTAGTACTTAAATACACTTCCCGTCCTACCTTCATCCCCGAAGTAGGGGGAAAGAAGCTATTGTACGTGATCAAAGCTGGGGTTCAGCAACGACACTCACCAGTGTGACGACAACACAAACCCAATACTCCTTACGACATAACTCATAATCCGAGATGAAGAAAAAACCATTCAACCCGCGCAAGATCATGCCATTGCTCAATTTCCCGAACGAGCTCATACTCCTGATAGCCGAGAACCTCCCGGACGTCAAGTCACTCTCCGCCCTGATCCTGACGAACAGACGCCTAGCCTCCCTCCTAACGCCGCACCTACACCTACGAGCGAACGAAGACAAGAACGGCATCCCAGCGCTCTTGTGGGCCGCCTGGCGCGGCCACGAACCACTCGTCCGCCTGCTCCTAGACATGGGCGCGGACATCGATATGGCGCACTCGGAGGATAAGAAGACAGCGCTACACAAAGCCGTCTGGTACGAGCACCTCGACGTCCTGCGCGTCCTCCTAGACAAGGGTGCCAACATACACGCGCGGGCAACGCACGGCTACACAGTACTGCACCTCGTCGCCATCGGCACACGCAATTCCTCTGAGGCAATTGCCCGGTTCCTCCTGGACCGGGGAGCGGACCCGGACGTGCAGAACGAGCACAAGGTCACACCGCTGCACCTGGTCGTGCAGCAGACGAGCGCGAACCTCGTCGCCATTGCTAAACTCTTTCTGGAAAAGGGTGCCAAGCGTAACCCGCGGAACGGATCGGGGGATACGCCTTTACACCATGCCACTCGCTTTGGCAGGAAGGAGATGGTCAAGCTGTTGCTGGATAGTGGCGCAGATATTAATGCCCCGGATTACTTTGGTGATACGGCGTTGCACATTGCCATCGAGAGGCATAATGAACCTTGTGCTAAGCTTTTGCTCGAGTATGGTGCTGACCCGTACGTCAAGGATTGTTCTGGGAATACCGTGTGGGATTGGGTGCACTCGGGCGCTATGTGGGAGAGCCAGGAGGATGTGATTATGGCGGAGAGGTTGGCGGCGATGATGGGGAAGATGTGCTTTGGTAAAGGCTCACAGGGGAGGAGGTGTGAGCGTGAGAGGGAGAGGAGGGCTATTACTGCTGGTTGAAACTTTTTTTCCCTTTCTTTATCATAGCGCCTTGCTTTATCATAGCGTGCCGTTTTTTTCTTGCTTGCCTGCTTGCTTTGCATTTGCATTTGCATCTGTTTCCTCCCCCCCTTTTCTTCTACCATCATCTTCATCACCATCATTCATAACATCATAGCATCTGGTATCAGCGGCGTTGGAGGCATGAAGGGGGCGTTTTCGCTTTTGCATTTGCATTTACATTTACATTTACATTTATATTTATCCATTTCTTTCTTCTTTCCTTCTTTCAAAAGCTCCTTCGATCTAAACCTCCTATTTCTTCTCTTCCCTTTCTCGCTGGTATGCTTTCTACTTTCTACTCTCAAGTTTTTATAGAACTTCATTTTTTGTAATCCCCAGCGAAATTTATTCACACTATTTCTCAGTCCGACCAAGTTCGGCTTGCCGAGTGATTCAGGATGACGATAAGAGTAAGATATCGTGTTACCAATGGGTGAAGTTACCGGTAATGTGGTGGGGTAAGGATGTTTCGTAGGGTTAGGGTTGGAGCAATTCGGAGTGAAATAAACCGGTACCGTAAGAACCGATGAAATCCACTGCGATACCGGCATCGCCCTCAGCCTTGTGCTCGCGCGACCGAGTTGAAGACGGACACTTAGGATAGCAATTCCCATACAAAGTGTCGGGCTTCAATTCGGCCGTGCGAGTAATTAGTACGGGTATATAGTCATCTCCGGATCCTGGGACAAAGGCTCCTGAGTTTTCCCGACACGGTAAAAGATCACCGCCGCACTTGTTAGATCTCATCAAGTTAATTGGTATAATGGTCAACACTCGCACCTCGCTACAACGGAACCCCCTATATACGGGGAACCTCGCTACTATGATACCGGTATATTACGAACAGAACCCTATCCTACTTACTCCCGTACAGTGCAAATGGTCCCCGCTATATAAGAAATTTCTCCCTTCCAGAACCTATCTATGACGAATGAGAAGCCCTGCAGTCTTGGCGTTCCTTATGACGAGGTTGCGGCTATATTCGCGACCCTGTTGACTCGTCCGACTAAACCAACCCGGGCTAACGGAGATACGACGTATGGTGGGGGGGTTTCACGAGTCTTTACGATAGAGGTACTGAAAACATTCAACCACCGGGTTGAAAAGCCATTTTCGAGTGCCAAGTTTTCGAGTTGGGCCGTCAGCCATATGCAAAATGGCGTTACACACACACACACACACAAAGTCCTTTCGACTCGACGTTTTTTCAACCCAGAGTGAAATGACTCTAATAAATAAGCTGATGGCAGCACGTCAAGCCGAGTCATAAGGCACGATTCTACAAGAGCAAAGTACGCACTTCCAACACCTGGCCGGTGCTCTATAAAAGCCGCCTTCTTCTCTCCTACCCCCCCCCCCCCCCCCGCCATCCCATATCCAGCATACAAAATGCCAGACCTCCGTCCCCCTTTCCCTCATCCATCAACAACCCAGTCACTCCTTCCGCTGCACCTCTCTTTGCAAGCAGCTCCATTTATCCCGCCTTCGCTCCATGAGCAATTCACCAAGGCCCTGTCATCTCCACATGTGTGTTCCGTCATAACGGCTGCTGCCGCAGAAATCCCGATAGAGTGTAAGAACTGGTCCAATGAATGGTTCGAGGAAATAACCTTGGGAGAGAGGGGGGTTCTGAGTAATACAATCCGCTTGGCGACGGTGGTCGAGGGCAAAAGAGGGGGAGGGTTGGGAGGACTTCTGTCGAGGGCCGCAGTGTGGGGGTGTCAGTTAGAGCAGGAGGCGGAGGAAGAAAAAGAGGACATAGGGTGGCAGGTCAGAAGGTATTGGCGGGGGTTCAGGCTTCCGGGGGAGGTAACCGATGTACTAGCTGGGCCGTGGGAGAATGTCAAACCTCCGCTATCAGGGGTACCAGTATGCAATGGTGATGGGGAGGGTTGCAACGAGGGGAACGTGAACGCAATCGCATGGCGCAACGGAAGGGCACATACCCTCCGCATCATACAAAACAGGAAGCCAGTCCGGGAGTCGGACATCCGGCGACAACTCGACTACATCACCTCCCTCCCCGCCTCCCCGCCCAAGGACGACAGGGAAGCAAACGTAGCCCTCCTATCGTGGCGCTGCGGCCGCACATTCTGGTCCCAACTTCACTCCCAGCTACTCGCCCACGCACCAAACTTACCGGCTTTTAAAAAGCTGTATAATTCCGCTATTAGCATCGCCCTTGACCCCGCATCCGCTGCCTGGTCACCTGGAGAAGACGAAGACGGATTGGCAAGACTACTAGACGAAGTCCGCCACGGCAGGTACAGCCCGAACAGACACGCGGACGTAACTTTTAGCATTGTCTCCTTCGGCTATGGCGAGGGAGGAGAGGGTGATGGTAAAATAGGACTAACATTCGATCACACACCCGCAGACTGCGGTGCCGCCACGGAACTCTCGAAGATCCTAGGTAGTCCCGCAGTGCAGGAAGGAGAAGTGGAAGAGGAATTCGTGGAGTGCAACTTCACCCCCGAAAGGCTAGAATTCACATTCCCACCGGGAACCAAACCCGATATACCAGAGAGCGTGCAGGAGAAGATGCCCCGGGAGGTGAGAGTTCTAACTCTGAACACAGCCGGGAGAAGCTATGTTTCCGGAGGCCTGGTAGACGTCTGCCTAAACCTTGCCCTCCAAGCTACCATGGCCCCCAGTGCAACCGGACATCAAACCTGGCCGGTCATATATCAACCCGTCTCCCAACCAAACTGCTACAAAGGCCGCTGCGGGCCCGGGGGCTGCACCACTACTGAATCGATAGGCTTCCTATCTTCCCTTTTCCCTTCACCTCCCTCCTCCCCGCAGGAGGAAGACCTGATACCCGCGTTCGAAAAGTACCTCTCCCGCCGCCGGGACGTAATTTCCGCCGCTAGAAATGGTGAAAACACCCCTCAATCATGGATTCGCACTCGCTTACCTTTTATTTCTTTTTTACGGCAGTGACTCCATCAGGTTCTTTCATCAGGAACAAGCTCTACCCGGCAGTCATCTCCGCTATCGAAGCTGGTGACCAAAGTCCCGACGTACGCGTTGTAAATGAAGTGCTTGAAAGGCTTGACTCGCAGGTTCAGTTTACTGGTTTGTTAGCCCCCCCCACTAAACCTCCAGCGGGATGTTAATGCCCGAGTAACCTAGGTTTCACGATCGATAAGAGCGAGGTTGTAGCGGGGGTGTCTAATGTTTTTATGCCTGGTATCATTCTTCCCTCCCCCATTCATTCATTCTATGATGTTGGAGAGTTGTGGTTGATTGACAACGGGGGGGGGGGATAAGACCAATTAGTCATCTTCTACCTGCAGAGGCCGAATTCTTGCGCCGTAACGTTTAGCGCTACGGGACGGTACATTCCTCAATTGCCGGGTATCCTGCAGAGGTTTAGGAGCAGGTGGGAGGTTCTTGCTAGGTTTTTGGATGGGTATGCGCGGGTGCATAGGAAAGTGAGAGGGCAGGAAAGGAATCCTAGAGTTACGGTGGAGAAATAAGGAGGGAAAAGGGGGGGCAAAAGGAAAAGTAAAGGAGGTGGGAAGGTGTATTCGATTCATCTATGTAACTTATGCTAGAATCGGAATGATGATGATGATGATGATGATGATGATGATCGTTTTACCACGCAAGGCTCGCTCCTGAAACTGCTGCTAAAGGATAGCAAGAGAGAGAAAAGTAGAGCACAAGAAAATTTTGGGGGGGGAAAGAAGGAGACGAGACGACAGCAAACAAGTAAGCAAGAAAAGCCAACCCAAATGATGTACCGGCGGATATGCTGTCCAAGGGAAAAGAGGAAGGAAGGAAAAGTCCGAATATACCAAACGCCTCGTATAGAAAAGGGAAAAAAAGAAAGAAGTTATGATAAGAAGGCGGACAAGACCAAAAGGGTAGCAAGTAAGGCAAAAAAAAAAAAGCAAGTCAAGCCATAATCCATAATCCATAAGGTCATTAAAAACAATCTATTCCCCCACCTTCTCCCCCACCTTCTCCCCCTCCCCCCCTTTCTCCACATCTGCCTCCCCGAAAATCCACCTGGAAGCGCTCCCCTCCTCCAACCGTACTTTGGCAACCTTTCCCCCATCATCAGGAATCATCTCATGCTTCAACTCCCACTCCGCCCTCCGGGTGAGTTCGGCGACAACATCGTCGCAAGAGCCAATTAGCTCTATGTCGAAATTCACGTGGGTGACAGGCTAAGTAGTAGTAGTAGTTAGTTCCCGTTGTAAGTTGTTATTGGAGTGGTAGTGGGGGGGGGGGGGGGATAGGGAAAAAAATAATCCCCTATATATATATATACCGTTTTTGAAATATAAATTTGAGGAATATGTGGTGGTAGAATTCCAATTATTTCGGATACAGGGGCTACTTTTAGGCTTGTACCGATGCAGATGAAGAGGTCGCAGAGGGCCCGGTCATGGTCTACTAGGCGTTTATTGAAGGTTTCTGGGAGTTGCTCGCCGAAGAAGACTATATCTGGCTAGTTATTTTGGGGGTTTGGTTTAGTTTTTATTTAATTTATTCATCCATTCATTCTTGGTGATTGGTAAGGAGGGGAGGGGGATGTATACTTTCATAACACCGGGTTGTGGAATGTCGTCTTCGGCATCGTCATCGCTGCTTTCGCTGTGTCTTTTACGTCTATAGTCTTCTGATGCTCGTTCACTGCTGCTCTTTCCCCTCTTGCGCTTTTTGCCCACTTTGTCGTCGCTGGCATTGAGTTTTAGGCAGACTTCGCACTTAGGTACTATCCCCTTGATCATCTCTGGGAATATTGTCTCACCGGCGACCTTGTGACCGCATTGGACGCAGCTGGCGGTGGCGAAAGAGCCGTGGCATTGGATGAGCTTCTCTGGATTGATGCCCGCTTTGATTTCTAGGTTGTCGATATTCTGTGTGTATTGCGTGAGGAGCTTATTTTTACGCTGGATGAGTTCTATGAATGCATGCGTTGGGGATATTTGATCTACAGTCGGGATAATACGCCCTGCAATACTATAAAAGATCCTTTTTTTCATATGATTGTTAGCCCCAATTTTAGTAAGTACGGGTAAGGGAGGGAGGGAACAAACGTGGGATCTTCACGGAAAACATCCAGATCGAAAACCTCTTGAGGGTCTGAAAGTCCTAATCCTTCCAGGCGGGAATAGAGACCGCTTCCTTTGGATCTAAAGTCTGGGATTCCTAAACTCGTGGAAATCTTTCACCTTGTCAGCCACTGCGACATTCTCCGTCGGGAGGCTCCCTTGGAAGGGGCCATACCCCAGCACCTGTAAGCACGATAATATTGCTTGACTCCTTCAAGAGCTTGACGACGTCGTCCAACGTGTTGTACTGTGTCAACTTTTGCCTCGCCCTAAGATCTCTAGTGATCACCATGCAGAGAAGAGGGTGGTACGCCATGTCCGGAGAGCCCTCGAGGAAGAAAGGCTGTGTGAAACATCAAAGAAAGGTCAATCGCTTTCCTCCAGGGGGCGGCCAAGCAAGGCAGAAGAACAAACCGGTCGGACACCAAAGGCAGTCAGCAATTTTTTGGCAGTAAAAGCCCCAGCGTGAAGTGTCTCTTCGATGAATCTAGCCTCTCCAACCCTTCTAAGTAAATCGCGGAGCTTGCGCGCCTCCTCTGTAGTCACCGCATCTTCCTCTGTTGCGCAAATAACCCCACCAAGCAACGACATATCAGCAAATCCAATCCGCACACAGAGCCCGAAAGTGCGCAGTAAACTCACCCGGTCCGAACACTACCGGGTCGGTGGATTGTGCAAGCCATTCGTCGAAAACAGAGCTAACGTCCCAATCCGCTCCCTCGTCGGCTCCCGAATCCTGGTCCTCGTTATCCCCCTCCTCCTCGTCCTCCTCCTCTTCCTCCTCGCGGTCGTCCCCGTAGAATTCCTCCTCTATGCCAACAATCGGGAATACCCCTTCATCCGACCCCGCTGCGTGTGTAGGCAGTTCCGCCCCATTTGGCACTCCCGCAATGGGTCTGGTTGCCATCTTCCGAGCAAGAGTTGTGGTGTGCAAAGTGTAAGCTTGTTGTCGTGGTTTGAAGGGGGGAAAGATGTCAGGAGGATCGTGGTGTGGCTAGCCGTGCGTGGCTAATGCTTTGCTTGCGTTGGCCAGGCGGCTCTCGGAGACCCTGGCCACGTGCAGATGCCTCAGGAAACGCGCACACTGCGTAGGGTACAGTACCGGTACTGTACCGCTTGTTACTACCCACTCCAGCCATGACTTCCTGCAGGCAAGGCATGATCTTGCCCACTGGGAGAAAGAAATTACTGTGAGGTGTAACGTTACGCAGAGATCCCTTCCCTGCTGCCCTTGCTGGGTAGGTTAGTCAGCAAATTCGCCTACTCAGACAGTCCACAATTCAGGCAGTGCCAGGATTCCAACAGCACGAGACGACACTATTCGACACCGCTGGGAGGGGGCAACAAAGTAAAGTTAAAAAAGGGCACTTTCTCGCTCACGCTTCACCGCTTGCAAAATGTTGCATGTACCGGTACCTGTAAAACTACCGTTCGCTTCCACGAGTAGATATGAGTCAAAATCACATACGCTATCCCATTCCCAACTGCCAATCTCTCGTTTCGTCACGATAGGAGAGAATTCCATCATCAGCACAGACATTCCCAGGCGCAGCAGGCAATACTTTACCCACGCGAGTGATCCACCATGACCTCCTCCAGACCGGCTCTCTCGTTTCGGGGGAAGTATAGTACTGTAGGACCACGCCACCGGATCCCACCCGCTCTGATCTCCGGTGTCACGACCGCAGCACTCGAGTACCGGTAATCAGTTACCGCTCACTTCAAATTTTCTGTCGGGCAGGGCCACAAATCGTAGCTACCGTAGCGTTGTTGAGATGGGAGGATACTATCCAACGGCTGGGACACGCTCAATGTTTTTTTTTACGGGGTCGATGAGAAGAAGCCACGAGCAGTACGGAAATTGTCTCACGGACCCAGCAATGACACCTTATTTTAAGCAATGCCGGTATGATACTCATCGCGACGGGGACTTTGTCACTTTGACGAACCAGAGAGTGGCTTCCGTGATTGCCAACAAGCCATTTTTTTTTCTGGCGTGATGGGGGTTATTTTTGGCCTGTGGCATGCACTGGATCTGCTTGGCTGTGGCCCGCCGGGGGCGGGACGGTGGGTTTGAGGTACCGGTACGGTATTGGGGATGAAAAATTTGTTTTATTTTACTAAGGAAATTGCCTGGTGAATCCACAGTTGAACATCGGTCAAAGAGGATAAATAAGCATAATAAATAGAACAATAGTAGCACAGCATTGGGACCCAAACGGAATGCATCAGATGGCGTTCTTTGATGTATGATATTTTCCCCTCAATTGCATTGTACTGTAGTTATTGTATCAGAGCTGCAACTTTCCCCTGACCCAGACTCGCGAACCCCCAGAATACGAACTTTGCTGCACCAATACCTGTACTACACTGGGGGGGGGGGGACAAGTATAGGCACGTCGCACACTCCTATCAGGCATGAATGCAACAACCAGGGATAACGCTCTCGAGTCTCCCTCTCTACAGGCTCTAACCCACTCCTCTCCTGGTCCCCTTCAAGGTTCATATCCTATCATTAACTCGTCCTCGCCCACCCCGCCAGTGCTCGCTTCAGCCCGGGCAACACAGCACACCAGGTCAGGAAACCCCTAATCCCCCATACTCGGCAAAAACCAACTCCGGAACCTCCTTTGAGCAGGCTACCAACCACACAACACAACCCACAGAAACCGCAAGCAAGGCACACAAAAGCAGTAAGTAAGCACCTTGATGCATCGGTACTGCTCTTGCACCGTGCCGAACCAGTAAATTTGAAGCGAATGAAGAGAGAAAGTGAAAAACAGAAGATTCCTTCTCCCTTTTGCAAGGATCATCCATCCAAAAAGGGGAATAAAATTTAGGAAATTTCTCAACCGCTAGTCTTGATTGGGAAAAGGCACATAAAGTAGGGAGTACAAATATTGAATTGTTACCGGGAAGAGGGGGGGGGCAGGGCAGTGAACAGGCAGGAGAGTCATAACTTTCGCACTTACACAAACCAAGTGCGGGACTTTTGGAACCAAAGACGCTTGTGATTGGGGGGGGAAGGGTTTGAAAATGGTTTGGGTCCGTGGCTTTGACTTTTTTTGTTTTCATCCCATTCGGTGTCTTGGGAGGGAGAGAAAGTTGAATCGGTTTAAATACTCGGAGGAGCGGTCCTCCCCCCCCCGCGTGGTTTTCCCTTCTTCCGCCTTTTTGTTTTTTAACGGTGAATTACGGTAAGACCTTTTGATGATTACTGCATTTTCGTCGTTCATTCATTCATTCTTTCTTTCTTTTCGGGGAGTTGCGTACCTGCTGAATTGGATTGTTGGATTCACTCTTTTTGTCCAAAATCCGTTCGTTCATTGAGTGTAAAACAAAACTACGCGCCACGCTGCACGCACCATCGTCGTACTGGATATTTGAATATCGGTACCTTACAGCTTTTACAGCAGAAAAACGCACAAACATCCAAAATGCCCTCAGTGCATTCGTCTCTACCCTTCATCCTAAACCTCTTCCTACTCTTCCTCACCAAGCGGGTAACTGCTCATCCGACTGAGCAAACGAGACCAGATGCAGAGATACCATCGGTATTGCTCCCTTCCTCTCCCTTTCGGGCTTCGAACCTTGTTAACAAACTTTAGATTCCCCTGGACCTCCTCCGCCGGGATCTGCAAACCCGTTCATTTTCCGAATTCTTCACAACCCCAGTTATAATAGCCCTCTCTGCGGGGGGCTCCTCATTTCTGCTATTGATAACCGTCCTCTGTATTTGCTGCCATCGGAAGCGCAAGCGGGGTCGAGAAATCCTGGCCGCGTACGAGTCCCCGGACAGAACACCATATGAATCAATCCAGCTGCAGAAGAAGAGGTCTGCTAGTACCACTTACCTATCCACTACCACCACAACTACCTCTCCATCGATGGAGAAATCAGATGTTGTTCGAAAGGACGGGTTACAAGTACACGTTAGTGCAGTAGTGGTGCCAGACGGAACGTACTCACCCAGGAGTAGCAGTTTAGGGGTGAGGGGAGGACAGGGGGTTAGCGTTCCTGGAAGAGTCATTGTTAGGGGAAATGGAGAGAGGGAGATAGAGGCTGGATTCGTTCCCCCACCTGCTTCACCGTTCACGCCCAGGCCTCCACCTTCTTTCATGCCGTATTCACCTACTTCAACGCCGCCGATTCCTCCGTATGGACCGCCCTTGCAAAGGCCTGTTGCCGGACCTTACGGATACGGTGGAGGCGGAGGAGTTATTGGTGGGGCGTTATAGTTTGCCTTGGGGTTTTCGACTGGGTGCACGGGGTTTGTCATGGGTCTATGACTTGCAGTTCGGATTTTGCCTTTTGCACTGAGATTTATTCGCAGGACACGTATAGGGAAGAAGGGGGGCTGGATTATTTCCTTTAATTCTCCTTTATTCACTATCTTGGCTTATTGATTGAATGATGGCTTGATTTATTGAGGCAAACAAACCAGAAGAAGGGAGGGATATTATAAACAAACATTAAAACCGGAGTTTTTCACATTTCTCTTTCTTTTACTTTCATTCATCTATTTTTTTCCCTTCTCGACTTGCATGCAAAAGGGGGCTATATCGCACTATTATCACGTTTCTCACTAAACTTAAATTCTAAATGTTTATATTATTATTCCTACCTACGACACTTTTCTTCTTTTGTTTTCTTTTCTTCTTCTCAAGGTCTTTCACGCTCTGGACCTGTCCGGCACTTATTGTACCAATTTTAAAAATAATCGGGATCTTCTCGAAATACACGAGCCGTTAGGCCGTAGGCGCCAATATGCCAAAAAGAAAGCACTACCCCCACCGGGTTTTCCATAAAAATATAAAAATATAAAAATAAAAAGCTCATTCTCAATAGGTGCATTCCTACCACCGTGACCTCGGGAGAGGGATCCAGCGATTTCCCAGATAACACATTTTGACATGAAGATTCACATACTGTAATCGAGTAATCGAGGGCCAGGTCACGAAAACTATGCTTAAAAAAGTGAAAATCCTGACCCCCAGAATTCTGGAGGAAGAGCCTCAAGAACACTAGCGAGAGAGGAAAATCTATATGGGATTTTCCACATTGGAACAATTGTTGCAGCCCTTCGCTTACTCACCTCACTTTGCCTTACCACTAAATCTTCCGCAAAACACAAAAATAAATAAAGAAAATAAATAAATAGAAGAGACAATTTTATGCATTAAATTTTCAGCGAGAGGGGAGAGACAGATCCCCCCTTTCCACCGATTACTAAATTTACCAAGTATTATTCGTAGAAGCACAAAACAAGATTTGTTGCGCGCCTCTGTTTTGTGGTTTCCTGTTGGCCAAACGTGCATTTTGTGTGCACTCGCTAGCTGCAAGGTACCGTACCGGCAACAAAAAGGTGTGGAGAGAGAGAGAGAGACCGGGGGTGGGTGCGTTAAAAGTTTATAATAATTATCATAGTTTCTTTTTTTCTTTCTTTCTTGTCCCCAGCCAGCCCAGCCAGCCAAGCAAGCCCACAAAGCGGAATGAAAAATATCATACGGTACGGTAAATAAAAGTTCCTCTAACGGACCCCACTCACAGTCGCCTCCCCCATTACAAGCACAGCATGCCTCCCGGTAAATGGTGCGCCATCGTACGGTACAGTGGGTGAAAAATAATAATCGTAAGCTGACACCCCGCGTGGGTGCGCGCACAAGAAGGTGTCAAGTGCCAGGTGTTTTTGTCTTTTTTTCTTTCTCCCTTTGCATTGCATAGTTTATGCCAAGTATACTTCCGACTATAATGCTGTTACAGATCTCTCTACCCGTACCTTCTTTTTTGCCTTGTTTTTTTTTTTTCCTTCTCCCTTCCTCTCCTGCGGAATTCCATTAGACTATCTCGACCATTATCGCACATCGGTGTGTCGAGGTGAATCTGAATACAGCAGCACAAGTCCAAGACTACACTACACATACAAGCCTCAATTTTATTTTTTCCCTTTTTTCCTGATGTTCCGCGGATAAGTCGAGATGTAAGTTAAGTGAAGAAACTAGAGAGAGAGCTGCTTGTGCTACCGTAGGATAGTTACCCGCACAGCCCGATTTGTGTTACGTGCGAAGGGGGGGAAGGAAGGAAGGTGGCAGACAGACAGGGGGGAAAGAGTAGGTAGTACAAGTACTGAAAACCCATGGCTAGGTATCGTGGCCCAAAGTTTCCTCCCCTCTCTGGAAAAAAGGGGCGAGAGGCACGCTGGCAAAAGAGACCTGCTCTTCAAGATGGGGTGAATGAGCAAAAATTTAATGTAAAAAAAGAAAGAGGGAAGTACTGCTGTACTAGGGGCAGGTCTAACGTCCTATTATAGCGCTAGTCCTATTATTCATGTTCGTTCGTAGAGCATCCTGCTGGCCGGGCAACCTGAAATCAACCAACCGGGGACGCGGCGTGATGATAATTTTCCAACCCACAACCATATCTTTGGGAAGATATGGACTCCAACTCTAGTTTTTTTCTTCCTCTTCCGGTTTCGGATGGGAGCGATGGCTCATGGATAATTTGCAGTGAGATTTCGCAATTGCCGATGATCCCTTTCCATGCTGCCTCTTTCACCGTAGCCTTAACACCGCTATTTTCTATTCACATGTTATATAAGCAAGAGCAGATTACCCACTCGTGCAGTATGAGTGAGAGCTGATTCCAAATGCCCGACGTGATACTTGTACCAGTACTTGTATACCACCGCGGGGGGATCTCCACCACCACCATCTCCGCCAGCCCGGGATGGGCTTTATTTGACAGGCTGACCAAATTGCGGATACCAATTTATGAGATCCAACATAACCACCCAGCGGGGGCTGATCTTATATATTATACCCTGCGAGGAAGCAAGCAGTAATCCATCTCCGGAGCTTTTTTTTCTTTCTTTCTTTTTTCCTTTGGTGAAAACCTGGGATCCGGAGATTGCATGGGTTAGCGGAGCAAGTGCGGTAGATTTTATGGCAGTGCATCGCAGGCTAGCGCGGTCTAGTACAGTACTATCGACCGGTACTGTACCTGACAGGAAGGTTACGGTGGTATGATATGATATGTATGGTGGGTTCTGTGCAAGTAAGGGGGGGCAAATTTGGAATACAGGTGCACGAATAATTAGACCGTGCTGAGTGAGTGGTCCAAAATTTCCTTCGCTGGAAAAAAGGGGCGGAGGAGCGCAGTACTGTACTTTGTAGTGATTTGAAAGGCATGGAAGAAATAAAATAATGACAATGATGATAATGGTAATAGTGATAATAATAATAATAATAATAATAATATCATACTTGAACGACATGGCACGTAGTTCCGGTTATTTGAGATTTTGCAGTGTTGTACAGTATCATCATACTGGTGAGCTACAGCGCGAATATACAGCACAATACAAAAAGTGTAGCCCATATGTGGAGTACGGTGCTACGGCGCCGGTGGCAAGAGAAGGTGTTAAATACCGTAGCTGTAGAGACGTGACGCGAACACTGAATGTGGCCACATTGTGGTGATGATGATGATGGATAAAGGGGTGGTGGCCGGGGACAGGGGAAAAGTGCTGTTTTGAAAGGCGGGAAACAAGGGAGTGGGAAAAGGGGAGGGGAGGAAGAAACACTATAAAGGTACAGTATATAATATTATTATAGATAGATACCCCCGTCGCGGTTTGGGTTTTATTCACGCCATAGCATGCGATATTCTTGTACCTTATAACAATGAAAAAACAATGATTTAACAACAAAATATATCCCCGTCGTGGTTGCATTATTACAAGTATGGTATTTCTGGTCCTATGGACAGGCTAGCCAATCGTGACTTCACTTTCAGCTCGTGGGCAGAAGCAACCGGGCGGGAACGTAGTTGGATATAAAGGCTGATAGAGCCATACTGTGCTCTAGCCCAAGAAAGATAAAAGGGGAATAAAACAGCGCCCGAGGGGTTTCGCTTTGCTGCTATAGTTTGCTTTCCTTTTGCTATGCTTCTCTTTTTTTTCTCCTCAGCTTTTTGAACTACGCCTGCCTGATATTGTACACAAAAAAAGACTCCCAATCCCAGTCACAAATACACATTGATACCGCCGACCAAATAATATTGAGAGCAAGTTCCAACGTTATATTCCAGCAAGATAAGAAATCTATAATTACCCTCCTTCCTCACCGTCGCTTATCTCAATCCACATCAAACGGCGGCGCAGTCCTCGGTGCAGGAGGGTGGGGACTGGCGACAGCTCCACCCCCCTTCATAGAAATTGTCCTAATAGCCCTCCTCATCCCCTCCAACTTCGCTTTCTCCGTAACTAGCTGCCTCTGGGCGAGCTCCCTAATAGCTCTCCTCGCCTGCTTCGCGTGTAACTCGTGAAAACTCGACAATTCCCCGGCAGCTACGGTCTGCGTATACCTCAGTTCAGAGGAAAGCGTCAGGTACTGCTCTTTAGATTTGGCAACGTTGTCAGCTGCCTCCTGGTGTATCTTTGCACGCGTGTCATCCAGCAGTCCTAGCGGCCAGCGGTCTGAGCGTCGGAGGGAGTTGATGTGTTTGTCTACTTGTTTTTGTAAACGGGACATTTGGTTGATGAGTTGGCGGGGGCGGTCTAATGCTGTCATTACCCCGTTCAGAGAGGATTGGAGGTTGCGGAAGTCTTCGAGGAATAGAGTGTAGGGATGTGACTCGCTGGGGATTAGGATTTCGGAGAATTTGTCGAATGAGGCTAGCTGCGGGGTGTCGTGGAGGAAGCTGAAGCCGGAGATGTGCTTGCCGCAGAGTTTGAAAGCGTCGGAGAAGTCTGGGTTGGTTCGGTTTAGCTGATCAGTTATTGAACGTGGTGGGGTGGGGAACCCTACCGGAGAGCGTAGTCCGTATAGCATTAGCCCTTCGAGTTACACTTCTGCACGCGAAATTGATACTCCGGACAGACTCCTTTGCATGGGAGACGAAAACCTCCACATCCCTTGTATCCTCTACCGGCTGGTACTCCTCACGGACCTTCTCCATCCTCGCCTCAGCCTTTTTCTTACTTCGCTCAATCATTAGGTTCTGCTGGATCTCGGGCACAAGAAAGAACTCCCATAGCAGCTCGTGCGTCGAGAACGTCGAATGAGCAAGCAGTGTCTTGAGAAAGCAGTCTAATCTGAGCTGGATATCGCGTAAAACGGATCTCGAAGGCTTGGAAGGTATTTGATAGGGGCTGCGTGGAACCGATATTGTCGGCAACCATGATCCCGGGTTCTCGTATGCAAGCCATTCTGCCAGGAATTGAAAGTCTGTGAGTGATCGTCGGCACGTAGTAATCATGAACGTCGAATCCCCCGAAGGAGCACCGCTCTTGACAACAACTCGTATGGTGGCATCTTCAACAAAGAATGATCTCACAACTGCGGTGACCCTCCCGTCAGGCATGGGGGGATTTTGGAATAAAACTAAGTCTGTAAGATGGGAGAGGTTAAATGCCGGCTCCTTACAGTGCGCTCGTGGAATTTCTTACCATCAATCCGATTTCTCACATCGTCATCTTTGGCTAACTCCACCGCCGTCAATCCCCTGAGTTCTTTTGCAGAGAGGTCCACCCTCGGATCCCCAAACATGGTCCTGACCGCCTCAACTCTGCCATATTTGCTTGCTACCATCAAAGCTGTAAACCCCCTGTTATTCGTAGCATTGACTTCTGAGTCGCACCGCAGCAATGTCCGCAACACAGTGGGATCACTCGCAATATGTAGCAGAGTGTTCCCTTTCACATCCACGTGCTCGTCAAGATGTAATTTGCATCCGTCCCGTTGCGCGTGTTGGGCATTTTTGATGGCTGTCTGAACCATTTCCTTATACTGAGTGTGATCGTAAGACCTGCAGAGGGCGAAGAGAGGGGTTTGACCGTTTTTGTCTTTATGCTTCCAAGGCAGCCAGCGGCCTAACCGGCTTATCAAATCCGGGGTGCTTTAAGGATCAGTATCAGGTGATTTCCGCGATGGGGCAGAACTAACTGGAACAAATAATGTGCAACAGTCCTACCAGCACTGTCTGCCTTCTGAAAGTACTTCCTCTGAATTTCCTCTGGTAATGAAAGCACCTGTGGTAGGAGCAAGGCCAGGATATCTGTGCTCTCGGCTTGAACAGCAGAAGATAGTAGTGTAGTTCCTTCATTGTTGGTATCTTCAACAAAAAACTCTGTGTCGAATAATGGGGTGCTGAGCAAATATTTCAAAACATGTACCCTTCGCTCCTGGACCGCCATCATTAGTATTGACTCCCCTTGAGCGTTGCGTGTTTTGCATAGTTTCTCAGCTGAAAACGAGTCAGCATTCTGACTTTGGGAGGTCAGGGTTCTTGATAGCCGCCTTAGAGAGGAAACCGAAATGTCATCAACTGTGGTAGCTAGGCTAGCCACACTCCTGCCCCGCGTCTTCCTAGAATTCCTGGGCCTTTCGTCAAATTCAAACCGGGTTGTTCCGGTCCGTACATTTGGCGTAACTTTCAACGCGGGTGGCAATGGAACATTGCTGAGAGAGTCCGCATCCTCCTGGCCATCAGCTCGGAGGTCCTCCAATCGCACGCTAGAGACTCCAATTGACTTGGAAGAGGGACTGTCTGTTGCTGCTGCCTCAAACGGATCCGTGTATGCTTCCTCATCAGGGGTATCTAGTGACGTTGCATTTGGATCGATCCCATTGAATAGTGTAATCTCCTCGCCTGCGCCATCAGCTGTCATGTCGTGCAGGGGTTCTGGGGCGCTAATCGCCCGCGAGACACCGTTTGAAAGTGACACCGACTCGGCTTTTATCGGGCTGGCAAATGAGGAATCAGGTAACCCACCATCAAGGCCGTCACTGGCATCTTTATTTGTAGAGGGGAGTGCCGTTTCCTCATCCTCAACAGGCTCCGAGATATCTGAAGCTGCATCACTGATCACTTCAGCTGGGCAATCACTCGTTCCCTTCCCTAAACTCTCTTCAAAGAGTTGGCTGGGGTATGGTGTTGCTGAGCTATGTATCTCTATTGTAAGTTGCGGGTTTGGGCTTCTGCCTCTTTCATTGCCACTCTCCTCTTCACTTTCGCCTGCCTCATCGCTTTCGCTTGACACTTTTGAACCGGTGACGCTGTTTTCCCTGCTTCTGCTAGCCTCTGCACTCTGAATGCCTGGTTCTAAAAGCCGCTTGACAGACTCTAGATCTCCTTGACGGACGCTTCTCCATAGATTTTCGTTAGACCTACTGGCCGCACTCAAAGCGTGGTCCTGTGCTATGTGAAATAGTACTGCTTCCAGGGTACTCAAAACATATCCGGTCTCTCCCTGCTCCACGTCTTCGGAAAACATGAAATTTCTCATATAACTCAGGCTCGCATGCAGATTTGGTACCTTTGCTCTAATGACCACAATAAGGAGCAAGGAAACGAGCATATCTGCATTCATGGTCACAACAGTTGACTTTTCTGGGTTACTTGAAGGGTTGGGTTCTTGGTCTTGGGTATCGCTGGCTTCCATTCGGGTTAGAGTTTGAGCTGTTTCTAGTAAATGTTGCACCATAGCTTGAGGAGATTTGGAATTCCCTATCTCTCCAAAGGATTTGATTCCCCGGTTGAGCCTTTGCACAAGGCTCTTAGTTCCTTGATGATCCAGAAGCGGGATCCCGACTTGAGTCAGATCCACACTCTCCATGTCCAGAATCTTCTGCTCTAATTCCTCATCTTCAATACTCTTTGTGGCGCATACACGAGGAAAAAGGATCGAATCATGTAGCTGTTCGGTTACATATCGTTCAATCAATCGGTCCACGGCTGGGCCGGTAAGCTCTGTTGATGTTGCAAGCAGGTTTAACTGCGATTGGTCTACTCGTTGAAAAAGGTCAACCGCCGACATGATGGCTGACTCCAGTGATCTTCGTATCTCACTTTCGTCGGCAGCTTGCTTGTAAACATCTCCGTTCGCAGATGAACGAATAGAGTTTTTAGAAGATGAATGGCCTGACGCTACTGACCGTGGGGATGGTGGAGGGGGCGGTAAAGGCTTGAATTTCTGGAAGGAAATTTCAAATTCTTGGAACAACTTCTCCAAGCCTGGCTGCATTTGTCTGGCAATCATTGGAAAAAGCATTAGTAGCTCATTGAACGATTTGATATCCTTCTTTCTTGGCCCACTAGTTCTTGTGACAGGTGGTTCGGTGTTTGTTCGGTCTCTCAGCAAAGCCGGTACTGTTGGAACGGGCTCCAGAGAGCCAATAAGGGGCTTCGATATATAGTAGATCAGCCACTGTTGAGGCTCGCTAGTGTCAGGATAGAATAGCGCATCGTTCAGTAACTGAGCCTGATTTAGGCTCCGAAAACCTATCAGCCAGTCAGTGCCTGAGCTTCTTACATCCCCGTCGCCCCGCCATTACCCAACGGAACACCCAAAGAGGCCTAGAAAGAGCCCGACATACCCTTGTTAGAGTAAATCCACGAGTCCTTCACAACTACCGTTCTGCCGTTGAAAGTTGTGTATTGCCTAGCTTTCCCCCTATTCTCTCTAGATCCCACCATGGGGGATGCGGAACCGCCGCTGGGGATCCGGAGAACATGACTTCCTAAGAATTCGTCTAGTCCAGCAAGATCCGAGTAGAGCGATCCTGTCTCACGGTCGCGGGTATTCGTCAAGATATCGGTGGTGGGTACCAGCAGTATCTAGAAACGCGCGATTGGGGTTAGCCTTTTGAAGCCATCGCAATCAAATTGCAGCTCTACAAAATAAGGTGGAGGAGAGGGCATAGTACATGATCCTGAACGGGAGTGCATTGGGCGGGGAGGGTGGAGCGGAAGAAAGCGCGGAGGTATGGGTTGAGTAAAGGCATTCATGGAGGTCCCGCAGCGGTTACCGTTGGACCGACGATGTGGACGGGAGGGGGTGGTCGGGTGTGATTGCTTTTCGTTTTTTTTTTCGAGGCTCGGATAGTTGGGAGGGGCCTTGGGAGGTGATGGTGTGGTTTTGAGGAAGCGCGCCGTGCTGGCAATTTGGCTGCGAAAAGCCCGTGATAGAACAGAGGAAGTTGATAAATTAGACTGAGGGATCCGTGGCGTTTAGATGCAAGCTGTCCACCAGTATGCGCAGCAACCCTTGCGGCTGCGGATGAATGAGAATAACTGATCCAGTCAACGGGTAGAGCAGGAGATGGAGGTCACTGGTAAGTGCGGTAACTAACGCTGCGTTGAGATGCTCTATCCTGAGTAGACTGCAGGTATTTTGCTGCTGCCGCGGTGGGTAAAGGTATGTACCATGAAGGGCACCTCCATGATAACTGGTAGAGCTTGGTGTGGTGCACCGCCACACTAAGAGGGGCTCGTAGTCCTAGTTTTTTCCTTATCACGAGGGCCCTAGCTGTCTAGGACATTCAAGTGTTTCAGAAGTCGCAATATCGACTGTGAAGAATAATGGAGAATCGTGCAGACCCCAACTCTTTCAAACATACACACAGTGCAGCACAAGAACCAGTTATCCCATTATCCAATTATCCCAGCCAATATGTTGCTGTGATATCTGTATGATACAAGTGCCACCGAAAAAGTGAGTGCACACGTGGGATTTTACACCAAAAACAGCCATTTTCACCCACTTATTCCACCACCAACAACTGAATTAAAAATAAGATAACTTCATATAATGCTCAGAGAACTATATGCTACTCAACTTCTATTGAAACCTCAAATGAATTTAAATTCCCTGAGGAGTAGTACAGGAGCGAAATAAAAATTTCCTGAAAATTGCGCCAAGACCGTCATTTTTGGTGAGAAAACTGTGTCTTGGCAGAATTTGAAAGTTCAACTGCGTACTGCTCCTCAAGAAATTTTAATTCATTGAAGGTTTTAAAAGAGGTTGAGTAGCCTATAGCTCTCTGAGCATTCTATGAAGTTATCTTATTTTTACTTGAGTTGTTGGTTGTGGAATAAGTGGGTGAAATTGGCCTTTTTTGGTGTAAAATCCCACGCGTGCACTCACTTTTTCGGTGGCACTTGTAGCATTTAGCTTATGCATGCCACGAGGGTTGGATACCAGTATGTTACCCTTGTATGATAGCAGGGGAGGACAAGAGCTAATTTGCACACGCTTCTTCCCCCCTATTTTCCTGACCGTTTACTTTGACCAATCAGAACACACGGTTTCGCCACCCTCAACACCACGTTTTATTGTCGTGAGAACCTTCGTTGACGGTCGCATTTGGCGAGGTTTTGCCTTCGGGCGGTGGGAGTTCTTTGGCCTTCGGGCAATATTCTTTTAGTGGCTCGCCGGGCTTTTACTACCGGTGAATTTTTTCTTTGGTGGCTCGCCTGGCCTTTTGCTACAGGTGAACTTTCACGATGGGTGACTCTGTTGCCCCCCCTCCTTGTTCCCCTTCCCCTGCTCCGGGCACCCAGATTGTCCCGGGTAGGATGGATACCTCTAATGGCCGTGGTCTTATCCCGGCTGTTAAACTATCCTACGCCGCGCCGGGTGGGGCCTACCAAGGCCTCCACTTCGAGCATGTTTCGGGATGTCAGAATGACTCCCTTTTCTTTACTTCTGAGATTCGAGCCATTGTTGCTCACCTCGACCTCCGCTCCTTCGACTCCGTCGAGACTGTTTGCACCGGTGTGATGGCTGCTCGTGGCTGTTGCATTACTGGTGACACCTCCTCTGCGCGTTGCCACGTCGACCGCACCACTTCTTTGGGTTTTTACGCCCGTTTTCACACCCCCGAGGGCTCCTCCCAGTCCTTCGCCCCATCCAGCTCCCGTATGATGAGCTCGGATTTTCATTCGACTATGGCGTCTGATCCCATGGTCCCCTCTGCATCCTGGCCGTCCATTGACGAGGACCGATCCCAGGACCCCCTGTACGTTCCTTCTGTGGTCGAGGTTGACGATAGCCAACGGCGTCTTCCCTCCCCTGTTGAGCGACTTTCCTCGGGTGAAAGGAAGCTTTACAACAACTTCCAATTGGACCGATCGTCGGACGAGGACTATGCACCTCCTGCAGGTGGCATCCGCCCTGAGGATCGGATCACTCAGGTTTCGTCCCCGCCCCCCTTTGTTCCCCCCTGGTCCCGTCCTGGTGCTGGTTCTGGTTTCGCCCCGGATTCCACCATTCCCTCTGGCCGCCGCGCGTTTGTTCCTGTGTCCAAGAGACACCATGAGTTCATTGCTCATACCAAGGCGCTTCGGGGCAACACCCCCCCTAAGAGAGATTCCCCTTCCCCCCTTCCGTTGACTACTAGTCAAGTGGTTCCATCGTCGGCGGTTATCGTTCGCGATACCCCTATGGACTTGGGCGGTGGGTCTAACACTGATGGCACAGGTATTGGTGATTCTAGGTACGCCACTGATGCTCAGCCACGTTCGGTTACCCGCAGCGTCTCCCCGTCGTACTCCTCGCTTCCAGCCCTCCCCCTTACCATGAGCTATCAGTCACCTTCGGGGGTTGACGCGGCCTTATTGAGTGGTCTTGAGGATATCCGCTCCGGTAATGCGGTTCCCCTTTCGTCTTCGCCCTCCTCCTCCTGTGGTTCTGTCGCGTCGTCCTTAGATTCGGATGATGCCTCCATGGTCGATGGGTGCCGGAACTACGCGCTGGTTGGGGGAAAGGAGACGTATGGTTCCCTTGAGGAAGTTGCTGCTGACATTCAACGTCTGGGCAAGCAGCAGAACAATTGTTTGGACGAAATTGTTTCCCTGAAAGAGGAAATCAAATTGTTGAAGGCTGTTATCGCCCGGTTGGAAGGGGATACAGTGGCCCATGAGGCCGAGCTGACGGTTGGCAGGGGTGAACCTGTCTGGAGCTCGCGGGAGACGATTCGGTGTTCGGTTCGTGCTGAAGCTGCTAAGCGCATGAACGGTGGGGTGACTCCTTCCCCCCCTCCTACTGATGTTGGTGTTGCGTCCTCTTCAGGTAGTAAGAAGGTCGCTTTTGAGGAATCACCCGATGCCGGCTTTGTCGTGGTTGATAGGAAGAACACTCGTGGAGGTAGGGCGAATCGACGAAGGCGACGGAGGGACTCGACTATCGGCCCGGCTGCTGCTTCGGCTCCTGCCGCTGTGACCCCTGTTGTCCCGGTGTCATCCCCCCCAACCGGGGCGGCGATGTACAGCCGTGTTGCGGCTGCCCCTCCCCCTCCACCTGTGCCATTCATGACTAGGCCAGGTCGTCAGGTTAGGTCGCGATTGGTGCCTCCTCCACCCCCTGCCGTTGTAGTTCCTGGTCCCTCCCGTGGTAGGGTCCCTACATCCTCCCCCTCCCCTGATGCCAGAGAGCGCCACGTTACCATGCGCTTCGATGCTGGCAAGCGGACACAGCTTCCTGTTACCCCCGAGGCTATCCGCATCCGGTTGAACCAGTCCTTGAGCAATCTTGGAAAGGTTTCCAACAAGACCCCGTACGTTCGGGAAGCCCGCTCCAAGCTTGAAATTGGGTGCATTTACTTGACGCTGGCGGAACATGCTGCCACTCAGGTCTGGGATAGACTGGAACGATGCCGATCGACTCTCCTTCGGGAACTCGGCCCCTCTGGTCTTACTAACTTCGTCTTCCACAAGGATGTGGCGAAGGTTAAGATTCTGGTTTCCGGCGTTCCTCTTGCTCCCACTGGTAGAGGCTCTTTGTGGAAGCCTGAAGACTGGACCGGCGATAAGGCCTTTGACGGCCTCCGGACTGACATTGAGGGCTCGAACCCGGGGGTGATTACCGCTGGCCGTCCTAACATGCTTGGCTCGGTGTACGCCATGAAGCAGGCGGGCGCCACCTCTTGTGGCATTCGGTTCACTCTTGTGCGCAACGATGCTAGTGACATGGTTTTGTCTTCCGGTCGTGTTTTTCTGTTCGGTAAGTCCAGGAATGCTAGGTTTTTTGAGGAACACCGCTCTGCCCCGGTCTGCAACAAGTGCCTTCAAGTTGGCCATGTTGAGATGTTGTGTGCTTTTCCTCCCCGCTGCCGTTTTTGTTTTGGGGACCATTTGTCGAAGTCCCACCGATGTGGGCAACTTAACTGCCCGGGTGAGAACGGTCAATCATGCAGCCACACTGTGCGGAGGTGTATGCTGTGCGAGAGATCGGACCACTTCACCGGATATAATAGATGCCCGGTGGTTGTTGCTTCCGGTTCTCCCCCTGCCCCCGCCGGTGCTAGATCTCCTGTCGTGGCCGATGACACATCTGTTACGGGCGTGTCTGACCGGTCCCGGAATCGTCAACGTCGTCGGCGTCGTGGGGTACATGTTGAAGTTACCTCGGAGGTGATGATTGAGAAGGGGGTCTCTGCTAAGGGACTGACTGTTGAGGTGGAAGGGATGAGCCATACTGCATTACATGCTGACCACCGAAGGGGCATGACTGACAGTGCTCTGCCTAAGGCTAAGGTTGTTCGGCCTAAGGTTGACAGGAAAGGTAAGGGTAGGGCTATTGATGCTTACGAGCAGGCTGGCCCCTCCCGTATTACAGAAATTGTGGAACCGGCCCCCTCCGGTAGAGTTAACAAGGCCTTTAGGCCATCTAGTTCGGCTGGCTCATCGGTCGACCCCCCCATCAAGACCATCGATGATGATGAGACTATGGGTTTTTCTTTGGGCTTGAATGCGCCCCCTAGAAGCATTCTTAAGAGGCGCGCCTCTGATTCCGATATCACCTCGTCGGCCATTCAGGCCTAATGTTTATTACGACATTATCGATTAATGTGGGACGGAGCAGAGCTAACCGTTCATTGGTGATGGATGTTTTTTCTTTTGTTGATTTGTTATTTGTTGTTGATCCTCCCCGTAAGGCGGACGGGAGTGGTGTTGTACATGAACATGTGGATTTTGATTTGTTTTCTTTTGTTCAGGCGTCTGGTGTTGAGGTGTTTGTTCGGTCATCTTTGTCTGGTTTGTTCCTGGTGGACTTGCACGACATGATGACCTGTGTAATTTTGTATGATGTGGGTGGGGTAGAGAGACGGATCGGTGGTGTTTACGTTCCTCCAAAGACGAATAGGCTCGAGTGGTCTGGTTGCGAGGCGACATGGAATAGTTGCGATTTCCTCATGGGCGATTTCAATGCCAAACACGACTCGTGGAGCCCTAACCCAAGACAGGGTGGTATGAATATCGCTGACTGCCATGGCTTGTGGTTGACCCAGTTTTGCGATCGGGTTGGTCTTCGAGTACACCCTCCAGTCGGCTGTACATTTCGGAATATCAGCGCCATCGATCTGTTTATCGGGCGGTCAACTACGAGGGTTTCGTACGATGGGAAGGCTGGCCTTGAGCATGTTGCCGTTATCGCGAGGCTGGAGGTGGATGAGCCGACGGATATGGTTAGACGGCGACCGGCCTGGAGGAACGTTCCGACATCGGATTGTGATGATATATTGGAACACGTCGATTCGGGTAGTGATTGTGAGATGTGGGAGAGACTGAGGAGTGGTGTGGACGCACTTCCAAGGTCTGGGAGGAATGTCGGCCGGTGCCCCTTTTGGAACCCCGACTTACAGCGCATTCGTTCCGATTTAAATCGCATGAGACGGATCAGGCGACGGCTACCCGTGGCTTCGGACGATTACAATGTTGTTCGACGAGTGTATAGAGCCATGCTGTTGCGGTCCCGACAGGAGTTTATTCGGGAGACGATTGAGAAGGCCGGAGATCCTACTATCTTCAAACTGGCCAGACAACTGGAATCGAGGCGGACACTTCCTTCTATGCGTGACCCTGATGGTCAGTTAGTTTGCCGCCACGCCGATATTAGCGATCTTGTCGCTGCCCAGTTGAGCCCTGGTGATGAGCAACCATGGCATCCATCCACAGTTGTGATGGACCCTGCCTGCGAGTTGGAATCTGCTGTTAGGCGGAGCCCGACAAATACTGGTCCTGGTCTTGATGACATCGGGTATCCCTTTATACGATATTGGTTGAAGGAGAAACCTGATTGTTTGAAACGGCTTGTCGACTACGGATTGACGAACGATATCCCGGACTGGCACTCTGCCGAGGTTGTACTTATACCAAAAGCGGACAAACCCCGATATGACATCGTGAAGAGCTGGCGTATGATTCACCTGCTGCCGACTATTGCCAAGGTGGTGGAGAGGATCGTCCTGCTGAGGATTGCCGAGCATGTGGTACTGGGCCAAACTCAATTTGGGTCTAGGCGCAAGCGAGGTGTCCATGATGCTATGTCCGTTGTGTTTGAGTTTTTGAGACACAACGAAGGTTTTAAATGTGCCATGCTGTCGATGGATGTGGAAGGAGGTTTTGATAATATTGACGTTGACCTGCTGTGTGATTTTTTGGCTGCTCGGGAGTGCCCTGCCAACCTGATACTTTGGGTTAGGAGATGGGCTGGGAACCGTGTGGTTAGATTCAGGTTCAATGGTCGGATATCGAAACCGTATTTCGTCAACTGTGGGATCCCTCAGGGGTCCCCATTGTCCCCCTTTTTGTTTGGCGCATATGTCGCGGACATCTTTGAGCCTCGCCTCAGGTACTCCCCTTCGGTTCGCACTGTGGTTAGCAGCTATGTGGACGATGGGGTCATCCTTGTTGCTTCTGATAGCAGGGATCTCACGAGGTATACGATGGCTGAGGTGTTCAAAGACTGTGACCGGATAGCGAAGGGTAGGAAGATGGGTTTCAGCACGATCAAGACCAAGTGGATCGGTTTTGGTGGATCTACATGGGAGGATTTGGATATTAATGGAGATTTACTGACGCCTGTGAAGGATCTTAGGGTTCTTGGTTATAGGTTTAATGTTTTTCTTAATATGTCTTCTCATGTATCTTATTGGTTGGATAGAGGTTTGGGTGTTAGGAGGAGGATATCCGCGTTGGGGAGGAGGTTTGGGAGTGATGGAGGGCTGGATGCATGGTGCACTTACCGTTTGTTTCAGGCTGCCTACCTACCGACCGTCTACTTCGGGCTTGAATTCGTAACCGACTTTTCGTCGTATGTGAAGCGAATTCAGGTCCACGTCAACGATTGTCTTCGGTCCCTGTTCAGGTGTCCTATGAAGCTTGCTACCAATATTATGCTTGCCGAATTCGGGACGCCTCCAGTTGGTATACAGGGTCGATATCTACAGAGACGGTGCTACAGTCGCATGATCAATTACCGGTATTGCGATAACCATCCATGGTTTGGTGCAATTCGGGGCGACTGGGAGGTGGAAGGTATGATGGCTTACCCGATGTTGTCTGACAAGATTGCGACAACTGTACCGAGCTTTAATGTGTCAAAGGATAAGGATATGGCAAAAAGGCTATTTTACGATGCCTATGAGGACGCAGTCCTGATTCCTGATCTCCTTATGATCTACACTGATGGCTCGAAGAGCGACAAGGGTACAGCGGTGGCTTGGACGATTGAGGAGTGCGGGATGACCGAAGGCGCGAGAGCCTTTGCTACACCTTCGACGTGGAGCATCGTGGAATGCGAGATCTTCGCCATTGTCGCTGCATTACGAGATGTGCGCTTGGACTTCGACGGCATGATCATCATCTTTTCAGACTGCATCCCGGCCATTATGTGTATTGCGCAAATGGAGCCTGAGGGTGAGTCTGCTGGTATGTGGGAAGTGTTGACGCCCCTGTTCAATCGCTTTGGTGCGGTTCGCATTTGCTGGATCCCTGGTCACTGTGGGATTGCTGGCAACGAGATGTCTGATGCCAAGGCCAAAGAAGCGGTCGGCGGTGTCTTGCATGTTCGGAATTGGGCAGGCGTTGTACTCGGCCTGGGGCATGCCATGATTGCCAGAGAGCTACGGGCGACTGAGTGGTCACATTGGCACACGTCAGAGGGCCACGGGTACTACGATCGGGATCCGAAGAAGCCCAGACACCTACGCGGTCTCAGCAGGCTTGATCATTATGTTTTGTTGAGGATTCGCAGTGGTACTGGTGTTGTTGGACACGATGGCTGTCAGGGTGTTGATGATCGCTTCCACCTAGTGTCGTGCGACAGATATCTTGCCAAGCGTCCCCGTTTCCCGACTTTGTTCAATGATAAGCGGATTCCGGAGTGGCGTGACTGGTGGCAGTCCCATTTTAATCTGGGTTTGGGTATTCCGAGTGAACACAAGGACAATGATGGTGTGGTCACGGTGTGCGGGAATCCTTTCCAACGGACTGTCACTCAGTTGATCGGCGGTACTCTCAGCCTGTTTCATCTCGGCGATCCTGATTACCGGTGTACTCGATGTCTCTTGAAAAGCTGCAACGGTGGTGACGGGTGCATGCTCCCTGTCAGATTCGTGAGCCCTGGTGGGGGTGGGAGACGAGTTGCGCTTACATGGTGGCCTGATGTCGGTCCATGTGGGGAGTGCGGCAGTGGCGCCAAGATATTCCGTGCTCATCTTCACCGGTTTCCTGGGTGCGCTTTACATTATTTTGTGCCGTTTTGGTACAATGTTGTGCACAACTGGGACGAGTTACCGATGATCGACAGGAATACGGCTGCCTTACAATGGTGGACGAGCCAACCTGGCCTGTGTGTTTGCGACTGGACTTCCCCTGATGTTGGGAACCATTTGAGGTCGCGTGCCGGCCAGTCGTGTTTGGAACATGTCATCGCCTTGTTTGAGGAGTGGACGAGAGATGGTGGTCGCCCTGCCTTGCATATGGGGTTGGAAGTGGTGTGGAGACGCGGATAGATTGTTGGTTTGCGAGATGGATGGCGGTCCATGTGTTGTGATTTGTTATTTGGATTTGTGTTTTTGGTTGGAGGGATGCGTGACCGGTTTGCCGGGATGTGGGCTTGGTTGTGGCTATGACCTTGCTTGCGGTAGTGTTTGATGGATGGCTATGGGAGGTGGATTTACTTTGTTCGTACCCTAGTTGGGTGGTTTGATTTTTTGTGATTCCCGTGTGCTGGTCGGATACTCGGACTTCGGTCTACGTGTCGCGCGGGTGGTACTTTTCCAGATGTACTACGGGCTAGGCGGGGTTGGGACTGGCGTACTCCTTGGAACGTACTGCCGTATGGTTGTGCAAGCCCGGATAGGTAGTCGCTCCATTAGCTAGTTTAGTTATAAATAAAAGATATTGAACCCCCCTATTTTCCCTCCAAGTGCAATTTGCACTTTCAGAAACACCACGTACACTATCTCGAGATTTCCGCGTAACGTGACCTGTCAGGTTACACGAATACCATATGGATCCCTCTGTCCC
>Ga0307517_10000786_pt1 | contig 54499 bp, 79 predicted proteins | sample 23_EM_MG_FD_194515 | JGI IMG/M metagenome (GOLD analysis project Ga0307517, IMG submission 194515) | Populus trichocarpa ectomycorrhiza microbial communities from riparian zone in the Pacific Northwest, United States - 23_EM | ecosystem: Host-associated > Plants > Roots > Unclassified | place... | reverse complement strand
CCTCATCAAGATCCCTGGTACCAAGGCCGCCCGTTTTTGGGTTACCCAGCGTTATTGCCCTGAAGTCCGCTACTCTGCGTGTCATTACAGGCGGTGACGATGCCTCGGACGAAGAAGCCGGCGGGCACCACCGTCGACCCGCGTAACGGCCGCCGCGCCGGTTTGACGCCGGTGGCCGGTGGCCGGTTCGAAGCCCCTGAGGGTCTGTCCGAGCAGGCGACGGCCCTGTGGGATGCCTACTGGTCGGACACCGTGTCCACCGTGCAGACGCCGGTGGACCGCGGGGTGCTGACGCGCTGGATCACCGAGTATGACCGCTACCTGCGCACCGTCGCTGAGGCCGACGAGTGTCCGCTGGTGCTCGGCTCGACCGGGCAACAGGTGGAGAACCCCCTGTACAAGATCGCCTATCGGGCGCTGGACGCGGCGGAGCGCTGCGAGAAGCAGATGGGCGTCGGACCGCTGTACCGCTCGAACCTCGGTATCGCGGTGATCACCGAGCAGAAGTCCCTGCAGCAGATGAACAGCCAGTACGGGGGTGGCCGTGTCGACCGCGACCCTCGCCCCGACCCCCGGATCATCCAAGTCCAGGCCTGACCCCGGCTGCCAGGCCTGCGGCTGGCGCCCGGAGCCGGGCGAGCTGTGGCCCTCGCATGGTGGCCTCGCGGTCGACTGGATCGAGGACAACTGCATCTGCGGCGAAGGTGACTGGTACGGGCAGCTGATCAAGCTGCGGCCCGATCAGCAGGCATTCGCCTGGCGCTGGTTCGAGTACTGCCCCGGGTGCGGGGAATGGCACCACGACGAGGGCCTGCGGGGCGCCGCGACCGGCGACGGCAAGACCCAGTTCATCGCCGCGCTGGCACTGGTCGAGTTCGCCGGCCCGGATGAGATCGCCGTGCCGTCGCCGAACATCCCGATCGGTGCCGCATCGTTCGAGCAGGCGAATCTGCTGTTCACGGCGGTGGCCACGATGTGCGGCGGCCGGGACGAGGCGGTCAGGGAATCGCCCCTGTGCGGCTACTTCGAGGTGTACGACACTGAGATCAAGTTCCGCGACGGGCGCGTCGGGCGTATCTACCGGGTCGCTGCGGTGGCCGGCACGAACGAGGGCGGTCTGCCCAGCTTGTTCATCGCCGACGAGCTGCACGAATGGGGCGAGGAAGGCTCCCGCAAGGCCCGCGTCCACACGGTCATCGGCAAGTCGACGAAGAAGCGCCGCACCCGCCGCGGCTCCGGCCGCCGGCTGAACCTGTCCACGGCCGGTTTCGACGTCGACCATTCCCTGCTGGGCGCGATGTACAAGCTCGGCAAGCAGGCCGGGCGTGATCCGTCGCTGGCGCCGCGGTTCCTTTTCGACTGGCACGAGGCTCCCGAGGGTCTCGACTATGACGATGCCGAGCAGCGCGCTGCCGCCGTCACCGCGGCCTCTGGCGCCGCCGGTGTGCTGTGGTCGGTGCGGGATCGGGTGAACGAGTGGGGCAAGCCGGGCGTGCAGCGGCACGAGTGGTTGCGCTACTACGCCAACCGGTGGGTGGACGTCGCCGAGGAATCGTGGCTGGCCGACCACCCGGGCGCCTGGGGTGCCTGTGAGGGCACCTGGACGTCGGATGACGGCAACCCGTTCGTCGTGGTCGTCGACATGGCGCTGAAGCACGACTCGGTGGCGGTCAGCCGTATCGAGCATCTGCCGGACGACCGCTACGCGATCACCAGCCGGATCTGGCGCCCCGACTCCGGGCCCGTCGACCACCTCGACATCTTCAACTACATCCGCTCCCGGGCACACGGCGCCGCGTTTCGGGGCGTGGTGTACGACCCGCGGTTCTTCGAGCTCCCCGGCCGGATGCTGGAAGAGCAGGGAATCCTCGCCATCCAGTTCGACCAGTCGCCGCAGCGCATGGCCCCGGCGTGCGGGCTGGCGTTCGACCTGATCATCGAGGGCCGCATCGTCCACGACGGCGACCTCGAGCTGGGCGCGCACATGAAGGCCGCGGTGAAACGCGAGCAGGACCGCGGATTCACGCTGTCGAAGGGCAAGAGCAAGCGTCACATCGACGGCGCGATCACCTTGTGCATGGGCGTCTGGGTGCTGAACGAAGTTCCCGAGCAATCCCCCGTACCACTAATCGCCTTCGGCTGAGGAGCGCCCCCATGGTCACGATCAAGATTCCGGCGCTGCCGCGGGGCATGTTTTCCAACCTGCTTGGCCTGGCCGGACTCATCACGCTCGTCGCGGCGGTTGGCGGACTGACCGGCAACTGGTGGTGGTCGGCGCTCGCTGGCGGCGCTGTCGCGGTCGGGCTGTCGTATATCGCCCACGTCAACGCCGCGCAGGCGCAGTCGCAGGAGCAGCAGCCGGCCCGTGACGTGACACGGCTGGCGTCGAGGTCGGCGTGAAGTCGTGGCTGTTTCCCAGTGCGGGACGTAAGTCCTGGTCGGGTGAGCCGCCGTTCTGGGCTGCCGACGCGTTGACCTGGCCGTGGATGGCTGCACAGCAGCCGGACCGGGAACGCATCGAGAACAACTTCGAGGGCTACGTCCAGGGCGCCTACAAGTCGAATGGTGTCGTGTTCGCGTGCATCGACCGTCGCCAGCAGGTTTTCAGCCAGGCCCGCTTCCAGTGGCGCAACTTCCGCAACGGCCGGCCGGGCGACCTGTTCGGCTCGCAGGAGTTGGCCCTGCTGGAGCAGCCCTGGCCGAACGGCACCACCGGCGAGCTGCTGTCGCACATGGAGTCGGACGCCTCGCTGGCCGGCCAGTTCTACTGCACGAAGGTCGACGAGCGCGGTGGCATCGGCCGCTCGGCTACAGGGCCGGGCGTGCGGATAGCGCGGATGCGCCCCGACTGGACATCATTGATCATCGACGCGCCGAGCGGGAATCCGTTCAACCTCGACGCCCGGGTGGTCGCCTTCCTGTATGAGCCGATGGCCGCGGTGCCGATGGGTGGCCGGTCGGAGCCGGTGACGCTGCTGCCCGACGAGGTCTGCCACTACTCGCCGAAGCCGGACCCGATGGCCAGATTCCGGGGCATGTCCTGGCTGACACCGGTCCTGCAAGAGGTCATGGCGGACAAGGCCGCCACCCGCCACAAGCTGAAGTTCTTCGACAACGGCGCCACGCCCAACATGGCCATCAAGTTCGACAAGGACACCCGCCCCGAAGCGTTCGAACTGTTCGTGCAGAAGTTCAACGACGCCCACCGCGGTGCCGACAACGCCTACAAGACGATGTTCCTGGCCGGCGGCGCCGACGTCACACCGCTGTCGATGGACTTCAAGCAGATGGACTTCAAAGTCACCCAGGGCGCCGGCGAGAACCGGCTCGCAGTCGCCGCGGGGGTGCCCGCCGCGATCCTCGGGATTTCTGAGGGGTTGCAGGGTTCGTCGCTGAACGCAGGGAACTTCTCGGCCGCCCGGCGGTTGTTCGTCGACTCGACCATGCGCGACCTGTGGGCGAAGGCCGCGGCGAGTCTTGCCGCGCTGGTCACCGCGCCCAGTGGGGCCCGGCTCTGGTATGACGATCGGGACATCCCGTTCCTGCGCGAGGACGAGAAGGACGCGGCGGAGATCCTGTTCCTGCAGGCCCAGACCCTTCGGCAGTGGACCGACGCAGGGTACGAGCCGGACAGCGCGATCGCCGCGCTGCAGGCCCGCGACCCGGGCCTGCTGCGTCACTCCGGCCTGTTCAGCGTGCAACTGCAGCCGCCTGCCGACGCGTCGGCGATGCCCACCCTCGGCGAGCCGATCATCTCGCCGAACGGCTCCGGACCGACGCCCGCCTCGATGAATGGTGCGATGAATGGACGCTAAGAGCTTCTCCCACATCGAGATCAAGAGTGAAGATCTGGGGCAGGTCACTGCCGTGTTCTCCACCTTCGACGTGCTGGACTCCGACGGCGACATCACCCTGAAGGACGCTTTCCAAGGTGGCGCCGAGGCGCCGATCTCGCAGTACGGCCACACCTCATGGACCGGAGCCCTTCCGGTCGGCAAGGGCCGTATCCGGGTCAGCGGCAAAGAGGCCATTCTCGACGGCCAGTTCTTCATGGACACCACCCACGGCCGCGACGCGTTCCTGACGGTCAAGCAGCTCGCCGGTCTCGGCGAGTGGTCGTACGGATACCAGGTCATCGAAGCCGACTACGGCGAGGTAGCCGGTAAGCAGGTCCGCTACCTGAAGCGGCTCGCAGTCGACGAGTTCTCGCCTGTCCTGAAGGGCGCCGGCGTCAACACCCGAACGCTCGCGACAAAGGGTCTTAGCCCAATCAATGCCGGAGGTGCCCCCGTGGGCTTTGAGTACAAGGCCGCCATCAAGCCGCATGACACGGAAGTGATGTCCGGGCCATGGGATGTTCACGCGGCCGTCAAGGGAATCGCCCCGGATGCCTCGGTGTCGGACCTGCGCTCGGTATTCGCGTGGGTCGATCCCGACGGCGACCCGGAGCTGAAGGCGTCGTACCGCTTCCCACATCACTCCGCCGTCGGCGGTCCGGCCAGCGTTCGCGCCTGCATCAAGCACATCGCCGCCCTCAACGGCGTCCGCGGTGGCGCTTCCATACCTGAAGCGGACCGCAAGGGCGTGTACAACCACCTAGCCGCGCACCTGCGGGACGCGGACCGGGAACTGCCGGAGCTTCGTAGTGGCCCGGCGGACGGCCTGAAGTTCAACGATGAGTTGTCGCTCGTCCTCTGCGAGTTGGACAACCTGCTCGACCGTGCGTCGGAAGTCGTAGCTCTCCGCGCGAAGAAGGGACGGACCCCGCTGTCGATCGGTTCCAGCGAGCTGATGGATTGGCTCGACACAGATCTGCGGCGGCTGAAGTTCCTGCTCACACCCATCGAGGACGAAGCGGCACACGAGTACCTCCGCTTCCTCCGCAGCACTCTCGGAGAGCAGACACCATGAGTTTTCCCGCGCTGAAGGAAGCACAGGGCCGCCTCGACGCCAAGCGCGACGAGGTGCACGCCATCTTCAACGAGGCCGGCCCCGAGCTCGACCTGTCCAAGGTCAAGTCGGTGTCCGGCGTCAGCGACGCCAAGGGCGTCGCCTCCCACATCCGTGCCCTCAACGACGAGATGGGTGACCTCCAGAAGGAGGTCGACGATCTGATGGCTGTGCAGAAGGCAGTCGAGGACTCCACCAAGAGCGTCGATCGGCGGGAGAACGGGTCGGAGAACGGTGACCAGGCGGGGCCGCCGCAGCTCAAGACCGCCGGCCAGCTGTTCGTCGAGTCGGAGTCCTACAAGAAGCTGTACAGCTACGAGGGCATCGGCCGAAAGTCCCGCAACGGCTCGCTGATCGGCCCGGAGAGCATGCTCGACGTCGAGCTGAAGACGGTCATGTCGACCGGTGCCGGCTGGGCGCCGCAGGCTGTGCGCACCGACGTGGTGATCCCGTCGGCGCAGCGCCCGGTCCAGGTCACCGATCTGATCCCGTCCCTGTCCACCACGCAGACCTCGGTGGTGTTCATGGAGGAGACGACCTTCACCAACTCCGCGGCGGAGACTCTGGAGTCCGTCCAGGGCACGCCGGGCACCTACCCGGAGTCGGCGCTGGCGTTCACCGAGCGGACGTCGGCGGTGCGGAAGGTCACCACCTTCCTGCCGGTCACCGACGAGCAGTTGGAGGACATCCCGGGCGCGCAACAGTACCTCGACTCGCGGCTGCCGTTCATGGTTCAGCAGCGTCTCGACGGCCAGATCGTGTCTGGTGACGGCACCTCGCCGAACCTGCGCGGCATGGTCAACGTGGTGGGTATCTCCACCCAGGCCCGCGGCACTGATGCTTCCCCGGACGCCATCCTGAAGGCGATCGTCAAGGTGCGGGTGACCGGTCGCGCCGTCCCGTCGGCGGTGCTGATCCACTCGACCGACTGGCAGAACATCCGGCTGCTCAAGGACGCCAACGGCAACTACATCTGGGGTTCGCCGTCGACGGCCGGTCCGGAGCAGATCTGGGGCCTGCCCGTCGCACAGACGGAGACGCTCACGGCCGGTACCGCACTGGTGGCCGACCTGTTGCGCTACACCGCGCTGTACACCCGCCGCGGTCTCAATGTGCAGGTCAGCAACAGTCACTCGACGTTCTTCGTCGAGGGCAAGCAGGCGGTTAGGGCTGACGTCCGCGTGGCCTTCGTGGTCTATCGGCCGGCGGCTATTTGTACAGTCACCGGCCTCTGATCCATGTCGACAAGGCGGGGGAGCGTTTCCGGCCGCTCCCCCGCCTGGACAGAAGGTGAGCGGACATGGCCATCAGCGCGCAACGGATAACCGTCAGCACGACCGCGGTCGCCCTGAACACCGGCACCCAGGACGGCGGCTATCTGACCGTCAAGAATCTTGATGGAACGAACGGCGCAGACCTCGGCACGTCGGCCGTGACCGCGGGTGCCGGATTTCCTCTGCCCGGCTCGGCAACACCGGCGGCCGTGACCATCTTCGTCAAGCCTGGCGATGTCCTGTACGCGATCCGTTCGGCGGGCGCGGATGTCGTCCTGTCGGTGCTGCGGACTTGAGTAGGAAGAGAACGACATGACAGTCACCCCGGGCGCCACTGCCGAAAAGACGATTCAGGCGGAGTACGACTTCGCGGTCGACGGCGGCGCGATCAGCACCATCACCCTCCGCCAAACGGGTAGTACGCTACCCAACCTGATCCCCGCCGGTGCGGTCATCGTCGGTGGATACATCGAGGTCCTGACCACGCTCACCTCCGGCGGAGCCGCGACCGTCGGCGTCAACTCGGAGGCAGCGGGTGACATCAAGGCCGCGGCCACAGCTTTCACCGTCTACGCCACGACCGGCAGCGGTATCGTCGCGATTCTTCCCTCATTCGGAACGACGGCCGTAAAGACCACGGCAGCGCGCAGCCTGACCATCACGATCGCTGCTGCGACGGTGACCGCAGGCAAGTTCCGAGTGGTGGTGTTCTACAAGTGATCGCCGACCGCCACTACTGGCGCACCGCGGACGGGCGCTTCGTCCCCACCGGCGACCTCGACGCCGAGACCTTGGTATACGCAAAGGGCGACGAGATCCCCGCCGACGTGGCCCGCAAGGTGGGCCTGCTGGATCCGCCGAAGCCTGCCGCGAAGCAAGCCGACAGACCAGCCGACAAGTCCCGCACCAGGCCGGCCGACAAATGACGGACGACCTGGAAGTCGTAGCCCAGGAGGCGGTCACGGTCCGGCCGGGCGACACGCTGATCCTGCGCGTGCGGCCGGACACCAATCCGGAGCAGATGCAGGGCTTCAGCGCCAAACTGAAAGAGCGACTGCCTGACATTGCCATCGTGGTCGTCGCCTGCGAGCAGTTGGCCGCCGCCAAGAGGTAGGAGGCCGGCATGGCGATGTACGCAACCGCGAATGAGCTGGCCTCCTATCTGCAGAAGGACGTCGACACGGCCACCGCGACGCTGGTCCTGACGATCGCGTCGGACCTGTTCGCCGACCGGGCCTGTACCCGATTCGAGTCCAACAGCGTCACCTACTCGGTGGCGAGCACTGACGGCACCGCCAACTACCGGATCTATCTGCCGCACACCCCCGTCACAGCTGTGTCGGCGGTGCGTATCAACGGGACGGCGATTGTCGACTACACGCGCATCGGCAACGTCCTGTACCGGTTGATCGGGTTCGGCTATCGCTGGGCGTTCCCGCCCGACCTGATCGAGGTGGACTACACCCACGGCTACATCACCGCCCCGGACGAAGTGAAAGGTGCGGTGCTGGAGACGGCGGCACAGGCCTACGAGATCCCGGTCGGCGCCGTCGTCAGCGAGACCATCGACGACTACGCGGTCCGCTACGCCACCACCGGTGGCGGCCTGCAGTTGGCCCCATCGGCGGCCGCCGTCGCCAATTCCTACCGGGGTGTCCTTGTCGGCTGATCCACACCGCCTGACGGACTGAGGAGAACATGGCCGACACCGTCCGCCCGAACACCGGCACCACGACGCGGCCGACCTCTGGCACTACGACGCGACCATAGGGGGCATCGGTGACCGCCTTGACCGCCACGCTGAAGGGCCGGGCCGCCGCCGAACGACTGATGACCGACGCCTGCGTGATCAAGCACAAGACCGGCGAGACCACCGGCGCGGGCGGCGTCGTCACCCCGGCCTGGTCGACGCTCTACACCGGCAAGTGCCGGGTGCAATCCAATGCGATCACCCGTCAGGGCGCAGATGTCGGCGAGGCGTTTGTGATCGTCGAACGCCACGAGGTGCAGTTGCCTATGTCGGTGCTCGGGTTGCTGGAAGGCGACCAGATCACCGTCACCGCCTCTGGCGACGCCGACCTGGTGGGCAGGGTCTTCACGGTGCGCGACGTGCTGCGCAAGACGCATCTGACCGCGCGCCGGGTGACCGTCCTGGAGGTGACTTCGTGATCGTTGAGAAGTTCGGCTTCGACGAGCTAGCCGCCGATCTGGAACGCGCCGGCGTGGACATCACCAAAGAGGTCGCGAAGGTCACCGGCATGGCCTGCAACCAGATGAAGAAGGACGCTCAGAAGCGGGTCGCCGGGATCTCCCACCTGCCGCACCTCGGGCGCTCCTTCACGTACGACGTGGCCACGAAGGGATCACTGGTCGTCGGCGAGGTCGGCGCCGAGCATGAGCGGCCACAGGGCAAGCTCGACTGGGTAGCGGAGTACGGGACCCCCACGAGTGCGCCGATCCCGCACTGGCGGCCCGCGGCCGATAAGGAAGTCCCGGTGTGGATGGGCTTCCTGGAGAAGGTCGCCGTCGACGCGATCGGTGACCACCGGTGATCGACGAACACGCCGCCGTGGTCCTGGCGCTGTTGGACGCCGACAATGCGGCGCCACCGCTGAACGTGCACGACGGCAAGGTGCCTAACGGCACCGACCCGAGCGTCTCCCCGTACGTGCTCGTCTACTTCGACAGCAACGATCCCGAGGACGACTTCGAGGCACGGCCGTACGTGTTCGTGCTGACCGCGACCTGCCACTGCGTTGGCGCGAGCGCGCAGGCGGCACGGATGGTCGCCGACCGGGTCCGGACCGCGCTTTACAACGTGACACCGACGGTGTCCGGCCGGTCCTGCTTCCAGATCGAGCGTGAGCCGGGTATGCCGCCGCAACGCGACGAGACGACCGGTTCGACGGTCATGGATCAGATCGATACCTATGTTTTGGCCTCTATACCCGGTTAGCCTGTTGGCGTTTTGGTCTCTGCCGCATGCGATCCCGGTTGCAGCTCCGACAACGCCGGACCGTTCGGGCTTGATTCCAGCCGGTGTTCTCATCGTCGTACGGGTGGCCCTGTGGGCAGCGGGTTTTAGCCGCGTTCCATCTGCTCGGGGTGCCGCGCCGGATGTTAACGGCATGCGTCACCAGCTCGGTGTGGTCGGGATTTACGCATAGGCGGACGCGACACAAGTGATCGAGATGCAGTTTCGGTGACGCTGGCCCGTTGATCTGCTCCCAAAGCCACCGATGGGCGTTGCGGGGCGATGTTCTACCAACCGTGAACCTGCCGTAGCCCTGATCGCCGACCAATCCCATCCAGAGCCAGCACGGCCCCAGATCCGGGCGGTAGTCAGGTATGGGCCCGCTCTTGTTGACCTGTCGCATGAACCGATTCATCGGCGACATTCGAAGTCGACGGCCCTCACGACCAAGCGCCCGATACCAGCGTCGGTAGTGCATCGAGCACATCCCGCGGGCGTCGGCTCGACGTTCACATTCGGGATCTACGCAGGGGTTCGCCACGCGTTCCATTGTATGCGGTGACCTTGTAAAACGTCGCACACGTCCTGCAGTCCATCCCGGGCTGACCTTCCGCTCACCAGTGCTCGCCGGTCGTCCGGCGGCTTCACCCTGTCCATCGTCAGAAAGGGGTGCGCCGCATGGCGCTCCAATCGACTGCGCCGTCTGTCACGGCGGGCGGATTCACGACGCCAGTGCCGATCACTCCGACCGCATCCGAGACGTTCCTCGGCACCGGCTGCTTCGGCGCGACCGGAATGCGGATGCGGGTCATCACGACCGGCACCCTCACGAACGTGTCGCCGCTGGATCCCGGTTACACACCGTCGGCGAACCCGGGCACCGCCCCGTCGTACGCCACGCCCGCAACCGGCAACCGGGAACTGCTCGTGCCGCTCTCCGCGATCAACCCGGCCACCGGGGTCGCGACGGTCACGTTCAGCGGCGCGCTGACCGGCGTGACCTACGAGATCTACAAGGCCTGAGGGGTGAACGCGATGACCGACAAGAGCACGTACTGGCTGGCTGACGACACCGGTAGGAAGGCCCTCGTCGAGGGTGCCGCCGAGCGTGACCGGTGGCGCGGACTCGGCTGGGTTGAGGCTGGCGAGCCGACCGGGACCGAGCTGGTCTGGTGCCGCCACGAGGGCATCGACGTTCCCGCGGCGTTCCCCGCCGGGATTCTCGACACGGTGTGGAAGGCGAAGGGTTGGCAGCCCGGGGCTCCGGCCGAGCCGGAGAGCCCGTTCAACCGCGATCAGCCGGGAGCCGTACCAGAGCCCACGCCTACGGCCGCCGATAAGGCGGAGACGACCAGCAAGCCCAAGGCTTCCGCCGCCGGCGGCGAGACGAAGGAGAAGTAGTCGATGCCAGACATCATCGGCGACGGCAAAGAGCGTTGGGACTGGGTCCCGGCCATCGCCATCCAGAGTGCGCCCACCACGACCGAACTGAACGCGGGCATCCGCATCAGCCAGTACATGACCAAGGACGGCGCGACCGGTTTCCAGATCGACACCGCGGACGCGCCGACGTCCAACATCGAGTCGACCTTCGACACGAACACGAACGGACGCCGAAGCCTCAACGGCCCGAGGCTGCGGTTCAAGAAGCAGTCCGGCACGGACACCGTGTACGCGACGATGCTGCCGGACGTGGCGGGTTTCCTTACGCGCCGTAAGAGCCTCGCGGCCGCGACGGCGTTCGCGTCGGCACAGCCGCTCGCGGTGTTCCCCGTGATCTGCTCCGAGACGTCCTGGCTCGATCAGGACGACAACATGCCGGAACGCTTCGATATCCCTGTCAAACTGACCGGCCAGCCGACGATCCGCGCCGCGGTCGCGTAGTCCGTACCCACCGTCGACGGCCCTCCCGCGTGGGGGGCTTCTTCGTGCGGGGCCGGTCGTCTGGCGGCGCCGGCCCCGCACTCACGCCGCCAGGTCCGCCAGAGCATGGAGAACGACGCATCGTGAGCGCCTACAAGACACGCCTCAAGCAGGCTCGCGCGCCGGAGCGGTCGGTGCCGATCTGTCTGCGCGGTGACCTGGTCGCCGAGTGGGAGGAAGCCGACCGGGCCCTGAAGCGGATACAGGACCAGCCGGACGATTCCCTCGAGGGAGGCGGCACCGGGGCGCTGGTCGAACGCATCGAAGCCCTGCAGGCCGAGATGAGCGAGCACACCGACAACTTCCGGGTACGGGCGATGGGCGGCCCGAAGTTCCGGGCACTGAGGAACGCACACCCACCGCGCCGCGGCGAGGACGGGAACCCGCTGGAGGAGGACGCCGTTCTCGGGGTGAACCGGGAGACGTTCTACCCGGCGCTGATCCGTGCCGCGCTGGTCGAGCCGGTGCTGGACGATGACGACTGGCGGGAGCTGCTCGGTGACGACGATGCTGAGCGGGCGCGGCGGGAGGCAGCGGGCGAGCCTGTCGAGGACGGCCTGCTGACGGACTATCAGTTCCAGGAGCTGGCCTACACGGCGTGGGTCCTCAACGCCGGAGCCATCGATGTCCCTTTCTCGCGCGCCGCCTCGTTCGTGAAGAAGCGTTCCGGCGGCGAGTAGAGGCGGCTGACCGTCTCGGTGTCGCTCCGTCGCGGCTCGACGGCCGGGAGCCGACCAGCACGACCCGCTATACCTACGACCGGCGGGGTCGGCTGGCGCGGTCGGTGACCAGCCGGGAGCCGGAATGGACGGAGCAGGACGTCGCCGAGATCCTCGCCCTGGCCGTGTACCGGTCGTCGCTGTGCCCTGGTGGGTGCGGGTATCCGATCGCTGAGACCACCACACATGAGGACGACGGGCCTGAGTACTCCGCCCGGTCGACGACGTGCCGGGCGTGTGCGGCACTGCTTGAGGCGCAACGGGCGAAGGCCGGCAGCACGCAGGACAACCCGGATGCCCCTGCCCGGTTGTGGCGGATCTCGATGCGGAAGGCGGTGGGCTGAGTGCGTACCGTCGGTGTGAAGCTCGAGGCGGAGACCGCCAGTTACAACCGGAAGATTCGCGAGTCGGGTGGGCTTACCCGCGGGTTCACCGGTGAGCTGGACAAGGCATCCAAGGCGGGCAAACTTGACAGGGTCACCCACCAGGCGACCGTGCTCGGTGTCGGCCTGCTCGGGGTGGCCGCTGTGGCGGTGAAGATGGCCGCCGACTTCGACAAGCAGATGAGCTCGGTCGCGGCCGCCACCCATGCGCCGGCGGCCGAGATGGACCTGCTGCGCAAGGCCGCCATCAAGGCGGGCAAGGACACGCAGTACAGCGCCACCGAGGCGGGCAAGGGCATCGAGGAACTGTCCAAGGCCGGCGTGTCCACGGCGGACATCCTCGGTGGTGGCCTCAAGGGCGCCCTCGATCTCGCCGCGGCCGGCCAGATCGCAGTCGGTGATGCCGCCGAGACGGCCGCGTCGGCGATGACGCAGTTCAAGCTGCAGGGCAAAGATCTGCCGCACGTCGCGGATCTGCTCGCCGCGGGCGCAGGCAAGGCGCAGGGATCGGTCGCTGACATGAGCGCGGCCCTGAACCAGGCCGGGCTGGTCGCCGCCGGGACCGGCCTGACCATCGAGGACACCACGGGCACGCTGGCCGCGTTCGCGAGTGCCGGCCTGACCGGCTCCGACGCGGGCACCAGCTTCAAGACGATGTTGCAGGCGTTGCAGGCCCCGTCAGGCAAAACCCAGGACCTGATGGACGAGCTGGGTATCTCCGCCTACGACGCGCAGGGCGGCTTCATCGGGATCACCGCGCTGGCCGGCCAGCTGAAGGACAAGCTGGGTGGGCTGACCCAGGCGGAGCGGGCCCACGCGCTGGCGCAGATCTTCGGTTCGGACGCCACCCGCGCCGCGAGTGTGCTCTATCAGCAGGGTGCGGCGGGCATTCAGACCTGGATCGACAAGACGAACGACTCGGGCTACGCGGCCGACACCGCGAAGATCAAGACGGACAACTTGGCCGGTGACCTGGAGCGGCTCAAGGGATCCATCGAGACCCTGGCCATCCAGGCGGGCTCCGGCGCAAACGGCGGTCTGCGTAGCCTTACCCAGGCGGCGAACGGCTTGGTGAACGGTTTTGCGGATCTGCCCGGCTGGCTGCAGCAGAGCGTCGTCTGGGTGACGGCTCTGTCGGGTGCGGGCCTCCTCGGTGCGACCGGTCTGCTGAAAGCACGCAAGACCGTCACCGATTTCATCGGCGAGCTCACCAAGATGGGCCCGGCCGGCGTGTCCGCGGTGTCGGCCCTCAGCGGGATTGGCAAGGTCGCCGGTACGCTCGGCGTGGCCGGCCTCGGCGTCGGCGTGCTGTTCGAGGGCTTCAAGGCGTTCGGTGACTGGGTTCAGAAGAAGCACGCCCCGGTCAAGGCCGACATCGACGCGCTGACCACCTCGATCAAGGATTTCGCCGCCACTGGCCAGGCCACCGGTGAGCTGGCCAGCCACTACGGCGCCCAGCTGCAGAAGATCGGCCAGGACGCCTCCTCGGTGACCAAGGGCATGGCAGACCTTGCCAAGGCGCAGGCCGACTATGCCGCGGGGCTGACGGCCGCGGAGGCGACCGCGAACTGGAACCCGGTCGACCCGCAGGCCGTGCAGGACATCAAGGACCTCGACACCGCCCTGGCCGGGCTGGTCAAGTCGGGCGGCGCCAACCAGGCGAAGATCTTCCTGGACCAGCTGGCCGCGTCCGGGACGCTGACCGCCGATCAGTTCAAAATCCTCACCGGGATGCTGCCCGACTACGCGGCCGCCAGCCAGAGCGCCGCGACGGCGAACACCGGGCTGGCGAAAGGCTTCGGTACCAGCGAGGCCAACGCCAAGACGATGACCAGTGCCCTCGACGCAGCGATCCAGGCCGGGCAGACCCTGACCGACGTGTGGAACCAGTTGCACGGTGCGATGTTGTCCAGCGACAAGGCTGCGCTCGCCGCGAAGACCACCATCGACGATGTGGCCAAGTCGTTCAAGACCAACAAGAACGCCATCGACGGCAACTCCGAGGCGGCCCTGAAGAACCGCATCGCGGTCGGTAACGCCGCCGAGGCGGCCGCCAAGGCGGCGCAGGCCAAGTACGAGGAGACCAGCTCGGTCAAGGAAGCGTCGAAGACGTACGACACGTACATCGGCGACCTGCGCAAGACGCTGCGCCAGTCCGGTCTGACCAAGGGTCAGGTCGACAAGCTCATCGCGGCGTACGCGAAGATGCCCGACGATGTGACCACCAGGATCACCCTCACCAACTACGAGCCCACCGGGCAGAAGCTCGCCCTGCTGTCACAGGTGCAATCGGCGCTCAAGAAGGGCACCCAGCTGCCCGCCCCGGCGCGGCGCATGTTCGGCTTCGACGCCGGCGGCTGGACCGGACCGGGCGACACGCTCGACCCTGCGGGCATCGTGCACGCCGACGAGTACGTCATCAAGAAGAGCTCGCGCCGCAAGATCGAGCGGGAGAACCCGGGCCTGCTCGACAAGATGAACCTCACTGGCGAAGTGACCCCCGGCTACGACCGCGGCGGCCGCGTGACGTGGCCCTTCCCGACCACCGCGTCGATGACCCGGATCCCGTCGCCGAAAGAGGTTGCCGGCGCCGTCGGTCCGCCGAGCGGGATGACGTATCGGTGGATCGAGTCCGCCGTGCGGGCCGCATTCCCCGGCATGGCGGTGCTGTCGGACTACCGGCCCGGTGCGGTTACCTTGACCGGCAACCGTAGCTATCACGCAGTCGGCCGGGCCGTGGACTTCCCGCCCAGCCGGCCGCTGGCCGAGTGGTTCAACCTTCGTTACAAGAGCCGGATCAAGGAGTTCATCTCCCCATATCAGGATTTGAACATCCTTAACGGCCGGAGGCACACGTACACCGGTGCGGTCTGGCAGCAGCACAACTTCGCGGGCGGCAACGCGCACGATCACGTCGCGATGCGCGACGGCGGCGTCATCCGTGAACCGGTCTTCGGCATCGGAGTGTCCGGCGACACCTACTCATTCGGCGAGGGTGGCCGCCCGGAGACGGTGCTGCCCGGCGTCCACCTCGGCGGTGCCGCCGGCGGCGGCTCGACGACCACCGTGACCCTCGCGCCGGTCATCAACATCAACGGCTCGAATCTGACGCCCGGCCAGATCGCTTCCGCGGTGAACCGTGAGCTGGGCGCCCGCATCGACCAATACGCGCGGGGGTCCTTCTGATGGAGAAGCACTACCTGGCGTTCGTCGACTCGATCGCGGCCAGCCCGACGGTGCGCCTCGACATGTCCGGCGGCACCAAGGGCCCGTTCAACCTGCGCGACGGCACCCGCTTCGATCCGCCGCCGCTGAAGCGGTCGATCCCGTCGACGCTGCTCGCTGACGGCGGTACCCCGACCAGCGCCTCGTACGACAATCGCACGATCGTGCTGGTCCTGCAGCCGATGAGCAACGGCGCGTTCATGAGCCCGGACAACGCCGCCGCTCAGCTGCAACTACTGGTGCGGGAACTGGACCGGCCGACGAACATCTTGCGCTACCAGGCAGGCACGTCGGCGCCGGTGTTCTTCCGGACGTATCGCAGCGGGCCCGACTCGGTCACGTTCACACCGAACGGCCGCGAGCTCGTTGTCACGCTGCTGGCCGAGCCGTTCGCGCTCGGCTTGAAGGAGACCTTGTCGCCGGTCACCGTCACCAACAATCCGGCCGCCGGCAGCAACGGGATGTTCTTGGACATCGCCAGCCCCAAGGGCGACGTCGAGACGCCGCTGACGGTCGCCATCACCAACGGCACCGGCAGTCTGGGCGCGACGGGCCGGCTGCGTTCCGGCTTGGCTGTCCGCCGCCGCGGCACCCCGGCGAACGTCCCGTTCTTCCTGCAGGCCGAGGCCATGACGCAGGGCACGGACACGACGACGCAGGCCAACAGCGCCTCATTCTCGGGCAGCGGCAACAACTACTCCAGATGCACGTTCGGCACGCCGTCGGGCCAGCAGCGCCTGTCGATCAACCCGTGGCCGTCGGGGAGTTCGAACGACTACCGGGGCACGTACCGGGTTTTCCTGCGGTGTCGGCAGAACACAGCTTCCGATTCGATCGACGTTCAACTGCAGTGGGGTACCAGCTCGCCGGTCATCTCCAACGACATCGTGCGCGTGCCCGGCGATGTGCAAATCAAGTACCTGGACCTCGGCCTGATCCAGTTCCCCGCAGGCTATGACCCGGTGACCGACGGCCTGTCCGGCGTCGAGCTGGCCGTGCAGGGCACGTTCCTTGCGGTGTACGTGCGCCGCAACTCCGGCACCGGCACCTTCGACATGGACTTGTTGTTGTTCATGCCCGCCGACGACCGCCTGGAATTCGTCAAGTGGCCGACGCTGCAGGCGTTCTCGACCGACATCTACATCGCTGAGGGTGGCGCCCGTCCGGCCGCGTACTGCCTCGACACGACCGGCTACATCCGCACGACGGAGACCATCGAGATCGCGGGCGGAGGACTGATGATCACGCCCGGTCGCGCCAACCGCGTCTTCTTCGTCCGCGACCTCGGCACCGGCGTGGCGTCGGCCGGCACGAGCGACTCCGTCACCGCGACCCACGTGCTCACGTGCAGCTATTACCCCCGCTATCTCGGTGGCTTCCGTCCGGCGGCGTCATGAGCCTGCCGGTGCCGCTGTCCGTTCGGCTGCGTACGTCGACGCGCGACGTCCACATCACGAACGAGGTCGCCGATCTGGTGTTCGGCTCGACGTCGCCGGGCGGTTTCGACACGTGCACCCTGTCGCTGCATCGGCCGCTGCGGTTCATGCCCGGAGAGATCGCCCAGTTCGGCCGGCTCTACGTCTACGACGGCCGCACCGGCGCCACGGTTTGGGAGGGCCGCCTACAGGATCCTGGCCGGTCAGCGGGCGACGATGGCGAGACGTACGCCCTGGCCGCGGTCGGCGGGCAGGCGCACTTGTCCGACGACACCCGGCAGTACTACATGGTCGACACCGACATGACCCGCTGGGACAAGGTCGACAATGCGACCCAGGCGTCGAGTGTCGAGCAGGTCGGCGACGTCAACGACACCGGTGTTCCGGTGATGTTCCTGCGGATTCCGCAGGGCACCTCGGTCGATGGCGCAATCCCGTCCCGGACAGTGGCCGCGCATCGCGGTCTCGCCGAAGCCGGCCAGAAGATGGGCCGGCTCAGCTATAACTACGACTGCGGGCTGACGACAGCCAACATCACCCACTCCATGTACGCCGCCACGGCCGGCGTGGGCGCGGCGGACATTGCCTTCTCCACCACGTTCTCCACCACGTCGAGCGCTACCACCAAAGTCATCGGCACCGACTGGACGGCTGGCCGCAACCGGCCCATCATCCGGTTTCACTACACAGGTGCGGCGTCGAGCGTCTCGGCTGACACGTGGTGGTTGCAGGTCTCCGGCGTCAATCTTCTGGCGACCCGCTACGACAAGTCCGGCAACGAACTGCTGACCGGTGCCTCGTACACCTCGGACATGGTGCTCGCGCACCAGGTGGTCGAGGACCTGCTGGGCCGGATCCTCGGCGCGACGGTCGACGGCCCTAACGCGGCCATCTTCACCACCTCGTACCTGATCGAGCAGCTCTGTTACCCGGACGGCGTCACCCCGGCGAAGGTGCTCGAAGACCTAATCCAGTTCGAGCAGGGCTACACATACCACCTGTGGGAGTCCAACCCGAACAACGGTGACAAGTTCAAGTTCGAGTGGGTGCCCTGGCCGAGCACCGTGCGGTACGAGGCTGACGTGCTCGACGGCTTCACCTCGCCCGCCTCCGGCAACACGGTGTTCAACAAGATCGCTGTGCGGTACCGCAATCGGGGCACCACACACATCAGGGTCAGCTCTCAGTCGGTGCCCGACCTGACCGCCGCAGGATTCGACCGCGTTGCGTTCGTCGATCTGGGCGATGAGGCCAGCACGTCGACCAATGCCGGTCAGGTCGGCGACCAGTACATGGCCGAGCACAGGTTCCCGATCAACCAGGGCAGCCTGACCGTTCGCACGCCGATCCTCGACACGCTGACCGGCCGGATGGTCATGCCGTGGGAGATCCGCCCCGGCAACCTCATCCGGGTCCGTGGCGTGGAGAGCTACCCGAGCGCCTTGAATTCCGACGGGCGTGACGGCCTGACCATCTTCAAGATCGCCGCCACGAGCTACTCCGCGTCCGAGGCCGCCGCGACGCTGGACCTCGATTCGTTCTCGCCGTCCGTGGCCCGGGCCATGGCCGCGCTCGTCAAGCGCCCGGCCGTACGCCGCCGCTAGGCGCGCTTTTTCCACCACTCCTGCCATCGCTAGGAGCACTTCATGCTGCGCACCGCAGCCGCCGCATTCACCGCGGCGGCCCTTCTGGCTGCCCCGATTCAGGCGGACCCGAGCCCGTCGGACTCCGCGCCGACTCCGCCCCTGACACGGTCGCAGCAGTGGCGGGCCGTCGCCGTGTCGGCGCTGGACGCGTACGAGCTCGCGCCGGCGCCTGCCTCATCCCAGGCGATGATCTTCAGCAATGCGCTGCTGGCGACCGGCCGGCTGTACGGCTGGGGCGACTCGCAGATCCCCAGCCTGATCTCGGCCATCATGGCGCTGCGCAACCCGGACGGCGGCTGGGGCGTCAGCATCCCCTGGGACGCCTTCCAAGACGGGACCACCAATCCCGCGAGCACGACGTACACCGTGACGCTGGCCGGCCACGTCGGGCCCGCGCTGCTCGAGGCGTGGAAGCATGGCGCGCTCACCGACCCGGAGCCGCTGCAGGCCATCACTCGGCTGCTCGTTTCGGGCACGACGCGGCTCACGAACTCGACCGGTCAGTGCCTCACCTACTCCAGATCGGCCAATGACGCGGCCTACTGCGTGCACAACGTCTCCGCGGGCGCCGCCGACTACCTCACCCAGGCCAGCGCGGCAGGCTTCGGCCGCACAGGCCTGCAGCAGCTGGTCGTGGACATCACCCGCCGCGAGGTGACGGCGTACCGCAGCGACTGGGCAGGCTGGCCGTATATCGACGGGCAGACGGTCGAGCAGGACCCGGACCACGGCGCCTACACCGCCCGCTCGCTGTACTTCCTCACCTACCCGGTGGGCAGGGCGGGCGTGTATTCGGGACTGTCCGGCGCGGCCACCGACGACCAGGGCCGCCGTGCGCACCTGCAGCTGGTGTCCACCCCGGGCGGTCCGGGCTCGCAGGGCCTCGCCGATCCGAGCACGACGCTCTGGTGCGAGATGGGCGACCAGTGGCTGGCCGAGGCCGCCGCGTACGTGACCGCGTCCGCCGGCGACGCCGGGCGCCTGTCCCAGGCTGCCGCCGCGGCCGCCGCTAACTCGATCGCCTGCCAGGGGACCTGAATGACGACCGCGAAGGCCAACCACAAGGCGGCACGGGCGCTGCTGCTGCAGTATCTGGATCTGCACCCGGGCAAGACCGTCGATGTGGACCTCGACCCGGCCGAGGCCGGCATCGTCGGCGACGCCAGCCATGCCGAGGGCGGCGACAGCTACCACCTGGGCAAGGACCAGATCCGTACCAGCGGGCACCGGTATTCCGTCGACGAGTCGCCCCGCGACAAGCGCGGCCTGGACAACTACGCGTCCGCGATGGACATCGGCTATTTCAAGGTCACGACCGCGCGCGGGACGTACGATCTGCGCGACTACAGCGTCTGGTTGGTCGGGCTGTGCAAGGCCGGTGACCCGGACACCGCTGATCTGCGCGAGGTCATCTACTCGCCCGACGGCAAGGTCGTGAAGCGCTGGGACCGCGAAGGCCGCCGCACGACCGGTGACAGCTCCCACCTGCTCCACACCCATGAGTCTGAGTTCCGCGACGCGGACGGCCACCGGATGATCCGGCTCGCCACCCGCTGGCTGCAGCACATCGGCTTGATTCCCGAGGAGGACGACATGACGCCCGACGAGTTGCTGAACGCCGACAAGATCACCAACGACGTCAACCCCGGCGTGGTGGGCAAGCCGGGCTACAACCCCGAAATGACCGTGGCGTGGGCACTGCGGTACGCCTCGCGTGCCAGCCTCGCGCTCGATGAGACCAGGGCACTCCGCAAAGACGTCGCTGCGATGGGGAAGTCGCTCACGGCGGCGATCACCGCGCTGGCCGCTAAGGATGCGGTCGACGAGCAGGCCCTGGCCGCCGCGCTCGCCCCCGGCGTCGCCTCCCTCGTTCTGGCCGGGATGCCGGACACCACCGATCCGGTCAGCCAGGAAGAGGTCACCACGGCGGTTCGCGAGGCTTTCGCGCACGCGTTCGGCTCGCCGGCGTGACCCCCGGCGGATCGGTCTCGTGTGATCAGTTCGGCGGACCATGAGTGAGCAGGCCAGGCTGGGTGGTGGTGTTCCGAGACACGGTGATCTTCATTCTCGGAGTGTTGATCATCGCAAGGCAGGCGGGGATCTTCTTCGACCCCCCAGCATCCGTCAGCATCGAGCTACTGACGGTCGGAGCGCTGATGTCCAACGTGCCGGGAATCCTGCACGTGATCGCGTGGCGTTCTGGGACACCTACCGCTTCGCCGTCTTCGCCCTCGGCCTCCTCGCCGCCGGGATCGCAGCCCGGTCCGTTGCCCGCATCGTCTTCGGGTGGTGAGAGTTGAGCCCATTCCGGAAGGTGCTCGCGGCGCATGGGGTCCAGCACTCGGCGATGTACTCGATCCTGATCGTCATCGCCGGGATGCTCGTGTGCATGGTCACTGCGGTCAGTATCTCCGTGCAGGCCAGCGACAAAGCCATCGACCGCGCGCTACAGATTCAGCGCGAACAGGATGCGAAAGACGCTGCCCAGGAAGCGCAGCGTCAGGCACAAAACAGGGCCGCGTCCTGTGCGTTTATCACCACCATTCGTGATGCGTATCTGGAAGATCCGCCGAATCCCCCGACCAAGACGTACAAGACGATCACACAAGCGTGGATCGATCTTGCGAAGAACTGCGAATAGGCGCTACAACCTGAAGCCACCATCGTTGCGGCTGGCCCGGTCCCGCTGCCACGCCAGCCTCGCCGCTGCCGCGTCCTCATCGGCGCCGGCCGCGCGCAGCAGATCGGCCGTCACCTGATAGCCAGGTGACTCCACCGCGATCCGGTACAGCACATTGCCCAGGGCGGCGCCGAGCACCGCCGGGTCGTCGCTGATCGCGTGCAGCTGGGCGACCGCCCGGTCCCGTGGCGTGTCCCTGTAGCGGCCGATGGTCAGCAACTCGGCAGCCCCGGAAATCTTGGCGACCGCCATCCGCTGGCGGCCGGTCAGCTTGTCCACCGGGCCACCGTAAACCCTTCGGAGGAGTAGCAATGCAGAAGCCGAGCCTGTGCCGGATGGTCATCGCCCACGTCGATCCGGCGCTGAACAACGGATCGAGCGAGGCCCCGGCCGTCATCACCCGCGTGTGGGGCGAACACCCTGACGGCGGATGGGTGGTCAACCTGCGGGTCTTCGTCGACACCCCGGCCGCGCCGCTGAGTAAGACCTCGGTGCGACTGCTGGACGGGCCGTCCGTCGACGGGGCTGCGGAGCACACCGCGTGGTGGCCGCCGCGCGTCTAGGAATCCCCACAGACCCGCTCCGGGTGTTCGGGCGGCCCCTGCGCCACCACAGCCCATGACCCCCGGGTCCGGCGCCGGGGTTACGGCCAGGATTCGCGGCCTGGCCGGTGCCCGGACGCCCGGAGCGTCTCTTACCGTCGTCCGTCGCGGATCTGGTACAGCCGGGGCTCGCTCAGCTTGGCCGCCTCGGCGATCCGCTTGCGCGCCACCGGGGTGTCCATCAGCGATTGCACGAGCAGGTCGCGACGGGCCATCTTCGTGTCGATCTCAGCGGCCACGATCGTCAATTCCCTCACCAGGTCCTCGTCGGCCGCCTCGACTTCGGCGTACATGGCGTTGCCGCCGAACCCCCAATCGCTGGTACGCGTGTATCCCCGGGCGGTCAGGATGTCGTCGGCCTCGGCCATGGCCTTCACGTCGCGGTCCTCGTCGTCCAGCAGGACCGTGAGGTCGCTGGTGAAAGTGGCGTCGCCATCGGCGACATACTCGGTGGTTTCCTCGTCGCTGCCGAGGTAGGCGCTGATCTCGGTCTTGGCCCGGTAGACGGTCAGGTCGCAGGTGTCGCCGAGGACGACGTCGGTCGCGGTGCCGATGGTGGCGATGTGGGTGGTCATTTCGTCCTCCGGGATGTCGTCGCTTTCGATGACACAACTCTATAGCGAGCTATAGCTCATGTCTATAGTCCGCTATAGCTACTGCCCGTTCGGGGGAAGCGACACCACTGATCGGACGTCCGTCAAATTCCGGCAAGCCCCTCGAGATCGGAGCCCCTAATGAGACTCTCCCGCGACCCGGCGCTCTGGCTGACCGTCTTCGCCACCGCCGCTCGCCTGTTCGGCGCCTTCGTCATCCACCTCGACGCCGACCACCAGGCCTGGCTCAACGCCGGCGCCACCGCAGTCGCCGGCCTCATCGTCGCCGTCTGGGTGAAGCGCGACGGTCAGGTCGCAGCCCTGCTCGGCCTCGCCCAGGCGCTGCTCGCGCTCGCCGTCGGATTCGGCCTGCACATCAGCGCCGAAGGCCAGGCCGCGATCATGTCGTTCGTCGGCGCCGCCGCGGCCGCGTTCATCCGAACCCAGGTCACCGCGCCCGTAAGCGCCACAGGCGCACATCAGGCGTAGGGAATCACCCACGGCGGTAGATCAAAAGCCGTCAGCAGTCCGTACAGCGGGCCGCCGCAGGTCAAGGCACACCGAAGCGCCCCCCACCTCTGCCATTCCGGCGGGGTGGGGGCGCTTTTGGGCGTGAAGTTAGCCGAGCGGAACGACGTCCATCACGATCATGCGGAGCTGGTCGGCGCGGGTAACGCCGTTCTCTCGGGCCATCTGGTCGATGGCGTCGCGAACCTGCTCGGGCACCCGGAACTTGATTTCCGGGCCGATCTCCGGACGTCCGGGGCCATCCTGCTCACGGTCGATGTATTTGACGATGACGTCGCTGTGGCCGTGGGCGGCCAGCCATTCGCGGGCCTGCGCGATGGTGAGGTAGCAGTCGCGGTGCTTGCTGGTGTAGACCCACCGACCGGATGGTGTACGCCACACCCGGTCGGTGGTGCCGTCGGTCGCGGCCCACCATTCGGCGGTTTCGGTGTTGAAGCTGCCCGCCGTTCGGTTGGCCTCGTAGATCTCTTCTTCACTGACGGTGGAGTCGTCGGCGAACTGGCCTGCCATCAGCTTGATGATGCTCATGATCTGCGCCCTCTCAGTGAATTTCCGGTACCGCTTATTCTGCCCGACGGTGCAGTCTGGCGTCAATAAGCGGTACCGGAAATTCAGTCGACCAGACTCTTCTTCGCGGCGCCGAGCTTCGTCCACGCCCGCCGGCCCAACCGCACCCGCTCGCCGTGGCCCTTGCACCGCCGGCACCTTCCGTGGTTCTTCCCCGACGGTGATCGGCGCTTGCCCGAGCCGCCGCACTTGCCACACGACGCGAACGGGTAGACCGCGCACGCGACCAGATGCCAGACGAGCCCGATGACGCCCGCGGCGAGCGCCCAGCCGATCAGTATTCCGATGGTCATCCGAGCGCCTGCCGAAGGCCGTCGAGGACACCCCGTTGGTAAACCTTCTCCAGCAGGTCCGCCAGACTCTGGTGAAGTTCAGGGGGTAGCGGGGCGGTGATTGCTGCCAGCCCCCGGCGCACGTTCTGTTGAGGCGTCACGGGCTCAAGATGTTTCGGATTCACGCAGTGCCGTACCCGGCACAGGTGATCCAACTGCCGGGCATTGACTCCGATTGGGCCCACGAGCCGCTCGTAGATGTAACGGTGCGATCGCTGAACTCGGCCATCTCGACGCACCTGCCCATAGCCGTCCTTTCCGACGGCACCTGTCCACTCCCAGCAACCAGAATGAGGGTTGATCGAAATCTTTGCCTGTGCCCGCAGATCACCGATCTGATCGATGTTCATCTTCCCCACCCCTCTGTTTGATCTACCAACCAGCCCCGAAATTTCGTGTCGCGGCACGAAATCTTGTCGCGGATCCGCGCCAAAGCCAGCTACATGGGCTGAGCTGGGAAAACAGCCCCCTGTTGCGTGGCGCGGCGTGCCCTGCAGACCCCTGAAAACGGCCTGATCCGGGGGTTTCATGGGGACCCCCGGCCGCGACATATCAGTCTTCGATTGCACGCTTGGCCTCCGCCGCCTCAAGTGCTGTGCGGCGCATGCCCTTGACGGTCGTCCACTCGCCGTTGACCTTCACCTTGACGTCCTGGGTGGGCACGTCGTACCGCTTCAGCGCCTCCCGGACCATGTCCGCCGTGATCCCCGCGTACGTCTCCGGCGCCAGGCCGGCGAGCCGCTCCGCCAGGACGCCCCACGGCACGCCGGCCTCACCGGGCAGCAGGACAGCACGAGCGTCGGCCAGCATGTCCCGTGCCTTGATCCGCTCACCCTGGTCGCCGACCACTCCGCCGCGTAGGGCGCGCATCCGCTCGACGATCGCCGCGCGGGTCTCTTTGTCCGGGAAGTACGTCTTGCCGGTCTGCCCGTCGCGGACCAGGCCCTGCATGACGCCCCAGCCAGCGTCGAAACCCGGGCGGTACATGGTGGCGCTGTGGCCCCGCTTGTAGGCGCCGGTGCCGAGGATCTGGTCGTTGGACTGCCAGTCCGCCACCGACATGCACACGCGCACCGACACGCACTTCGTGATCGAGGTGGGAATGGTGTTCGCGTCCGGGATCTGCGTGGCCAGCACGAAGATGATGCCCAGCGCCCGGCCGCGGCGGATGACCCGCTCACACTTCTCCGCCACCCCCTTGCGGTTCATCAGCAGCTCGTGGAACTCGTCGATCAGGATGAACACCGGGTGCAGGCCCAGACCCTTCTGAGCAGCCAACTCAGGGGTGATCTTCCCGTCAGGCGCGATGCCGTTCAGCCGCAGCTTCTTGATCCGCGCGCCGCGCCGCTCGCACTCGGCGAGGGCCCAGTCGATGATGGCCTCGCCGATGTCGAATGCCTCGTCGTCGACCCCGCAGGCGTAGTCGGTGCACAGCGGCGCCATGTCCAGGAAGTCTCCGACGCCCTTGAACTCGGCGATCTTCAGTTCGCATGTCGGGTCCAGCCCCGCGATCGTCGCGAACGTCCGCGCGCCGAAGCTCTTGCCGGCGCCCGGCTGGCCACCCATCAGGATGTTGCGCTCGAACAGGATGACGTCGATCGCCCGGCCGCGGGCGTCGGTGGCGAACGGGTTCGGCTCGAAGATGCTGGTGACAGCGTTGGGGCTGGACAGTGCCCACTTCGGGTCACCCATCTGCGACGCCGGCTTGAACCCGACCCACAGGTCCACCTGCGCCAGGTGCTCCGGCCCGACCTCCGGCCACACCTGATCGATCGGCAGCCGCAGCGCACCGGACAACCGGTCCCGCTTCTCCAGCACGTCCGCGGCGATCAGGCCCGGCGGCAGCTCGAAACGGGCCATCCAGCCCGGACCATCCGCGTGGACACCAGGCGGCGGAAAGGAGATATCACCCGGGCTCTTCAAGCCGGTCAGCCGCAACGCCACCACGGCATCTCGGACCTGCTCCTGGGTGAGGCGGGTGAACCGCTTGCCGATCGTCACGTGCTGGATAATCGGCTGGCCGACCGGGCGGCCGACTCGGGCGAACACTGGCAGGGCGACCGCGATGACCAGCCATTGCGCCCACCAAGGGGCGAGCAACCTGAGCGCGAGCACGGCGACAGCGACAGCGACCAGCTCGGCGCCGAGACCCAGAAAACGGGCCTTGCGCGCTGCTGCCACATCTGCGGCATACCCGCGGCCGTGATCCAGGTCGTTCTTGCCGGCAGCCGCCTGCATCAGGCTGGTCAGCTCAGGGTGCGCCGCCCAGCGGATCTGCCGGCCCAGCAGCTTCAGCATGCCCCACGGCGCGTACACCGCGGTCTTGGCCAAGTACTGGGGCGACAACCACAGCTGCAACGCCACGGTGTATCCGACCAGGCCAGCCACCTGCTTGAAGTAGGTCTTGCGCGCGTCAGCAGTGCGCATCCAGCCGGGGATGATCGGCCGGCGCTTGCTCTCCGCCAGTTGAGTAACCGTCGCGTAGACGGTGGGAGTCTCGGGCCGCGACGTGACCGCTACCCGGACCGTGGGCTCTTCCACGTACGACTCGGCGTCGTCCGGCCGCGGCGGTCCCGGCTCGTACGCCTCGGGCAGCGTGTCTGTCATGCTGGTGCCGCTCCTCTCACAGGGCGATGGGGGCGCGGCCACAGGTCCGGGGGTGGACCCGGCCGCGCCCCTGCTCGAACTACTTGCCGAGTTCCTTCAACTTCTGGCAGACCGACTTGGCCGCCCAGCGACGCTCCCCGTCATGGGTCTGCTTGCGCTGATCGGCTGGCATCTGCGACACGATCCGGCCGTAGGAACCCTTCTTGCGCATGAGCCGACTCATTCGGGCGGTGTTCTCGTCCGAGTTCCGATCACTCTTCTTGGTTGCCATCGCTGGCCCGTCCTCTCGCTACTTCTTTTGCTGGCAGCCGTAGAACCCGTCCGCCGGGTCCTTGAAGTGCCGTTTGTGGACCCGGGAGCCGGTGTCGGCAAGCCCGAGCGGGTCCTTGTCCGAGCCCTTACGACCGTCGGCCGCACACACGTCCCGCAGCCCGCGGTGGTCGCGTTTCTGCTGCTCCTTGCTGATCCAGGCCATCAGCGCTTCTCCTTTCCGAGACTCTCGACATAGCCGCCGGAGTGCGTTTTCGACCCATGCATCCGATCTCCATGGCCGTACGTGTCCTTGTTCGCGGCCTTGAACGTCTTGCGCGCCGGGCCGTACATGTCGTGCTCGGAGCAGCCGCCCCGGTACGCTTCGCCGCTCGGCGTCTTCGATCCCTTGCTGAACAGGCCCATCAGCCGACCGCTTTCCGCTTAAACCTCTGCCACGGCGTCGCCGGGCCGGGCGTCCACCCGATCAGCTGCGCCTCGCTCCTGCGCCGCGCCCGGGTCGACTTGTAGGTATGCAGGCGGCCGTCGTCGCCCAGCTCCGTCGTGTGCTTCGCCATCAGCGCTTCTCCTCCTTGGCCTTGCCATAGATGCGCCAGTGAGCCTTCTTGTGCGCGGCCTCATTAGCCGCGTGGAAAGCCTTCTTCTCGGCCTCCGTCCGCAGAGGCGGCAGCTGCGAGTGGACGACCTTCCTGCCCTCGTTCTTCGCCATGCTGTTTCTCCTGTTCTGCCTGGGGTCAGGCTGTTAGATGGACCGCTTGCCGCGGCCGGCTGCCTGCGCCGCGTGCCGGCGGTTGTTCTCGGCCGAGATCTGCGCCGCCTGGCGCATCGTGGCCTCTCGCTGCTTCCGGTTGCGCTCACGAACCTCGTCGTACTGGTCGCGCAGCTGCCGATCTGACATCCTGGTCATCTCCTGAAGTACGGGCCGCTTGCCGGCGGCCTTGGGTTGATGCGACGGCCGGGCCTGCATGCTCGGCCGTCGCGCTATCTCAGACCGGCGCGTCCTCGAGCACCGGGGCATTGCCGTTGACCTTGGTCGGCTCCGGGTCAGGCTTCGGCCGCCACCGCTGGACGGTCTTGGTGGACAGATTGAGGCGCTCCGCCAGCTGATCGTTGGTCGCCGCCGGGGTGCGCCGATGCGCCTTCTCCACCCGCTCACGACTGGACGGCTGCGGCTTCCGAGCCTGGACAACCGGGGTGGTCAAACTGTCCACCGGCTGCGGCAGCGGACCGATCGGCCGCGGGTGGTCGAAGATCGGCAGAGGTGGATCAACTTCACCCGGGGCCGCGGACCCGGCAGAAGACACCGGGGCGGACACATCGGTGGACAGTTCCGCGTCGCGAATCCGTCCGCCGAGCTCCACCAGGCAGATGGACGCGACGATCACCAGACCGTCCACGCTCAACGGCAGCAGGTACGGAGATGCACCCGTCTCGCCGTACCGCGACGCCACCGCCGCCATGTGCCAGTACGACACCCACGCCGCGATTCCCGCGATCAGCGCCGTCGCCGCCCACCGGGCAAGCGCCAGAGACCTGTGATGCACCGGCACCCGGGAGATCAGTTCGATGGTCAGCAGCAGCGCGGTCGGCGCCCACCCGGCGATGATCTGGCTGATGATCGTGCCCGAGGCGTGCAGCACGTTCCCCGCGATCGACGCACCGACCCCCAGGACCAGCACAGCCCGGACCACCCAGCGGATCCGCTTCAACCGCGATGCAGGGTCGACCTGCTTGGGGCGCCTCATCGTGCGTCCGCCTTCTCGCGCTCCGACCGCGACGGCCGCTCGGCGGGCTTCTCCAGGTCGCGGGCGATCCGGTACTCCATGAACAGCAACGCCACGACGCCGACACCGAACGGGATGGCGAAGCCCTCGAGCACATGCTCCGGCGACACCACCGCCCACGGCAGATACGCCGGCGCGGCGATCCACAGCGTCGTCGCCGTCGCGGACAGGACACCCGCGCCGATCAGGCGCTTACGGCCGACCTTGGGTAGCTCGATCGTTACCTTGAACTTCTTGGTCATCGGACGCTCCTTTCGTGTCCGGGGAGAACGTTGACGCCGAGCTGGTCGAGCGGGCCCGCTGCGGTGGCCGGCCAGGTGTCGATGCACGACCAGCAGTAGCCCTCGATGCCGCGGACCACGACGTCACACACATCGGCGCCGCAGCTGCTGCAGCCGTCCTCCGGCGATACGGCGGGGCGGGAACTGCGCACCGCGTAGAACAGTTGCGGTGCGGCCTGCGCCTCGGCCCGAATGACAACCGTCAGGTACGCGGGGGAGGTCACCACGACACCTCGAGTCGGATCGTCGGTAGCCGCAAGGACGGCATCCGAAGGAACGGCCGGCGTACGCGGTGGCCGGACGGGCAGGACAGGCGCGCGGCCAGCGCCAGCGGCGCCACCACCAGGAACGGGCCGACGGTCATCAGCAGGACGTTCAGCAGCAGGAGGCTCACCGTCACCACCCGGGCTTTCCGGCAGCGCGCTGGCGGGCGGCGTGACGCTCCAGGCTGTCCTCGATGACCTTGCGGTCCTTGCGAGCGTTCTTCAGCATGTCGCCGAGCAGGCCCTTCTCCGCCAGCCGCTCTGCGATCTTGTTGACGATGGCGTCCTCGGTGCGCTGCGAGATCCCGTCGTCCTTGCGCTTCGCGGCCATCAGCGGGACACCTCCGCCTGGGCGAGCAGGTCGGCGACGATCTGGCGCTCGCGCTCCGTCGCGCCGTAACGGGCCGGGTCAGCGATCAGGCGACGGGCCCAGGTGGTGACGTCGTCTGTCGGGGTCTCGGTCCGGCTGTCGCGCTGCGGCTTTGCGCAGGCGAACGAGGATGAGATGCGCTTCATCGCGACACCTGCCCGCCGGTCAGGGCAGCGAAGACCGTCGCCTGTAGGACGTGAGCCAGGTGCATCGCCTGAGCGAGCGTCATCGGCCTCGACCCGGCGCCCTCGATCCGCAGGCTCGGCGCGTCCATCGGGGCGCCCGGCTGCTCGACCTGCTCGACGGAGACGTAGACGGTGCCCGTCTCGCGGCCGGCCGACACGGCCAGGACCTGCTCGACGCTGATGTGCACGACGCCGTTGTCAGCGGGGATGTGACCTCCGCTGCACCAGCTGGGGCAGGTTGTTTCAGGTGCAAGAATGTTCACGGTGCGAACCTCCGCAGGGTTCTCGCCGAGGCCCCTGAGTCGCGCTGGAATCGCGTCTTGGGGGCCGTCTGCTTTCTGGATGTCTTCGGGCGTTGCCGACCCATCATGTCGCGAAAGTCGCCACTAGCGCAAGAGTCTGGATAGACGCGATACTCATGCCATGGTGTCGACTGTCGTGATAGACGTAAGATCAACCTCATCTGACGTGCCGGATGAGGGGTGTGGGTTGGCTGACTGGATGAGCGTCGCCGATGCTGCCGAGGTGCTGGAGGTGACACCACGAACCGTCCAGCGGTCGCTGGCCGATGATGACCGCCGCTCGCGTGAGTGGGGCGTCGAGGGCGACGGGTGGCGTCGCAAGCCTCTCGCTGAGCGCACCATCTACCAGCTGCGCCGCAGTGCTGTGCTGCGGAAGGCCGGAAAGACCGAGGGAGTTCCATGAGCTCCACGGTTGTCGCATTTACGACCTGCTGGAAGCTACCGACCGTTGCCCCTGGAAACGGGCAACGGTGAGCGACGCTGACAACACCCAGATCCGGGGGCGCGGCCTGTTCGCTGCATGCATGACCGAACTCATGCATGCCGACGGCCGCAGCTTCCGGACCCTGGGAGCCGCCGTAAATGCCGATCCGGGCTACCTGAACAAGGTGGCCAACGGCACCCGGCCCATACCCGGCCCCAGCCTTGTTGCCGCGCTCGACACCGCCCTGCGCGCGGACGGCGAGCTGGTCGAACTGTCCAGGCGGGAGGCGATGCCCGCGGCGGAGATCTCCCCGCGCGGCCTTGGAGACGCCGAGGAAGCGCGGGCGCGCGCCACCACCGCCCACCTGGTCGCCCTGGACACGCTGCAGGGCTCGGACGGGCTCGTGCCAGTCGCCACCCGCGCCTTCCGCGTAGCCGCCGACCAACTGGCCATCGCCGGCGGTACGGCGGACGTCCGGTCAGCCGTTGCCGACCTCGGCACCGCAGCCGCCTGGATCGCAGCCGACGCGACCGAGCGCGACCAGTCCCGGGCCATCGCCCTCGAGGCGCTCGCCCTGGCCGATCTGGCAGGCGACACCCGCCTGCACCGGTTCCTGCTCAGCCATCTGTCGATGGTGTCCGAGCACGCCGGTCGGCACGGTGACGCCCTCGCGTATGCCGAGCGGATCCTCGCCGAGGCACCGGACAACCCGCGTGTACTGGCGATGGTCCAGGTGCGCCGGGCGCGGGCGCTGTCCGGCCTCGGCGCCTACTCCGACGCCCTGGACGCCTGGGACCGGGCCGAGCACATGCTCACCGTGTCGCCATCCACCGACGACGGGCTGACGTACTGGATCCACGACTCTGAGATGGCCATCCACAAGGCGGTCATCCTGTCCCGGGCCGGCACGCGCGACGCCGTCGACTGGGCACACCGTGGCGTCGAATGGCTGCCGGACGTTCAGGGCCGCGATCAGGTCCTGTTCCGCGCCATGCTCCTGCACAACGCGGTCGCCGGACACGCGTGGCGCGAGGTCCCGGCCATCGTCGACGACCTCATGCGGCACGCCGGATCCGCCCGGTCGGCGCGGGTGCCAGAGCTGCTCGGGCAGGTGTGGCGAATGGTAGCCGGTGAGCGCGTGCCCGGCTCGGTGCGCGACGCCGTGCGTGCCGCTTACGAGTCGTTCTGACCGCTACTTCGCCTGGATGGTGATGTCCAGGCCGTCGTCCGGGTGGTATGTCCAGGAGGCGGTGAAGCCGTCCCAGGTGTCGGTCTGGCGGCCGTCGAGCGCCCGGGTGTTGTCCATGTGGTTGAGTACCGCAGCGGTCACGCCGAGGTTTTTCAGGATGCACGCCTCGGTCTTGGCGTCCACACCGGTGCCCTGCCCGTTGAGCTGCTGGCTCTGGCTTTTCCCGTCGATGATGAGCGTCTTGCCGCCGTCGGCCAGCGTCGTCCCGGGCGGTCCGTCGTTGCACTGCTTCTCCGCGCCGGCCAGCGAAGGGCCCGACAGGCGTGTGTAGGCGTAGAAGGCTCCGGCGCCGATGAGGAGCGCGGCGGCGATGCCTGCGGCCAGGACGACCCAGGGCGGGCGGGGCTTCCGCGGTGGCGTCGTTGCCGCCCAGTGGAACGGCGGCTCTTCGGGTGCGGGCTGCTGCGGCTGCTGACTCATCGACTGGCTCCGCGTCCGGGCTGGGGTGGGCTGGTGGCGCGACCGGCCCCAGCCCGGAGCCGGCCGCCTGACCAGAGTGGAGCATGCGTGGACGGAGGCGGAACAGGTCAGGCCGAAACTCGGATGATCGGAGGTGAAGATCAGACGGAAATACCTATCGATGCGGGAGTTGTGCCCGGTCCGGTCCGCGGCGCGTCCGCCCGGATGGCGTACGAAGCATTCTGCTGTCTTGTCCGTACCGTCAGTTACTGCGAATTACGGCGTGTTGCGGAACGGTGACAGTAAACGATTAGGCAACTGACCGGTTACGCGTATTGACCTTGCCGAACGGTCACTGATCCATATCGACCGGAGGACTGGAAGTAACCGCTGGTTGGGGGCATGATTCAGTGTCTGTGCCCGGATAAGTGTGACCGGGCGCTACCAGGCACGGAGGCCCCAAATGTCACAGTCGACGGACAAAGCAGGCGACTCCACAGAGGCCTCACCGTCCCCTTTTGCCGACGGCGGTCCGATCACACAGGACTTTGCCGTCCGGCCCCGCCGGAAATCCTCAAACGACACGGACGAGGAAGCCGTCCCCGAAGAACGTGTGCGGACCCGCGGCCTGTGGCTGATCATCACAGGGGCGGTCGGCGTCGTGCTGACGATGACCACCGCACTGGTGTGGCGTGCCGGTTTCGACGGGCCCATGCCCTACGAGATCGTCATCCCGCTCTACGGCCTCGGCCTGCTGGCCGCAGCGCTGGGTTGCACCGAGCGGATGAACCGCACCACACGCCGCAACGTCGAACTCGCCCGCGCCGAAGTCGACCGGACGCACCAACATCTACTGAGCGAGATGGCCCGCGTCGAAAACGGCCTGTTCCTGCTGGTCGACCTGCTCGGCGAAGAACTCGCCCAGCGGTTCTACGCCGGCTTCGGGACCGGGGTGAGGTCAGTGCGCCAGACCGGGACGGACGACTCCCGGGTAGTCGGCACCGCCGACGTGGTGCGCCTGCAGCGGCGCCAGAACCGGCCGCCTGGCTGAACCCTCAGAGGTCACCCATCACATTCACCCGGTCGTACGCGCGCCGGGCCCGGGCGCCACGGGCGGACGCGCCGTAGTGCCGCAGCATCTGCGGGGACTCCCAGCCCATCAACTCCATCAAGTCGCCCTCGGCGCCGCCGGCATCCAGCCACAGGTGGGCGAACGTGTGCCTGAGCATGTGCGGATGCAGCTTGATCCCCAGCCGCTGAGCACGGCGGACCAGGGCTCGGCGCATCCCGGATGCGGTCATCCGGACCCGCCGCCGCACGCCGATGAACAGGGCCGGCAGGTCGGCCGCCGGGTGCGTGGCGCGAACGCGCAGGTAGCGGTCCACGGCAAGCGCGGTCTTTGCGTCGAAGCGAACCATTCGCGTCTTGTCGCCCTTGCCGGTGACGACCGCGGTGCGCGCCTTCACGTCGACCCGGGACACGTCCAGGCCGGCGATCTCAGCCAGCCTGCAGCCGGTGCTCGCGAACAGGCGCAGCATGGCGGCGTCACGGCGTGATTCGAAGTCCCTGCCGGTCTCGGCGTCCTTCAACAATCTGCCCAGGTCGCCGGTGTCCAGCAGCTTGTCCGGGTGCACACCGAATCTCGGCGCCGCCGGCGGGGTGAACGTGGCGTAGGGGTTGGGCAGGTCTTCCTCGGCCGACCACCACTTGAAGTACGCCTGCAGGCAGCGCGCGACGTTGTTGCGGTACGACTGCTGGTACCCCAGCTCGGTCATGTGGGCGAAGAACGCCCGCAGCTGGTCCCGTCCGACCTTGTCCCAGGTCTTCGCCTTGTGCTCCCGGGTGAGCCAGGCGGCGAACCAGCGGACCGCGTCGAGGTACATCTCGCGTGTGCGGTCGGAGCGCCCACGCGAGATCAGATCCAGGTCGAACGAGTCGAGCCAGGGCGCGAACGCGCCGAGGTTGTCGGGCAGTGCTCCGCGGCGGCTGGTCATCAGGACCCCGATCCGTAGGCGAGTGGTCGGTAAACGACTAAGCCAAGCGCATCAGGTCTGATACCGTCAAGGAACAGGTCTGTTTGTGCAGGTCAAAGACCCGTAGTGGGCGCGGCAGGTTTCGAACCTGCGACCCCTCGCTTGTAAGTAGAACAGCCCTGAGCGACTAAGCACTGCCAGGTTACCTGGGCTGGGCGTTCAACGGAAAACGGCTAAGCGAAGGGTCGCTGAAAGCAGGCCTGTCAGCCGATCGCGCGGCCAGGCCTGGCGTCGTCGTCATCGGCCGTGCGGATCTGCAGGTACCTGACCCACTCGGCTTTGACGCGGCTGTCGACGGCCGGGTCCTCGAGGATGGCGATCGCGTCTTCGGTGGTGGCGTGGAAGGTCCGCGACGGCTCCGGCGGGAGGCCCATCTCCTCCTCGGTGACGTACCCGAGCAGGACGGGGATGCGGCGCGGGTCGAGCTTCAGGGCGACGAAGATGCGGCGCGCGGTCTCCGGATCCGGGGTGCGGGTCTTGGCCTGCTCGTAGCGGTTGATCGTCGGACGGGACACGCCGGCACGGTCGGCCAGCTCGTCCTGGGTCCACCCGCGCTGTTCGCGGGTCAACTGGATGAGTTCGGCGAACCTGCTCGAAGGCGCAGCATCCCGCCGACCGACGTCCGTCATGCCAACACGATAGTGCAGCTCAGATACCTCGTCACGTATCAGGGGTGTTACGTATCCTGCCTGATACACAGTTGATTGTCTCATGACTACCCCCTAGCTGTGCGTTCGCGTTCGCACGGCCAAGAGTGACACACGTCGATGGCACCCAAAAGAGCACCCGCACGACCTCTTGCGTATCAGGTCTGATACCTGCATCCTAAGTAACATGCCTGATACACAGACGGTCCAGGAGGTCATCGTGGCTGATACGGCCACCGGCCCGTACCCGCGGCTCAGCACCGCAGCCGTCGAGCGTGCCAAGACCAGGCTGAACATCTCCGACATCGACGCCCTCGGCCAAGAACTCGGATTCAGCCGGCAGAGCTTCTGGCGCGTACGCCGCGGCCAGTTCGACATCCGCCTCTCCCACGCCCTCAAGGTCGCCGATCGCATCGGCCTGCCTCTGCACCGCGTCTTCGAAGGCGGCCCCTGTGCCTGACTACTCCAAGCACCACCAGCAGGCCGGAGCCATCGGCGGCCTGGTCCGGGCCGCACGCAAGACCAACGAGGACTACCGCAAGGCACGCGCCGCCGAAGGGCGGATGCGCCGCTTCCTCGCGCAGGTCCCGGACGAGATCACCGACCCGGTCGAGCGGATGAAGAGCGCCCAGCTGCTGCAGCGCGCCCACATGAAGCGCATCGCCAAGAAGTCCGCCGAATCCCGGCGCAAACCCGCGACCACCGAGGCCGCCTGAGACCCCGGGCCGGCCGGTGCCGCTGCAATCGCCGCCGGACGGCCCGGAACACCCCACCCGCAGAACAGCCCTACCACCCGACTTAGCAGGAGAGATGGCAGGGCCGACCCGAAAGGACATTCTCGCAGATGTCTGATCAACCGACCACCCAGCAGCCCGAGCCTCCCGTCCACGGCCCGTACGAGACCGAACGCGACACCTACGACAGCCCGCTGCAGCGTGACGTCCAGGCGCTCACCCCCGGCCAGGGCGTGCACGAGCCGGTCATCCGCAGGCACCTCCTGCTGGCCTGCCACAGCGCCGGCATCAGCCTCGGTGACTACGACAGCCGCGTTCTGACCTGGCTGGCCCAGGGCGAGACCTCCACCGCGCAGGTCGTCATCGGCCTGATCAGCCGGGCGTACGCCGCCGGGCGCAAGGCAGGTGAGTCGCTGTGACCACCGTGAACGACCACTCCGAGGTCGACGAGCGCCGTCGTGAGGCGCTGGCCAGGATCTGCGCCGAGTCCGCACAGCTGCGCCTGCCCATGCCGATGACGATCGACTTCTCCGACGACCCGGCCCAGTACTCGTCAACAGGCATCAGCCTGCGGCTCGACGAGGGGCAGCGCGACGGCGTCCTTGCCTGGGCCAGCCACCTGCGTGCCGATATCGAGGTCGAGCGCGCCTACACCGAACCGGCGGATCGCGTCCGCGGCCGGGCGTGGGTGAGCGTGGGCGCCAAGCTCTCCGGCCACGACGGGCCGGTCTGGCTGGACTACGAGTATGTCGAGGTCTGGTGCTCCTGCCCGGTCCCCGGCGACGCCGAGGGTGGTGAGTCGCTGTGATCGCCACCGACGTCCGGCTGATGACCGAGGCCGACAAGCTGCAGCTCATCGCCAGCTGCCTCAAGCGCTTCACCGAGGGCATGCACCGCGCCGACCTCGACCTGCTGCAAGACGAAGCCGCACGCGTCGAGTACATGGAGCCGACGCCACTGGTCCTGCGCATGCGGGCCGTCGTCGCAGCCGAACGGGCTGTACGACTGCTGGCCGACCTCGGCGACACCGCCGACAAGATCGCCGACAAGCTGCGCGCCCTCGACGTCCGGGGCGTCCGGCTGCTGTCGAACGTGTGCGTGCTGGCCGTCTACCTGGACACCAAGGGCATCACCGCCTACGTCAGCCGCGACCAGATCGCCGTCCCGGTCGACGACGACACGAACGTCTGCCTGCCCGTCCCGGACGCCATCGCCGCGTTCCTCGCCCACTTCGACGGCGGCGTCTATCTCGACCTCATCGACGCCGAGCCGAACCTGCTGGCCGGAGATACCCGTCCGTATGCCAGCGAGGTGCGCGATGCCTGATCAGACCTACCGTCAGCCGCATACGCACCTAGTCGACATGCCGTGCCTCCGCTACTGGGACTGTGATCGCATCGGCCCGGAGATGGCCATCGCCTTTGGCCCGATCACCGGAGTCAGCGAGGTTGCTCGGCAGTTGATCCTGCACTTCGAGATTGACCCCGAGGAGCACGACGGCCTGCTGTTGGAGGTCGAGCAGGTAATCGGCGACGAGATGCTGACCATCGCTCGGGAGATCTTCGCCGAGCGAGGTATCCCGAGCCCGGCGGAGATGGGCGCGCTCGCGACGAAAACAAATCGGCGGCCTACCCGCAAGCGTGGCCGCAGGACTACCGGTTCAAATCCCGACGGTGCCCGATGACGCAGCCCGCCCAGTACCGCGTCCCGCTCACCGAGGCCGCCGGGCACGTCTACCTCTCCGCCAACAGCCTCGCCTGGAATCGCGCCACCGGCGGGCAGGACCCGCCGGAGTACTGCCGGACCGTCGCCGCGATCGGCTGGCCGGTTGTCGACCTGCCTGAGCCGCGGGTCATCGATGGCGAGGTCACCGCCAGCTGGGCCGCCGGCGCGATGGAGGTGGGTAGCCGTGCCTAGCCCTCGCTTCGAAATCCGGACCCTCGGCCTCTGGGACCGGCCGGTCACCGATCCCCGCGCCAGCTCCGGTCGGTTCCGTGCCACATGGGACGACACGGTCAAGCTGCTGCTCAGCGAGGTCGACCACCTCGATGGCGCGCTCGTCGTCGTCCAGGTCGACGCGGACCCGAGCGAGCTACGCCGTGACGGCATGCTCCGAGCGCGTGCCCCGGTCGGCTTCCCCGGCGTCAAGGTCTCCTTTGAGTCCCGCTTCGGCCCGCTCACCTATGCCACCGATGCCTACGAGCAGCGATGGGGCGGAGACCTCGCCAGCTGGCAGGCCAACGTCCGGGCCATCGCGCTAGCCCTCGAGGCGCTGCGGGCGGTCGACCGCTACGGAGTGACCCGGACCGGTGAGCAGTACCGCGGCTGGTCCGCCATCACGTCGAAGCCAGCCGAGAACGAGATGACGCGCGCCGAGGCGCGGCGCGTGCTGTCCGACGCTGCTGGTATTCCCACCGGGGATCTCATCGACGCCACCCGGATTCACGCCGCCTGGCGAATCGCGGCGCGCACCGCCCACCCGGACGCCGGCGGCAACGCGGATGTCTTCCGGCTCATCACGAAAGCCCGTGACGTGCTGCTCGGGACCACCGAGACCGGGGGTCTGTCGTGACCCCGAAGACCGCGGCGGCCGAACGGGCCGTCATCGACGCCGCCAAGCAGATCGAACGCGCCGCCGCCTACGGCCTCAGCGTCGCCACGGCCGGCCACCAGTACGACCGCGCACGCGCCGCACAGGCCCGCGCCCGCCAGGAGGAACGAGCATGACCGCCACCGTCACCGCTACCCGCATCACCGAGGACGAGTACCGGATCCTCACCCGGTTCGCGGCCGGCCAGACGCTGCGTCAGATCGCAGGCCAGACCGGCGCGGCAGTCGCGGACATTCGCAGCCTCGTCTGGGACGTCGCCGAGAACAACCAGGCCCGGGCCAAGGAGCTCATCGCCGAATATGAGAAGGCGAACCTGTCGGCCACTGACGAGCCGACCCAGGAGCAAAACGCGCCGGCCGAGAAGTCCGTCCAGGTACTCCACGGACCCGAGGACATCGCCGACCTGCTCAACGCGGCTGTTGCTACCGGGGACAGCGAGCTGGCCGGGCACGCGGACCGCATCAGCAGCCTCATCGGCGACCTGCGGCTGATGCTCCACGAGCAAACGATGCGCGCCGAAGCCCGCGCCGCCCTGGTCGACGAAGCCGCGCGGCTCGAAGCCCGGCTGGCTGAGATCCGTACGCAGCTGGACACCCTCGGCGGTGGGGCGGCATGAACGAACTGATCATCTGCCCGGCTTGTCTATCCGAGTTGCCCGACGACTACCCGTACGACCACGTGGCCATCGACCGGGCTGTCGCCGGCGACAGGCCGCTGTTCGTGGCGATGTCCACCGAGGAACGCAGTGAGGTAGTCAGCACCGGACTCAGCCGCGGCGCCACACTGCTCGACCTGGTCAACCTGCTGTCCTGGCCGTTCGGGCAGCTCCAGGCGGTGCTGCCCGACGAGCACCCGGAATCGACAGCGTCACGGAACGCCCGGGTCGAGCAGCAAGTCCGTCAGCTGTGGGCCCAGGGGCTGCGCGACGTGACCATCTCGGCACGGACCGGTCTGAATCCCAGCAAGGTCGGCCGGGTCCGCAAACGGCTCGGTCTTGCCACCAAGGTCCGGACCAACGCTGAGCGCAGGGCGGTGTGGGCATGACCAATCCCTTCACCGGCGCCTGCTTCCTCGCCTGCCTCGTCCTGTTCACCCTGACCTGCGCCGCCGTGCGGTGGGGCCGGACCGAGCGCAGGGAGAACCTGCGCCTCACGCAGCAGCTACGGCAACGCGACGACGAGCTCGGCGGGCTGCGGCGCGGCCACAGCAAGAAGGACGCCCAGATCGCCATCCTGCTGCACGTCGTCGACGAGTGGACGCAGGCGTGGCAGGCGAGCGGCGGCCAGATCGAGCCCCTGCCCGCCTGGGAGCACGGCTTCCTCACCGGCCAGGCCGACCTGCCCGTCGCCGACGTGGCCGCCGTCATCGCCCAGCTCGAGCAGCACGCCAACCAGGGCGGTGAGGACCGTGGCTGAGGTGGTACGCCGCGCCGTCAACGCCGGGCCTACGCGAATCCCGCGACCCCGCACCTCGACCGAATCCGAAATCACCGGGAGGACCCGATGAACATCAACGTAAACGTGACAGTGGACGGCCAAGACGGCATCGACCTCACTACCGAGGTCCAGACTGTCCGGCGCTACGACGGCGAACTCGATGACTACGTCGAGACTCCCGTGACCTTGGGCGAGATCGTCGCCCGCCGGATCAGCGCCGACCTCACCAAGGACGACAGCTACCCCGGGCTGCGCAAACGGTTCCTCGAACTACGCGACGAGGAAATCCGCGAACAGGTCAAGCCGCTGGTCACCGAGGCACTGACCGGGCCGATCCAGAAGACCAACACCTACGGCGAGCCGACCGGTCAGACGACGTCGATGCGCGAGCTCGTCATGGCCGAGGCGAAGAAGATCGTGTCCAAGCCGACGGACTCCTACGGCCGGGGCGAGACCTTCCTCCAAAAGCTGGTCCGCGAAGAAATCAGCCGGGCCTTCATCGGCGAACTGAACAAGGTCATGGCCGCCGAGAAGGAGAAGGTCGTCGTCGCCGTGCGGGCCAAGGCCGCCGAACTCATCGCCGAAGCCGTCAAGCAGGGAGTCGGCCGATGACCGATTCACACATCGAGCACCAGGTAGCCACGGCCTTCGCCCGCGACGTCGCCGAGCACCGCATGATCGTCAAGCTCGACCACGGCCTGTACCGGCACCTGGTCTTCGAGCAGCGCGAGCACTCCTGGAACGACCGCTTCGAACTGATCACCGCACCGGGCTCGCTCACCATCACCGGAGACCGCGGCGCGCACACCTTCCGCCGGATGGCCGACATGTTCCAGTTCTTCCGCGTGGCCCGCAGCTCGTACAACTACGGAATCAACCCCGGCTACTGGGCCGAGAAACTGCCCGACTCCGGCCGCTCGGTCAAGGTCTACAGCGAGGCGACGTTCAAGGCGTTGCTCGACGAACACATGGACGACTGGCGCACTGGCGCCGAGCAGCGCCAGCAGCGTTACGAGCTGGACCAGGTCACCTGGGACAGCGCCCGGCCCGAGGAGCGGTGGCCGCGCGGCGACATCCGCCAGCCGGAGGCGCCCAAGACGCTGGAAGAAATCTGGGAGGTGATCGAGGACCACCAGCACTACGGCATCGGCTCCGGTTACGAAGACGGTGCCCGTGAACTGCTGCGCGAGCTGGAAACCCTCGGCGTCGTCTCGGACACCTGGGAGTGGAACCTCACCGACTGGGATTACCACTTCCTGCACAACCTGCACGCCATCGCCTGGGGCATCGAGCAGTACGACGCCGCGGTGAAGTCGGGCCGGCACACCCGCCGGACCGGGCCCGCGGCCTGGGACGTGCCGCTTCCCACCGTCGCCCCGAAGGTGCCGGCGCCGCGCAAGGCGAAGGCCGAGAAGGGCACGCCGATCCGCGTCACGGTCACGATGGCCGCCGCCGGGGGTGTCCTGTGACCGCCGTCGACTGGAATGTCATCGCTGACCGCCTGGTCGCAGTGATGCATCAGATGATCCACGAGGAGAACTTCTACGGCCCGGACTCCACACGCTACGCCGAAGCCTTGCGGCGCACATTCGGCTACCGCGCGGCGAACGAGCAGCGTGACCGCGAACGGGTCTTTCCGTACGAGCGCCTGACGGACGGCCGCGGACTGATCACCCAGGCTGAGGCCGATCATGTGCGCGACGGGCACACCATCGTCGACCGCATGGGTCGCGAGACGGCCGAGCAGCAGGTCAAGGAGATGCGCGCAGAGGTCGCCCGGGTCTACCGGGAGGCGGCCAAGGATCTCGCCGAGATGATCCGGGACCGGTGCAACGAAGTCAGTGTGCCCTCGCGGTACCGGCGCGAAGGTGTTGCCTGGGCTGCCGACCTGATCGACCCGGCGGTGCCCAAGGACCGGTTCGGCAGGACCCTGAGCCCGGCTGCCGAGTCAGAGGCGGTGGCGTCATGACCGATCTCGACTTCGCCGACGACCCCGACCGCGGCTGCGCACCCGGCAAGGCCGAGCCGGAGCACTTCTTCGGCGACCGGAACAGCCCCGAAATCGAGCTGGCCCGCGAAGCATGCCGGGGGTGCGTCTTCCGCGACCAGTGCCTGGACCGGGCCCTCGACCAGGGGGAGCAGTTCGGCATCTGGGCCGGCGTGCTGATGAGCTCGAAGCCCGAGCGGCGCAAGGCGATCACCCGGCGCAACGAGTTCCGCGTGATCAAGGGCTGGCAGCAGGGACTCTCCGACGGCGACATCGCGCTGCGCACCGGACTGCACCCCGGCAGCGTGCAGAAGATCCGCGTCGAACTCGGCCTTGCCGCGCACTTCGGCCCCGGTGGCAGGCCGGCCAAGCGCGAGCAGGAGATAGCCGCGTGAACTGCGCCCACGTCTGGCCGGACGAACTGGACCTGGACGCGGAATGCCTTCAGGGCTGCGGGCTGCCGTATCCCGAGTGGTCCGAGCCGGACGTGGGCGATACCTCTAGTCATATGACCACTAGTCTCGCATCAACACCGGAAGAGGTTCTGTCATGACCGACCCCATCGCGCAGCGGGCGGAGGTGCAGCCGGGCAGCCGGCTCGACGACCTGCTGGCCGTCTACGCCGGGCTGAAGCCGCGGGCCGACGAGATCACCACCCGGCTCAAGGCCGTCACCGATGCCATCAAGGCAGAGCTGATGGCGACGGCGCCCGGAGCTCAGCGCATCGACGTCGCGCATGAGGCGCTCGCCCAGCCGCTGCGGCTGTCGTACGTAGAGAGCTGGTCGCTCGACTCCAAACGGCTCAAGGCCGAGGACCCGGCCACGTATGTCGCGTACGCCCGCAAGGGCGGCAGCTGGCAGCTGCGAGGGCAGCAGGCATGACGGCGACCTCGAAGAGCGGCCCGGTGCATGTCAGTGAGGTACTCGGCGACCTTATCCACGAATGGCACGAGGCCCGCCAGAGTCTGCGCGCGATCGAGGAAGCCGAGCGCCCCGACCTGATCGACGCGCTCGGGCGGACCTGGCGGTGGCTGGACGGCGAGCTCTACACCCACGACCGGATGGCCTGGACCAAGCACATGGTGCTAGCCGCCGGCATTACCAGGCCGAGCCAGCACGCCCTCGACAACCCGAACTACACGTGGTGCGCGATCTGCAAGGGCGGGTCGGCATGAGCACCCCGACGCTGACAGCCCGATGGTCTCTGGGTGGGTACGCCCAGCAATACCCGTGGGCGCAGTGCCGGTACTGCGGACGCGCGCAGAGCCACGACTGCCCAGTAGCCACGTGCCCCCTCTGCGACACGGCGCTGTGTTTCGGCAGGGGCACCGAGTGCTCGATCTGCTACCACGGATTGATCCCGGGGTGGTCGCGACTGGGCTCCGAGCGGGGGTGCGGGTACAAGAACTGTGATCGACCTGCCATCGCCAAGGCACCCCGAGTCAAACAGGTGTGCGCTGAGCACGCGAAGGTCGCGAAGATCCGCTTGGCCGGACGCACCGTTGTTCTTACGGAATTTGTGGCTGAGCGGCTAGCGCTTCGCGACGCCGGCAAGCTTGCCGTTGGCCACACGCGCTGGCGGTACGTGCAGTGACCAGCGTGGCCGACTTCATGAGCGCGGCGCCGGCACGCCTGGAGGGCAACACCGCCTGGGCGTCCCGGTACGCGGGCGAGCTGCGCCGGGTGGTGCACGAGCAGGCCAACGGCTCGGCCCGGACGCTGCAACGGCACCTCGGCCCGAGTGAGCTGGGCGTGCCGTGCGACCGGCAGGTGGTGGGCAAGCTGGCCGGGCTGCCGGTCACCAACCATGTGGCCGATCCGTGGCCATCCGTGGTCGGAACGGCGGTGCACGCCTGGCTGGCGGACGCGTTCACCGCGGACAACGTCCGCCACGGCCGGGCCCGGTGGCTCGCCGAACAACGAGTGGTTCCGCACCCCGACCATTCCGGAACGGGCGACCTTTACGACGCGGAAGAAACGGCCGTCGTCGATCACAAGGTGTTGGCCGAATCGTCGATGGCAAAAATCCGCAGCGCCAGCGGTCCACCGATCAAATACGTCATTCAGCTCTTGCTCTACGGCAAGGGGTTCCGGGTCATGGGGCTGCCGGTGACGCGCGTCGCGCTGGCTGCCTACCCCCGCACCGCGGCCAGCCTGGACGGGCTCTATGTCTGGGAACGAGCCACGGGGCCGCAGGACGACGCGCTCATCGAGGAGGTATTCAGGCTCACCGACCGACGCAAGGCCATGGCAGAAGAACTCATTTCCGGACTGAAGACATTCACTGACATTCCCACTGCCGCTGACGATGACGAGTGTTATTTCTGCCCCTTCTATCGACCCCAGTCAAAGCGCGACAACGGACCCGGATGTCCCGGGCCCACCAACTAAGGAGAACCAAGAAATGCAGCCTCAGTACCCGACGGCGCCGCAGTACCCGCAGCAGCCGCAGACCTACCCGCAGCCGGCCTATCCGCAGCAGCCGCAGGGCTACCCCCAGCAGCCCCAGGCCTACGCCCCGCCGATGCCGCAGCAGGGTTACCCGCAGGCCTACCCGCAGCAGTACGCCCCGCCTGCTCCTCCGGCCCCGCCACTGCCGACCGGGTCGCTGGACAGCTTCTACCAGCAGCCGAGCAGCAGTGGCGGCCCGTCATGGAAGTTCAAGGACAAGCCCCTTGGCACCTTCTACGAGGGCTTCGTGGCCCGGCCGCTCACGGACGCCGATGTCCGCGCGCAGACCGACCGGGACGGACGGGTCCAGACCTACAAGGACGGCCGGCCGAAGTTCGTCATGGTCGTGCCGATGCTGTGCCAGCCCTCGCAGGAACTGCCCGACGGTCAGGCCGGCTGGTGGTGCAAGGGGCAGGCCCGCGACGACCTGGCACGGGCCATGTCCGAAGCGGGCGCTCCAGCGGGGGCACCCGAGGGCGGCGCGTGGATCCGTGTCACGTTGGTCGCCACGCGGCCGGTGCCGGGGGGATTCAACCCGGCGTACGTCTACCGGGTCGAGTACGCCCGGCCGCAGGGTGCGGGCCAAACCACCGCACAGCCGCAGTCCGCGCCGGTGATGTCCACGGCCAACGGTCAGCCGGTCGTGCACCAGCAGGCGGTGCCACCCGCTCCGCAGGCTCAGCCGGTGTACCAGCAGCAGCCCATGCCGCAACCGGTGGCGCCGCAGGCCGCACCGCAGCCTCAGCCCGCTCCGGCCGCGGCCCCTGCTCCGGCGCCTCAGCCGCAGCAGGCGGCACCGGTCAGCGCCGCTCCGGCCGGATTCAACGCGGAGCAGGCCGCGCTGTTCGCCAAGCTCACCGGCCAGCCCAGCTGATCCGGTGACTGTCCGGCCCGGACGTGCCTTCCCCGGCGCCCGGGCCGGGCAGCACCCGATCAGACCTAACCAACTCGAATCGGAGGTGCCCAGTGATCACTACGAATGACGCGCCTCCGGCCGTCCTGAACGGCGAGCTCACGGCCGACGGCAAGACCATCGTGCTCATCGGCACCGGTACGGACTACGCCATCGCGCAGATGGCCGCGCGGATCCAGCTCATGACGCCGCTGATCAAGCCCAGCGACCCGCCCGGCGCGCTGCTGCTGCCGGCGACCTGGGCGGCCGTGGTGCAGCTGGCAAGCCTGTTCGGCGCGGCGTGGCGGCCGGGGCCGCGGCTGACGCAGTGGCTGATGACCGAGACGGTGCTACGTACCCCGTCCGGCGGCGCGCTGACCATCGAACTGCCGGAGGGCCTGACACCCCGGCCGTACCAGGTGGACGGCGCGCTGATGATCGGGGCGCTCGGCCGGGCGTTGCTGTTCGACGAGCCCGGAACCGGAAAAACGATCACCACGATCCTCGGTCTGCTCGAGCGCGCGGCCCAGGGGTACGAAGTCACTCCGACGGTCGTCATCGCGCCGAGATCTGTCGTCGACCCCTGGGTGACCGCGGTGCAGACCTGGGCGCCCGGCTGGCGTGTAAACGCCTGGAGCGGTAGTCCGGAGCACCGACGGCGCCTCGCAGACCGTCCTGAGGGCAGCCAGGCGCATGTACTTGTCTCCAGCTACGAGACTGCGGCCCGGGACTCGGCCAAGGGTGGGCCACTGGCCCGGGTGGCTCCGCGATCGCTGGTCGTAGACGAGTGCCACCTGATCAAGACCCCGCACTCGGCCAGGTCGATGGCCGCCCGGCGCCTGGCCAAGCGAGCGGACAACTTCGTCGCGCTGTCCGGCACGCCGATCACGCATCACCCCGGCGACCTCTGGCCCACCCTGGAAGCCCTGGCGCCGCTGGCATGGCCGTCCGGGGAGCGCTGGAAGGCCCGCTACTGCCAGACGATCCCCGGCGACTACAGCGCCAAAGTCATCGGCCTGAACATGGCCACCGAGCGGGAGATGCGCACCACGCTGCTCGGCCAGCACCGGCGGGTCGCCAAGGCCGATGTGTTGTCTCAGCTGCCGCCCAAGGTCTACAGCATGCGCACGGTCGAGCTACCGACCGCGTACCGCAAGGCGTACGACGAGCTCGAAAACCAGATGATCGCCCAACTGCCCGACGGGCAGGAGCTGTCGGTCATGTCGGTGCTGGCCCAGTTGACCCGGCTGAACCAGCTGGCCAGCGCCGCGGCCGACATCAGCGTCACCACCGAACGGGACGAGAATGGCGAGGACCGCGAGCACGTCGAGGTGCGACTGAAGGCTCCGTCGTGGAAGGTCGACGCGCTGCTCGAGGTGCTGGCCGAGCGGCCGGGCGAGCCCGTCGTCACGTTCGCGCCGAGCCGTCAGCTGATGATGCTGGCCGGCGAGCTGGCCACCAAGGCCGGGCACCAGGTCGGCTACGTCGTCGGCGGGCAGTCCATGCGGGAGCGCACCGACACGGTCGAGGCGTTCCAGCGCGGCAAGTTCGACCTGCTCTGTGTCACCACCGGCGCCGGCGGGGTTGGGCTCACCCTGACCGCCGCGCGGACTGTGGTGTTCCTCCAGCGTCCGTGGTCGCTCGTAGAGGCCTCGCAGGCGGAGGACCGCTGTCACCGCATCGGCAGCGAGATCCACGACTCCATCGAGGTCATCGACGTGGTGGCCGCCAAGACCATCGACACGCGCATCCGTGCCGTGCTCCACGAGAAGGCCGGGCAGCTTGCCGATCTGTTGCAGGACAAGCGGATCGTCAGCGAACTGCTCGGCGGGTCAACCCTACGAAAGGTCAGCTAGATGTACATCTTGGGGATTGACCCGGGCCCGATCCCGGGCGTCGTACGGCTGCGGGTCGACATCAACAGGCCCGGCGAGAACCTTGTCGCCAACGGTGCCTACCTTCGCGGTACCGACGCGATGCAAGTCACGCCGGGGATGCTGATCCAGGTTCTCGACGGTCTTCACTACACGGCCACCGCCTTCGACGTCGTAGCCATGGAGCGCTTCGTCGTCGGGCGCAGGGCCGCCCGTTCGGCCTCCGCGGCAGCAGGCGGGCGCACCCGGGACATGATCGGTGAGATCACCGGGTGGGCCACGGACAAGCAACTCAAGCTGGTCACTCGCGCTGCAGCCGATGTGAAGCCCTGGGCTGTCGACAAGCGGCTGCACGCGGCGGGCCTGCTCGACCTCACTGCTGGGATGCGCCACGCGCGTGACGCCGCCAGGCACGCGTTGTTCTGCGCCGTGAAGGACTACGGCCTGCCCGACCCGCTGAGCAGCAAGGCAGGTGTGCGATGAGCCGGGAGATTCCGCTGGCCGGTCAGGCCCTGGTTGTGGCTGAGCTGGACGGCGCGTACGACGCGGAGCGCACGGTCACCGCGGACGTCGAGGCGGCCAACCTGATCACGTCGCGCGTGGCCGGCACCGGGATGCACAAGCCCGTCCTGGACATCGACCTCCCAGCCACGTTGCTGCCGTCGAGCACCCCGGGTCACTTCCACCTGTTCATCGACCACGAGATGCCCTGGGAAACGTACGTCGAGCTGCTCGAGGCCCTGGTCAAGGCTGGTCTGGTCGAGCCGGGCTACATGAACGCCAGCCGGGATCGCGGCTATACCGCGGTTCGGCTGCCGTGGGTGCGCAAGGCAGGTGCCTGATGGCCGACGACCTGATTCCGACCTACCGGATCTACCGGCGTTGGTTCTTCCGCCAGGACCGAAGCACCCGATCCGTGCTGGCAGTCATCCGCGAGGCGTATGCGGCTAGACAAGCCGACGCTCGGCCCGAGGCGAAACCGGGGTGGCCGACTGGCCGCGGCGGGGACCACCCGCATTTCTGTGTGAGCTGCTCCGACGGCATAACCCAGGGGCCTGGCTGTCTCAACTGCCGCTCAACCGGCTTCGATCAAACGCCGTGGGCGGAGTGCCAGGGGTGTAAGCCGTGACCCCTGAAGAGATCGCTGCCGCTCTGGACGTCGCGCGCCGGCTCGCGACGTCCGGCATCCCGATCTTCATCGCGCATCCTGACAGCACCGCCAAGACCGGATTCCGGCCGCCGCCGCGGTGGGAGCGAACTGCACCGGACCCGGCCGTCGTCGATCTGTGGCGTCCGGGTCTGGCGCTGTGCGCGGTGATGGGCTGCGGGCTGGACCTGGTCGACTTCGACCCGCGCAACGGCGGCGATCCGTCCGTGCTGAACGGGATGACCCCCCGGTTCTACGGGCTGGCAGCGACCCCTTCCGGCGGCGCACACGCGTTCATCGCGTCGCTCGGTGTCGGCAGCCGGGACAACGTGCTCCCAGGTGTCGACATCAAGGGCGGCGTGCCGGACGGGTCGAGTCGGGGATTCGCGTTCATCGCGCCCACCGTGCGGGTCAGCGCGGTCACAGGTGAGCCGGTGCCGTACGGATGGGTGCAGGTCCCCGACCTGAGCCGATTGAACGGCCAGGACACCTCCGGTGCGAACCTGGCGGCCCGGATCCGGGAACTGCGGGCGTCCGCCGAGACGGTGCGCAGCGTCGGCGGTCCGCAGTGGTGGCAGGACTTCCTGACGCAGCGGGAGCCACAGTCCGCGCCGGCCGCCGAGAGGGCCATCGAAGGGAAACTGAACGAGGTCGCCACCTGGACCACGGGGTCAGGTGTGGGCTTCCGTACGGTGCTGCTGCGCGCTGCCCTGACCCTTGGTGGCTACGTCGGCGGCGGCTATCTGGACGAGCTGGACGCTCGCGAGCGCCTCGAGAAGGCGGTATCGGCCGTCTGGGGCAGCCCGGACACCGACGACCTGCTGTGGATCCAGCAGGGACTAGACGACGGCGCCGTCCGGCCGTTCTGGGTGTTCACCGCCGAGCAGGAACGCACCCAGTCCGAGATGGCCCAGGCGGTGGCCCGCGAGGGTGAGGGGACCCCGCCCGGTGACGAGCCTCCGGCTGAACCGCCCTGGAGCGTGTTCAGCGCGCTGGGCGTCGACCCGTTCGACCCGGCCGGCGACACCTCTGACCAGGGCCTGGCGAAGGCGGTGGCGTACCGGATGTATCCCGCGCTGCGCTACGCCAAGGACGCCGGGCTGTGGATCAAGCGGGAGCGCAACGTCTGGGAAGAGTGCGGCGACGACATGTCCGACTGGGTCATCTCGCTGCTGGCCGAGCTGATGCCGCTGGGTGAGACCCCGGTTCCCAAGGACGCCTCGTTGCGTACGGAGCTGCATTGGCAGGCGGCCCGGCGCGCGGTGTTCATGAGCAGCCAGGGGACAGGGAAGGTCGGGCGGAAGCTGCGGGCCATCATCCGCAGTGACCACCCGGCCTCCCTGCGTATCACCGACCTGGACACCAATCCCGAGGTTCTGTGGGCGGGTGGCGTCCCGTGGGACCTGCGCGCGTCTGGGGAGATTCCCACGCCGGCGATGTGGATCGACCCCAATACCCCGCACCTGCGTACCGCTCTGTGCGCACCGAACCCGACCGTGCCGACGCCGCGCTGGGACGCGTTCGTGGCCGCGGTGATGCCAGATCCGGAGGTCCGGGCGTGGGCGATGCGGGTGCTGTCGGTCGCCCTGACCGGCTACCCGGACGCGGCCCTGCCGATCCTGTACGGGCGGGAACGGTCGGGTAAAACGTCGCTGGTCGAGATGCTGATCGAAGTGCTCGGCAGCTACGCGCACGCCGCCAACCCGAAGCTGCTCAGCGCGCAGGACGGCTCACACGACACGATCATCTACGACCTGCGCGGCCGCCGGCTGTCGTTCATCGACGAGGGCCCGAAACGCGGGCACGATGCCACTGAGCGGCTCAAGCAGCTCACCGGCGGCGGCTCGCTGACCGGCCGGCCGATGCGCGCCAACCCGGTCACCTTCAAGCCCAACCACACCCTGGTCATGACGACCAACCCTGAGCCGAATCTGACCGATCCCGCGCTGCGCGCCCGTGTACGCCTGATTCCGTGCGACACCCCGGAAGAGATCGTCCGGCCGCTTCGGCTCCAGTTGCTCGGCAACAGCCTGATCGCCGAGGCGCCGGGCATCCTGGCCGCGATGATGCGCGAAGCCGCCGCATACCTCGCCGACCGGGACAGCGCCGCCACTTCCGCCGCCCCCGTCAGCATCCGCGGGCTGGCCGACGAGATCGCCGAGGGGCAGGACCCGATCCAGGAGTGGGTCGAGACGTGCACGGGGCCGACTGAGCCGGGCACACCAGGCCGGATCCTCTACAGCCAGCAGTTCGCCCGCTGGCACCAGGACCACCCCCGCTACCGGCGCCTGTCGCTGCCGTCGGAGACCGCGTTCGGCCGCCGGCTGACCGAGCTGGGGTACCCGGTACAGCCGCACGCCGGAATCAAGTACCGGCCACTCTCCGTGTTGAACGGCGGGTTCGGGGCACCCTCGTCACCCCCGCCGAACCTGGCGCAGTTCATGACCTTCCCGGGTGGATCCCAGGCGGGTTCAGGCGGGTTCCAGGCGGGTTCAGGCGGGTTCCAGGCGGGTTCAGGCGGGTTCCAGGCGGGTTTCCGAGCAAACCCGCCTGGGGCTGAAACCCCAGCTCAGGGCGCACTTTCTGATAGGTCCCAGGCGGGTTTAGATAGTTTTACTGGGGGGATAGACAAAAATTCTCAACAAGTAAGTAGTAGAGAAAATACGGGGGGAATACCGGCCAAACCCGCAACCCGCCTGGGACCTATCAACAAACAGGCCCCTACCTCGGTAAACACGCCAGGCGGGTTGGGTTCGGCAAACCCGCCTGAACCCGCCTGCGATCCGGCACCCGCCGACGGGCTCTTCCCCGTACCGGAACCGGCCCCCAAGCCCGCTCGGCGGACCAACACGGCTACAGGGCGTTACACCAAGGCGGCCCAGAAGGCAGCGGAGAAGGAGGCCGCTCGGCAGGCCGCCGCCGGCGAGCAGGTGCCGCTTCCGGCCTTGGTCGGCCGGGACGGCGCCATCGTGGCCATCGACACCGTCCGGGCCGGTGCCGAGGTGGCCACCGCTGTAGCGCGATCGGGCGCGCTGACGGTCGATGTGGAGACCTCCGGCTACCCGGTGGGCCACGCTGACTACGCGCTGCGGACCGTGCAGCTCGGTGACGAGCAGGCCGCGGTGGTGCTCGACGCGGCCGACCCGGATCAGGCTGAGGTGATCAGGGCCGCGCTGGCCGGCGCTCCGGTGCTGCACGCCCACTCGGCCACAGCCGACCTGGTGCCGCTGGCCGCCGCCGGGCTGACTGATGAGTCCGCATGGGAGCGGATGCATGACACGGTGATCCCGGCCAAACTGGCGGACCCGCAGAGCACAGGCTCGGATCCCGGCCTCAAGCAGCTCGCCGGGACGGTCCTGAACGGCTCGGCAACGGCACCTGAGGCGGACAAGGCGCGGGCCACGCTGTTCAAGGTCAACGGCTGGCTGACCGACACCAAGGCCGTCACGCCGCTCGAGCGGTCCGGCTGGGCGCAAGTCGACTCGAGCTGCAGCACGATGATCCGTTACGCGGCAAGTGACGTGCTCGACACCGCGGCGCTGGCCACCCGGCTACCGCAGCCGCCGGCCGAGGTGGTCAGCCGCGAGCGTGCCGTCCAGCGGATCACCGCGCGAGTGACTCACCGCGGCGTGCGAGTCGACCACGACCAGGTGCGCCGCTTGCAGGACGAGCACACCCCGGCCATGCTCGCCGCGGCCGAGAGGGTCCGGCAGTTCGGCGTGGAGAACCCCGGCAGCGACCGGCAGCTCGCCGACCGGCTCTCGGAGCTCGGGGTGACGCTGCCCCGCACCACGCCGAGCACACGGCACCCGGACGGCCAGGCCAGCGTGGCGGCCGGTGTGCTCGAGGGCCTCCGTGACACTCCTGAGCCCGCCGGTGGGCTGATTTCAGCTGTCCTGGAGTACCGGCACCACGAGACGGTGCTGACCACGTTCCTGGAGCCCTACAGGGTGCTGTGCGAGAGCGGCGACGGCCGGGCCCGACCCACCGTCTACACGCTCGGAACCGACACGGGCCGTATGTCCTGTGTCCGGCCCAACCTGCAGCAGCTCCCGCGCCAAGGCGGCGTCCGCGCGTGCATCACCGCCGACCCCGGCCATGTACTGATCAGCGCCGACTTCTCCGGCGTGGAGATCCGGGTGATGGCCGCACTGAGTCAGGACCCGGACCTGATCCGCATGCTGATGGAGGGCACGCAGGCCGAGGCGCTTGTGGAGTCGGGCCAGATGACCAAGCGCGAATGGCAGAGCCGGTACGACTTGCACGCGATCGTGGCCGGCAAGGCCTTCGGCCCGGATTGGACCAAGTCGCACCGCTACACCGCCAAGCGGGGCGTGTTCGGCTGGGCCTACGGCGGCGGCGCGGCGTCCCTCGCCCGCCAGGTCGGCGTGCCCGAACAGGTCATGGTTTCGATCATCGAGTCGCTGCAGCAGGTCGCACCCAGCTACGTGGGTTGGGCCGATGAGGTGAAACGGGCCGTACGCGGTGGCGCAACTCAGATGCCCACCTACGCCGGCCGGATCATCCACCTGGACCGGCAGTACCCCCACAAATCACCGAATTTTTGCATCCAGGGCACCGCCCGTGAGCTGCTCGTGGACGGACTGCTCGACTGGGACAAGACCCGGTGGGGCGGCGGTGTGGTCCTGCCCGTCCATGACGAGATCGTGGCGATGGTGCCGGAGCAGGACGCCGCCGAGGCCACCGAGACGCTGGTGCGCTGCATGAGCCGGGAGTTGTACGGGATTCCGATCGTCGCCGAAGCCAGCGAACCCGCGTTCGCCTGGCGCGACTCGGCCTGATCAGACACCAAGGACGGAGAGTCACCGTGAACGACCTGTACAACGAACACGACCGGCTTGGCCCGGTCTTCACTGCCCAGTACCTGACAGACTGCTCCGGCTGCGACGAGCCGATTTGCCCGGGTGAGGATGCTCGGTCCGACGGACAAAGCAGCTGGGTGCACGCCGACGACCAATGCGAGCGCGCGGTGACCGGCGCTCCGCACCGCGACCGGCCCGCAGCGATCGCATGCACGCGGTGCTTCCAGCTCCCTGCGTCCAACGGCGCGTGTGGATGCGACTCATGAGCACGTTCTGGGCCAGCGTCGAAGTCGAATGGATCGACGGCCGCACCGCGACCTACGACGTCGGCGGATACGCCCTACGCCACGAAGCCATCGGGGTCCGCGACGGCGTGCTGTCGCTCTACATGGGCAACAGCGCCTACGGCCCCTACGACCACGTCGCGAGCATCCCGCTGGACGGCGTCCGCAAATGGCACGTCAAGGAGCGTGCATGAGCGTCGCCGAACGCCAATTCGACTGCCTACGCACCCGCCCCTGATCCGCTCCGAATCATCGAGGTGACCATGCAGAACCGTTGTACGACCTGTTCGCGGCCGGTTCCGGACACGGCCTTTGGTTGCCCCCATTGCGGCGCCGACCTGGCGCAGCGTCTCGACCAGCTGGCCGCAGTCCTGCCGGAGCTGCAGACGACCATCGCCAAGCAGGACCGCATCGGCTCCGGCGGCGCCCGGCCTACCGGGGCGGTGGTGCCGCTGCCGTACCGCGATCCGACGGCGGACCGAGGCCGGGCGATCCAGGGTGAGCTGGTTACCTGGGCGCGAGCGGTGTATGCGGAGAGCGGCAGGGAGATCGCGGGCAGCACCGGTTCCGCGGTGGCGCGGTACCTGGGGTCGGCGGTCGGCTGGGCGCGCTACCGGCAGTCCTGGCCGGAGTTCCACGCGGCACTGCGCCCGCTGGTCGGGTCCGTGCTGCACCTGATCGACCAACCGCCGGATCGGGTGTACCTCGGTCCTTGCCAGACGAAGAACCCGGACACGGGCGAGATGTGCTGGACGGATGTGCTGGCCAAGCCGGACGCGGTGACCGGCAGGTGCCCGTCGTGTGGCGCCGTGCACGATGTGGCCACGTCCCGGGCCTGGCTGCTCGACTCGTTGGAGGGTGTGCTCCTGCGGCCGGTCGAGATCGCCGGGGTGCTGCGCGGCTTCGGCGATGCCAAGGTCGGCTACTCGACCATCGCCGCGTACGTTGCCGATGGGCTGATCGTGGCGCACGGACAGGACGCATATGGCCGGCCCAGGTATCGCGTCGGCGACGTCCTCGAGGTGCGGGCCAGGCTCAAGCGCAGGACACGCCAGGTCGAGGTACTTGCATCTTGAGCTGGTCAGAGCTAGCTTATGCGATCATCGCCTGTCTTAGGCCAAGCCCACCCAGCACATGCTGAGGTGGGCGTTCTGCTATCCAGGGCAGGTGAGCATGCCCCTGCGCCCCTGCCTCGGGCTACCCGGACAGCCGTGCGGCCAGCTCACTGACCGGTCCGACTCTCGCTGCCCAGCCTGCGCCAGTGCGCGAGAGCGCGTCCGCGGCAATCGGCACGAGCGCGGCTACGACGCCGGCCACGTGACCACCCGTGATCGGCTACTGGCCGACCTCGTGCCTGGCGCTGCATGCCCACGCTGTGGCCAGCCCATGTGGCCCACGCAAGACCTCGACGCAGGTCACCCGTCCGACGCACCTCTACGTCTCGACCGCACATCGCGTGCTGATCATCTAGAGCATTCAACCTGTAACCGCGGTGCTCGCGACTGAGTCACTCTCCGTTGCACCTTACTCTGCGTGACGTTGGCCCGGATGGGCGCAGGTCACGGTGGGTAGGGGGGAGGGGTGGTGACGCAAGATCAGCGGGCAAAGAGGGAC
>Ga0307517_10000785_pt1 | contig 54509 bp, 50 predicted proteins | sample 23_EM_MG_FD_194515 | JGI IMG/M metagenome (GOLD analysis project Ga0307517, IMG submission 194515) | Populus trichocarpa ectomycorrhiza microbial communities from riparian zone in the Pacific Northwest, United States - 23_EM | ecosystem: Host-associated > Plants > Roots > Unclassified | place... | reverse complement strand
GCATTACCATGGGTTATTAGTGGACTCTAGAGGTGTGAGTCTTGTCATGATTTAAGAGGGTCCCGCATGGTTGGCTGTGGGTAGCGCCCATGCAGTCAAGCAGCAGGAGACTTCTTAGCGTGGGAGCCGGTAGTCCGGTTTAAAAGCTTAGTATAGCCAAGTAGATTTGCCGATGGACTGCGTACCTTGTATAGACGAAACCACCGCTGGGCCAGTGAGTCCCAATGGATATTATCTCTACGGTGGGCATGTCGGTCGGCTACCGATATGCTACCGATAGGAAAGGGCTTTCGCTCATGCAGATGTAGTTGGAGAGACATCACCGCAAGCACTTCCTATTTGTGCAGATAGTTAATATCCGAGCGGTCCGACTGCCTCCGAGTGTTAGCCCACTCTAGGCGGGTGAGTTGGACAACCCTGAGCTGAGCAGGGTGCTCGCGAAAGGTCAGAATGGTTGACCGGTGTTCTCTGGCTTTACATTATTCTACTTAACTAAAGCGAGAGACACCCTATTCTGATAACCAACAATCCTCCAGAGAACTTATTGAGTGCAGCTTTCAGGCTTAACGATATTAAGTTTTACCGCTTGATTCTACTTTGAATTATCTTTATCTTTATTTTGATCCTTACTTCTACTTTGAGTCTTCGGTGCGGTCGCAAGCTTAGGATCCGTCTTCCTACAGAGTGCCCCCGTTACACAGAGTTAGCCAGATTATTGTCAAGGGGAGTTGTTTTAATACGTACTAGTACTTGAACCAACTGAAAATAACTGACTGGCTTTTAATTGTTCAAAATGTGAACGCCAGGGGCACAATCTATTCTAGGCGGATAATACTGCACAAGTGCGAGCGGGGTTGCGAGGCACGCTAGGTGAGGAGTATAGAGCAGATTTGGTAGGAGCTCTAGTTCTTAATTATTCCAAAACAGGTGAGCGGTAGCGACATATTTATACAAAAGTGTGTGCCCATATGTATGAAAGAAATATAGGAAAAACTATGTAAGAAACATAAATGCGAACTTGTTTGACCCTGGAATGCTGCCAAGTAATATAAACAATCTGGATGAAACTATAAGGGTGCGGTGTGAATATCATGACCAATAATAGTGCATAAGAGATGCATAAATGCCTGAACACCGGATAGAAAAGCACGTGTTAAATCCCCAAATATTATCCTAAAACAATCAACAAAAAACAATAATATATATCTTAGCTGTAGTAATGTAAGCCGTGTACAGGCACAGCCAAAACACAAACTAAGTAAAAGAATACACGGTAGTTTTATAAAGTACACATAGGAAATATAACGGAATTTCAACATTAATGTTCTGATTCTTCCATTCAGAAAGGAGGGGAATGTTGGATTGAAAAAATACTGAAGCGAGCCATGAGTTGGTGTTGCCATATACTTTATGATATGCCAATCAGTAAAGGTATTGTATTTATAACGAATATGTTTGTTCTCTTTGATCTCGGGGTTTTCAATTGTCCAGCCATCAAAGTCCTGAATCGAAATGTGTTCACAGCATAGGTCTTCATCCCCTGTTTCCAGGAGTTCCAATACCCTCAGGTGCCTCAGTTCTTGTAAAGTGTTGCTGGGTTTCATGGAGAGGTTGTTGAGCTCAAAGTTAGAAACCTCCAGAATGTCCGCCAACCTACCACACTTTTGAAGGATAGGGGGTTTGTGACTGAGTAGCTAACAGGGTAGGATTCCAGGCTAACTAGGCCAGAGGATATTAAAGACAATGGATTAATAGTCAGAAAGGCTCATAGGTAATCGTTTGGTAAAGGTAAAGTAAAGTATAGACAAATATCAAAGAGTTTAGAATATAAATCGATTAACTTGATATATTGTTAAGGTCTCTTCTCCGTTGCTTGATCATTCTTCAACCAGCAGGGGAGAGGCCTACTATTTATACTAATATTCATGCTACGTTAACTTCTTTAGTTAACAAGTATCTTCTTAACAATTGAGTTTATCAGAACAAAGTGCGAACACCGTTTGACCCTGAAAACCTTCTTAGCTCAATTAAGAGAATCTCACGAACTGCTCTGTCATCTGAGGGTGTCCCCACTCCACCCGTCCACAGTCTTCGATCTCTTCGTCATTATCGACTGTGTATAAATATGCTGTCCAAATGCCTACATCTAAATAGTAATATGGTATATTGAGTGATTAGTTCCGATATCCAACTATCAAAACATTATACAACCGTATGCATATGCAACTATAAAATGAGAGGAATAGTGTTCTCTAAACATCTTTCCAATTAGCCAAGCAGATCTTGAAACGTGCTCTCATCCAGTAGTCTGAGTCGTCTTCCAGATGCCTCTAGGAAGCTCATAACTTCAGGAGCATAGGTATGGATATATGGTCATCGTATGAAGCCATATACCGCTCGCTTAAATATTAGGTATGCTATTCCCGCTAGGGTAATAGGGTTCACCAACAGTGATGCAAGTGTAACTAGTGGCAGTCGCGTGGGTTGGGGTTGGTTTATGCAGAGGGGTACAAGATCAGGATTCTGAATTGAGAGTAGTGAACTCTGCTTGCTTTTGTTGAAAAGAGTGGGAGCTGCTATTTTTGGTATGCAGATACAGTAGGCATTATCCCTTCAGCCGCTGAGACATGCTGCAGTAGGCATGGATATCAAAGCCAGTCCAAATACGTCTCACACTAACTACATTGGGTTTTCCAACTGCCTGGAATCACACTACTGCAATATCTGTGTTTAACTTAGCAGCTTCTAATAGGGAAAATTGCTGCGCTACTGGGCACCCATGCTGAGTGCAGCATGTGTCAACAGTGGAAGTGATAGCCTGGATACCCTAAAGATAGAATTCCAGGTGAAACACCGCCTCTGCCACCCGGAATAAGCTCTCAGTCATTCCCAACCTGAGTATTTATTAGACCACATAATGCCGCAATTAGAATTAATTGTGCAAAACCGACGAGGATGATAGTAGAATCGGGATTAAGAGATAGTTAGGGGAAGAAGAGAAAAGGGGGCGAGGAGAGAAGGATATAGAGATGACAGGGTATTAACACGTCCGGACAAATCTGATTGATTACTTGTCAAATTCAGAAGTATTGGGAAATCTTGGCGCCAAGGTATTACAGCCGGGGAAGTAAATGGGGGTGATACCGGTAAGCGGTGAGAAAAGAAGACGAAGAGAAGGAAACGATTAAATATACATATAATTTAGGCCTGAAATTTGTTCCCCCCATTGATGGTAATACACTGTAGCATGATATCTGGTAATTTAACAATTTCATGATTGATTTCTTCAATCGTAATCTTTTCCCATTCTTCAAGAATAAGCTCCATTGCTCCTGGTAGGCAAAGGACGTGAGCGGATAAATCGTCTGGGGCACACCTCCTGGACACTTGGTGCCAAGGCAACCGACCAGATTTCCCAATACTTCTGAATTTGACAAGTAGTATAAGGGTCCAGGATTTAGTCATCGTACAGGACAAGGATAATTTGGGTTGATGGGGACGAAAGAAGGTAACACTGATACAAGCCAAGGGGGGGTATACTGATGGAGAGATGACAAAATAAGTGATTTGAGATGTTTAGTCTTTAAAGAGCGATATGTATAAGATGTTGGAATAATATACCAACACGAGTCTATGAGTGAGATTAAAACGCGAAAAATGACAGTTGAAAGGCGTGAGAATAGCCGAGAAGATCCCGAATGTTTCCAATTCAAAACTACTTATAAATCAAGCGTGGGAACCCCGTAAAAGTGGAAAGTGTTTTTTGTGTTGCTTGCATTAGTACTTCTTTGCCCGTTATCATAACGGAGCAAAGTCCTCGAGCCATAACCGAACTGCATGTTTTAACTGCCATTCTAGCTCATTGTTGAGCCCCTATGCAACAGGCCACGACAGTCGTCTTCTGTGTAAGCGAGTGTCGTCTTTTTGCACTAAGGGGTATGAAGGAACTATCTCTTCAGATAATAGGGGACTGGCTTGCTTGGCTTTAAATAATGCGTTTAAGGATACTATCTCGTCAAATAGTAAGATAGGTGGATTGTCGTGCTTGATAGAACTACCACAATAGTTGTATATTCGGGCAACCAATCACTGAGACTATCACAATAGCCTCCGAGTTCTTTCTTCTAGCATAAGCTTTGGTAGAGGAGGAGTTTGTGTAAAGAGAGTAAAGAGTAATCGTATTGCAACCAAAGTTTAGAAAAGGACTTAGATCGTTGGGTGAAGATCCTATCTCTTGGTCGGAACCAAGCCCCTTATATAGGCATCTTCTCACAACAATAACCCTGGTGACTCATCACCTCACGTAACATATGTTCTATGACTCATACTGAGTCATAGCCTGAAATCCATCAGCTGACTCTTCTGCGCCAACTGCACAACATCCTTTAACCAATCAAAAACCCATAAACCAAGTCATATGCTCAAATGAGTTACATGCGTGAAACCCATGACTCATAATCTGAGTCATGGGCAAATGTCATTACATCGTATGACCTTACAATCTTGAGTGATGAAACAATTTAACCAATCATAATGTAACGATGACTCGCAAGTGCCCAGTCATGTGAACGCAGCTATAAGTCAAGTGATGTTATAGTGTAAAACCAACATACCTTATAACTTATGACTAATAAGTATTAGTCATGTGAAATCTGCCTTGCTTAGTCACGATTTGTGCCACCTATCATACTTCTCAATTGTCTCCTGCCTTTTCATATACTACTCCAGCAGACATATCCTCACTACCTTCAGGCCCTTGCCAGGACAGTACAATTCCAATTCTCCTTCAAGTACAACCTGAGCAAGCACCAATATGCCCAAGCCCAGCCCAGCCAGCCCACATTTCCCAGCCCCGTTCCCACCATAAAGTCTCTACTTCAATGAGATCCAAAATCCATGCACTGTGACACCTACGTGATTTAAATTACTGTTCTATTGCGGCAAAAACACACATCTGACTTTCAACCGTATATCGGATTGGACATCTACCTGGGCTTCCTGACCGGAAATCTCGCCTGGGCCATCTTTTTCTCCTCTGCTCTGTTGAGCGTAAAAACTTAATTGTTCTTGCTACCTCTAGTGCTAGCAATCGCCACTAGCCTCTTACAGAAATTGCGCTTCTTGCTGGCATTTGAGCTAGTGTCCAAATCTTACAAAACTCTTTTGCCTTCGAAGACTATCACCATTGTGTCGCATGGAAAAAACCTTAGCTTTCACCCAATACCATAGTTGTAACGGGGTCTTGGCACTGGACGTTAGTCCAAGGCACACAACGACAGGAAGGTCCTTAACAATAACACTCGTTTAGCGTGAGGTTTCGGAGATGACAATCTCAGGTCAAGGCTGATCGTGTAACGATAGATCACGGTCATGGTTCGTGGGCTCTTGGCGTGGAACTTGGATATCAGAATAGAAGACGTAATATTCTGAAGTACAAGAGTCGTGAGAGAAATACCAGGTAGCGTAAAGAATCAAGGAAATAGGGGGCTTTTTTTTTTTATATCATATATTCGTTGTTAAGGTACAAGAAATGGCATGGAGCGCTAGCTATGGCGCAAACAAAACCCAAAATCCAAAACTAACTAACAAAGAAAATATCCAAAACATCTCTCTTCAACAGGTGTCCGTACCGGTCCCTGGCCCACATACGGGCGCGAAATTAAAGCACGTATATTAAGGAAAACCCTCCCTTAACTAGCGGGCAGCATGCAAAACAACAAAGTAAACCTAGCTTTCCTGAGACGACATAAAGTACCCAAAGGAAACCACATTAGACGAGGGGGAAGAAACTACACTAACCGCGGATGACGGGCTGGAAAACATGCTCGGGGGAAAACCTGCGGCCGTAGACCGGATGAAGCGGGTGAGCGCGCCCCAAAGGGCGGCGGAGGACCTCACGCGGGCGTCGGGGCCTAGTTCAGAGACCCCCTGAAGGTGGCGGGTCCTGGCAGGCCTCTTGGCTGAACAGTGGAGAATAGCGTGCTAGAAGCACTCAGGGCCTCCGCCGCAGCTGGGGCAGGTGGGGGGACCGTCGTCGTCCCAGGACGGGTGGGCGCGGAGGTAGCGCTTACCAGATCTCATCTGGTGTCGGCGACCCGCGTCGAACATGGGGAGCCCCATGAAAGGGTGGGGCTTCATGGAGGGGCGGTACTCATACCTCGGAGGGTCCGGCGCGACCAACTCCCACTCTTTCATGAGGAGGTCTTTGCACAGGAGCTTGAGCTGGGGGTAGGTGCGGCCCGGGGGGGGCGCGGGCCAGGACTCGCCGAGCAGGTGCTGGGAGGTGACTGGGAGGGGGGCGTGGCCATCCGGGCCAAGGAGAAAAAACCTCGAGTGGGGGAGAGCGTCCAGGGGGAGGTGAGTTCTATTCTTGGCGGCGGGTCTTGGCTGGTGCCAGGGGAGGGGCAGCCAGGCGCCCGGGTTACCGCGGCAGAGGACTCTGTGGTGGGGAGTGTGCCGGTGCAGGGACGGCGTGTGCAAGGAGGGCGGAAGCCTAGTGGCAGCGGGGTTAATCTCAGATGGAGAACACATTACCCTCAGACAGGCCTGGCGGTGTTTGTATGCGAGGCGGAGGTTGATCGGAGGCAGGCAGGCCTCCACGGCAAGGATGTCGACAGGGGTGCAGCCAAAGCAGTTAGTGGTACACCTCTGGACCTTGTGCCAAAAGGCTGCGAGCTTTCTTGTCATATGAATAGTGGGCTCAAATGTGTCCGCGCCGTAGCTGAGGATCGGGAAAAGGAGTGACGATGCCAACCGATGGCATAGGACCGGAGGCAGGCCCATCCCCGGGGGGGAGAGCCTCTTGACGGCCACGAAAGCGGCCTGGGCTTTTGCTAATCTTTTGGTGAAGTGCGGGGTGGATGAGATCGATGGGGTGAACCAGTACCCGAGGCAGCGGACCTCGCCCTTTGGGTGGAAAACAGACCTATCCAGGTGGATCGGGGAGCGGGACACACGGCCTCTGTCCTTGCTGGTAGGCCAGTGGATGAGTTCCGATTTGGGGATAGAGAAGCTGACACCCAGGCGGGGCCCTTTGGCCTTCAGCACTGCGTAATGCCTCTGTAGCAGCTGTATGTTTCGACGATAGGACGCCGATGAAACCGTTAGACCGAAGTCGTCAAGGTAGGAGAGGGTGAGACCCTGGGGGATCTCAGAGTGAAGGCGGGAGACGTAGATGACGAAGAGGAGGGGGGAGACCGGGGATTCCTGAGGAGTGCCCACCAAGACCGGGGCAAAGATCTTTGGTGAACCTTGGTAGAGGAGCCGGCATAACCTGCCTGTGAGGAAGGACCTAGTCCATGACACGAGGTAAGGGTTCACGCCCTTCGCTTTGAGCATGTTGCAGAGGCTAGGTGGGTTGACATTGTCGAATCCCCCTTTGATGTCCAGAAAGAGTGTGGAGACCTTTCTTCCGGCCATCTGGAGGGTCCTAATCTCATGGGTCAGGGTAGTAGTAGCGTCCGACGCCGACAAGCCAGCTAGCGATCCGCACTGATGGGGGTTGAGGAGGCCAGCCACGCGAGGTATGCCTGAGAGTCTCGAGTTCATAATCCTTTCCAGGATCTTGGAGAACGTTTGTAGCAGTACTATTACACGAAAAGAGGAGAGCGAGTCGTATGAAGGCGTCCCAGGCTTGTCCAGGACAATGCTGTCGGCCATCTTGAGGGCGGGGGGGTGGAAGCCGTGAGCCACCAGCGGGGCAAGTAGGTCGTGGACAAGGTGGGGGGCAACCCGATGTATCCTTTTCCACACTGAATTGGGGGTCTTGTCGGGGCCGGAGGCCGACGATGGAGAGGAGCGGGCTAGCGCCCTGCCCACCTCCTCAGCCGTCAGGGCCGGGTAGTCCCTGAATGGAAGTAAAATTGAGTCGCCGGTCCTGGCCGGTTCGCCAGGGAAGAAGTGATTGAGGACAGCGTTGTTCAGCTCCGGCGGCGTCGTGGGACCCCGGAGCTCAGGAAAACGGGGGGAGGTCGTCCCACGGCGAACCTTTTCGCCATCCAGACTATCTGCGGGGTTGCGGAGGGCAACAAGGTGGACCGGTGGTCCCTCTTGGCTTTCTTAATGGCTTTGAAGTAGGCGGACCTGGCAGCCCTAGCCGAGGCAAGAAGGGCGGGATCGAATCTGTCCGTCTTGGAGAAGCGGAGGGCGGAGCTGTAGGCTCTCCTGAGTTGCGATAGGAGCTCTGTCCACGAGGGCTTTGAACGGTAAGTGACCCGCTTGAGTGGGGTGTGGAGAGCCAGCTGAGCTGTTATTCTGTCCAGGTTTGTCTTGAACCAGACGTCCTGGGACCTCGTAGTGGGAAGAGGTGGGGCGGGGGGGATCGAGGTCGCCTTGAGCGAGATCTCGAGCAAAGGCCATTCAGTCAGGGCCCAGTTCGGGGCCGGAGGGGGAGCGCGGAAGAGGGGGGCCTCAAAGCATAGGAGGATTGGGACATGATCGGCCCCGGTGCAGGGGAGGGGGTCAGACCATTCCGCAAGGTATGGGGCGAGTAAGGGGCAGGCGAAGGGGAGGTCCAGGACGCCGGGGCGCCCGATGAGTGACATGGAGAAACACGTAAAGATCCCCAGGGTGTGTAGGAGGGAGAAGCCCAGTTCAGTAGCCCTGTCAAAGTAGGGCGTCGAGGTGGCGAGCTCGTCGTCTTTGAAGGTCCTGAGGGGGTCTGCTGTCAGATGGTGAATGTTGAGGTCCCCTAGTGTAAGGGTGGGGGGGGAGGAGGAGGGGAAAATAATATCCGGGGGAACGGAGCGGGTGTTGTTGAGGCGACCCTTTGTGCTATAGGAATCGATGATCGTAAAACCAGTGGTGGAGGGGTTGAAGGAACGGTCAGGGGTGAAGAGGTCCAAAGCCATAACGTCACCCCTGCCAAAAAACCGGGGTAGAAGGGAAACAGTATCCAAAAACGAACTGTACACATAACTGGCTACGCGGGGCTTACAGCCACCGTCTGTGGGAGGGGAAAAAAGCGAAAACAAATTAAAGGAGTGTAGCTTGCCCCTGTAGACCGGTGGGTCCTGCAGGGCAACAATAGGCGGAGGGTGGGCCAGTTGCGTGAATGACCCGAAAAGCGAAAGAAACACATCCCAGCTCCCGAGGCAGTTGGGTTGAACGAGTGTGGAGGGTTTCGGTGGGGGAGGGGAGTCGTGCTCACCGCCCCACAGTGGCTGGTTGTGCCGCATTAACAGGCCAGGCCTGATGGGGTTCTGCTCATGGGGGAGGGGCTGGCGGGCTCCACGGGAGGGAGCAACCGACTACCTTGGGCGGGCCCTAATGGGCCCGGAAGAATTGTTGAGCTTCTGGCTCTTGGCGTAGCCATCTTGAACGCTGACTGGAAAGAACGGGTGGGAGAAGCGAGGGGGGAGAGGTCATCCTTGTCGGCGGCCGTGTCCATCGCATCGCCAACGGGCGGCGGGAGAACAATCGCGTCGGCAACGGTGGAACGCCGGAGAGTGGGCGGAGACGCGCGGGAGACCCAATCCCTGTTAGTCGCAGTGTGGGCGCCTTCGCAGTTGACGCAATGTGATGGTGAGGAAGAGCAACAGCGAGGAATAGCCTTAGTGTTGCCACCTCCAGGGCAGGTAGGGTTGAGACATCGGTGCATGGCACGGGTGTGGTTCAGGGAACAAATGGGGCAAACGGGGTCGACGGAGGGGCACCAGGGGGCAACGTGTCCGAAGCCCCAGCAGTCCTTGCACTGCGTGTCCCTGTTGGAGGAGTAGGCGCGCTCAACCGTCCTTGAGCGGGAGAAAAGGCGTATAGAGGAGCCCATCGCTGGGAAGTCCCCGGGGTGGACAGAGACGATGACGGAGGTGGCAGTCTTGCCCTCCCTGGACTCAGCGTCGGGGTTGAGGTACCTGGCGGCGAGGATGCGTATGTCTTGGGAGTTGAGGATCGACTCCGTGAGGTACGGGAAGAGTTCGTTCGGGTCTTCGGGGAGGAAGGCGATAGGGAGGGAGTGGATGGCGGCAACCAGGGAGCCTCCCCCACCGGGCAAGATTTGTTGAGCTGGGTAAAGAGAGCGTCGAAGTAGGGTGCGAAGGCGGCCGCCGGGGTGGCAGGGTCAGTGACGAGTAGGGTGACGGACCCACGATCGTTGACCTTGGTCGTGACGGCGAGGGGGAGGATACAGTTGGCATCCCTCAGGACGCGAGCAGCTATGTCGGGGAAGGTGGCAGTGATCAGGGACGCTTGTTGGTGCTCAGGGGGGGAGGAACGGGGAGGGTAGAATCTTCTTTCGGCGGTAGGGAGCGATTTCGGCAGCTGGGTAGCAGGCACACCGCTATTTGCTGACGCGACTTGGGCGGCGGTGAGGGAGCCCTTATTCTTCTTGCCCTTGGGAGCGCCAGTAGAGGCGACCTTGGCATACGATGGTTGAGGTTTAGGGCAGTCCGGGGCGAGGTGCCCAGCGATGAAAGTGGTGGGGTCGGGGTACTTCCCTTCTTGGAACGCGTTTGCTTCCCATCAATCCGGGCACTTGACCACGTACGCCCTGGGGTCGCCGTAAAAGGATCGGGTGCCCACATCATACCTGGGTATGTCCGGGTCAAAGGAGGATGAGGAGCTCTTGTTGGGGGGGAAGGCCTGTGCTTTGGGCCTGGGGGGAGGCGGTGCCGGTGCACCAGTCGGAGGAATAGACCGCCGAGTGGAGGCAGGGGCCTGGTGTGTGGTCACACCGGTCGGGGGAACTGGAGGCTGCGTGGGGGCGGGTGCTTGGGGAGGGGGCGCAGTCACCCTGTCTGACAAGTCACAAATAGCTGCATTGATTGGTTCGAGAACGCCCTGGAGTGCAGGCCAGGTGGGCATGGTGTGGACGGCTGACTGGATATTGCCTAATTGGGTTGTTATGGTATTTAGCTGATGCGTCATGGACGCAAGCGCGTTGAGGGTGGAGCAGGAAAGGGGGACGAGGATCGTCTCGCCGTCCGAGAGGCCAGAGAGCTGGTGATCGTCGAGGATAGGGATTTGGACCGAGGTGAAGTTAAGTCTCTGGCGGGTCTCGCGAACAAAGTCGCGTATGTAGAGGTAGGACTCATTGAGCTCAGGGGAAGAAGACTGTGAGGAGGGAGCTCTAGTCGAGTTCCTCGAAGAGGGGAGGGGGGGGGAGGTCTTCCATCACGACAATGGAGGTTCAGGGACGCGAAGCCTGAAGGGCAGGTGAAGTTAGGGGGCGAGGCGGGATCGTGCACTGCGCGACGTGGAGTTATAATTTCAATGACTAGAGGGGAAGGGGGTGCCAAGCGTGGAAGGAAATAGGGGGCTTTTTTTTAAAAAAAAATCATGTATTCGTTGTTAAGGTACAAGAAACCGCGTGGAGCGCTAGCTATGGCGTGAACAAAACCTTAATCCAAACAACGACCCGCTACACCCCCTCATGGGAAAAATCAAACCCCTCTAAACCAGAGCCCATCCTCCCCCCTAGTAGCACCTAAGACGAAAGCAAGTCGGAGCAATACCCTCCGCCAGACACGTAAGGAATGACAAGTATAGAAAGAAAACAGGGAAGGAAACAAACCCTTCGGCGGGCCCCCCAACACAAAAGAAAAAATCTTCCGGCTCCAAGTGCCGACGGGGAGGAAAAATAAAACTACCAATTGCCGGACGCCTAAGGGAATTCCCCGAACCTAACGGCTTAGGGGTAAGGCCTTGTTAGAGGCGGACTGCCTGTTCAATCGGCGACGCCGAAGGGAGGTTTGCGACCGTAGAGTAAATCGCAGGAGCGGGAGGAGGACGAGGGGAGTCACCCGGCGAGGAGAGCCACGAAGCAGTGGAGGTCCCGGCTATCGTGAGGGACAGTAGGGTGCCAGCCGACGGGGCAGATAGGATGCCAGCGAACGAAGAATGCAGCAGTACGGTGCAAGCGGATCTGACGCGTGGGAAGCGGGAGAGCGAGGGCTCGCCAAAGACCGAGAAGTACGAACGCGGTGGACCAAAACAGGGTCACGATTTTTCGAATACCGACTGTACCGACTGGGCAACTCAGGAGAAAGTGCAATACCAGAGAGCAGGGCCACCAGGGCAACTACTTCACCGATAGCCCGAGACTAGCGACCCCGTGTTAACGAGGAAAAAACGGTTGCCGACCGTGCAAATCGCTAAGCGAGACGCGTCGCGAAGTGCGGGGTAAAGGGTAGGAACATCAACGCGAGCGTGCTCAACGAAGACGAACGGAACCAGAAAGGAATCCATAACCACCGGGAGGGGAGGCCAAAGGCCCCAGAGGAAGTAAAGAGATGAAGGCGTGATAAACCCCCGAGCAGTTGCCACGGACGGGGAAGATCAGAGGCGGAGGACACTCTCACGATGATTTCCCATAGTGTTGAGATTTCAATCGCTGGAGGTGTAGCGGACGAGAAAGATGAAGGAAATAGGGGGCGGAGCCCCCTTATAAAGAAGGAAATCCTAGCACAGCCTTTGCCGCCCGACTCATACCCCAGTATGAGTCGCATATTCGCGTAACCAAGGAAACAATACAATTTGTCGTAAACCTTACAAAGGAAATCCCTGATGTCAACTGTGTAAGAAAAAGAAAGAACACCAAAGTTATTCCAACACGTATCTCATCAGGGGACCGTGAGAAAAGCCGTATGTTTTAACTCTCTCTTACTCATTCCTTCAAAACACAATCTCTATTATATTCATATTTCTCTTCAAGTAGTTTTATTTTTATTTGAGTTTAGCCATTCTGGTTGTGTCGGCTTGAAGGTAACTGTTTGTCACAAATTGTGACTAAGCAAAGTTGAGTTCACATGACTAATACTTATTAGTCATAAGGTATATTGGTTTTTGCACTATGACGTCGCTTTGACTCATAGCTTTTACATGACTACGCACTTGCGAGTCATTGGTTGATTATGATTGGTTAACGATTTCATGACTCACGATTGTGACGTCATATGATGTAATGACTTTTGCACATGACTCATATTACAAGTCATGGGTTTCACGCATGCGACTCATTTGAGCACATTATCGGGTTTATGGGTTTGGATCGATGGAAAGAGATGTGCGCAGTTGACTCATACAAGTCAGCTGATGGATTTCACACTATGACTCAATTATGCGTCATAGGCATTATGTTACACCTGGTAATGAGTCACCAGGATTAGGGTTGTGGGGAGATGCCTATTACAGGAGCTTGGCTCCGACCAAGAGATAGGATCTTCACCCAATCATCTAAGTACTTTTCTATACTCAAGATATTGCAATACGATTACGCTTTACTCTCTTTTGCATACAGTACTCCTCTACGAGAGGCTACGCTCTAAGAACCCGGAGACTATTGTAATAGTCTCGACGGGCCGCCCAAACATTGAACTATTGTGATAGTCCTATCAAGCACGTCAATCCATCCATCTTACTATCTGAAGAGCTAGTCCCCCTCACGAACCACTTATGACAAGCAAGCCAGTCCCGTACTATCTCAAGAGATAGTACCTCTCTACGCAGTGGTGCAGAAAAGCGAGACTCGCTTACGCAGGAGACGACTGTCGTTGCCTGTTGCATCCCAGCTCAACAATGGGATTGTTACATTTGGTTGCGTCTTTTCACAACACCCAACGACACCACGGATATCGACCCTATAGAGGAGGAGTCACCAACACAAGGATTAGCTTCACCAATCGAACTTGACCCACCAGATGAAGGATCACTCCACCTAGGGTCAGCACTAGAAGAAGCACTTAACACCGCACTTTCCCACAAAGGATCTCAAAGAACAGCAAGTCCGGTTACACCAGAAGAAGAATCGCCAGAAGGAACACTCTCGCCAACTACCCCAAGAGCCAGAAGGATGAGTACCGTTCCAGGAACAGCACCGGCGCCAGCGCCAAACCCACTAGTGGGGTTGACAGGGGACCAACTTGCAGAAGGAGTAGCTCAAATAGCTACCCGAACAGAACAGCGCCCTCGAGTCCCACCACCATCCTACTTTGAGGGAGAGAGAACGAAATTGAGAATATTCCTGGTCCAACTAGGAATCTACTTCGATGCCTTGGGATGGAACGAAGATCAGCATCACAAAAAGATAACCTACGCCAAATGACTCCGAAGGGGAGCGGCCGGCCAATGGCTGGTTCCCTACGTCGAAGGAAGATTAGAAGAAAACTGCGAAATGTGTGGGCAATTCGTGGACACCCTCAAGCTACACTTCGGAGATGTGGATGCGAAGAAAACGGCCCGAAATAAGATCAAGGGCATTACCCAAAGCCGAAGAACAATGACGGAATATGCGAACCAATTCAGAATGATAGCAGCAGAGACCCCATATGATGAAGGAACCCTGACCGGACTCCTATTGGGAGGAATGTCAAAGAAACTGCAAGACGCATGGGAAGCAGGTGAAACAGACAATCTCAACACCACCCTGGACATCACCAGATGGGCAATTGCGAAGGAGAACAAACACAGCATGATGGACCACATCAGAAAAGGAAGACCAAGGGGGAAGTTCGACACAACACCAAGAAACGTCAATGGAACATTCAGACCCACGCCGGTTAGCCAAAATCGAGGCGATCCAATGGAACTGGACGCCACCCGAAGAAGACCAGGATTCAACATCTCGGCCAAGGAATATCAACGAAGAATGAGGGCAAATCTATGCCTCAAATGTGCCAAACCGGGACACCGAGCCGCGGCATGCCGAAGCCAAGCAAACAATAAAGAAGGAGCAACTTGAACCTGGGAACCAAAAACCGACAACAAGAAGCAATGGAGGCAACCAGCCAAGGCACGAGAAATGGAGGTCGAAAGAGGAGCCGAAAAAGAGTCGGGAAACGACGAAAGTCCCCTGTAAGCAATCGTCTGAGGGACAAGACCAAACCAAAGGCCATTGAGATGAGGAACCTATACGCGGCACAAAACAACACGGAAACATTGGCCCACGAGAACGACCATATCATGGTCCAGATACGACTACACGGCACAAAAAGACAAGTTACGATCAATGCGATGATCGACTCGGGCGCAACCGAGGACTTTATCGACAAATGGTTCTGCAGCAAATACAACATCAGAACCACGAAAGCAAAGACAACAAGAGAGGTTTACCTCGCCGACGGTCAGCCCAGCGCTATGGGACCAGTTACCCATACAGCGAAAGTACCTATGGACATTGGTAGCCATAGGGAATTGGCAACCTTCCAAGTGGCTAAACTACCCAACCATGAGGTCATCCTCGGGATGCCATGGTTAAAGCAACACAGTCCCCGAATCGACTGGGACCAAGGAAGGATCACCTTCGAAAGCGAACGGTGTACGACATGGTGTTTAAAGGAATCACCAACGGTATACGCGATACAAGATGACGAGGCACGAGATGAGAACTTAACAGTCAAGTTCGGCGTGACCCAACGCAAGAAAGATCAGAGGGTACAAGTTAGGTTACTTGACCCTCAAGCATAATTACCGACTAGAGGATCGGCAAAGGCGGCGGGACACAACCTATACGCCAACGAAGGACGAACTATTCCAGCCCGCGGACCAGACGTTCTCACGACCGGAATATCAATCACACCACCAGAAGGAACCTATGGACGGATAGCACCACGAAGCGGCATGGCAGTTAAACATCAGATTCCTGTCAATGCAGCTGTGATCGACTCCCACTATACCGGCGAAATCAAAGTGGTACTTGTCAATATGAGCGACCCGGACTACCAAATCCAAAAAGGCGATCGAATCGCACAACTCATCATGGAAAAAATAGGTGAAAGCAACTGTTACCAAGTCCCTAAGCTGGGAGAGACCAATAGGGGTCAACAAGGATTTGGAAGCAAGGGAACTTCCAAAGCACAGATCTGGGAGATCAGTGGGCGAGCCTTCGGAAAGTTCTGTCGACGACCCGACACGACCAAGGGGATCCTCAAATACAACAAACAGGAAGGACGAATAAGCCTAGAATCGGTCAACATCAGCACCGCGCTAGCCATCAAAAGCGGAAAATACCCGAAGCAGAGGAAACTCGAGGAAGTGGTGCCTCAAGAATATCATGGATACCCAGACGTATCCGAAGAAGAAGAGAAGACAAAGCTACCACCCCACAGACCAGGAGTAGACCTGCACATCAAACTCGAGGAAGGGCAAGGACTGCCAGTCAAAAAGATTCACGCGCTCTCTCAGGACGAACTGGAAGAACTCTGGAACTACATCAAGCAAAACGCAGAACGCGGATGGATAAGAGAAACCTACTCCGACGGAGGATCTCCAATTATGTTCGTCAAGAAGAAGGATGGAAAACTCCGACAATGTGTCGACTATCGAGCACTCAACTACGGCACCAAGAAAGACCGATACCCTCTACCGCTGATAGGGGAAGCCTTGGACAGGCTACGAACCGCTAAGTATTACACGAAGCTGGACATCAAGGATGCCTATCACAATGTCAGAATCAAGGAAGGGGACCAATGGAAGACAACCTTCACCACGAAATACGGCACATACGAATATTTGGTTATGCCCTTTGGGCTAACCACTGCACCAGCAGCTTTGCAAAGATGGATCAACAGGACCTGGCAGTCATATATCGACATATGCTGCATAGTATATTTGGATGATGTCCCCATATATTCAGACACTCTGGAACAACACCAAAAGGATGTGGCCGCCATTATCCGAGCCATCAGAAAGCAAGGGATAAAACTCAAACCGTCAAAATGCGAGTTTCACCAACGAGAAACAGAATACCTAGGATTCATCATCAACAACGAAGGAGTAAAAGTCGACCCTATAAAAACAGAAGCTATATGGGATTGGAAACCACCCACCAACAAGAAAGGATTTCAAGAATTAATGGGATTCTGCAACTTGTATCGACGATTTATCGAAGGATTTAGCAGGACAGTCAAACCCCTTTACGACACAACCAAGAAAACGTCAAATGGGAATGGGGAGACAAGGAACAAGCGGCGTTCGACGAACTACAACAGAAGTTATGCTCAACCCCAGTATTGACATACTTTAACCCAGGGAGACCCCTCCTCGTCGAAACCGATGCTTCAAAATACGTCTGCTCAGGCATACTATCCCAACATGACGAAGACGGGAAATGGAGACCGATAGCATATCGGTCAAAAGCGATGACACCTGCCGAATGCAACTACGACGTACACGACAAAGAACTATTAGCCATAGTTCAAGCACTTAAGGAATAGAGAAGATACCTCAGGGGAAGCGGACAACACTTCAAAGTGCTAACCGACCACAAAAACCTAATAAGGTTTACGACAACAAAAGAACTAACAGACCGACAAATCCGATGGAGGGAAGTCTTAAGTGGGTTCGACTTCAAAATCGAATCCCGACCCGGAAAAGAAGAAGGCAAGCCAGATGCCTTGACTAGACGAAAGGCCGCCATGCCCCAGGAAGGAGACGAAAGGCTCACACAAAAAGAAAGAATTCTCTTACCTAAAGAGAAATACTTCGACACCAGAATCCAAGAAATGGAAATAATAACATTAGAAACGAACGACGAAGAGGAAATCAGCAACGGATCAGCCAAGGATAAAGAAATCCAAGGGATAAAGGAAGCGTTGGACAAAGGAAACAAAGAGATGAAAGGGGTAGCCTTAGGGTTGTGCCAGTGGAAGGACGGATACCTCTGGCATCAAGGAAAGATTTGGATTCCTAATAAAGAACGAATAAGAACCAATCCTATACAACGACACCACGAGATTCTTCAGGCCGGCCATGGAGGAACGGCTAAAACTGCGGAACTCATCCAAAGAAAATACTATTGGCCGAAGATGCGAGAATCAAGCAAGCAATACGTCAAGAACCCCGATATTTGTCCACGAACCAAAGTCGTACGACACACACCTTATGGGCTGATGAAGCCTAACGAGGCCCCCGATCGGCTGTGGAAGTCAATATCAATGGATTTCATCACAGACTTGCCACTATCGGAAGGAGAGGATGCCATTCTAATCGTTATCGATAGGCTTACAAAAATGGCTCACTTGATACCATGCACGAAGGACATGGATGCAAAGCAATTCCAGGAAATGTTTCTGAGGGAAATATTCCGACTACACGGACTACCGCGCGACATTATCACACATCGAGGCTTGATATTCACATCGGACGTATGGAAAGAAACCACGAAGAAGTTGGGAATAGAAAGAAGGCTTAGTACGGCCTTTTACCCGCAAACCGACTGGCAAATGGAGCGGACAAATTTCACTTTGGAACAATACCTCCGAGGCTTCGTCAACTACCAGCAGGACGATTGGAAAGAGCTCCTACCAATGGCCGAATATGCATACAACAATGGATACCAAGAAAGCACTAAGCACACACCATTCTTTGTGAATTACGGAACAAACCCCGAATATCAGGCCGTCGGGCACCTGATCCAAGGAAGGATGACATCACCAGATGATATGAGTCAATTACATGACACACTACAAGCAGAAATGACGGAAGCCCAAATACGACACAAGGAATACTACGATGCAGAGCGAAAACCCGATCCCAACTTACAACAAGGAGATACGGTGTTGTTACTACCAAGAAATATCAGGACCACCAGACCATGCCAGAAGCTCGATTTCAAGAAAATTGGACCATTCAAAATCATGGCAAGAATAGGAACCAGTGCTTATGAACTGGACCTCCCGACCTCGATGAGAATATTATCTTTCTCGTCCGCTCCACCTCCAGCTATTGAAATCTCAACACTATGAGAAATCATCGTGAGACTGTCCTCTGCCTCTGATCTACCCCGCCCGTGGCAACTGCTCGGGGGTTTATCACGCTCTCATCTCCTTCCTTTCTCTGAGGCCTCGGTCCTCACCTCCCGGGGGTTATGGATTCCTTCTTGGTTCCGTTCGTCTTCGTTGAGCACGCTCGCATTGATGTTCCTACCCTTTACCCCGCACTTCGCGACGCGCCTCCGCTTAGCGATTGGCACGGTCGGCAACCCTCCCTTCCTCGGCAACACGCGGTCACTAGCTTCTGGCTATCGGTGAAGTAGTTGCCCTGGTGGCCCTGCTCTCTGGTATTGCACTCGCTCCTGAGTTGCATGGTCGGTACAGGCGGCTTTCGAAAAATCGTGACCCTGTCTCCGGCCTCCACGTTCGTACTTCTCGGTGGTCTGGCGAGCCTTCTCTCTCGCACTTCCCACGCGTTAGATCCGCTTCCACCGTACGGCTACGCACTCTCTGGCTGGCACCCTTACTGCCTCACTGGCAGGCACCCTACTGCCTCTTCCCTGTAGCTGGCGAGTGGCTCTCCTCGCCGGGTGGCTCCCCTCGCCCTCCTCATCCGCTCCAGCGATTTACTCTACGGTCGCAAACCTCGCGTTAGCTTACGCTGTGTCATGGTATAGCACTACCTCCTTGGCCCCTGCGAAAGTCCGAAGCGTCGCCGATTTCGGGGCATTCCGCCCGTGTGAACGCGTTGCCCCGCAGCCGTTTGGTCGGGGAAATTCCGTTTAGGCATCCGGCAATAGTAGTTTTAGCTTTCCTCTTTGTCGGCACTTGTGCCGTGTAAATCTCTTCTTTTGTTTTGGGGGGCCCGCCGAAGGGTTTGTGTCTTTCCCTGGTTTGATTTCTATACTTGTCTTTCCTTAGGTGTCTGGAGGAAGGTAGTGCTCCGTCCTGCCTTCGTCTTAGGTGCTGCGAGGGGGAAGGGTGGGCTCTGGGCTTGAGGGGTTTGATTTTTCCTATGAGGGGGTGAAGCGGGTCGTTGGATTGCTTATAGGTTTTGTTTCGGTCATAGCTAGCGCTCCATACTGTTTCTTGTACCTTAATCAACGAATACATGATAAAAAAAAAAAGAGAAAAAAAAAAGACCTCGATGAGAATAGACCACACATTCCACCCCTCTCTTCTCGAGCTTTATAATAACAACAAGCTTCCTTCACAACGATTGGAACCTCCTCCTTCTATGGTCATTGAAGGAGAACCCGAATACGCACTTGAAGAAATAGTCGACTAACCTCTACACTACAACAAACTCCAATACAGAGCTAACTGGACAGGATCCTCACCAGAACACGATAAAACCTGGTACCCCGCCGACAACTTCGAAAAGGCAGACCTCGCAAAGGGGAACTTCCACTCCCCCTACCCCGACAAGCTGCACCTCGATGAAGCTCGAGGAGCCGGGCAACGGAGACATACTCGTCTCCGTGTCGCAAGCACCAAACCAAGAAGAAGGACCCCCTCAACCACCGAAAACACCAACCCCTCAGGAAAATTGGGGAACAACGATAGGCCTGCCGGAGATGACGCCGACAAGCCCACCATACCGCAGACCCTCAGCCTGGGAAGAAGCGGATCGCAAGCAAAAGGAACACGATGCACTCCACTGGACAGGGTGCTACAACGACAACTGCTGGGTACACGACAGCTAGAAAGTGGCACGAGTATGGTACCCCAAGAAATCAAATGCTACGCAATCCGGATGGAACCAGCCATACGAAACAAAGGCACCAGCACCGGAAGAGGACCAAGCGGTCCAATTATCCAACAACCAGCAACGAAAGGCGAGGCATTCCACCAGAAACTGGAAGGGATTCTACAACCACAAGTGCCCAACACACGTCCAATACAAAGTGGACGCAGGGTACTACCCGGAGAACTATGCAACAAAGAAGGACCTCTCACATTGGCACCGGTACCACCGAGACCCGAAGTTCCGAGTGGGAAGAAAAGGAGCTGTGGGGACACAACAAGAGAGGGAGGGGAGCGAGAAAACCCAACCAGACGCCGAAGCCCTATGGAGGCAAATACAGGAGCTGCTGGAACAAAGGGACCGGGCGTCAAAAAATGAGGACGAATACCAGCGCAAAATAACGGACCAACATACCGCGATGGCAAGACTTCGGGAAGACGTTCAGAGGCTTCGCAGGATGGTCGCAGGATCAGGATTCAGCCTAGCAAGGTTGAAGAAAGAGGTGGACGATGGAAGGAAAGGGAACCAAGAGCTCGAGCATCGGCACCACGAACTCAAAAAGGAGGTGAGAAGAGTTGGGCGGAAGTTGCTCGACTTGGGCAACTAGCATCGGGGGATCGATGCTAGGGGGAGACAGGAGCTAATGTCACAAATTGTGACTAAGCAAAGTTGATTTCACATGACTAATACTTATTAGTCATAACGTATGTTGGTTTTTGCACTATGACGTCGCTTTGACTCATAGCTTTTACATGACTACGCACTTGCGAGTCATTGGTTGATTATGATTGGTTAATGATTTCATAACTCACGATTGGAACATCATATAATTTAATGACTTTTGCACATGACTCATATTATGAGTTATGGGTTTCACGCATGCGACTCATTTGAGCGCATGATCGGGTTTATGGGTTTGGATCGATGGAAAGAGATGTGCGCAGTTGACTCATACATGTCGGCTGATGGATTTCGCACTATGACTCAATTATGAGTCATAGGCGTTATGTTACACGAGGTGATGAGTCATAGGCGTTATGTTACACAAGGTGATGAGTCAACAGGATTAGGGTTGTGGGGAGATGCCTATAAAAGGAGCTTGGCTCCGACCAAGAGATATGATCTTCACGCAACCATCTAAGTACTTTTCTATACTCAAGATATTGCAATACGATTACGCTTTACTCTCTTTTACATACATTCCTCCTCTACGAGAGCCTACACTCTAAGAACCCGGAGACTATTGTGATAGTCTCGACGGGCCGCCCAAACATAGAACTATTGTGATAGTCCTATCAAGCACGTCAATCCATCCATCTTACTATCTGAAGAGATAGTCCCTCTCACGAACCACTTAAGACAAGCAAGCCAGTTCCGTACTATCTGAAGAGATAGTACCTCTCTACGCAGTGGTGCAGAAAAGCGAGACTCGCTTACTCCGGAGACCACTCTCGTTGCCTGTTGCATACCAGCTCAACAATAGGATTGTTACACTGTTGTATTTTATTATTTTTAGATAAAATTAATAATGATTTCTTATTTCTTTTTCACAAACCCTTATCTAACACCTTTATCTACGCCATACCTCTTTTCTTTTCGTATTTCTTCATTAATCTTTTATCTTTTATAACAGGGTTTATTAAATTTCTATTTCTAATTTATTTATTTATTTTTATTTTTAACTCTTACTTTTATACTTCAACCCTATTTTTTAATTTTTAGTTTTTGTTTGTAGTGTTTAATTTTTAATTTGTTTTTTACATTTGCTTTATATCTTAATTACAAATATCAATTATGTACTTTCTTACGTAATACATAAAGCCTGTTTGGTTATTTGAGAACTATCTTGTTTCATGACCACTTCCCTTATTAAATCTTTTTCTTTTCCCATATTCTACACTGTTTTTCTCCCTCTTTTTTATTTCAGTTTTTGGTTATTTTTTTGTTTACCCCTTAGTTTATTTATTTATTATTTCTTTGATTGATTATTTTCCTAATTATTGTCAAACTCTTTTGGATTAACTAGCTTATATTATTATTATTATTATTTTTGATGAATTCTATTTTATAAGTATCAATATTTTTAATGGAGTTTTACTAATATAATTTGGTTATGCATAGTTTAAATGGGCAACAAGATTCTTCACATGGATGTGGGAGAACTGGTAACGAATAATATGGACTGACGAATGTATGTTTAATGTTGGTACCTGCCCAGGTCGTGTTTATGTTTGTAACGACCTTACAGATAGAGGGCTACAGTGGACGAGACTCATCATCTTTCTCATCCGCTCCACCTCCGGCGATTGAAATCTCAACACCATGAGAAATCATTGTGAGAGTGTCCTCCGCCTCTGGCCTCCCCTGATGGCTTCTGCCTAGGAGTGTCACGCACCCGTCTTCCCTTTCCTCTCTCTGAGGCCTCGGGCCTCCGCTCCCACGGGGTTCTGGATTCCGCCTGCGTTTTTTCACACTTGGTTTGGCGTTTCTCCCACTTACCCGGCACTTCGCGTCGTGTTTCGCTTAGCGATTTGCACGGTCCGCAAGCCTTCCTCCATCGTCACTACACGGTTGCTAGTTTCGAGTTATAGGTGAAGTAGTAGCCCTGGTGGTCCTGCTCTCTGGTATTGCACTCTCTCCTGAGACGCTGGGGCTGTACGGGCGGTGTTTGAAAAATCGTAACCTCGTCCCCGTCCTCCGTGTTCGTACTTCTTGGTGCCCGGCGAGCCTTCCCTCTCCCGCTTCCCACGCGTTAGATCCGCTTGCACATTACTGCTACACCTGGCTGGCACCTTACTGCCCCTCTCGCCCAACTCTCCCTCTGCCTTGGCTCTACCCCTCGTCTGGGATCCTTTCCGGTAGTGACCCTCTCTCTCCTGTAACAAAGGACCACACGAGGGACGCGGTAATATCGTCCGGTCAGCCCTTGGTCTATCCGTTGTGGCTGGCATCCCCTCTGCTGAGTGGCTCTCCTCGCCGGGTGGCTCCTCTCGCCTTCTTTACCCACTGGGCGATTTACTCTACGGTCGCAACCCGTGATGGTTACGGTATTCCATGGTATTGCACTATCTCCTTGGATGTTCCTAAAGTCTGTCGCTCGCCGATTACCGGGCGGTCCGCCCCTGTCACCGTCTGGCCCCTAAGCTGTTAGGTTCAGGGAATTCCCCTAGGTACTCCGGCAACAGTAGTTTTATCATCCCGCTCCGTCGGCCCTGGGCGGTAAGATTCCTTTCTTTTGTTTACGGGAGACTGCGGAAGGGTTTCTTTGCTCCTGTACATCTTCATGTTGGTTTTCTTCGTGTTTGGCTTTCCAATGCTTTCCTCCCCATTAGTTTAGGCTGGTGGCTGGCGTGTGGTTAGGCCCATACCCCAGGGTCTTGGGAGTACGGTTTTGGTCTTCATGCTTGATTGCTTGCCTACGGGTGGGGGGTATTTGTTTGTCCCATGACCAGGTTTAGCGGGCCCTTGGATTGTTTTCATAGTTTTGTTTCGGCCATAGCTAGCGCCCCATGTTGTTTCTTGTACTTAACAACTAATACATGACTTAAAAAATAAAAATAAAAAAAGCAAAGTGGACAAGACTCTTGCCCGTATGGTATACCGTGTGGTATAGTGCAAAGTGACACAAACCGGGTCCTCAAAACAAGCCACACACGATCTTAAACTAGTCAATCAAAAGAAGAGATGTTTTTAAAAAAAAACCACTGCGACAAAGATATTTACAAGCAGAGGAGACCAGTGGTTTTTTGTTTAGAATTAAAAAATGTATGCAAAAGTAGTTCAAGTTTAAAAAGTGAAAATTTTGCTGAGAATGAAACTAGTAATAGAATCTACTTAGAAGCCGACTGAAATATACAGTGGAGTGTCGATGACTAAGACATAGCAATAATTAAGTAGATAATATATTAAGTACTCTACTAACAATAATAATTAATCAATCTCGAGCACAGCCAACAACCAATATGAATATGCCCTGTCCAAATGATCAACGAAAGCGCCTGTGGGCTGTAGGATCCCAAGGTGGCCGCCCCAAAAAGCTATGCAATTTTTTCTTTCTATTTAAATATTCTTTTACAATACAGAAAGTATGAAGTTCTATTTCCCTATAAACAGCTCCACAATCCCCCAGTTTCAGGCTATCAAGCCTTCGCAATACATCAGACCTTATGGGGACCTAGCAGATACAAGTGACAATATCATTGCATATTACTCATCATGTCTTGGCAATTCTTGCCTAAATCCCGATCGGTTGCCACTGAATTGTTGTTTCACCGGAGGACCCGCCTTTAGGCACTTTCCACTGTAATCATATTGAGAATCAGCCTGTATACTTAGTATACTACCGGTGGACCTGAGTGGGTACAAGTGTCTACAAAGTGACTTGGTGACATAGGGTTAGACAGGGTAACCTAGGTAGGCCAAAGTTACCCTACTAGCAGGGTAACCTTCGGAGGGTATGTTCGCATAAAGCTTAGGACACATAGTAAACGTTGTACGAGTCTCTGAGGCAACATTATATGTAGTTACGCGAACTTCCGAAGGAAATAAAGGCATAACAGGGTGAAGTTACCCTACCTTAGAAATATGATTACCATTCCTTGGGGAGCCAGTTACCCACCTGAGGTACCCCAGTTACCCTACCTTCACTGACATAGTCATCTGCGGACTTAGGGGAAAGTTATTTCACTATAGTAGGGCTCTTAGATGTTCATAGGGCCGCTGCGTATGGCACGAAACGGGCTACTGACGGACCAGGAGTGGTCCCAACCTCCGGTAACTTTCAGGGGATATTCCTACCACCCCCCTGCGGCCCCAGCGTTGGTACGGCGCGACAGGACTGTATGGCTGTGTAGTTGTGTGCTTCCTACTAAAGTGAGATCCATAGGAAACATCCCACCATACAGTATGAGTTGTGGCCGGCCAACTGACCAGAAGCTGTTGGCAGGATATATAAGTGGTGTGAGTGTGACCGCCTCCTGGGGAAGTGGCAAACGGAGTAGTCCTTGACAAACCAGGAAAGCCCTTGTATGAGTCACACTCCACTTTCAGGATTATGGTCCTCCTCCGAACGGTCTCGAAAATCCTGGAAAGGATAATCACAGCACTCCTCCTCCTCGCGGCCCGGTCAAGGGGCCTGATTCACTCCAGCCAATGCGGCTCCCTCCCTGGGCCGAGCATGTACGATGCCTGCTTCACCCTCATGAATCACGTGAAAGCCCTGCAGAGACCACGCCTGAAGGTGTCCATCCTCTTTCGGGACATCCAAGCAGGCTTTGACAACGTCGACAACCCAACTCTGGCCCGCATCCTGAGGGAAGCCGGTATCCCCGACCACCTGGTTTCCTGGGTTGCTTCCTTTTGAGGAGAACCTAGCTGCACGCTGGTTTTCCAGGGCGCACCAGGCACCCCAGCCCCCTTCAACGTTGGGGCCCCTCAAGGCTCCCCTATCTCTCCCTTGCAGTTCCTCATCTACGTTGCGCCCCTCCACTTCAGGATCCCGCGGGGCTGATGCTTTCCTACATGGACAATTTCGCCCTGACTGCCGCCTCCCTTTCCTACTGAGGGATCATCTGCCGACCGCAAGGAATGTTCAGAACAATCCAACCAAAGGCAGTACACCTTGGCATCGCCTTCTCCGTCGTCAAAACAGAACTTATACACTGGAGGACCCCCAGCCAAAGGTACTCACAGTTGTGCCTTTCGCTCATTCAGTTAGACGGGGAGGTCTTCCACCCTCTCGATTCCCTCCGGTGGTTAGGGTACTGGTTCACCCCTACCCTGTCCACATCGACAGATTTCTCGCGCTGTTTGGTGCTAGCCCACAGGGCTTTTGCCCTCGTCAGACCCCTCAGCCCGCCCGGGGCGGGGCTCGCCCCCTACCTCTGCCATAGATTGGCAACGTCTCTTGTCGCGCCCATCCTCTTGTATGAGGCAGACCTCTTCACGCCCCACGTGGGCTCCCTCACGAGGTTCAACCCTTCCGGCACAAAGTGCAGAGGTGGGCCACCAACTGCTTCTCGTCAACTCCCATCAGCATCCTGGCCATGGAGTCTCGTGTTCGTTACAGGGCCCTGTTTCTGACAAACGGCGCGCCAAGAGCAGGTTATTAACTGCATATTAAAAAAGGAATCGTCCAAAGCGGACAAAAACTGACTGAGATAGACCTCTGTGAAGTTGTCTAACTTCAAAGAGCTCTATCTCGGTCAGTTCTTGTCCGATTTGGATAATCCTTGCGCACAGTTAATCAGAATAACCTATGTTATTTTATCCCCGCTCCTTGGAAACGGGGCCCAGTCTCGAAGCCTAATTGAGTCATGTCTGCCCCTTATCCCCCTCCTGGTATCACAGAGGCAGAGACTGGCCACGCTTAGGACAGTCTGCTCCCCACCCAGTGTCAACCCAGCAACGGCGCACCTACACCCCGCTTTCCACTCCCTCTCCTCGTACCGAGCCCCAGACGACTCAAGAGCCCACACCAAGGGACTTTTGTTGGTTTACCTCCTCCTTATCGGAAAAACCCCCGCCCGTCTCCCCTGCCCCTCTCCCCCTCACCCGCACCACCTCCCGATAGACACAGTGGCCCACACGACTATCGCCTTCACCGGCGGCCTGTCCAGGGTGCCCATGATAAATGCACACCTGGTCCCCTAAGTTTCGCCCAACCTCCCCCCGCAATCCCTGATGGAGGGCATAGTGTTCGCTACGGGGCCTCTGGGCCCCCGAAAAAACCGTCCCCCGGCCGAATTCCCCGCCCCGCCTCGCTGAACTGCCCAGGGCGGGGCGTGTTTTTTTAGGGTTCCCTGCCCCTGCCCCCGGCCCCGCCCGTTCCCCAGACGGGTCCCCGTTACAACAGGTGGGGAGAAACGGGCCCCGTCCAGGGAATGAGCGGGGACTCGGCCCGGACGGGGGCGGGGCGGAGATCACCACCAAAATAACCCCCCCGGCCCATTGTAAGGGCAGGGCCTGGCGAGTGAAAACCCGCCCCGCCCCGCCCCGTAACGAACTCTAGGCGCGCATGTACTCTGCCCTAAAGAAGAGGGTTAGGGAAGCGCTCTGCGAAGACTGGTCATGGCTGTTCCTCCCCCCAGCCTATGATGCTACCACCATCCCCCGGCCCTACACCCTCGTCCCTTCCTGGGCCTGGGAAGGTTCATGGCACGGACAATCCACCTAATATGAGCCGGGAAAAGCTACCTGGCAGCTCACCCTTCCTGGAGGGCAACAGAGGCCGATACCTTCTGCCCCTGCTGCGGCTTGGAACCTCAGACATTCGAGCACGCCATCCTCCCATGCCCCTCTCCACAGAGCGCCCGTGCATGTCTTCTCCACAGCGTCATTGGTATCGATCATGAGGCCCCCCTCTGGTCCTCTCTTCCTCTACTAAAAAGGCTCACTACCTACATCAGCGTCACCTCCACAGGTTTCCCTCTGACGAGGTTCCCGCCCACCACTCCCTCCTCTAACCGCCCTTCCCCCTTTCTTCCCCCAACCCCCCAAGCCCCTGCCCCCCGGGTTCCAAGTATTTTCCTTGGCCGAGGCCTAATAAGCGTGTAGCCGGTTAAGGTTTTCTTTCCTGTAACTTTATGTTGGCTTTCCTTTCATATAAGTTGTATGACTTTTCTTTCCTTACTGTTAGAGTGGCCTTTGGCCCCATGGAGGAGAACCCCGCGTGAGTGTGGATATTTACTGGTGGCGTAACTTTCCTTTGTTTTTGTTTGAATTTATATGTTTTCTTCTCTCCATAGCTGGCGCGGCATGAGGCTTTTTGTACCTAAAACAATGAACGCCTGATTACAAATGAAAAAATGAAAAAATGACCGCCTCCTGGGGCGCCACCTGGATGACACCTGGGAACCACCTACGGGCATACTTTGACCTCCGGGTAGTTGTATGGTTAACAGTAGAGGGCTTGGGGGTGAACGGGGAAGCTGCAAGGCTTCCAGGACAACCACCCCAAAGTCAGTCCCAGGCTACTCCGTTGTAACATGTGAACATGTTCCGGTAACGGCACACAGGAGCGGGTAGTGCAGGATCTCCTATGTTTAGTTGATTTATATTTGGTTTATTTGATTTGATTTCAGCTCCGCCACTGCCTCTGAGTCAGATAGGCTATGCTATCGTATTGTTATGTTTATTTTGCTTTGTTGGAAGTTTATATTTAGGATGCCGGGTATGGAATGGTCATGTAACACTGGCGAAGGCTGAGCACTGTTTGTTTGTTTCTTTTTTTGGTCTTGCAGGATTACAGGATTCCGGTATGTGCGCAGCTACTGGTAATGATCGTGATTGCAGGATGGCTATCACTCTTGGGTTTTGTATTTAAACCAGTCTCCTGGCTAGCAGGAGACAGTAGACTTCGACAGACCTTCAGTCTAAGAATACACTTGGTTGAATGGCAATCCCTGAGTTCTATTTGTCCTTCAACTATTATCTCTTACCTCCGGTCCCTTGAAGTCCTCCCTTATCACCAGTGCTAGCAGGTCTATCGCCGGTCCAATTGTATTTTCGTTAGACAGGAATAAACCTGTTACATCCGTGAACTGTAGCATTACCGTGGGTTATTAGTGGACTCTAGAAGTGTCAGTCTTGTCACGATTTAAGCGGGTCCTACATGGTTGGCTGTGGGTAGCGCCCATGCAGTCAAGCAGCAGGAGATTTCTTATCGTGGGAGCATCCAGTCAGGTTTAGAAACTTAGTATAGCTAAGTAGATTTGCGGATGGATTGCGTAGCCTGTATAGACGAAACCACTGGTGGGCAAGTGAGTCCCAATGGATGCTATCTCCACCATGGGTATGTCGGTCGCCTACTGACATACTACTGATAGGAAAGACTTTTTGCTCATGCAGATGTAGTTGGTGAGATATCACCTGGAGCACTTCCTATTCTTGGTGATAGTTAGTATCTGAGTGGTCTGACTGCCTCCGTGTGTTAGCTCACTCTAGGCAGGTGAAGTTGGCAGCCCTGAGCTGAGCAGGGTGCTCGTGAAAAGTCAGAATGGTTGACGGGTATCCACTGGCTTTACATTATTCTACTTAACTAAAGCGAGAGACACCCTATTCTGATAACCCAACCATCGTTGAGACAACTTATTGAGTGAAGCTCGCAGGCTTAACGATATTAAGTTTTCCCGTTTGATTCTACTTGAATTATTTCATCTTCATTTTGATCCTTACTTGTACTTTGAGTCTTTGGTGCGGTCGCAATCTTAGGATCCGTCTTCCTACCGACTGCCCCTGTTACAATGTCACTTAGCGAGCAGATGAAGAGTACAATCATTCATGTTTGGTTTCACCATTTTCTAAGCAGGACTCAATCCATGTCCAGGCCTGCTTTATTGGCACAACAAAAGCACCTTTTATCATATTGGATCGAGATACTATGGGCCAGACAATCAACTCCTCTTGGTAATGTTCATTTATTGTTCCACATCTTGACGCGTTTTGGCAAGCCTGCTCTCAGCAAACTGATGACTACATCTATAAACAAAAGGATGGTGCTTCGCCTCACCCATCTAAGTATACAACCCTGGTTTACTGGTGGAAATGTCTTTTACGTTATGTTTTCCCCTGGACAGCATCTTCTCCAGACCTGAACCTGATTGAAGGGGTTTGGAGGCTAATCAAGGGATGAATCAAGCGCAGGGTACCTTGGCCTCAAACAAATGATGTAATGCAAACCGCATTTCTTACAGAATGGAATGCCATCAACGAAGATGATTTGGGCTTACTACTTTTCAGTATGCGGGACTGAGTCGCCGCTCTCCGCTCTGCTCAAGGGGCGCATATACAATTTTAAGGTAAATTCCTTTTTTCTATCTATTATTCATTATCTATTATTGATTATCTATTTCCTATTATCTATTACTTATTATTAACTATGAATTATGGATTATGAATTATGAGATTTCTGTTTATGTTTTATTTTACGTTTACATCTCTGATGATTATTATTTTATTTCATTATTTATGATTTTATTTTCAATTGAGAGTTTTGATTTATCGTACATCAATAATCAGTTATCCTGTTTTGCAAGTCAATAATTTGCATACTACCAGTACTACATCTGGGTCTTATAGCAGAAAAAGACTACAGCTGGTTAGGATTTCTTTAAGTATCCCAGTGGAAGGAATTTGTATTCTTTAGTTAGTTGAGCAACAATTTTTCCGACAATTCACTTCCGCGCTCTGTTTTTTACTTTAGGGTGTCCTGTGATTTTCTTCCAACTCTTTTATTGAGGTCGCAGCCACAAGTATTGGTGTACAAGTACCAGGCATGATGTTTTCGCACACACCACTTTGTGACCTCACCAGTTTCTAATAATTTTTTGCTGGTCAGCCACTTTGGTGTGTTCGAAATCTTTATGCCTGGTACTTGTACTACGGCATGTAAATTGTAGTCCTAAGGTGTACCATGACTAAATCCTGGACCCTTGTATATACTCGAGTACAAAGTCATCAGCCACACACGAACCGAGTGACTTTTTCCGCTTCCGATTCATTCGTGTGCACCCTCGCGCTAGAGCTGGACGGGATGTCGTCATTTAAGTGAAGGGATGAATCCTTGTATTATGGATCTCGGCTAGGCATCTACCGAGTGAGGCTCTTTATTTAGAGCTTCATGACTCCCTAAAGTCCCAAAGTTGCCAGTACAGGTAAACGGCCCCTAATTGCTAGACTGCCCGCTAACCAAGAATGATTATCAGGCGATTTCGAAGTCATTTGGTAGAATAAACAACTACCAGATTAACCCATCACAGGAACTCATCGCGATCGGGGTCACCAATATCTTCGGCCCATTCTTCGGCGCATACCCCGCCAGTGGATCATTCTCCCGCATAGCTATCAAGTTAAAAGCCGCTGTGCGCACACCCTTCGCTGGAGTAATCACTGGTATTCTCGTCCTGCTGGCTATTTACCTCCTGACCTCTATGTTCTACTAGATCCCCAATTTCAGTCTCTCCGCCATCATCATCCACGCTGGCGGCCATCTGATCACCCCCCCCAACACAGTGTACAAATTCTGGTGCATCTCCCTACTAGAAGTGGTCATCTGCCTCGCGGGTGTCATTGTGACGGTATTCAAGCCCATTGAGAATGGAATCTACGTTACAATTGCGCTGTCTGCCGGCTTTATGTTGTTCAGGATTGCGAAGGCGAAGGGGCATCTGCTGGGTAAAGTTCAGGTCCGCTCGGTCACGGGTGCTAGTCTATATAGTGTCGACGACCGTAGTGGCCGAGGGAGTGAAGTCGCGGTGCACAATGCGCCCGCGGAATTTGTTAAGGGCAGCGCTTCAAAGAAGACTCTGGGGCGCAGTCTTGAAGACAACAGTGCACGAAACGTTTACTTACCGTTGGATCTGGCTGACGGCTCAAACTCAAGCTTAAGGGTCGTAAGCCCATATCTAGGAATCTTCATTTACCGCTTCTCGGAAGGTAATTCTCTCACTTCTCCTTCCTCTTCCTTATAGCCCCTGACTAATAATGCCCAGGCTTCGTCTACGCCAACGCCTCCCACTACACCGAAAACCTCGTGCAGCACATCTTCTCCGCTACCCGGCCTAACACGTCCACGACAATCATCCACGCGGGAGACCGGGCCTGGAATGACCCCCAACCCAAGTCCTCGGTCGCGGCCCGTACTCCGCGCGGTAATCCAAGACTTCGCCTCTATGAACATCCTCGACTTCACCTCCGTGCAGAATCTCATCGACGTGCGCACGCAATTGGATCGGTACGTTGCACCCGACACAGTAGAATGGCACTTCACCTCTATCAGGTCCCGCTGGACTAAGCATGCCTTGACTGCTGCGGGATTCGGATTCTCCTGTGATATAGAGGGGGATTATGATAGTAAAAAGCAAGCCGGATGGACTCCTGTATACTCGGCCGCAAGCGTTGAGGAGACGGTTGTCGTTGATGAAAGCCTGGGAGAGAAGAAAGGCTTTGATAAGGAGGGTAGAAGACCGCTTAATGCAAGCCGCTCCTCCGAAGAGGACGATAATGGGGTCGGAAGCATTGGAACGACTGGTGCTGCCAAGCGGAGGGTTCCTGTCGTCATTGGTGGGATTAATAGGCCGTGTTTCCATGTTGATATTGATGGAGCATTGAGGAGTGCTATCGCCTCTATTGAGGGTCGTTAAATTTTTTCCTCTCCCCTTCCTTCCTTTTCTTTCTATTGGGGAATCAGTTTCCCTTTTCTCTATTTCGTTCGATTGGTTTGTTAGTATTTGCTTTTTTCAAACTACAGGGAAAAACTAGTTGATTCCTGTTTATACCATATCATAATCTTATTCATTTTCACCAGGCGAAGTGCGCCTCCGGATCCCTTTTGGGTGAAAAAAAGGTTTACGAAGAATTCGAAGATGGGCTAGCAAATATCGCATAAAAGTAGACAAGAACCGCAAGGCAACCTGCCGTAACGCTACTACTGTAGAAGTGCAGTGAAGTGCACGCCTTGTATTTGTTTTTCCCCTCTGTCAAGTCCTTGGATTCATTCGTAAGTACCGCCCTGTAAGAAGATACAAACTTGCACTCGGGACTAAGCGTAAGGGATCGGAAAAAAACTGGTTGGCCGCAACCAGTGGTTTTTCCGATCACTTTTTGCTCCAGGCTGGTACAGTTGTTTGTTACGCGTCGGGGCGAGTTCGTTGTTCACATCCTGCACAGTACTGTACAGTACTTGTATGATACGAGTACATAGATACATATCACAGATAGTGCAGTTCTCCGTCAACTCCACAGCCACGGCGACCACAATTCAGGGGATCGCAGCTGGATGCGGTGCGGCAGGGGAGCCCGGAGGCAAGAAGAGACAGGCTATGCCTAGTCATTCCGCAAAGTTTAACCTTCCATCTCACTTTATTGGTAGGAATCATCTTGCTGTTGCTCCCCCTGGTCTGGTAAAACGCTTTGTTGCGTCGCACGATGGGCACACGGTTACGGTATTGAGAAGGTATAAATCCTTACCGTTGTAGCATAGGGCATTCGCATGTGATAGGGTTTTTTAGCAGTCAGGAGAGCGTTTGGGGACGCACTAAAACCCTATGTTTGTGGATGGCTTGGCGCGCAGAAATCTCTGCATAAGCCTCTCTTCTGGTTCCTAGTTTAGACAAGCGCAACAACCTCTTCCTATCAACAGTTAATTCCAGCACTAGCTCATCCTATTGGGGTTAGTTTTCTTCTCGTTTCTCTATCCCTTCGTGCGTCCCGGTTTTCACACACTTTTAGCGTTGCGCTAGTAAGATAGATTTGGCAAGAAAAGAAACGATTTACAACACCACAAGATAAATTAAAATCAGGTCAAGTACTCCTACTCGTACCATAGTCAGGAGCAAATCTACGCAGAAAACCTGATTTCCATCATGACAATACTGAGCAGTACTCACCTAGCAGTGGCTGCTGTATTGGTACGCGAGTGTTGCGGCTAGCAAGAGGGTTTCATATACTCCCAGGTTGGCTTGGATTGGGTTGATTTGTTGCTCGACGGCGGACTAGTCGTTGGTTGAATCTCTGGCCTTGATGTGGGTGGCAGTGAGGGAGCAAATCTAGAGCCCCATTGCCTAGTTGAGAAGTCAGCAAGATTATATGAACACTTTTATCTGCCCGCTGATATTTTGTCGGATTTGAAGGCATTGCCATCAATTTTCTAATCGTGGCCATTACTGCTTCTTTGACGTTGCGAGACGATGGCGGGATGCTCGCCTGTGGGAGAGAGAGAGAGACATAACATCTTCTAGCAATTATTGTCTTGCTGCGCTTCCTGAGCCATTGAGAGTATACACTTTATTCGACATGGCGCATGGAAAGGTCATTACTGCGACTCTATCCCCCATGTTTTCCATCGACTCGACGATTCTCTTCGCGCCCGTCATCATACCAGAAAAAGATGTACGGGAGGTATACGGACTACCTTTGTCGGGAGGTGCGGGGCGAATGCAGGTGGGGCTCACGATAGGTCCATAAAGACACCAAGGCCTGGCCAACACCCTGTGGATGCCCTGCTATCCAGCACTACTGCTTACTTTCCCCTCAATCCCAACCGACATCCAAAACCGGTTCTGCTTCCCAGATTGACCGCTGTGTATAGGAAGAGTATCTAGTTCGAGAGTAATCGCCAGGTCATGGATCAACATTGGTGGCTTCCGTCGTCTGCACTTTTGAGGCCCAGTTCTATTCCTCCCACTGATATCACTGTCAATTATTCCAAGAAAAATCGGCACTGCAGACATGGCCAGGGGGTGGGATTCTCCTCCCGTTGCGAGAAACCTGTCTTTGCCTATCCTCGCCATCCACCCACATATATCCGGTGCTGCGAAATATCCGGGAGGCTCCCGCCGAGTTGCTTTCCCGCATCACCTGTGGCATCTGGTTCGGTAGGGGGAACTTCCGGCTAGCATATGCGAAATTAGATTTTATGGAAGATAAGGGATCGCTCCTCTCCCCCTTTCTGCAGTTTGCGCGCTTGACCACCGTCTGACCGGGCTTGCAGTTATTGCTTTGGAATGGGTCTGTGGATGTCTGTCTCCACATTCTGGGTGGGGACTTTGTTGGGGTAGTCTCTTCAGGAACCCAATTCACTGTTCCCAATTTTCTCTGGTCAAGCCACCACCTCGGCGTCTTGTCATATTTCGCACTAGTGATTACCGCCCATCACAAGAATTTATTCTTCCTACGCCTATGCCCCGTAGATTGGTCGTCGGAGTAAGGTAGCAAACAAGAATCCTCTCCGGTGCGACTACAGGAATAGTGCGACTTGTGCTCTTCGGAATTATTGGGCCCCATTAAGGCTCGATCCTGAACCTTTTCCGCCATGGGGGTTCTGAGAATCATTGAAATCTCCTCCCCATTGGGTTTACTTTTATCCCTATCCTTGTCCTCTACACCCACAGAAGTACTACTAACCCAGGGGCTCGGTTGGAAGCTCATTCCAAGAAATCCCCTCTTCAACTCCCTATCCTTTCCCTTCCATTCTTGTCGGCCTTTTACGGAAGGGCATTGAGGACGACTTTTTAACCTTCCTGATGCGTAGGGCCCGGGGTGTAATCCCGTTGTCATTTCCGGTATGATATCATATCATGGACCGTCGATCAGGAGGGGTTATCGTGCGCCAGCGACGGAAATCCTAGGGTGTGTAAACAACCGGGAGGGAGGGGAGATGACGACGGGGAGAGACAGAGGGCATAGGGTCGCAGCTGCACATCTTGTCAAAAACCATCACAAAACTGGAGCCAGAGGTGAGGGTTTTGTGAGGGTTTTTCAAGGTGATTGAGAGTGATGGGCTGTGATACACCCATCGGATCGTGGAGGAGACGATGATAAGAGGGGTCCAAGGTTGAGAAAAGATGATTTACGACGACGAGGCGATTGTGCAAAGCTGTGACGTTGGTTTTCAGGACTCGCGGAACCCAATGCAGTAGATAATATTATACTAAAGGATTTGTATGGTAATAATAAATAAAGGCCTCGAAGGAATTCGTCATGCCTCTTGATGTGGGGGTTTCCAACCATAGCGATAAATCGAGAGAGCAGTGGGAAAGGGAGAAAGAAAAAACGAAAGCCTCGATAATGGTAGATTAACAATAACTTAGTTGGGAACTGATTAGCTCGCGGCTCGGGGAAAACCAGCAGGGTGAAGGCGCAACGGGCAAAAACAGCAAATGACAGAACGTAATAATATTATTATAATATCTCGCCTTTATTATACGAAAAAACTCGTTTTATGATATACAATTGCATCCTAATCAAAACTCCAGATAGGATTAAACCGATTGATAACCCTCAGTCAAAGTAGCGCCGCCCTCCCCCCACTCATAAGGCCCTTAACCCCCTTCTCTATGGGCCCATCCAACTCCACGAAACGAATCTAGAACACGTCCATTAGCCCTACCCTACGCTATCCTACGCAGCGTTACAATAACAAGACGAACGCACCAGCCCATATACCATCTCCGCATGACTCGCCTGAACAGCCCTCCGTATGATACCATTTCCTCCTAGCCAGCCCCCCAGCCCCCAATCTTCTTCACGACAACGGCTTCATTATCAAAGCAGCTTTTGACAAACTCCTCCACGGTACCCTGCTCCTCACTGCGCGCCCACCAACTCCCCCACTGGAACAACCAATTATTGAGCTATAGGTGCCGGATGTCGAGCACTCGATCAGCGGTGGGCCATCAGAGTACCATTCCGGGAACTCGATAGTGGACGGGAGAACGGCAGACACGTAGGGTTTCCGACGGGGTAAGAGCACACAGTGCTAGGTACTGTGCGATGTTGAAGAGAGCGAGGAGTATAGGTTTGGGGGGAAGTGTGTTTTAGGCTTGCGCTGTGGGATTTAGTGAGGGCGGGTTGAGGGGGGAGGAATGGGGGGGGGGAACAATTCTACAGGGAGGTTTTGCTTCTTTGCAGAGGAAGCTTGAGGGGGGGTTTGGTGGGGCATTTCGGTTGAGCTGGCTGTTGGTGCATGAGGTTCAGGCACGCGGAACGGTTGTGGGTTGGGTTAAGCTTTTGGGCACGCTGAACTAATTATCAGGCCTAACTTCATCGGGGATAACGCATAGCATGGCACAGCAGGGACATTGAGAATCTTGGTCGGAGAGTGCGACGGCAAGGGACTCAACGCTTGGGAACACTAGCAAACCTCCAGGGCGTGCCCTAGCGCAATTTGTGAAGAAACACGTCTCCCCGGTATTATTAGTCACCTTTCACAGAAGCCAAAAGCCGCCCTCACCCGCCCTCACCCCCCTCTTCCCTTTCTTCCTTATCCAAGCGTTATTATTCAAAAACAACTTTCACCCCCCGTTTATTAAATCGTCATTTTTTTTTATCACACCCCGTCCGCCCCAGAACCCTCGACACCCCGAACTAAGAGATGATAACCGGATTAGTTTATACCGAGGTTGAGGAGCATGATGACCCAATGGCTGAAGTGCTTAGAGTGAAGAGGTCTCTGGCGAGGGAGGTTGAGTCTGTTACTAGGATGCAGATTAGGAACTCGGTGAATCCGAAAACTGCCCACGCCAACCACCCTGCTCGATCCCTTCTACTTTCAATGCTAGAAATGGAAAACACGATTCTTGCCCTAGAGAGAAAAAACGCAGATCAAGATGATGCCTTGAAAGAGGAAAGGGAAGCCCGTCACGAGGCATTAAAGGCAGAAAGACAAGCTCGGGAGGAGGCCATAAACGCTGAGGGAGAAGCTCGGGAGGAGGCCATAAAGGCTGAGAGAGAAGTTCAACGACTTGCTACGGAGGCCTTATGCAGAATTACGGAAGAAGTCACCATGCTCCGCCCACTAAAGGCAACCGCAATAGATATTCGTCAACGATTCTTTGCTACCTTCCGTCGAAAGGAAGATTCACTGCCGGTTGATGATCGACTGATCATTCATTGTGGAACCCTCCGAGCCCACGCCGGAGATGTCGTCCTCGACGTCTGCCTCTTTAAGAACCACCTGATTTGTTCCGACGAGACTTTTTCGACACTGTTTGGTGTATCCTGGGTTCAAGCCGAAGAACTACTGGGTATGCTTGTTTATTCCCCCACCCTCTACAAGACTATTTGCTCTTCTAACCGCGACCGCCAATAGGATATGAGCACCTCGTCGACTCTATGAATGCCAGGGCAACGGGTATGACGAATCCTCGTCTCGGGTGGACCTTTGAACAAGAGGCTGGGTTTAGAAACCTGGTCAATGCAAGTGTTTATTGTTAGAGTTTGAGCTTCGTGCTAGGTTGATTAGACACACGGTTCCGAATTGATTCAGTTGTTGTATCCGGGAATCCGGAAGTAGATGGGAGGGCGGTTGGGTGAAGTTCTTCGGCTATTCAGCGACAAGGAGAGAGGCACGGTGGGGGATTGTTGGGATTGTGTTACAATAAGGTGAAGAGAAAGTTTTTCAACCCACCAAAGGTGTCATATTGTTTCGTGATGTGATTGGTGGGCTTACCATTTCCTATGACGGGTAGTTACGTGGGACGGTTAAGGCTTAACATTGCAGGGACACTAGCTACAACGCTACTTGTAGTTAGGAAGGGACGGGCATCATCGCCTAGCCGAATGTCGGTTCCAGATTACCCATCATCCCCTTACCGCAGATCAATACCCCAAGGGCCCTACCAACTCGCTTCAAATCTTACCTGGCACCAGCCTCCCAAACACCAGTTCCAATCATCCCAGCAGCAAACCCCACCATCAGCACATATATACCAGTGTTTACCATGGCTGACCCAACCACCAGCACCGCCTTACGTTTTGTCGCAAACACAGAAACCCTGGAGGATGTGTTAAAGACGCAGACCGTTGGTCTTGTGCATCTAGGCGAATTCAAGAAGCGTCGTGTCGAACTAGCGGAACAGCGGGACCCCGAAGCAGCCGCAAAACTACAACCGATTCGTAGCAGCGGCGGCGGGGGTGGGGGACTTGCGACCTCGTTCCGGGAAGGTTGTGAGGTGCCTACCGGCAGCGGCGGTAAGAGAACTAAGAACAGCAAGAAGGTGGTCAAAGGGAAATTATCCTTCGTTGGGGAGGGTGATGGTGATGATGGCACAGATGATGGCAGTTACTCTTCATCCGCCGACCCAACAAGGTCTAATAGTGAGGATAACAAGAAGAGTGCCGAGGAGGACGAGGTGAAGAAGCGGAAGGTTAATCCAAAATTGGGGCTACCGGCTCCGAAGGTCTTGACGAAGAATACACTTTTGAGGGAGGCTCACGAGCGTGAGACTTTGAAGAGGGAGTTTTTGGCTTTGCAGGACAAGATTAAGAATGAGGAGATCAGTATTCCGTTTGTTTTTTATGATGGTAGGTATTGTGCATGCTCCAATTTTTGAAGTTGACATACGACTAACGCTCACCAGGCACTAATGTTGCTCCGCCTACAGGCGAGGGAGTGACGGTTAAGGGAGGCGAAGCTGTCTGGCTCTTTCTCGAACGTGCTAGGAGAATGTCTGGACGCAGGGAGCGGCTCAGGGTTTCGGTCGATGATTTACTGCTTGTTCGTGGTGAAGTGATAATACCTCACGTCTTTCTTCCGCCTCTTCCTTTCCCTTTCGCCATCACTAACTCGCTTGACAGCACTTTGAATTCTACTATTTTATCGTCAATCGCACCATGGGGCCCAACGGATTATTGCTTGAATCCCCTTCATCCCCACGACCCACCTCCCAGACTTGCACTCTGAATGCCAATCAAGATGATCCTACAATGACAAAAGTGGTAGATCGCCCCTGGTAGGAACGGAATAAGCATATATTCCCCACGAGCGTGTGGACGGAATTTGATCCCAATGCGGATTACTCGAACATGGTACGGCGGGATATGGGTGGGTATGCATTTTTTTCTCGCTTGAGCCTCCTTCTCGGCAGTCGGCCCTGGCCTGGCTGCTCCTGGCTTAGAGATGGTATAATCTACTATCAGAAGAAGGTTCTTCTGAAAACTACGGTATGATACTGTATAATATGATATTTACTTTTTTTTTCCCCTACTTTTTCGCTTGTTTGGTAACATGAAATACGGGACCTAGGCTAATGGTTGACCCCGATGTAAAACCCTTTGTATGTTTAGTTGCAAGGAGGAATTCAATGAAACTGATGATTGGATGCGTCATCCCATTACAAGTGTCGGGGTTAACCTCGACGCTGCATAAGCTCGAAGAATGAAATTTTAAATTTCTGCAATATCATCTATTCTTTTCTTTTCTTCACACTGAAACCGACCATTGTACTGATCATCGCCACAACTCCTTGCTCGTTTGACCGAGATACCACGTTAGGATGAATGGCTTTATTCTCCGGTGTAACGACCTCCGATGTCGTGCTCAAACTGATGGCCGCGCTGCCAGTGTTGTGACTACCTGCAGGTAATTAGCTCCCTGATTTTATTGAATAAGCTCATCATACTGCTCAGGGGTGTCAGTAATAATCGGAAAACAGCCTCCTTGTCCTGACAGAAATATACACTCGTACGGGATAAGCAGGGGTTGTCTTCGGGTGCTTTGCTAAACTCCTGAGTTTGTTCACCCGACTCTGGGAGGCCCTATTCGCCAGTACCCCTGAAGCTGATTATCTTTTGCTCGCATTCTACAGCCATATTTACTGCCTCCCATGTGCTGCCGGTCTACAGCTTACCGAACCCCCTCCGAACAGTCAGCGAACCTGCCCCACCTGCGGTACATCACTTTCCAACCCGGACGATGCAGTAATCGCAGTTCTCAACCCAAGCGACGACTACACGACTAGTGTGCTCAGCAGGCTCAGTCTGTTACTAGGATGCAGATTAGGAACTCTGTGAATCCGAAAACTGCCTACGCCAACCACCCTGCCCGATCCCTTCTACTTTCAATGCTAGAAATGGAAAACAGGATTCTTGCCCTAGAGAAAAAAAACGCAGATCAAGATGATGCCTTGAAAGAGGAAAGGGAAGCCCGTCACGAGGCCTTAAAGGCAGAAACACAAGGTCGGGAGGAGGCCGTAAAGGCTGAGAGAGAAGTTCAACAACTTGCTACGGAGGCCTTATGCAGAATTACCGAATAAGTCATGATGCTCCGCCCGCTAAAGGCAACCGCAATTGATATTCGTCAACGATTCTTTGCTACCTTCCGTCGAAAGCAAGATTCACTGCAGGTTCATGATCAACTGATCATTCATTGTGGAAACCACCGAGCCCACGCCGGAGATGTCGCCCTCGACGTCTGCCTCTTTAAGAACCACCTGATTTGTTCCGACGAGACTTTTTCGACACTGTATGGTGTATCCTGGGTTCCAGCCGAAGAACTACTGGGTATGCTTGTTTATTCCCCCACCCTCTACCAGACTATTTGCACTTCGAACCGTGACCGCCAATAGGATATGAGCACCTCGTCGACTCTATCAATGCCAGGGCAACGGGTATCACGAATCCTCGTCTCGGGTGGAGCTTTGAACAAGAGGCTGGGTTTAGAAACCTGGTCAATGCAAGTATTTATTGTTAGAGTTTTGAGCTTCGTGCTAGGTGGATTAGACACACGGTTCCGAATTGATTCAGTTGTTGTATCCAAGAATCCGGAAGTAGATGGGAGGGCGGTTGGTGGAAGGGGTTCGGCTATTCAGCGAGAAGGAGAAGAGGGACAGTGGGGGATCATTGGGATAGTGTTGCAATAAGGTGAAGAGAAAGTTTTTCACCCCACCAAAGGTGTCATGTTGTTTCGTGATATGGTTGGTGGGCTTATGATTTCCTATGACGTGTAGGATGTGGGACGGTTAATGCTTAAAATTGAAGGGACACTAGCTACAACGCTACTTAGGACGCAATTAATCCTTTTCCAATTACGCAAATTTTCCTTCCAGATTCTGTCATTTTTTCTTAACCAGATCTCTTGTGCGCACACCCGATGGACTAAGGGATAAGCCGCCGTAACTGTGGGTTTCAACAAATATTTTGTTTAAGGCAAATTGGCTGGAGTTGTAGTCTGTTCAAAACCACCATTGAGAATTTGTCATTTAATTCTTTAATTTGATCTGATCGCGCACAAAAAGAGATTCTAAAAATATTTATTGAAAAGGCAAAGAAAAACGATCATGACAAACCCCATGACCCCTAGTTAAATATTCCTAGGCATGTATATAGCCACCCCCTCTGATGAAGATTTCTGCTGTATCCCGGAGCTCTTCGAGGTCTAGTGGAATTCTGGTCTCTGGGATTATTGTAGGGGGGCAATTTCCCGCGTAGAATTCATGCCTCGAGATACTCGGGTTTTGTGCGGGAAGCTGCGGGATTGGGAAGATGTTCTGCATTCAGGATTTACGGATTAGCAACTAAAACTGCAGACTTAGTATGAGGTAGGTGAGAGAAGCTTGCATAATGGGTGGGGGAAATGGGGAGTCCAATTGCATCGGGGCAAGCACGCGAGACAGACAAGACGAGCTGGATACGGTCACTTTGATCTATGTTATGAGACTTGGCCTGCAGAACGACCGTAACCGCATTTTGTGAACCTTCTAGCCAAAGCCTTGTGTCGTCGAGATGTCGTGTAGGGGACTCTTGCCAGCCAGACTCCATAACAACTGAGGGGAATGGGGCACATTTCCTCCTATCAGGACCGGTACGGGGTATAAAAACCATATCTGGCTGCTGGAATGAGCCTTTATGTTGGTTGATGAAATTATCATATCCTGGGAAACTAGATTAGCGAGAATTGATCGGGATGAAGCCAATTAGCAACCTACCGGTAGCACCCATGATATCGATTGTATCATTCCAGGCCCTGGTCAAGAGCCCATCCTAACAAGCACTCAAAAGTACCTTGCTAATCCAGGCTCCAACACACTGGTGGATTGTTGTAGGCATGACAACCTTCAATCTATTCTCAGTGGAAAATCAATGGATACTATATAGGTTAGTTTGTTAAAAAAAAAAGCAAAAAAAACAGGTGAAAGTATTAGCTTACCGGAAGGAATATGTCTCAAGTTGAGCCATCAGCTTGCGAATTCATTTGCGAATGTGCTCAAAGCCTTTTTGATCATGGTCATCACAGACAAAGAGGTCGGGATGACAGGTCTTGATTGCCTGCAAAACCTCCTGAACAATACCTTCAGCCCCCATGACTGAGCTATCAAGCACTTGTATTTGATCCATCTGAGGGGAAAGTGCACAGGGTGGTTGTGGGTGGTGTAGCGAGGTTTGCAGGTACTGGTTAGTTGGTGAGTATGTGGTGGGGTTGACGCTTTGTTGGTAGAATAGAGGCTCATTAATGTCAAGCCCCACAAGCTCTACCCGCATTTTGGCCACAGCTTGGCCTTGTGTACTGCCGGTCACGTGGATGACCATACAAGTATTCACTGATTTTGAAGAAAAAACACTAGGGTAATTTTTCTCCAAGTCATCCTTTCATAAAAATTATATCAGGGGTATGGCTAATTCGGGCATGAAAAAAACCTCGAGATCTTAAGGGGCTCATGCTAGTTCCTTGCACTGAAGGTATTATATGTAAATATTTTCTTTGTTTTCCAGGGAATAATTGCTGTTACTTGTTTCCCAACCCTAAGCCCAACGTAAAAGAGAACCCTACCCACCCGCCAAAAAATCATTATCCCGACACTCCGGCTCACCTTACGCAGCCAAACAAACACACCATCATCGCCCTACCAAATTTCCTCCACTTACCTACCCCTCAGCCCCACCACAGCAATACCGCAAATACACATCTCACAAAACCCTCTTTAATTAATTATAAATCAAGAATGGCTATACCTTATTATCTCCCTGAGTAACACCCTCCCCTGAGTTCCCTCTTCTTACCGCTCAGACATAACGAATTTATTGGAGTCTCTTCACCGACTCTGACTCGGACACTGATACGAGAATAGCGTCAAGTTCAAGGCCATGTACAAGCCGACCCGAAACTCGAATGCCATTTTACATGGGAATCAAGGTGGCTATTTTCCGTGCCAGAAGTGCGGTGTCAAGTTTCGGATACCGAAGATGGCCCTATTCTTGGAGGAAATGGCGAGGATGATCTCGGGAGGCACCTTTACTGCGGAAAGTGTAGGGTGAACTTTAATGGCAAGGAGGAGTTGAAGGGCAGGTGGTGGAGAGTTCCTAGCCTCTTGTTTGTCGTGAGCGCTCTCAGTAGGTTCACATTGTTGAGGCTCTCGATCTTAATTGGAAGCAGGTCTGTCTTCAACCCTTCTCCCCTTCCATTCTTGAAGCATGTTTGGCCAGCTAATCTGATACTACAGCTAGGTCGACAAGCCCAAACCAACAACCACTCACCAGTGTCCAGCCTGCGATGCCTTGTTTAACTCTATTTCTGGTATTCCCCAGCATATCGAATCCGGACAGTGCAAGGGTGACCCCTCCCCCGAGGACTTTCGCGAACTCATAAATTATGAAAACTCTCCCCTTGCCAAGAAAGACCTCCCCACCGACATTCTCGCTGGTAGCACTACCACACACACCTGGCGTGCTGGGATCCTTCCTAGCCGCGTTAAAGTTGCCCTTGCCGAGACCGGTAATGGGTTCAAGCCTGAAGAACTCACCCCAAAGGGTTTCGTCAGTGTTCTCGACTACGCTCTTCCAGCAAAACCAACTTATTTCCCCATGGAGGACACGGAAGACTATTGGAACAAGATACTTGAAGCCTATGTCTGCCCTCGCCTCAGATGCGGGACGAAATTCACTAGTCCAACCGCGCTTAGGGCGCATCTTGAGAGTATTACCCATGACAAGAAGGCTTTCCGGTAGGACCTCACCAGTCTCCTCTATGCCTACGTGAATGCTAACTTGTAGGTGGGTAGTTGCCCTACTTGCATGGAGTGTTTCGTCTCATCTTCTCTCCTCCAGCATGCTGAATCGGGTGCATGTGGTGTTAAATGTTCTCCCGCTTATAAAAAGCTCATGAAAGGGGCAATGGGAGGATTGGTGAGTGTGGGCAAAAAGGTGTAGGTCAAAACCGGTTGGTAGGAGCGGACCGCAAAGCAAGTGGCAAGGTGAAACAAAGGGGTATATAATCTTTAGTTGCCCTGTCGGGTGATCATGGTGGGGGGAACACATTTTTTCCTCTTGATGCTTTACCCCTTGCTTGGGCTGCCTATCGTGGGATTAATAAAGTAGCCGGGCTACTGTTGGTGCAAAGTTAGGTCAACGGAGATTTACTAGACTTTTACGGCAGAACACCGCTCTCTTGGTCTGCGGGAGGGGACATGATGGGGTGGTAAAGCTCCTACCGGCACGAAAGGGTGTCAATCCTAATATTCCAGAAGGCATGGCAGAACACCACTGTTCTGTAATACCTGTCCTTGTACTGACTCTACGCAGAACCAAAGCTTCCCACGGAACCCAAGGTAAAGACAAAGAGGGAAAAGCCTGCGAAGCCCAATCCAAAACCCAAAGGTAGCCCTCCTGGTTCATTTTATGAAATTTAGTGCGAATGTTCCTAGCCCTGGTTGATGTGGAGAAGCAATGCGGAGTCCAACTTCCTCATGACGCCCTCTGTGTGCCTGTTCACTGACCTGCAAGTCCCACTCAATGGGAGTCAGGCGTGCGGTCCTCGGCCGTCCCCAGCCATACGACATTCTCCTGGCAGCCTTCCAGAGGAAGAACCATGCGAGACAACAAAGTATATCCAATCCTTTCACGCACTTATTTTCCCGGCTAACAAGCCACTAGAAGCGGTAATCAATGCAGGAGCTCCACCCCCCGACGAAATCGAAGCTAACAACATACTTATGGACTCCGACGAAGAAGGGGAGCTAGTCATGGGTGCGGTAGCGCGTTCTATGCCACGGCCGTTGGAACGACATATTGTCCCTGTGCGGAAGAAGTAGCAGTATGTCCGCAAGACGATATTGGCCTGCGCCCACAAGCCGCTTGGCGGCCAATTTTGCGTGGCCCCAATGCAGGGTCGTTGTTCAATACCTCTATGGTGAACGCTGCCTCTCGAGCCATGCCGGGAATCCAGCAACGGAGACAGTCGCAGAAGGTAGCAATGCGGCTCCTGCCTGATCTTCCCAATACCAACCCCAGTATCCCGAATCACAGCGGACAGATACCGCTTTTGTTGGCTCCGGAGTGTTGGGATAATGGAGTATTTAAGATACTACAGGGATATGAAGAGGTCAAGGCCAACATTACAGAAGACAACGGGAGAACACCCTTCGCCTGGGCTTCATATTCCGGAATTGATCAAGTTGTCAGGCTGCGGAGAGCGGGCACGATGTAGTAGTAAGGCTGCTGTTGGAGCGCGAGGATCACTCGTCGCCCATCTCGAAATCCATATCTTGGTGGCCTAATACTACTCAGGTGCCGACGACGAGATCACCCTGCGAGAGAATCACTCCGCGTACCACAAGATCTGGTTCGACCCGCGCGTTCTCATAGACTTGGAGAAAGTGGACTCGAGCACCAGCATGCTCGGGAGCAAGTGCGAGGTACTGTTCTATGTCACCGCCACCGCCCTGGGGAAGTTGGGTCATCTGGAGGGAGAGGTGATGGTTACCAGGGCAGCTGGTAGACATGGTGTATTCCAGATGATACCTACCTTATCTTCCTGCAACTTTGACGAGATTATCGATGCTAAGAAGGGAGATCAGATTCAGTGGTTGCAGCTCTACGTTAGTAGGGGTCGTGGGGTTATGAAAGGGGTTGTTCAGCATGCGGAGAAAAGGGGATGCAAAGGGCTATTCATCACGGTTGATGCTCAGCAGCTTGGGCGTAGAGAAACGGGTACCCCGCTTGCTCCTTACATATTAATTGTTCCACCTAATGCAAAACTCCACAGACATCCGCGCCAAGTTTGACGATGCGGCCTCCGACATCTAAAGTAAAACCCCAGACGCCATTGACCGCTCGCAAGGCGTTGCACGCGCAATCTCCAGTTTCATAGATCCCAGCCTCTCCTGGCAAGACATTCCGTACTTCAAATCCATTACAAAGATTCCCATAGTCCTCAAGGGTGTGCAGCGCATCGAAGACGTGCTAAAAGCCGGCTGCCGTCCTCTCCATCCACGAGGGCCACCGACTCCACACAGCCCCTAGTGCGATTGAGATTTTAGCGGAAGTCATGCCAGAACTGCGCGGTCGCAATGTCCGCGATAGTATAGAAGTCTACACTGACGGTGGCGCCCGGCGCCCAACCGACATCATTAAGGCCCTCTGTCTCAGCGCGAAGGGCGTCAGCATCAGCAGACCGTTCCTGCACGCTATGAATGCGTAGGGTGAACCGGGTGTGGTCAGCGCTATGCAGTTGCTCAAGGACGAGTTCGAGGTTGGAATGAGACTCGTTAGTACTATGAATGTGGATGAGTTGGGGCCTGAATTGGTGGATGTTAGGGGACTTGGCGTGCACAGTGTGCCCATGCCAGCGGATTCTCTGTCGGCTGACGTTTACGACAGGTTGGTTGTGCCCAAAATTGTAGCTTGCTTGTTTTACCGGGGGACTTTTTTTTTTTTCTTGAACCGAATTGGGCTGAAGTGGTAGATGAGCAATGATATTTGCATGTATGATAGATATTAAGATAGAAGGCTAAAATGACTTTATATAATCTACTTGCACCTTGTTCGCCTCACTTACCAAATGCTTTCGTGCGATACATTTTTTGCACCACTTTCTTGGCCTTCCTGTGCCAAATATAGTAATCGCATAGGAGTATTTATAAGCCCATCCTAGCGGGACCGAACCGGGGTCCGCTAATAATAGTCACCTAATACTCGAATCCCACAGCGTCCTTAATCCGCTGTGGGTTAGCCCCAAGATTCGGTAAGCAGCACATGAATTTGGGATATAATACGCATCCGGCGGTTAGTTATCCACTCTCAGTTGGCGATCAGGTTGGGTAAGTGAGACAGCAGTCTACCGTATTATGAGGCAAAATTCGGATTGCAGCTAAAGTGAATTAAAAAGCAACCGAATCAACAGCAGGGCGTAAGGAACGCCCATTCGCCCCAGTTGTAGGCATATGGGTGGTGGTGGGTGGGTAGGTTTAAGAAAATCTACACTAACCTCAACCAAACTCTTGCCGGATAATACGGTATCCTGAGCCTTAGTTCAAGGTTAACGTTGTCCGATTGGGAGTACCATACTTGTATATATGTGTATGTCGACGTCCGTTCGAAGGCTCTGACGGAGTTTTGCTTTTTGTTTGCATAACGACATTGTTTGTGGAAGTACAGTTGGTTTTCAATAACCACACAGTTTTTCGTGGAAGATCGGACTCTGGAATGGGGTTGCGCGAAGGATCGCTGCTCCCTCTCGGTATCGGAATCTGTTGGTGTGATCGGCTTTGTTAACTCGGGGGTTTATTGAAAGGCCTGGAATTTTAGAAGAGACCCCAGAGCTGGAGCGTGAAGATGCCATTGGGCCGCTCACTGCCCCCCCTCAGACGGTTGATTTCTCTCTCTCTCCCGGGGAGGTATCAGTCTGGGAGAGGCTTCCACCACCAGATGTTAAATTACTCAAGCACGAAGGACATCATATCCCGGATTGCCGAATGTGTAAGCGTGAGTGGGAAATCTGGGCAAATGGATTTCATGAGGAGGGGGCAGAGGAGCTGGGTGCGAGTGATAGAACTATGATACCAGGCTGGGAGGGTTGGCCGAGTGCGACATTATGACTTGCACTTTGCGTCAAAAAAACGGTTAGCGAAAGTACGTGCCACAAGAATGACGAAACCTCCCGTTCTAGCTATCGAGCTCCCTTCGTACGTTCACACGTGACCCTGATTGCTATTTCTATTTATCCAATGATGTAAATGGGCTGCATCTAAATTCACGCTACCGGGAACCAATTAGTACCGGGGGTGGCCACGGTGGCAGCTCTCGAAGTCTCTACCATAGTCATTATGATACGGGTACGAGTTCCTATCGATCACATGCGCGCAGGTTATCAAGACCGGTCAAACGAAAAATAGGAGCCACCCAATACAGTGGCGGGTGACCGGCTCGGAGCATTAGTTGGGATGTGAGGAAGTGGACACTGAGTTTTTTTAGACGAGTGACCAGCTATGATGATGTTGATGAGGTAACGGTTATTCAAGTTATGATAATTATTACATTAATCATCAATACCACCGACCGAATCCCACGACGTCCCCGCATCCAAAAGCGGCAATGAGGTCGAAATAAACCTGGGGGGGGTAGACAGGAAAAAAGTGAAGGAACAAAAGAAGAACCGGGACCCTTCTCCCCTTCTTTTCATTAATACCTAATCGAATTCAAATCCATCCCAACCCAGCTAGGCAGGCCCAAAGCCACTACCTCCAATACCTCTGCCCTCGCTAAGGTCGCTAGTGCTTGCATGAACGGTGTGTGGGAAATCCCTGCTTGCTGGAATCGCAATGGGATCATCCGCGCGATCAGTGGGTATTTGAGAAGACGGATACTCACATGCTCGAGCTCTTCGATGGCATACCCGCCCGTCTCGGCGACAAGGCGCTAGCGCAGGTTTATCATGAGTGTTGGGTCGCAAATTTTCATGATTCGTAGAGGGGACAGAGCAAAGAAAGAAGGAGCAGGGTGGAAGAAGATATAAAGGTGAGGTTATACCTTTTATTTTGCTTATATGATTTTGAGTGTGGTAAGCTATTTTCATCACGGATGGGGGTGGTGGGGAGGTACAGTACGCCTCCCGGTTTTACATGGGTATCGGTGGAGGGTGCCCATACGGGCTTCTGCTCAGCTAGCACTAGTGTACTCGAGTATAATAGGGATCATGATCTCCCTCCCACGGGTCTGTGGTGGCTACCGCGATTAGGGTTTCGTGTGCGAAAGAAATTACAAGCATGGGCGGCGGGAACTATACATTCATAGCTCATATCTACGGAAAGGCTAGAGAACTATGGCGGACCACTACAAAAACACCGGAACAAGCACTATATAGGCTTTGATAAAAAGAAAAACAAAGATGCCATATGATCACCAATCCTGTATCTCCATCTCCACGGCCTGTTCGCCTGCATTCCAATCCTCACCCCACAGCCCATCCAATTTAAACTCTTCAGCAGACTCTTGAACAATTTCTTTCCGATCGTCAGTCATTATGGCAGCGGTAGCTGGCTTACCACCTTGGTAGTCGTAGGGACCGCGGTTGGGGGGGATCAAACCAACCTTGACTCCTTCCATCCCTCCGGTCCATTTTGAAGACCTTTCCCGCGGTTTACATGTCGGGGATGCCTCCTTTACCTGGTCGCCCACACCTTCGTGCGACCTGCATTAGGAAGTCTGTTGAGAGATCAGTGGCTGTAGTATCGACGATGGGAGGGAGGTTGTAAAAGCGGAGGAGTTTTTCAAAGAGCCTGCGGGATGTAGATAGCCGGCGGATAAGAAGGGTAACTTCAGGTACCGGGTCGAACATTAACTTTGGTTGGAGGGCACTTAGGAGGATGAGGTGTGCCTGGTCGTCCTTTGAGCCACCATTTTGAGCATTTTGCCTAGCTTGACTTCTCGTAAGCTGGTGGTGGCGGCGGCTTCGGCACCTGTCGGACAGGCGGTCCGTAAGCCACCCAGACGGGTGTTGATAACTGATAATTTCCCAACATTCGGGTATCCAACTACACCCACTGATACCAGTGGGTTGAGCATCTAGGATGTAGAGAATTATGTCGGCAGCATCGACCACTTGCTTGAATATCTTGTCAAGCAATTTTAATGAGGTTTCCTTACCGGTGCTCTTGGATTCGAGATCTGGAATGCCGGTTTCTGAATCTGAACCGCCATTGGACTCGGCGCCGAAGCCGCCGTGTTCGGCTTCATATTCTGAGGCCCTTGCTCGCCGGAAGGCAAGGAGGGCTACCATTGCTGAACCTCCAGTCTATGATTATTTAGCAATTTGTTTAAAAAGAGGAATGAGTACTTTTCGCACATGGCGGAGCATACTTTAGAATCAGCGTCATTTTCATCCATAGTATCAGGGCACCACGTAACAGCGGGATTCGGAGCTAGGGACACCTTTATATGGCACAACCAGGTAGTATGGAAAGACTCGGACTCTACGCATTGTAATTTCATTGGGATACAGTATATTGCCTACTATCTCGGTGCTTGGGTGGACGAGGTGGCATAAAAGGAAACTGGGTTATTATTACAATACGTCCCACAACTCCTCGTCCCGACTTAGTACCTCTTATGACTGCGGTTTCCAGTGCGGTAGAGATTGCGAGGCGAAGTTAACATGGACTCTTAGTCGGCACCACGAAGTTGGTGGGTGAGAGAGGAGAGAGAGAGACAACGTGACAAAGCGCGACGCTGCACCGGAGCAACAAGTGCCCGCGTCGAGCTTTACCTTTGGTATCAAACTGTCACTGAATCACACACACGGTAGAATAGGCATGAACACTGTTCATTGCAAAGGAGAATATACTCGAGTATAAAGAGGCATGAACACTGTTCATTGCAGAGGACAATATATAAAGACGTATGATACCGATTTCAAAAATGTTGAGTGGGAATTTTAACAGAGGCGTAAGGGCACTAGGAGGGATTTGGGTTGGAGGCAATAGGGATGGTTTCAGCCGCCCCTCCTTTTCTAGGTCAATTTACCAGAACAATCACACCCACAAAACCAGCATGGCACTTCCACGAAAATTCCTTGGAAAAAGAACTGTTCCGAAAACCCATCAACGTTCTACTTCAATCCCAAAAGCCCCGGAAATGCCAACCCATCCTCAAACACCAGTGGTCCACTCCTCCTTTATTCTAATGGATATCCACTCTCTTGATGAACGGTGCTGAGCGCATCCAGTCAGTGTGATCAATCTGCCATCCGGGCTGCGAAGCTTAAGCCTGAAGCAGATTTTGAGGCTTCAAGAGGCACACAAAGGCTTGATTGAGATTGCCGGAATTTCTGCAGAGGATGTGAAAAGTTGGAAGTATGATGTCACAAATCGTGACTAAGCAAGGCAGATTTCACATGACTAATACTTGTTAGTCATAAGGTATATTGGATTCCACACTATGACGTCGTTTGACTCATAAGTTCTCACATGACTGCGCACTTGCGAGTCATTGTTATATTATGATTGGTTGATTGTTTCATGACACACGATTGTGACGTCATATGATTTAATGACTTTCGCACATGACTCAGATTATGAGTCATGGGTTTTATGAAGGTGACTCATTTGAGCACATGACGTGTTTTATGGGTTATGATTGGGTAACGGTATGTTGAGCTGTGTAACATGTGTACATGTTGCGGTAAAGGTACACAGGAGCGGGCAGTGCAGGATCTCCTAGGTTTCGTTGATTTATATTTGGTTTATTTGATTTGATTTCAGCTCCGCCACTGTCTCTGAGTCAGATAGGCTATGCTATTGTATTGCTATGTTTAGTTTGCTTTGCTGGAAGTTTATATTTAGGATTCTGGGTATGGAATGGTCATGTAACACTGGCGAGGGCTGAGCATTGTTTCTTTCGTTGGTCTTGTAGGATTATAGAATTCCGGTATGTGCGCAGATACTGGTAATGATCATGATTGCAGGAAGGCTATCCCTCTTAGACTTTGTATTTAAACCAGTCTCCTGGCTAGCAGGAGACCGCAGACTTCGACAGACCTTCAGTCTAAGAATATACTTGGTTGAACGGCACTCCGTGAGTTCTATTTGTCCTTCAACTATTATCTCTTACCTCTGGTCCTTTGAAGCCTCCTTAGCACTTGCGCTAGCAGGTCTAACGCCGGTCTTATTGTATTTTCGTTAAATAGGAATAAACCTGTTACTAGCTGTGACTCATGTGAGTCATCAGAGGGATTTCACGCTATGAGTTACTATGTGTCATAGAGGTTATGTAGCGCAAGGTGATGAGTGACAAGGGCTAGGGTTGTGGAAAGATGCCTATAAAAGGGGCTTGGTTCCGACCAAGAGATAGGCACGCTCCGCGCCCTCTATTTTCCTGCCCCTACCTTTCACAACACCTTGTCGTATAGTGCACGATCCTGTCCTCCCCCTCATTTTTGCACCTCGCTTAGGCTTAGCGTCCTTGAGCACCCCCACCATGGCCCAGCCTGGTTCGTCCCACTCGGTTACTCCAATGGAAGACCTCCCCGCTGCGACGCCTTCGGTGGCAGAATGTCAACCAGAAGACCGTCACCTTCATCACTTCCTCCTAAAGGCAAGACAGCTCACGGTTCTCACCACCGAGCAGCTCCCGGTACCCTCCCTTAGCGAGATAGGAGACATCTCCCTCGCCGATAGCACAATCCTTCCCCTCCTCTGTTCCCTGGTCCATGCCATGTCCGCAATGGGTAAGGAAATGGAGGAGGTCCGTCTCCAGACGAGCGACTTCGAGTCTCGTACTGCCAATTCCTTCCCTGAAGGTGTGGGCCACTCCACACAACTAAACCAAATCCAGTCTAGCCTACGTGACCTGTCACATAGGGTGGCACACCTCCCACCCACACAGGTCTGGGTACCACCACCAGCCCAGACATCTCGCCCCCTCCCCTCGGCTGTCCCAGCCCCACCTGGACCCTCCGCCAGGGCTCCTCCTCCCCAACGCCGACCCAAGGAATCCACGCAGTCATACGCAGCAATTGTTGGTGGTACCAGCGAGTTGGATAAAGCGGCCCGAGAAGTATTAGCCGCAAAGAACAACAGCAACAGCAACACCACCAGAAGGAAGAACAACTCCGCTACCAGCACCTCGGCAACAAAAGTCGCGGCAGCAGCCAAGGAAGCCTCTCCCCCGAGGGCTCCCCCCCACTTGCCAGTGCTGCTCGGAGATTCTTTGCCCCTCGGTCTTCCCCTGCTCCTCACCCTGACGCCCCCGACATTAAGGCACACCTGCCCGACCTGGCCGCTTCCGTGCTCCGTGAAGCAAACTGCTCCCGCCCCCGGTCTCTCAAGGCCATTGTTAACGACAGAGGCTCAGTAACTCTCATTGTAGTAGACACATCGGTCCCTGCTGCGTCCTATCCCCCATACTTCGAGGCTTTAACCACAAAACTCAATCAATCTTTCCCCGTTGGGCCGAACCCCTGGCTTCCATTCAGACTCACTCCCACCTCCGTCCAGCTTGCTATCCATTCACTACCGGTGGACTACATGCCCCATCAGGATGAGGACTTGTTGAACTACCTCTCCGACTCGATACTTAACTCCAAGGATGTGACCATCTCTGCGGCCCGCTTCCTCAACCCGAACCGTGAGTCCCGTATGGAAAAACGAGCCTATTCGGTGGTTGTCAACGTCGAGCCTGATTCCGTCCAAACTATGCTCCCGTCCATCTACCTGTTCGGCAACTCCAGGACTGTCGAAAAAGCCTACTCGTCTTCTCCCCTCACGCAGTGCCAGAAGTGCTGGAAGTATGGACACGTCAAACCGCTGTGGAAGGCGGAGACTCCTACATGCCCGCTGTGCGCCCTCCAACACACTAAGGCCGAGCATCGCTGCCCCAACCCCTCATGCCCCAGCGGGGGAAACCTTAAAGCAATCCTCGGATGCTGCCTCGCCTTCCCAGCCAGATGCTCCAACTGTGGGGAACCGCACTCGGCCAGTGTAACATGTGTACATGTTCCGGTAACGGCATACAGGAGCGGGCAGTGCAGGATCTCCTATGTTTAGTTGATTTATATTTGGTTTATTTGATTTGATTTCAGCTCCGCCACTGTCTCTGAGTCAGATAGGCTATGCTATCGTATTGCTATGTTTAGT
>Ga0307517_10000784_pt1 | contig 54570 bp, 45 predicted proteins | sample 23_EM_MG_FD_194515 | JGI IMG/M metagenome (GOLD analysis project Ga0307517, IMG submission 194515) | Populus trichocarpa ectomycorrhiza microbial communities from riparian zone in the Pacific Northwest, United States - 23_EM | ecosystem: Host-associated > Plants > Roots > Unclassified | place... | reverse complement strand
TCAACATGGCCTTGTTACAGTGCAGATGAGGGAGGACGCACGAGGGTTTACAATAGTAGATATAGGGACAATCCTCGGTCTGGCGCATCTGATCCAGGAGGAGGACCGGCGCTGGCTTATAAATAGCTGGATTGATTTGAGAACATTTAATGAGGTTTATTAAAGAATCTGGATGAGAGAATCAGGACTCGGCTATGCGGGAGAATCATACATGATCTTGATACTGTATACAGAAGATATAGAAGCGACTTTAAACCCACATCATGAGTTCGCCAGACCAGTGAGGCGTGATACGTGATACGTGAGATGTGAGATGTGAGATGTGAAAAAAAAAGTGGTGCTGCCCCAGACGCCAGCAGACCGACGTCTGAGGAAGCAGCGAATTAATTTCAGGTTGAGAGTACTCGAGCGGCGATGAGGGGCGGGATACGTCAGGACGCAGAGAAGAAGCGACGCGGAGCGAGCACGATCAGGACGAAGAGGCGACGAGAGGGAGAATCTGGGGTAGTCTGGACGTCGGGGGAACGCGACATTGCGTCAGGAAGTAAGAAACGTTGCGACGTTGCGTCAGGACGTCTGGAACGTTGTGACGCAAGTCAGGACGCACAGGACGCACGGGACGCAGAATATCCGGCGCTTGCGTCAGGACGCAACGCCGGCGGATCAGACGCAAGATCCGTTTTTGCTGATGTAGTATAGGAAAGTACTTCAAGTTAGATGGTTGCAGGAAGATCAAATCTCTGAGGGTTTTTTTTTTTTTTTTTTGTAATTATGCGTGATTTGTTTTAAGATACAAATAGCCTCATGCAGCGATAGCTATGGAGAGAAAAAAACCTATAAACAAAAGCCACGACCCGCTTCACCTCTTCATGGGAAAAATCAAGCACCCTGAATCCACAGGAAAAGTCCCCCTCGCCTAGCACCTAAGATAAAACCACAGACGCGTAAGGAAACAATACATAGAAACGTACAGGTAGAGAGACCCAAACCCTTCCGCAGGCTCACCAAAACAAAAGAAAAGACTCTAACGGCCAGAAACGCTGCCCGTGGGGAGAGGTTTGTTGATCGGCGACATAGGAAAACTCCAGTAGAGGGCCTACCGAAACCGTGATGTACGGTCAGGCAGGTCATTACATCGATCCAAGGCGTTGGACAATAGCCACGGAGGCAGTGCTATACCACGACTAGGCGTAACCGAGGAGGGGCAAACCGATCGGAAGGCTAGATGGCGAGCAGAGCCACCGGGCAGAGGGGATGCCAGCCAACGACGATGAGCAGTAGGGTGCCAGCCGATGAGTAGCAGTAGGGTGCCAGCCGGAGATTAGCAGTAGGGTGCCAGCCGGTGATAAGCAGTAGGGTCCCAGCCAGGGAGAGGATGGTAGCAGTACGGTGCAAGCGGACAAAACCAGGAGGAGGAGAGGGGAAGGATCATGAACAAGCTAGCCGCAGCCGACAAACGGGCCATAGCACGGGCTTTTGGGACGACGACTAAACCGAGCGAGACCGTGATGTTACTAACCGAAGCTTTCCCCATCAGAGGTACAAGCCCAGCAAGTCGAGGCCTACTTCGACCGAGAGTCTGGCACTGTGACGCCGACTGTGAACGAAGCGAGAAACTTTCCGACCGTGCAAAATGCCAAGCGAGGTGCAAAGCAAGTACGGGGTAAGGAGCAGAACCGAACATCATAAGCGGGAGTAAACGACGAACAGGAACGAGAACCCCAGAGAGGGGAGGCCGAGGCCACAGGGGAGGAGGGGAGATGGCTTAACGTCAACTCCTAGGCAGTAGCCATCGTGGGAGAAGAGAGGTGGGTGGGGGAAAGTCGCGATGATTTCTCGTGGTGTTGAGATTTCAATCGTTGGAGGTGTTGTTGCCATGGTTCGTGTCAACTCTCTCAGGGCACAAAACCTGCCTTATATAGGCCTCTTCACACTGGTACCCCTAAGCCTGATGACTCATTACCTAACCTTCTATCACTCAGAGTGAGTCATAGTGTAAAATCCATCAGATGACTCATATGAGTCACTGCACAATATGCTGTTAACCAATCACAACCGATTAACTAAATCATGTGCTCGAATGAGTCACATGTGTGAAACCCATGACTAATAATATGAGCCATGTGCCAAAATCATTAAATCATATAACTCTCAATCGTGAGTCATCTAAACAATTAATAAATCATAACATAACGATCACTCGCTATTGAGTAGTCATATGCCTGTGAGATGCTATGAGTCAACTGATTTTATAGCGTGAAACAATAACATACCTATGACTAATAACTATTAGTAATATGAAATCTGCCTTGCTTAGTCATGATTTGTGACATGGTGCTATGATAAATAGTTGGTTGATTTGCTCAAAGTTGGCAAACCAGGATATAGGAGAGGGAATATGTTTTTCCTATTTCAAAGCTAAAAGATCTCACTACAATGACCTCTCAAAAGTATTGTCCCACTTCCCAAAACCCCACCAAAAAGTGCCTAAACATGAGTAATTTGCTAGCCTATTTCTATATAATAAAATATCTTAAAGTGATACAGACAATTTACATGAATTCCTGATTACAAGAATTACTTTCTCCTATAATAAAAATCATAAACACTGCATATTTGCCTGAGTTGCATCTGGCTTTACCTATGCAAAGTGTGATGAAAGGTGAATCCCCACCAAAATTATTGCCAAGCCCCCAAATATTTATGCGGGCTTGGTATTCTATTTTAACCATTGTATAGAAATGGATACAAAATCTTGTGAAATGAATATATAAAATAAATAAATATCAGAAACAGATTCTCCTTATAAATATCTGCATAGAATAAATTTGTATAAATTTTCATAACTTTATTTTATTGTTATTTCAGTTAGTGAATATACCGACTTTGGCTGTAAAACTGGGTATGGGACAATACTTTTGACAGGGGAGTCCACCAATAATGATAAGAACATACCTGCTCCTGGCTGACCTGAGATTTCATAGTCCAAGCATGAATGCTCAGGCTCGTCAGGGATAATATCATCCATTCGTACTCCTTTCCATCGCTCGGCCTCTGTTTCAATCAGCATTTCATAAACCTTGCAATATTCCCTCCCTACTAGTAACCTTCGTACACCACAAGGGAGATTGGATTCAACCTCCACCATTTGGAAGAGTTCAATATCTCTTTTTGATTCGAACTTTGGTGGTGCAAATGTCCTCTTACCTTTGGAACTCATTGGGATTTTATATCCGGGGTTGATTCCATAGTTGGCTAGCGGGACCTGCACCATAAACTCCTGGATAATGGGGAACGGCGTTCCCCATAACTTGTCGAACAGATCTTGCATCTGTCTCTGCATTGGAATAGTACTAATAGTAAACAGGTGTAGGAAATTGGAACCTTGACTTTGGGTCGTGTTTTCAGGGATTGAACTCGTCGTGGGGATAGGAACAATGCAGGTTTGGAGATGTGGACAATGGGTGGTGGGGATGCTACACAGGCAGATCATGGTGGGCTAATACGTGTCCTTTCACCATGCTAATTATTCTAAACATCATACCTCTATCGGTTAGTTAGGGCTATCCCAAATGAGACTTACATACTTGCCATAGAACCACACGTACTCACTCGGCTTTGCCAAGAACTTCTCACTTGCTAAACGCTATTTGAAATTCAACAGTACACAACCATGAACAGCCAAATTGTGTTGCCTTACACAGGCTGCAGCGTAATAAATTGGTAAATAATTATATTTGAAGGCAGTTGGAAGCAAAGAAACAAATGAAATGGTAGGGAAAATAAGCAAAATATAGCAGAGGAAGCGAAATAAACTAGCCCCGCACTACATTTTCCCGGGTTCCGAGCAATAAAATACACCCACGTCCGGGGAAAGAACCCCCCGGGTTCAATATCAAAGGCCTTCTTTGCAATACTGGGTCCTGTGTCGGGCAAATTACCTGGGGAACTGCCGGGATTGGCCTGGACCACCAGGTCCAACACATTATTCCCCTACTCATATAAGCATAGTGAGGCACAAGGGAGATGAGCCACTCAGGTTGACGGAAGGGTGCTGGTGTGAAGGCCGGGATCGTACTGTGGATTATAGGGGGTGTCAAAAGGCGGCGAGGCGTAGGAAGGGACTCCGGTACTCGGGGGCGGGCCAAAACGATGGGGTGGACGGGGGTTTGAGGTCCCCGTGCTCATAACCGTCAGCGGGAGGAAATGATTTAATTTGGAAGGTATGATGCGAGGAAGGGTAAGAAGCTTTGACATCGCCAACCCTTGTTCATCCCATCACTGACCCTCCTACCAAGTAGGCGGCGACAGACGGCACTGGCAGGTATGAGGAGTGACGGCAGAGATCAAGCATGCAAAAAAAATGAATGATATATTATAATGCCCGGTAGCTGACAAAGTAATAGATATCCCTGATAGAAAAAGAAGGCTAAATAGCCAAGTGATCCCAGTATGAAGATAAGACTGAACCAATTCATTCCTCTGCAAGTCTTTTTTCTCCTCCGAATACTTCTATTAATCCTTCACCTTCAATATATTACAGTAGTGAAGTCACCACAAAGCCATGATACCGATACTGCTGAAGCTGTCTCAGCAGAACGGATGAAACTTTTCAGAAGAATTGCCGGGATGAGATCATGAACTAGAAGGGTCGCCCCGTCCTACATCCGGATGTGGAAGAAGATGGAAATTGAATATGAACTGAAAGAAGTGAAAAAAACTAATAGGAGAATGTACTCCGTACTGTAATATAACAATTGTACAGAAGACGTTAACATCGCGATTCAGGGACCCAAGGGTGACGTTCGTAAATTCCGGCAGTGTGGGGTGGGTTTGGTCAAAGGCCCATTCCAGTACCAGGGTAGCAGTGAGAAACTGGTGGCACCGAGAAGAGACCTTATTGTCAATGGTGCGGCTAGTGACCATATTCCTTGGTGGAGGTATGGGATATTGCGCAGATTTGGGAAGGCCTCGCCGGAGTCCTCGATGGTTATTTCTTGAATGAGGGTATAGTGAGAAAGCGTGTGATTGGCCTGTTGTATAGGTTCTTGCCGTGGCCTTGATCTTGGAATAATGAGAGTCTACATATCTCCTACAAAATCCTCTCACATACGCTACACCGCCGGAAGTTTCCCCCACCGAACCAAATGCCACAGATGGTACGGGAAAGCAAGTTGGCGGAAGTCTCCCAGAGAATTTCACAGCAGGCGATATGTGGAGACTGGATGGCCAAGATGGATCAAGAGGCGGTTCCCGCGACAGGAGGTGGATCCCACCCCCCATCCGTGTCTGCAGTGTCAATGTTCTTGGGATAATTAAGAGTAGTATTAGTGGGAAGAATAGAACTAGGCCCGAAACGTGCAGATAGTGGAAGCCACCTATGTTGATCCTTGGCCTGGTGAGTACCCTCGAATGGGATACTCTTCCTATACATAGTAGTCAATCTAGGGAGTAGAATGGGTTTTGAATGTCGGTTGAGATTGATTGGAAATTTAGCAGTGGTGCCGGATATGTCGGGCAGTCACAGGGTGTTGGTCTGAACACTGGTGTGCTGATGGATCTATCGTGAGTCCTATTTTCTATCTGCTTCGCCGCAATTTCTGACAAGGTAGTCCGTATACCTCGCTTACATCCTTTTCGGGTATGAAGTTGGGGGCGAAACAAATCGTACAGTCGATGGAAAGCACGAGGGATAGAGTCGCGGTAATGACCCCTCCATGCGCTATGCCGAATAACGTGTATACTCTCAATGCTTTAGGATATTGAGGTTTGGTTTCGGGGAGGATATGGAAATCTACCAATCCTGTAAGTTGGTTGACTTAGGTGGGGTTACCAACGTCACTAAGCCATTTTTTTAACGTTTGGACTGCCCCACCTCCGAACGGAACCCTCAATCAAGGAACATCACGGGCAGTCGGTATGCGGCTACTTTTCTCCTCCTGGAATCTACTGGGAGCCTCCGGTACATCTGGAGGTTTCTCGGGGGTGATCAGTGCGAGAGGAATCACTCAATTCTATTCTCCATTGCGCAACTATTCAACAAGTTCGTTCGTTCACCAATCCTCATTCACTACCTATATGAAACCAACCGTAACTAACAAATGCATCCACAGCAGAAGAACCACCATCGCCGCCAACAACCCAATTAGAAGGAAGGCACTACCCAATCGACGAATGGACAAACCTCCCCTCGCACATCCCCTCTGCGCTCGTGCAAAAACTCCAGCTCCAACCCTCTCACCCGCTCTCGATAACCAGACATCTAATCGAATCCCGCTTCCCCGGCCTGACATACCAATACCACAATGATCTCTCCCCCATAGTCTCCGTCCACCAGAACTTCGACTCACTTAGATTCCCCGTCGACCACCCGGGTAGGAGTCGCACGGACACCTACTACGTCAACAAAGACACCGTCCTAAGCACACCTCTGCGCACCAGGCTGTCTCGTCCCGCTCGGAAACCTCAGACGGGTTCCTTATTTCAGCCGACGTGTACAGGCGGGATGCCATCGATCGCAGTCACTACCCGGGTTTCCATCTCATGAAAGGGGCAAGGATGTGGTCGCGCAGGGAGTGCAAAGCGAGGGGGGGATCGCTACTGTAATCAAAGAGGAGGTCAAGGTATGCCGAAGCACAGATTAATGTCGAGGATCCGAATCCCCGTTCGATGAGAAGAGGAATCCACTACAGGTGGAGCATATACCCGAGGAGGCGCGGGCTGTTGGCGCGCACTTGAAGCTTGGTCTGGAGCATGTCGTTGCGGAGGTGTTTGGCCAGTCGAGGCGGCAGCAGCAGCGGCCGGCAATGCAGATGCAGAGGGGGCGAGCGAGGAACCATTGAGGGTGAGGTGAGTGGAGGGGTATTTCCCGTTCACGAGCCCTTCTTGGGAGCTCGAAGTATATTGGCAGGTGAATTGGTTGGAATTGTTAGGGAGTGGTGTTGTTCAGCAGAGCCCGCTAAAGAGTGCCAGTTTGTCAACCATCCCCCACCCCCTCCCTACCCCTCCTAACGGGTCTTCCTCTTTTCAGGCATCCCCTAACTTCGGTTCCCATATTATTCCCCTCCAGATAGGAGTCTCGCCACCTTGTAGAGTTAGGGATACTGTCACTAGCAAGTGCTCCCTTGGATCATGGAATGTGCCTAGGCTTACTCCTGATTGAGGCAGGAGATAAAACCCAAAGATTGATTTTGGAGCAAACGGCAAACGTAAAAATTCAAGCTCCTAGATCGCAAGTTTATTCATCCCATTTGTTTAACCAGATCCGGAAAGATATAGGCACACCTCCAATCACGAGGAATCACTCGTACTACTGTCAACTGCAATTGTCGGAACTAGTACCTTAGTATGATGATATGGGACGGATGTGTTCGACCAGTGGTCAAGCAAGTTGAAGCATGTGGATCTAGGAAACGGCACTTGTCATCTTGATGTATATTGATACTGCGCACTACTATATGTACGGCAGTCTCAAGCCCGTTTGTAGGACAAGCAACATAGCATTCGTCTCTTTTTTCTTTCATTCAATTGATCTGTCCCATTACTTCTCACCCTGACTCCGGCCGTTCCTGTGTGACCTCCAACAGCAATACCGGTAGTGTGAGTTTAATTTTTTGGTTGGTCATCGCGAGCGCGGCTTGACTAGGCCAAATCGGGATTCCCCGGAACCGTGGTGACAAGGGGATGCGGCTCAATTCTTTGATCTTACTCGGGCACTTATATCCTCGGCTTCAGCAATGTGTTTAATGGGTTTGATTGATCGCCCGGACTACGGTTGGGTATTGCTACCGACGCCCTGCATTGTGATATTTGTTGCTCGGGCAGCTCTTCCCGAGTGATCCTGTTGTGATCACAGCAGATGACGCCCATAGAGGCACCCAAAAACGTCATCACCCTGCCATACAGAGCCATGTGAGCCGACGCCCAGAGCGCTTTTCTTCCTCTCTTTCCTGTCCCTCGATTCCCTGCTCTCCCTTAATTTTCTCCATTTCCGCAACCTCGTCATGTTTTTTCGCGTGGTTCTCCCGTCCATACCATTAATGGTCATCCCGGCACTGGTGGTTTCCTACATCAACCCCCCTCCCCCTAGAACCCTGGCTTATTATCTCAATCCCTGGGGTGTGGGTAAACAGCAACGGATGGCAGTGTCGAGTCCTATAGCCGAGATCAAAGTTCCCCTTGAGATACACATCATGTCCAAATGCCCGGATGCAAGAGATTGCCTAGAACAACTCATTGCGCCTGCACTTGAGGAAATTGAGTCATTGGTGGACTTTCAGATGAGTTTTATAGGGCGGTATTTTTTTCTCGCTTAAGTTTTTTTCCGGTAATCACTACTTATCATTTCTAGACCTATAGCGGACGATGATATATCTTGCATGCACGGCCCCTCAGAATGCCTTGGTGATATTCTACACCTCTGTGCTGCGAAGATAAACACGCCTCCTTCGTCTCCTCCTGCACATGCGTATTTACCCTTCTCCCTTTGCCTTACACACGATTACAGAGATATCTCGGAACGAGAATTTGTTGAAGGGTGTGCGGATGGGAATGGAATTAGCTTCCGAAAGCTAAACGAGTGTGCCTTCGATATGGGACCTGATGGTGGACTGAGCATGTTGAGAAAGAGTGTGGAGAGAAGCAAAACATTCGAGGCGGAGACAAGTTGCACCGTCAGGGTTGATGGGAAGAAGAGGTGTATTAGGGACGGTGGCGAATGGAAGAATTGTGATGGAGGGAGTGATTTTGGGGATCTGGTGAGGGACATTAAGAAGATGTACGAAGAGAAGAATGATCATCATGAAGGGCTTGGGGAGAAAGGCAAGACGCTACGCGAGTGGATTGAAAGTGAGCGTGTGATTTGGGCCGGGCACTAATTTCAATGTGTTCTCTTGGTGCCTCTGGTTGGTGTTTGGGTGGTGTATCCTAGAATCCGCAGGATAATAACGAAAGAGGGGTGATATTTGGCCTAATTTTCCCCCATGGCTGCGCTGAATGCTAGTGAACTTGGGGGATATTAAGGATGAGGGCGGGAATGAGCTTAGTTATTAGTTTGATTCCATCCACAGTACTTCTCTCTTTTTTTTTCCCTTTTTCTCCTTCTCCTAATCCTACTCCTACCACATGTGACTAGCCACGGTTACTTCGTACGATGATTTCCAATCCCTTTTATACTGTACCTAATTTCAATTCGCTATTGCACTCCCATTCTGGTTCTCTTGTTTCCATTATGTGCTTTCAATCTCTGTTTTTCATCAAAAGACACTTCCATGCAAGTTGTGCTCGGGTGCCGTACCGTACACACTGATCCTTAACGCATATACCGGCCCGGCCGGATCCACAAAAATCATCCAATTAGGGGAGAACGCATCCTCTATCCACTACTTGCGCTAACAAATTGGCTATGCTGTCCGAGTACAGTACCAGAACTTGTTTGCGGCGCTCTGAAATTAACACGAAAACAATTCAAGTAATGATTTGAGCTCCTCTGGGCCAAGATGCTCCAAGACTACCGCCGTACATTACCGGCCTGCGGTTCACGAATGCTTCAGCCTACTGATCTCTCCTTGCTGCTGCCGCCTTTTTGTAGCAGGAAGTCTTCCGACTGCACGGAAAAACCCTTTGGAGGAAATACACCTGGTGCGCGCTAAGATATCAGGTAACCAAGAGGTATCCATAGTGGAAGGTTCAGTCGCCAATTCCTCCTGCATGCATCCCGGGCAGTTTGAAGCAACTCTTCAATTTACCAAGAATCTCCTCTCCCCTCGGGACTGAGATGCAGTACGTGTTGGGTTAAGAGGCAATGGCTCGATCGCCCGCATTCTGTTTCAGAATTATTGGACATTTGCTCTGAGATCGTCGGGTAGGGGGGTAGGGGGAATTGGCGAGTGGCTGACCTCCGTCGCATGGATTCCACGTGATGCGTGGGGTTTTTTTGCAATTGTACGAGTACCGGTGTGGGGCAGGGTTTGTACTAGGGTAGTCTGATGTGATGGGTAGCATATCTGGCAGCGGCCAAAATTCATGTACTAGTGGGTCTTGGCACAGAGGTGCTTTGCCTATAAATATCTCCTTCCTGTATTCTAGTCTAACAACAAGCAACCACCCGGGGATCAACCAGTCAACTCACAACGTTTCCTTCTCCTTCTCAATTGGTTCAAGTGCTTCAGTCTTTGTCTTACCCTTGTGAAAGCCTTTAGCCACTTTATCTTCAGAGCTACTTTGCACAGGTCTATTGACTGATTTACTGAGAAGCTACGCCACTGGCGACAGGAGGGGAATACGGCATGGGCAACACACCATCCAACTAGGGGAAGGCATTGAAATACCCCCACACCGGGTATCAAGGGTCAGTACGGTACTCGTACTCGAGTACCGTACCGAATCAAAAGATTATTTTGAGGCTCTTGTGCACTGTCATGTGCTTATCCGCACCCCTGCGCGCCTCCCCGCATTGAGATGTCAACCTTGTCCATTCCACAAACGCCACAACATGACGAGTAATAGTCACCACTTTGCTAAGCGAATGCCTGACTGATCCATCCTCGGTAGTGTTTTCGTGCTTTGGTTGGGAGTGTTATTGGCGCCTCATTAATCGCCTTCCGATTGGCCCGGGAGTTCTCCCGACTCTGCATAATTAGCGGGGCCAGCAGTGTTCCGCGAGCGGCGGAGGAATAAGTTTTTTTCCTATCCGGGTGGCAGTGTCCTGAATAGCCCTGGAACATCGTTAAACCTATCGGGAAAGCTTGTCTAGGGATAACGACTCCTGGAGAGTTGTCTGCGTGGTTATACCCAGCCTCAAGTTGCTCGCCCTGCACTGTGACCAGAATCTATTCTCCAAGCCATTCTATACCATACCTTTTCAGTTCGCGGGGGGGTGGGCCTGTTCCATTCCGTCACAGTCGCGATCCCAATGCCCTAGAGAGCTCGAGAAATGAGCCCCCAAGGAGCGATATTGGATGAGGGCATATAAAAATGTAAGGCCGGACGCGACTAGATACAACAATCCTGGCCAACGCAATTGGGGGCCTGAAAACTTCCAGGGCGCCAATGATATCGCGAACCGAATTAGCTCGGGAGGAACACAAATAGCAAGTCTTTCGCCCCTTTGAATTGTCAAGGAACCGCTCAGGGTAATTCACACGTGCCTCTTATCGTGAAATCGGCAAGATGTTTAGATTCGAAGGTCCTACATGGGCAGACCAATGGCTTCATTATTTCGAAAGATCGGAGAGAATCCTCAAAGAGGCCGAAGCCCGCAAAGGTCAGAAACCTCTTGATAAACCTTCACGGTCGGAGTATATTTCCCAGCACAACTTCCTTAACAACAAGACACACACTTGGGAGAGACGACGAGGCAATCAGCGGGAGGAATATACGGTTGGACTTTCCACCAACATAACCTACAACGAGCATCCACCTTGCATCGTCCCGTTTGCCACTCTGAAGAAGACATTCCTTGACGATTTAAGGCTTGAGCTTGCGCATCGGGGGAGTTACATACTACTTAGAGCGGTTGTCAATCCGAACAAGTATGTTTCTGTGACAACGGTGGCCGAAGATGAGAATGGGGAAGTGGAGTTGGTGCAGGTGTACAATCAGGATGAGCACAGATCGCCAGAAAGTATTATCCCTGAAGGGCAGGTTTTTATTGTGAAGGAGCCCTACTTCAAGACGACCTCCGGAGGTGGAACTAGCATCCGCGTTGATCATGTCTCGGATATCATATTCTTGGACGGTGAAGATGAGAGAATTCCGGAGAAGTGGCGGCCAAGGATTAGGCTATTGGCGAGGAGATCGTTGGATTGGAAGGAAGACGGGAATAGGTTTTATAGGGGGAAACAATATTTTGAAGCTGCTCAATGGTAAGTACTAGATTGCGAAGCTAGTAAGATCCATTTCTAGGGGTGATTATCGGGCAGGCCCCTGCGACGGTGCTGGCGAATGGCCTTATCCAGAGTCAAGGGAGACCGCCAGTGCTTGACGTAGCTAACCCTTCACCCGGAAGGGGATGCCTCTCAATAAATTTTATTTGAAGAGTTCGAGCTGAGCTACGCTAACTTCCTAAAGTTACACAAAAGGCCTCGAAATCATTGAGCCTGGCTCGGCATCAGACATAGTTCTCCTTCTGAACCGCGCCCAAGCATACCTCGAACTAGGGTACAATGAGAAAGCCCTCGCAGATGCCGACAAGGTCCTCTCCTACGAGCCACTAAATCTAAAAGCTCTTTATCGCAGTGCGCTAGCTTGCTACGAGGACGGCGACTACGAATCCGCCAAATCCCGGCTTGTGAAGCTATTGAAGGAGTTTCCGGAAAATAAAAATGCAAAGGAAAGGCTCCTCCGGACGTTCCAACGTTTGCGAGAGCAACGAACGGGGAAGTATGAATTCTTAAAAATGAGAAATGAAGTGAAAGAGTGGGGGGAGAAAAAAGGCAAACTCGATTGTGCAGAATATGTTGGGCCGGTTAGGGTTGGGGACGCAGGGAATAAAGGGAGAGGACTATTTGCTACCCGAGATGTGAAGTTTGGGGATTTGCTGCTTTGTTCCAAGGCTTTTAATGTTTGCCACAAGGAGACTGCGAATGCTAAGCTCGCTATTCTGTTTAACCTTAAGGCTAGGAAGGGACAGGCCGGCACGCATTCTCAACTTGTCCAGGAATTGATCCAAGTGTTATACCACAACCCGAAGAAGGCGAAAGGGTTTTATGAACTGCACAGCGGAGATTATCAAAGAGTTCCGGGAGGAATGGTTGACGGATTGCCGGTCGTCGACTCGTAAGTTCTGGCCAATCCACTAAGAGGTACCCACTGCTAATGATACTAGGCACCTAGTGATGCGCATAATGCTGAGGAACTGTTTCGATTGTACACGGCTCAGTTCTATCGACGACCCTCTCGAAAATATGTTCAAGGAAAAAACGGAGGTGGAAAAAATGATCGCTAAGGCGTCACCTACGGGCACCGCCGAGGGCTCAGGCCTCTGGATAATGCCCTCATACATCAACCATTCCTGCTGGCCAAATTCGGTTCGTTCCTTCCTGGGAGATCTCCTCATAGTCCGCGCAGCACGGGACATCCGTGAGGGAGAAGAAATCACCATCAATTACCTTGAGAACGAATCCAGCGTGCAAGAACGTCAAAAATCGTTCTACTCGGGATGGGACTTTAACTGTAAATGCACTCTCTGCGAGATCGAAACCGCCGAACAACAAGGGGTCCGGGACAAGCGCCAAGAGCTGGTAGAGAAAGCACGGAAGTTCGAAGTCTACCTCAAACAATCGATTGAGAAGACAAATTCGGGGATCGCACCCATGATTACACTAATAAGGGGCATCGAGGCAACCTACACTAAGCCCGAGTTCATTCAGCCACGTGTCCCGCTACTCACGCCAACACATATTTTACAAACGTTCCTGGTGAGGGCGGAACGTCCACCGGATGTTTTCCTCCTTGCAAAAGAGGCGCTGAATGGATTGGGGTTCAAGATTACGATCAATGGGGGGAAGGTAGTGATTGAGAGGTATGGGTGGATGTGTTATCCGGTTATGAACCTGTTTGTACATGTTATCACAGCGGGGGCGATGATGGGCGATCTTTGGACTGCCACGCTGTGGAGGAACGCTGCAGCGAAGGTTTATGAAGTGCTCGCCGGTGAGAGGGAGAGCTTTTTCGATGTTTTTGGGAGAGTGATCTTGCAGGCTGGGGTGCCATTTGATTGAATTTATTTTCTTTTTATGTTGTTTTCCAACCTCCTCAAAGTACTTCTTGCTGTTTTTTTTTAGGGCGGACATCCTAATACATTCATTTGTGGTCACTCGTACATGTTTCCCAAGTGATGCTTTCCGCACCCCCCACAGCAGATACACATAGTGCGGTAGGCCCAACATCACTTGAACCCTTTGGGTCTGGCTTGCAATGTGCCTGTGGATTACCGATGAAGATCTATGGTTACTTTATTATTCTACAGCGCCACAATGACCTGTGGCCCTACCTTCTTCGGGGGTGCCGTCCTACTAAATATTTGGCCGTCTGCTGCGCCCGGCCTGGAGATGCGTGGGCGTACCCCTAGGAGCGATAGGAGTGGAAGTGCGCTACCCCCCTTGCCACACCGACCTGTGTGCAAGTACCTAATCTATCATGTGACACTTCCAAACTGTATAGTTCCCTCATGCGAGCTTCCCGCCAACCTGGAAAAATCAAAGTTCAAGGGCAGGAGGGGGGGGGGGGGGGTTACCTACTTTCCATGCACGGCCTCCAGAACCACACTATTTGGGATATGTTTGCTGCACGCTGGCTACTCCATATGTACTCCTCCGTAGACATGCCCGGGGAGTGCGAAATTGAGCTTTCCATACTCGACGGGTAACTGGCGTCCCACCCGTACCATTACGATACTTGACCCCACCTCAAATATAGCTTGATCAAGAATTCTTGCTCCATTACACTCCTGTCGCTGTTCCCTTAAGATGTCCGGTAGCGAGAGCGTTGATGTGGAAACATCGACTCTGCACCTGTGCGTAAATATAATGCCGTTGGGGGGGGGGTTGAGCTATCAACCGACCCTCCACAGCTAACCTCCATCCTTCCTGTCAAGCGTAAAACTAGACGTTGGAGCCGGTGCTCCCCTATTCGCTCCGGTGCGGGTACTTGCAGTTGATCTGCTGCTCGGGGGAATGCGCCAGGGGATATTTTTTATTGTGTGGTAGAGCTGTAATAGTTGCTGATGCAGCCTCGGATACCTTATCTTGGTAGGTGGTTCCAGGGTTACCGTGGCAGGGTAGGGCACGGGGGTATAGCGCTTCAGTTTTGTGGGTTCCGCGGGGGGGAGGTTTGCTTCCCTTACCCCCCTGGTATGATAGAAGCACACCTCTGCTCGTGAAACCTACAAAACTTAGGAGCTGTACCCCCGTAGAATCGCTTCCAGGGTGTCCGGGTTGCCGGGATTAAATATTTGGAACATTTAATGCTTGTGTTTACGGAGGTACAGCGCGTAAGTTTTGTAGGTTCCACAAACCAGGACTGCCACCCTCACCCCCTGTGTAACCTACAAAACTTATACGCTGTACCTCCGTAAAGTGAAGGACATGCCCCCGAGAGGGGTGCCGGATTTGGCTAGGTGCTGAACAGTAATCCCGGCACAACACAATTGGTGGCCTAAAACCCGCAGGAGCCAATGATATCTCGAGCGGAAATGACTTTGGAGGGGCACTGGCCCGCCCCACCGCTCAACCTTTTCCAGGCCGCCTAAAATGTTTCACATGTGTCTCCCATCGCGAAATCGGCAGACTCACTGAGGGCTGATGGATGTAGTCCCACGTGGTAGTTGTTAGGGTACGGTGGTTAGTTCAGGACGCGACCGCTTAGGGGGAGTGACTATTGGTCTATGGGAGTTTCCCCTTGTGCCAGTTTTATTAAGTGCGCTCCCTACCTGCAATTAGTCTCTAGGTATGATATGATAGTCGAACACTTCCACTCCAACATATCACCACCACTACGAAGTACTTTTCTCTTGTGCGACGCGCGAGTCTTCTGCGCTACCTCGGTCGCCATTAAGTCGTGAGCGAGTTGCCATCAGAGTGTTGCGGTCAAGGACAAGATGTTTGGATACGAAGAACCTACAGAGGAAGGCCGTTGGCCTTATTATTTCAAGAGAGCAGAGGAGATTCTCAAGGGGACGGAAACCCGCAAAGGCCAGAAACCCATTCATAAACTATCACGGTCGCAGCTTATTTTCCAACACAAGAATGCTCAGACGCGAGTGAGAGGCGGTAGGCCGGAGGGAGTCAAGCTCAGAATTTCATTCAACATAACTTACAACGAGCATCCGCCTTGCACCATCCCGTTTGCTACTCTGGAGAAGAAATTCCTTGATGATTTAAGGCTTGAGATTGCCCATCGTGGGAGTTACCTAATACTCAGAGCGGTTGTCAATCCCATCAAGTATGTTTCCATAACAACGGTCGCCGAAGATGAGAATGGAGAAGTAGAGTTGGTGCAGGTATATAATCAGGATGATCGCAGATCTCAGGCCAGTATCATGCCTGAGGGGCAGGTATTTATTGTGAAGGAACCGTATTTCAAGGAAACAGTGGGAGGGGGAACGGGCATCCGCGTTGATCATATCTCCGACATTATATTCTTAGACGGTGAAGATGACAGGATTCCGGAGAAGTGGCGGCCAAGGATTAGGCAATTAGAAACGAGACCGCTGGACTGGGAGGATTACGGGAATAGGTTTTATAAAGAGAAACAGTATTTTGAAGCTGCTCAACGGTAGGTACTAGATTCTGAAACAAATGGGATTCATTTCCTGAGAGTGAATATTGAGCGGGCTCTTACAAAGGGGTTCATGTATGACCCTAGCCCGAGCCAAAGGAGACCACCAGTACCTGTCTATAGTCAACCTTTGACTTGGATGAGGGGGGCATCTCAACAAACCTTATCAAAGGTGTTCAAGGCGAGCTCTGCTAACTTGATAAAGCTACACAAAAGGCCTAGAAATCATTGAGCCTGGCTCGGCATCCGACATAGTTCTCCTTCTTAACCGCGCCCAAGCATTCCTCGAACTAGGCTACAATGAAAAGGCCCTCCTAGACGCCGACAAAGTCCTCACCTACGAACCACTGAATCAAAAGGCTCTTTATCGCAGCGCACTAGCTTGCTACGAGGACGGTGACTACGAATCCGCCAAAACCCGGCTTGTGAAGCTAGCGAAGGAGTTTCCGGAAAACAAAAATGCAAAGGAAAGGCTCCTCCGGACGTTCCGGCGCCTGCAAGAGCAGCGGACGGGAGAGTATGCATTCCTGAAAATGAGAAATGAAGTGAAAGAGTGGGGGAAGAAAAAAGGCAAACTCGATTGTGCAGAGTATATTGGGCCTGTTAGGGTTGGGGACGCAGGGAATAAGGGGAGAGGACTATTCGCTACTCGAGATGTGAAGTTTGGGGATTTGCTGCTTTGTTCGAAAGCTTTCAGTGTTTGCCACAAGGAGGTTGCGAATACTAGGCTTACTACTCTGGTCAACCTCAAAGCCAAGAAAGGACAGGAGGGCACGCATTCTCAACTTGTCCAAGAATTGATCCAAGTGTTGTACCACAACCCGAAGAAGGCGGAGAGGTTTTATGAACTAAACAGCGGAGATTATCAAAGAGTTCCGAGAGAAATGGTTGACGGATTGCCCGTCGTCGACTCGTAAGTTCTTAGCAATACTCTAATAGGGCCTCAGTTGCTAATGATATTAGACATCTAGCGATGCGCATCATGTTAAGGAACTGTTTTGGTTGTAAACGGCTTAGTTTTGTCGATGATACTCCCGGAGGCATTTTTAAAGAAAAATCGGAGGTGGAAAAAATGATCGCAAAGGCGTCACCTTCGTGCACCACGGGGGGCTCCGGAATCTGGATAATGCCCTCATATATCAACCACTCCTGCTGGCCAAATTCCGTTCGTTCATTCCTCGGAGACCTCCTCATGGTCCGCGCGGCAAGGGACATCCCAGAAGGGGAGGAAATCACTATGACTTACTTTGACAACGAATCCGGAGTGCAAAAGCGCCAAAAAGCGTCATACTCGGGGTGGGGTTTTAACTGCGAATGCACCCTCTGCGAGATCGAAACCGCCGAATCGCAGGAGGTCCAAGACAAGCGCCAAGAGCTGATGGAGAAAGCATCAAAGTTCAAAATCTACCTCGAGCAACCGGTTAAGAAGACAAATTCGGGAATCGCACCCATGATGGCGCTGATAAAGGGCATCGAGGCAACCTATACTAAGCCCGAATTCGTTCACCCACGAGTCCAGCTAATCTCGCCAGCAAATATTCTACAAACGTTCCTCGTGGGGGCAGGGCGTCTGTCAGATGTTTCCCTCCTTGCAAAGGAGGCGCTGAATGGATTGGGGTTTAAGATTACAGCCGGGGAGGGGAAAGTGGCGATTGAGAGGTATGGGTACATGCGCTATCCGGTCATGCAGCTGTTTGTGCGTGTCATCACAGCGGAGGCGATGATAGGCGACTTTTTGACTGCAACGCTATGGAGGGATACCGCTATCAAGGTTTATGAAGTGCTGGGCGGTGAGAAGGAGAGCTTTTTCGATGCTTTTGGGACAGTGCTCTCAGGGGCTAGGGTACCTTTCGATTGAGTGTCTTTCTTTCTTTTTAATATAACGCTTTCCAACATACTTAAAGTACGCTTTTGTTATTTCCGTTCCTCATATTTTGTGTTTGAGGTGTGGTTTATTGCTCAGCGCCTTGGAATGTGCTAGGCAGTATGTTTGTAGTTTTTTATATCGCATTCTGCCTTGTTCCAGAGGTAGCGGGTTCTGGAGGGGATATTTAAAATCATCGATTGTCCTTAATTCTGCGGTCCGGAGGGTATTTCTTTTATTTCCAAGGCGGAGATTTAAATATACTTATGTGTCACTCATACATGGCTCCCAATGGGTGTTTTCCTTGATACTTGGAGATCATTTTGCTATGTTCTAGAAGAGGTATTTTTTGAATGATTACCGGACAACACATGAGAACCTCCTTGATTCCATGTATCAAACAAAGTAGTGTTGCAAGAGCAGTGTAACATGTATCCATGTTCCAGTAGCATGATACTGTTTGTATTGAGAGATTTCATTTGTTGGTGTCGGTTTAGATTTGGTTTGATTTGCCTATCTCCCAGAATTGTGTAATTCCGCAAGAATCAAAAGAGCATGTTTGAAGATTGGGCAGTAAATTACGCAGTGATTTTCTCAGTTACGAAAGACAAGCTTGCAAATATAGACCTAATGCGCAGTACTTGCTATAAGGGACTCTGCTTACTGCTTCTACCTCAGCCACCAAGAGACCTTGATTGTGGAAAGTATGCCCGGGGCGGTTTACGCAATGGCCAACAGCATATTTTCCGGCGCTTTGACTAGGGGGGTTAGTACTGATGGGGCACGCAGCAGCGGATGATCTTACTCTCACGATGACACCGGATATCAAGGGAATGGGAGCCAGAAAGAAGCTCATTGTCCAAATACAAACCTTAGGGATTTCGCCCTCGTGTAGCCGATTTGCCAACACTTGTCATCGGAAGTGGGACTTGAAGGCTCCCTTGGCCGCTTGAAGTTGAGAATTCATGAGGCGGTTACCACAATGAACTCGAATTGTTCATATTTGTCTTTTCCCCCAACATTCCCGAGTCACTTTTTACCATGCCAGGGCGAGGAGCAATGGGTGCCCGACGGCGAGCTATGCTTAAGAACAATACAACAAAGCCATGACTACAAAAATAGTCTGCATTCTATCATTACAAAATGCCACTAGACACTCTATCTCCTCCAACTGTCTCCAACATATGAGCAGTCTTAACACCCATCACCCATAAGCTCCGACACACGCAGGAAAGGGAGAACTCTAATTTGCCCCTCCCCATTCCCTAATCTAAAAATTAAAAATTAAAAGGTATCCATCCTTCTGGTTCGCCGGTTAATCTACAAAACCAACTCTTCTCCAAGATCTTTCTCCAAAGAGCTCCTAACCTCCCTCCTAGCAGACCAAGTATCCTCCCTAGGGCTCTATTCGCCAACTTTTTCCTTCCTCGCTAAAGCACCGCTACAGCGTTCGGCTAGTACTGCGATTCGCGAATCAACCTGAACCGCCACAGTGTCAGCTTGGACGATTAGCTTGGTGAGGATACCGTCGCTGGGGGTTCGAGGTCCATTTGGGGTCTATCAGCTCTGATCACTAGCTGGACGTTCCTAGAGGAGAAAGTGCCACCTTTCAGCTTCAACCTAGTGATTGTGCCTTCGGCCATGGTAATTCTTGGAGCTAGTATGCGATAATTTGAGGCTACATTTCAATAGGCTGTTGTCGCAGGGCCTGATTATTTTTTTGGTTAGTTGTTAGCGGGCAGATTATAATTGTAGGCTGAAGGGTGGGAGAAGGATAGTAGGGAAGAATACCTCGCACAAAAACCTGTTGCCATAATTCTGGTGAGATGTGGGAGGCTAGACAGCGGATCAATGATGATGCCATGTGGATATTGTAGTAACGAAGGAGGGGCTGTGTATGCGATGGAAGGGAGGTGGATGTTTCGAAGAAGTTCGGATTGAAAGATTAACAATTTCCCGATGAAAATCCCTTATTCACCTGTCTCTACTGTTGCTTTAATTTTTTTGTTTCTTTTAGTTCAGCCAAGTTGAAGCCAAGCAAGAAGCAGAAGTTGAGGGGTGAATAAAGTGCCTAAGTTCCGTACGAATATCTCTCTATCGTTTGCCATTTTGAGAGCCATAACCTCTCACATTGATAGCCAGATCTGGCAAATCCACCAGATCACAGATTCCCTGCTCAATCAAGACGTGATCGAGGTATAGTACCCCTCTGATCCGGGCGATTGACATACTCTAGATAAGCAAAATTAGATTATGACCTGCTTGTGTCCATCACTACAGCTAAAAATCCATGAGTATTGTCAGCCACCTGCTAGGATAATATTATATCTTTCTTCTCCCTTTTGGAAATCCCCACAACCCCCCCCCCGCTCTTCCCAACTCGGCTCCCCTCCTCACGCTTAATTTCTGCAGCGCCAACCGCATTTAATAATTTAATCACTTCTCTCTGCACCATCTTTCTAAGCCTCTTCTCAAGATCCTTCCTGCTCACCTCGTCATCATCCATCGGCACAAGCTCCTTTCCTCGCCCCTTCTCCAACCCCTTTCCCCCCTCATAACGTAGGGCTCCAGGGCCTTCGCCTCTATATTGCTCACGTTAGTATCTACTAAAATAGACTGCCGGGATTCCGTTAAAAAATCTTAAAATTCCCCTCTACAAATGATTATAATCGTGAAGACTTTATTTCTGCAGTTTACTCTGTGGCTACTATCAACGAGAAATCGGACCTCCCAGAGCTGCTCATTCGCCGCGCGAAAACGAACGCTGAATGCTTTCTTTACCGGCGGTAGCGGGAGGGTGACAAGGAGGATGTACACTTCAGATGAGAAATAAAAGTCGGAGAAGCCGTATTATGTGACTACGCGTCTCGATCCCGGTACACATTCCCCCCTCGCTATGGCAATTTTATGAAGTACGTTGGCTAACTCAAGATGCTAGATTCGCCTATCTGGCATTTGGACACAATCTCCCCAGCAAGCGTTTTGAAACACTGGCTACTTCTCCTCGGCCGGAAAGCGCTGTTAAGTGCGGGTAAGGCGAGCACGAAATGGGAATCCAGCAAGCTGACGAAATGGCAATATCTTGCCTAACAAATTCTACGATGCAATTTCTGACACATTCAAGGTCTCCTCTCCCTTCTTTTCCCATCACAACCCATCACTCACCATAAATAGAACATGGTACTCTGTATGTGAGTGACACGTTGTGATCGCATGCGTCACCCCCCTCTCGGTCTTTGATATTCTTCGTTCTTGCATCCGAGTTACCCTCCCTCCTTCTCTTAATCTGTTTATAATTGTCCCTCAGGTTTTCCCCCCCCTCCCGCACTCCCTCACTCCCCTGATCCACCTATCACCGATTGAGCTCTTTATCATTGTTCTGGGCCCCACACCTGCCCCTACAACCGCCCCACTCTCAAATTCAAAAACATCATGGTTGGAAAAGTTCACGAATTTGCCAATGGGATTTTTTCCCAGTGCATTGACCACAAATTTCTTGCGATGGATATGTTGGGCGAAATAGAGCCAATGCGGAGCGCAAGATGCAAGACCCCCACCAGAGGGAAAGAGCCCGATTCGTCGTACAAACCACAGCTTGTACGCCCCACGATTGATGGTTGGCCTACGTTGGTCCTCGAGATCGGAGTGTCCGAACCCCTAGCAGACCTCCAAGAGGATGCGAAATGGTGGCTCGCAAACTCAGAAAAGAATGTGAACACCGTTATTCTTATTTTTGTTGACCGTGAGAATGAGTACCTGATTTTCCAAAAGTGGGAAATCGTGGAAGTGCCTAACATACGTGTTACTCGTCGCCGTGGGCAGACTGTTGGCGTTCCCATGCTCAGAGGAGAGGTAGAAATTGTTGGGACCACAGTTATAGGTGGTAAAAATGATGAGGACGATAAAGACGACGAAGATGAGGAAGATGAGGACAGTGTTCCCAAGCGTCCAGTCGATCCGTCTTTGGGTCCGGACGGGACGGACGGGTATCTTGGCGTACGTCCAGACGACAGCCCGGGACGGACTGGCGGGGACTGCAGGTGTCTCGGGTGGCGCAATTTCTGGGTAACTCCGGATGATGGGCGGGCCCTACAAGTAATTGGCTAGGACTGCAGATAACGGGCGAGGACCGCAGAAGACGGACGAGGACTGCAGAAGACGGGTGAGGACTACAAATTACGGGTGAGGACTGCAGGTACGATTCGGGAGTTACCGATACGTCGAGGACTGTAGGGCCCTACAGTCACCTCTTAGACAATAGTCTTTCCCAGAGGACGGACGCTCTTGCCCTACAGCTTGAGACAGACGCCCGGGACGCCCGGGACTGCAGTCCTGGAGGTGCCTACGCGGCGGACGGGACGCTTGGGAACACTGGATGAGGAAGATGAGGAAGATGACGATGAAGGAGAAGAAGAGGAAGAAGACGATGAAGAGGAAGGAAGATGAGGAAGAAGGGGATGGAGAGGAAGAAGCCGAGGAAGGGGACGAAGGGGACGAAGGGGACGAAGGGGACGAAGCGGAAGCCGACGAAGCCGACGAAGCCGACGAAGCCGACGAAGCCGAAGAAGCGGAGGAAGACAGTGAAGATGACGAACAGGAAGAAGAGGAAGAACACGATGAAGGGGAAGAAGAGGAAGAAGATGATGACGAGGAAGATGAGGAAGATGAGGAAGAAATTAAGATCAAGCTGAGAATTAATTTCCGGAAGACCTTTCTTCGTAACCCGGTGAAAGCTAATGGTGAAGCCAACATTGTTCTCACCAGCGATGACATTATTAATTGTACTCAACGTCTTTGGAATTGCACCACTCACAGTGCTGATACTGTAGGCTACCTTTCCTAACACTTTCCGAGATTCCATTTAAGACTAATTTACAAAGCAGTAGAGCGATTGCGGGTGGGGACGTGATTTGTGGGTAACTGTTAGGGGAATGCCGATGAAGTGTGGTGACATTGTAGCTAGATTAAACTTTCGATTCCACCGTCAGAACAGAATAAAGTCTCAAACATTCATCCATCATATGTAGTGGGAGCCTTGTAATTCAACTGATATTCTTAAACTCAGCCCAAACCCGGCCTAAGTGATGTTATTCACGCCCAGCCCAACCGACAAAGAACGCCGGAGAGACACGAGAAACATTCAACCATGATATTAGAGTTGCTTGGGGAAGGTCTACTTTTATCTGGCAGATTCCCATGATGGGGTAAGCAAGAGGTAGAAATGAAAGCTACGTATTCGGTATCCGAGTGACACTTCGTGACTAGCTTCGGCGCCCCCATAAGTCCCTTCTTAGGGCGCAACAACTGACTCTTGTCGCCGCTAACGACTGCCAAAAATTGCCAGGTTGCCCGAAACAGCTTCGCCTCTTGTGCCTTGCGTTCTTCTTTTATCATAGCACCTAGCGGGGGGCCGGACAACTGGGAGAACTGGCCGGGGGCCCCGCGGGGGGGGCTGCCAAGAGCCTAGGACGGACCAGGACGGCTATCTGTAGTCCGTCCGGGGGCGGCCTAAGGGTAGAACTGCTGTCTTTAGGAAGGACGGCGGGCACTACAGGGTGAGAGATGTTGGTTCAGGGGAGTGGGGGTGGACCCCCGGGAACGGCGGGAGACGGCACGAATGATTTCGCATGATTCAGAAAGAATTCGTTAGGAGATGTATGATTTCAACGGGTAGTACCGGAAGCCCAAGCGCCAGGACTACTGTACCGTAACCACTCTGGAGGTAGAGACCGTTGCCAAGGGGAGGGTGAATAAAATTTGCGTTGAGCTATACTATATAGGGAATAAAGAGACGAAAGAACATCAAAGCGGACGGGAAATCAAACCTGCCTCCTCTGCTAATTGGCTAGAGAGCTGAGCCGTCTGTTCAGGTGATCCGCACCGACTTCAAAAGTGGTATATTCTTGAGAGATACCCCCTTGGCAACGGTCTCTATCTCCAGAGTGGTTACGGTATACTAGTAGTCTGTCTCATCCTTACCTTCCCGGGGGTAGTCTGTCCTAGCACCCCTAAGCCGTAATCCGTCCCATCCTCCCCCGAAGATGGACGGACTGGACGGCTGGGAACACTGCAAGTATTAAGGAATCAATTGAATAACTTTACAACTAGATATTTAGGAGGAAAAGATATGATCCCCCGGCATCAAAAGGGGAAACGAGGACGAAACAAACCTTGAACGAATAGAAAGAAGAAGAAAACCGGGACCCTTCTCCCTTTCTTTTCATCAATACCTAATCGAATTCTAATCCAGCCCAACCCAGCTGGGCAGGCCCAAAACCTCTGCCTCTAATACCTCTGCCCTCCCTAACATCGCTAGTGCTTGCATCAGCGGTGTGTGGGAAATCCGTGCTTGCTGAATCGCAATGGGATCATCAGCGAGGTCGGTGAGGTATTTGAGGAGGCAGATATTCACCTGGTCGAGTTGTTCGATCGTATACCCGCCCATCTCGGCCACAAGGCGGTAGCGCAGGTTCGCCAAGAGTGTCAGGTGGCTAATTTCCATGATTCGTAGAGGGGACAGAGCAAAGAAAGGAGGAGCAGGGTGGGAGAAGATGTAAAGGTGAGGTTAGGTGGGAGGTTGGGAATGCGGGGCAGGTGTTATGATTAAAGTTTATGAAGGGGCCGTGTCGGAGGAATTGGTGGGGATTACCGCTTTTTCGGTTCTTTTTTTATTTTATTTTTATCATGTATTCGTTGCTTAAGGTACAAGAAACCGCATGGAGCGCTAGCTATGGTGAAAACAAAACCTATAAACAAACCAACGGCCCGCTTCACCTCGTCATGGGACAAACCGAAACCCCCCACCCTAACGACAGCAATCAAACATGCCAGTGACCAACTCGCCGTACCCCCAAGACCCTATGGTATGGGCCTAACCGCACACCAGCCACCAGCCTAAACTAATGGGGAGGAAAGCATAGGAAAGATACAGCCACGAAGACAACCACCGCGAAGAATGTACAGGAGCAAGGAAACCCTTCAGCAGGCTCCCCTAAACAAACGAAAAGAATCTTACGGCCCAGGGCCGACGGAGCGGAAGGATAAAACTACTGTTGCGGGTGTGCCTAAGGAATTTCCCCTGACCTGGAGGATACGGGACAAGACGGTGACACGGGCGGGCTGCCCGGTAATCGGCGCGCGTCAGACTTTAGCAACATCCCAGGAGATAGTGCTATACCATGGAATACCGTAACCAACACGAGTTGCGACCGTAGAGTAAGTCGCGTAGCGGATGAAGAAGGAGAGGAGAGCCACTCAGCAGAGGGGATGCCAGCCACAGCGGATAGCCCAAGGGCCGACCAGAAGATATTACTACCGCCACTCTCACGTGGTCTGTTGTTACAGGAGAGAGAGCGTCACTACTGGAAGGGATCCTGGACGAGGGGGAGACCCAAGGAGGAGGAAGAGTAGGGGGGGGGGCAGTCAGGTGCCAGCTCGTTGTAGCAGTACGGTGCAAGCGGATCTAACGCATGGGAAGCGGGAGAGGGAAGGCTCGCCCGTAACCAAGAAGTACGAACACGGAGGACGGAGACGAGGTCACGATTTTTCGAATGCCGACCGTACCGACCGAGCAACTCAGGAGAGAGTGCAATACGAGAGAGTAGGGCCACCAGGGCAACTACTTCACCGATAGCCTGTAACTAGCGACCGTGTGTTGATGATGGAAAGAGGGTTGCCGACCGTGCAAATCGCTAAGCGAGACGTGTCGCGAAGTGCAGGGTAAGGGGGAGAAACACCAACGCAAGCGTGCTTAAATGAAGGCAGAATCAAGAACCCCGTGGGAGGTGAGGCCATGGACCCCAGAGAGAGGAAAGGGAGACACGGGTGCCTAGCACTCCTAGGCAGAAGCCATCGGGGGAGACCATAGGCGGAGGACACTCTCACGATGATTTCCCATGGTGTTGAGATTTCAATCGCTGGAGGTGGAGCGGACGAGAAAGATGACCGCTTTTTCGGTTCATTAGCCATGTTATGGAAAGTAGTAAGAGAGGGGAAAGGACACTCCGGGAGTTGAAGCTCACCGGTAGATATTTCATCAAAGTTGCGGAATAAAGGCAGATTCATGGGGTGGGGTATCCCGTCTCTGTTACTTGTCCTAGGTAACAAGTACAGTACACGCAAACAGGGATTAAAAAAATATTGCCAAACTCTGTCAGCATCTGAGCGCTCATTCAAAATCGATCCCCCTCGTTCGCAGGTACTTCTTGACTGGGACAAGTACTATAAGGGTGGAAAGTGGCTGAGAGTTTAATCCTGCCATTCCATTGCTCGGGAGTGACGCCCAGCGCATCACCAGGTTGAGATGTCATCTGCGAGATCCCATCAGCCCGCACCCACACCACCAGCTGGATTCAAATGAACCGATGAACTGACAAAAGAACCAACCAATTTCCATCCCCCAACCCTCACGCACGCTCTTTATCACCTGAATAAAACCCCTAGTTACCGTTCCTTGACATCACCATTACCGAAGCTGCATTTCTCTCTTCTCTGTCTTGCAGGAAGGGCTACCGGCGATTGCAGCAACGTCTCTCGAGCAGAGCGGTGTCGACGTTGCTCCCCCCACCTACAAAATCATTGCACGGCGCGCTCCGGCCAAAATGGTAAATTATCTCAAGGACAACGAGTGCTGATGCTTAGAATCGGGCACAATCTCGACTAGATGTGTGCGGGATCTGAAAAGGGAATACTCTTGGAAAATCTGCAATGTTTGTTGTAATCCGAGACCGGAGCCGATGCTCACTATGTTCGGATTAGATTCTTGAATGAAGGTATCTACCCACTCTACCCTGGTCCGACGAGCCAATTCTAGGATCTAATGATGTGTAGCGAAGGATTGTTTCGCATCATACGCTGCTGCCCCCAATGGGATTGCTGCGAAGCGTTTTCTCCAGAACCCTTGGGAAGACCATGCCAGACCTTTCGGTATAGGTTTTGACAGTGGTATTGCATCAAAGGAGAGCCTATATCTCATTTCGAATTGCCCGTTAGCCCCCTCATTCGTACGAAGTAGGGAGGGAAAGGCTCAGACAGCATAGAAAACAAACCCCATACCTCCGCTGGGCATCCGGAAAATTTGAGGTTAAGCAGGATGGTTTATCGTAGCACTCAGATGAAGACGTTGACTGAATTGGCTTTGCCACGCATAAATCAGCACTAAAGTCGGCTATCCGGGAATCCAGCTCTCCTGAGACAATCACCTTTAAGGATGACCCCTTTTTGAGGTTCGCTAGGGTAACATTGCGGCTCGGAAAGCGGGAGGAAAGGACTATCCTGGATATGGATATTTCTCACCAATCCCAAGTCCCTTTCCCATTACTTACATCAATAGGGAAGAGCTTCAGTCCCGTATTTTCATCTCAGAGACAGAGTGTGTCTGTAAAGCTGTCGGGTGTGTGAGTGAGAACTTGTGATGACAATCAATCAACAAAGCCGATTCAGACTGAAGTACGATTGATATTTACGGACAAGGAAAAGAACTGGAGTAGCTTCTTGCGATCACAGGCTAGGAGCGCAGCGGTAGGTGAGGCAGAGAAGGCGCTGTTATTATTCAAGAAATCGGTAGTTGTCGGGGGATAATTCGTTGGCACTGGAGGATAGTATTGAAGATGCTGTGAACAAGGACTTTTCGGTACGGCTGAAGGGGGATATCGCATCTGAAAAGAAGAGTATCAAAGGATTATTTAAGGGGTCCAAGTTATTATTGGTGCCTTGTTTCCTGCCCAATGGGGTGCACCCTGTGCTGCAGAGCGTGGATGGAGAATATGTTTACGTCAATACGATGGGGTACCCCCGTGGAATGATTGGCTTATCATAACGTTTGCATAGTCCCAAGCCCCATCCAATTCATAAGTTCTATCACAGAATGCTCGTCTGCCGGCCCAAGCATCAGAATAATACGTAGGATAGGAGAGAACATGGAACGAGAAGGAAAATTGCAAGATAACCTATTTTTTTGAGAACGGAGAAGCCGGTAAGCCCAGCAATACCTCACCGTTTTCCCGTTCAACTGGTTAACATTTCCGAAGATGCAGCTAATATTGTGGAAAATATGGTCTCCATAATGGAGAAACTCCACGACTACCAAACAACTGCACCTGCTACCGCGCGCCCCACTCGGTCTTCCCCGCGCCTCCCGCAGATGCAAAGCCCTCAGTTTCTAATCCCTCAGCAATCGCCACCGCGGAAGTTATCCACCTCTCAGCGCTACCGAAGTAGGGTCTTGGAATAGGCTAGCCCTCAGCCAGTCCGTACTCCTCCCGAGGACCTATCTACAATCAACGAGGCATCGTCGGGAGAATACTTGATGGCCCCGGCACCCGATCCGCGAGCGGCTCCTTTATACTAGCCCATTCGTGGTGGGTATATCTTTGCCGATCCACAATACTACTATCTGCAGGTCTCTGCACCCCGCTCAGCCTATACAGAGTCGATATACAGCGCTCGCTCAGCAACCCGCAAACGCACGCTGCAAAACATGGAGGAGTCAGGAGCGCGGGCGCCGTTGCCGGCGATGGGGGAGAATGTTTTGAGTAATCCTCTATAACTCGATTTTGAGAGATACGTTGTCAAGTTGCTTCATGTATATTATCAATTTTGGGCTGTTGTCGCCTACACCACTGGCGTGGTTCGCGTTTCTTTTGTGATTCCTACATATGTCCTGGTCTGGTGCCGGTGGGTAGGTGTGCATGCCGTATTTTATTTTATTCTCAACTGGATAAAGGTGCAGGCTGGGCTTGTTGTATCATAGTATATTATCGAATGGAAACGGCGGGGCTGTTTGTGGCTGGGCCTTATTATTTTTCGGGAAATATAGATTCGGGTTTGTCTGGTATAAGGGTTTTCTAGAAATAACCTAATCGAGATTTCGGAAATCCTCTGCTACGAGCGCTGTACTATCATAGTACAGTATCATGAAAAGTCGAGTGATAATTGAATAGAGATGACTGTCAACCTTTTGGAAACCGTGTTCACGGTCGTATTCTAATGTTCTCTGTTCCTGAGGTCACGAGTGACACCTCATAACAACTTGCCTCGCCCCCTGTCCCAACTCCCACTTCTACACCCTCCTTCTCTCGTCTCCTCTCTCTTCTCTTGCTTTTCTCTCTGTATCTTCTTATCTCGTTCGGTAGGCAATACAAGTTGTTCATTTGCGTTGGAGGCCGCTCTCCTCTTGAAATTTGTGATACCGCTCTCTTCCACTGGTCCACTCCCAGCGCTTCTCAACACAACCATTCTGTATTAGGCTCAGGTGAGCGCCAGAGTGGAAGAGGGGAGCCCGAGGGAACCAGGGGAATGAGGCTGGAGTTTGAAAAAAAAAGAGAGAGAGAGGGAAAAGAGAACTTGGAACTAGGTACGGAGTTTGCTTTTGTTTCGGTCGCTGGCTTCCGCGGGACGACCCCATTGTGTTTCTGCCACACGGGGGTGTGCAGTACTCTATGAATATGTCTGATACCACAGCTCAGCCCTCTGTATAGCCTAAGTTTGTAGCATCCGCTAGGAGGAGGAGGAGGTATAATAATAATTGGTATCTAGAGCTTCTATGTATGTATGTAAGGAACTCTAGCGGTGAAGGGGAAAAAATTCTGGGAGGAGCACTCGGCTTGTGTCCCTCAAGGTGGACTATGTATGGACCTTTCCGCCTCTGTGGCCCAGAGTTCAGGCTGGCGTAATTGGGGCTCTCAATATATATATATTGTTATGGGAGAGGGTTGTAAGATATTTTTTGAATTTTTGTCCCATACATACACTTGTCACTGGTCCAGCGAGGTGCATTTCAATCACGCCGCGAAATATGGGGTCTTTCAGTCACAAATATTTGGGCGCCCGGGGGCTTCTCCAGGATTTCGTTCAACGAATCAAAAAGGGCTGAAATCATTTCACGGGCGTACATTCAGTCCGTAATGCGTCAATAATGATAAATGTGGGCTGCGAGGATGTCCATCAGTAGCCGGGTTTTCACAATATCACTACGAGATTTTACGGTATAACTTTATCCTCTGAAATACTTTCCGTTTCACTTATAACCTGCTTCAGTATGGAACCCAGCATACTCGAGTATATGCACGCCGAGCTATCATACATACAAAGTGGGCAAGTCACAGTGGAAGAAAATTCTCATCGTGACCGCCAAACTACCCCATAACATGACCCTACCCACACCTGTGTAAGTTAGAACATCTTGGCGCCAAGGCCTCCGGATCCCTTCGTTTGATTTGGTGGTTTGAACTAAAAGTCAGCGCCCGAGTCTAGTATGGCACTAGGCAAAGGGCGATTCTAAAGAAAGAAATGATCTACCACACTCATGTTCAGGACTTGTTAGTACGGGGAGAAGGATAATATTTGAGAATTCAATTTGCTCTCAATGAGGTACATCTGCAAGAACAAGAGGTTGAAGCAGGAGACTTAGAATGGCAATTTTCATGTAAAGTGGCCAAGTCTGACTACAGCTTGGCAGTGCAAGTAAGTAAGAAAATTAAAAACAAGTTGAAGAAAGGAAAAAGATGTGATAGAATCCAAACTCCTAGAACTCGTGAAACAAATTAAAGCAAGCCTCCGCACAAAGTGGAACAGAGCAAAAGGGGCAAATAAAAGCCGTAAAGTCACTTTTTTTATGGTGGGAACTCCAGGCTTCGTGGGCAGTGTTGCAAAAACCTTCCCCCCTTTGGCGAATCCAATGGCAGAAAAAGCAGGGAAATTGCTTCTTCTTTGGATCACGAATTAATCGATGAGTTCCAGGACACTTTCCTGTAACTGGTAGTGTAGTATTCCTCGTAACATATCCTAGAATATTAATTCTATTAATACAACTAAACTAGATGTAACCTTTTGGAAATAGGTACGGTCACGGACCAGGAAAATATACACTTGGTGCATCGGTAGTAAGGGACACTAACCATACCGCCTGCTGAGGCAATTGTCTCCTGCTGCAGTTGCTCCAGGACAGTGCCGGCCATTTGCTTATGTTGTAGGTAAGGATGCAACAAGCTCAGTAAGCTGAGTTGCACAGGCAGGATTTAGGAACATGTAGCCACTTGCTGTAAGGCTGTGGGCAAGCTGAATTCAAAAGTTTCAGTGGTTTTGGAGAATGCTGAGAGTGCCAGTAGGAGATCGGGGTGCGGAGCATTTAGCTAATGTCCACGCATTGATGACCTTTGTATCTAGTAGCCAGAAAAAGACCAGCATCCAGACACGAGCAACTCGCAACTGTGTGGAATAATAGCTTCGATATTGGTCTGCAATATCAATGGAATTCATTTTATTGTTGTAATCAATGGCCAATTTTGGGGTTGGTATAGAGACTAGAATATGAGTACTGAGCCAAGTACTTTGATAGGAGTGGAAAACATATGTACCTATTGCTTAATCGTGAAAGAAAGCTTCCACATTATGATGGTTGGCAGCAGTGACACGAGGACGTTCGTGTTTTTTCAGAGGATAATTTGATGGTTCATTTGTGATCTGAGGCACGGTGCTTATAAACTGAATGAGGTTATTGTCCTGCCAGATGCAGACCAAGACTTCTCGGCAAACAACTCCAGAAATCGAATTCAATGGGAAGGTAGCTTTTTTGTTTTTTCTAAACTTAAAAACTGCTGGATATTCCGCTGAGGTAGACCTTACTGTACCACATGTGCCGATTCTTCTCTCTCTTAGAGCTGTGAGGAGGGGAATATTTGTAAAATAGCTGTCGATATAAATGGTAAAGCTGAATTGATCGAAGGGAAGACAGGTAGCCAGTTGATAAATCGCTCTTGAGGTGGGACTTAGCCTGAGAGGGCTACAGTCTAGACCAGAGTTAGGTTCTGCAAAAGACTCTGTATTGCTAGTAAATAGAAATGCATAAGTGTATCCATAGTCACAAAGTGCTAGCATCTTATACCCTCTCGGAATTGGTTTTCCACGAATCTGTGTAGTGTGAGCTGAACGACCGGTAAAGCGAATCATCTTTTCGTCCACAGCAACATTACTGGCTGGCAGGAGATAAGCATAAAAGCGGGCAGAAGGAAGAATTGATGCTAGAGGCTGGACCTTTTGGTACCATTGTGACCTAGGAAGAGATTCATACGGTGGAGAGATGTGAAAGTAGCATTGAGTTGCTCGAAACGGTTCTGATATATTATAAAGACCTATGCGGTGGAATGGATAATTGCTGTCATGTCTCCAGTAGTCTGACACCTGAGCTGATGGAAAAACACCCATGTAGATAATAATACCAATGAAGATCCTCAATTCTGCAGCTGATGTTGCTGTCCATCGGCGATGTCCAAGGTCCCCAGCATGCTTAAAAATTGCATACCTATTGGTGTTTCCCGCTAGTTGTTCGAACACAGTAGCATCAAAAAAGAGCTCGAAAAATGCTAAAGCTCCGCCGTGTACATGAAAGCCAATAGGATATCGGGTATGCTGGTCATGCGGGGCAGTCATATGGATGAAAGGGTTAAATTGAGGTACTGGTGGCAGACACGGAAGCCTTCCATCTCGGGCCCTTCTCCAATGTCGACAAAGGCTTCCTTGCTCTGCTCTTTCATTCCCTGCATTATTATCTGTTATTATTCACCGGTGCTCACCGGAGACGAATCCTACTCTACGATGTGTTAGAACCTACGAGAAGAATTCCGGTGAACTCACCGAAGTTACATACTCGGTGAGAAGGACGAAGTGAGGGGTAAGCGGGGTAAGAGGGGTAAGCGGGGTAAAACTCATACCAAAGCGGGGAAGTAAAGAGGGGAAGCAAGGTGGGGGAGCAGAGTGGAGAAAGCGGGGTATGTCAAGGGCGTGAGAAAGTAAAGAAACCATCTGATGATGTTTTGGAGATATCCGCTCAAGTCAGTATTGTTTATGTATTTAAAGGGTGCCCACCGGCCACAACCTTAGAACTATAAGGTTAAGAAGAATAGGTCTCGCTTTGGTACATCCGTTTCATTTTCTTTAAACGCTTTTTGAACCACTACCCATATCCGCTTAAGAATATTTTTATATTATCTCCAACCGCTACTTCAGCCACACTTGCCTCTTCACCAAGTACAATTTCCTCTTCCTCCTCCTCTCGTCTTCCTTCCACCACAGTCACTTCATCTCCCACTGCTTCCTCTGCCTCTTCTTCTTCCTCCGGCTCTTCCTCATGGTCAGCTTGGCTCGAATCAATATATGACTCTAGTGGGAAAAACTGGATCTCATCTTCCTCACTATCATAATATTGATTAATGTTTGCATGCATAGTAGCCATTGAGGTTGAAATTATTCTTCTCAATCAACGGGCAAATCTACACATTTTGTGGGTATTAAATTGTGACCTACGATGACCTATTCCCACTAAGTGTTGATGTCATATATTAGCCAGATCTAGGATGGCCGTTGTTGATCACAACGCCGGGCGCACACTAAAAAGCTGTGAAATTCGGGAACAAACGAAGGGATAGTTTTGAAAACTGAAGTCACAACAGCCGGCTCCCCACCCCTCAACCTCCACTAGGATACAACTGAACCGCCACCCTTAGGCAAGCTGTTCTTTGACACCGGCACCAGCGAACATACATCCTTCTCTTCCCTATCTTACATCAACCTCTACTACCTGCTATTGCTACGATGTCCCTCCATCAGAGCGGTGTCGTTGCTCCCTCCACCACCCAAATGTTTGACCAGCGCGCCCCGCCCAAAACGGTCAATTATGCCAGGGATGGGTTGGTGGGTGTTGATCGCCTCCAATATCGTGGTTCCCGCTCTTTCAAGACAGCCATCAATAAGCATCTTAACAGATTTCGGTTGAACGGAGCGCCTCAGTACGTGGTCTTTAGCCCTGTCACCCAAAAGGAGTTTGAGGAGATCAACAATATCCGCGACAAACAGTACAAAGGACTTCGCTTCATGTACATTGGCTCCGAGACAATCCTAATCATCAAATTGGGGCTTAGTGCAGTCCAAGAATTGGCCTACAGGTGGTTTGCCCGTTGCTTCCAAGAGAAGTTTTTCAAGATGGATCTTGATAGCGAGGTCGTGCCTATGGGGGCTGCAGGGTTTTCAGGGCCAGGGAGTGAAAAAGAGCCGGATACAGCATTTAAACCTAGCTCACGCCGTTTCGTGGATGATTGGCCAACCCTAGTGGTTGAATGCGGAGTTTCAGAGTCTCTCGCACGTCTCCAAGTCGACGCTAAATGGTGGTTGGAGAACTCGGCTGGAAATGTGAAAACCGTTATTGTTATTTCTTTCTCGGTACCGGAAAGAAACTTCCATCTGGAGAAATGGGAATTGGCAGTCACGCCCGATCCATCCGACCCTTCCACATTCCCGCCAACAATAACCCAGGAAGCCGACATCATTGGAGAAGAAGCCCACATCACTGCAAAAGGTGTCACTAAGGCTAGCTTTGTGATAGATTTCACGAAAGTAATGCTTCGCAAGCCAGTGGCACGCCGCGGAGAAGGCAATTTTACCTTCAGCGAGAAGGATCTCATCGAATGGGCGGGCCGTGTCCGGAGGAGCTCTCAATAAGTCATACTCACCACCGGAGCACTGTAGGCTACCTTTCCTGACACTTTCTGAGATTCCATTTAAGACTAATTTACTAAGCAGTAGAGCGATTGCGGATAGGGACATGATTTGTGGGTAACTGTTAGTGGAACATGGATGAAGTGTGGAGGCATTGTAGCTAGGCGTGGTTACGAGACATTGCTTTAGGATACTGGATTTGTTTTAGTTTTGCTATGCACTTCCCTCTCCCTCATGTGCCTTTTGTTTTCTCCCTGACACTCTTTGACGATCCTGTACTTTTCCTTTCTTTCCTTGTGGTCGTTTGCATATTCATTCATGTCTTCCATTACTCGCCAGACCCAATCAATCTCTACTCATTCTGTTTTAGCTCCGTTTGTTCCTCCTAAATTGAAACCCGTATAAGGCTCACAATAGGCAGCATTACAATTCACACTTCTGTGGTTAGCTTGCTATCAAAATTTCCTTCTATTGTTTCCTCATCTTGGTTTCCACTACTTTTATCATGATCTCAGGTGAGCGCTGGCTCACTGCTGAGGCACCTCAAACTCTTGAGCAGTGGCGGCCACAAGGTCTTTTTTTGTCCATGAAACCTTTAAATTGCTTCTGGGATTCGGGTCCCCATTGTGGAGCAAGTTTTGAAAGATGTCGGGCACTCCTTTGAAGATCGCTTAACGTCTTCCAAAGTGGCGGGAACCTTGGCACGGTCATTACACAGGAGGACAAAAGTGCACGAGTTTTTCCGCATTGCAACCAGCGAAAAAAAAGATCTTCACATCTGGAATAAAGTACTCGAGTACTCGAGTACACAGGGCACCAATCACCGCCACCATGCCTCCATGAGCCCCTTACATAGTGTCACTGCATGCTTAAGTCAAGTCTCTCTTAGAACTAGCAATTTTTTCAGGCAAAAATAGGAGTCGGGCTAGGATTGTGGAGCGCAGGGTCGAGCACTTCAAGTTCCATGTGTTGATGGTATTTGCCGGGTAACTTAACTTGCTCTCAGGAGAAGACTCACTTTGAGGTGCTTGACTCGCACCTATTTCCACCACTCTTTGGCCTAGAAGACTAAGTTTTACAAGGTAATGCAAGGCCTCCGCAGCCTTATCAGTATTCTTTCTTTGGCGTGCGTCGGTAGGTTGTGTTGCTGGCATTATGTTGGATTTTGACCTCGCAGGTGTTGGGGAGATTTTTTTTTTTAGCGATGGTTGTGTTGTACGAAAACTCATGCACTTTTGTCCTCCGGTGTAGCTTAATATCATCGCAAGAGCAACCTTGAACCACACCTTATCCGGGATTCCCTCCCACCAAACCATCTCAGCCACTGAAAATCGTCCAGATCATCCATCCATCTTATCGTGCTCTGTTCCTAGGGAGCAAGTAGCAATTCCTACCGAAAACTATGAGAAAATAAAGGAAGGAAGAAGGGGGAAATAAAAGGCTAGGGAGCAATCTCTTGGCATATCTTTTAGTAGAGAAATGAAAACACTTGCTTTTCCGGTGGATCACCACGATAGGGTAAGCAAGAAGTAGAAATGAAAGCCACGTACTCTGTATCCGAGTGACACCTCGTGACCGCATACGTCGCTCCCCTCTCGGGCTTTGATATTCTTCGTTCTTGTGTCACCCTTCCCTCCTTCTCTTAATCTGTTTATCATTGTCGCTCAGATACTCCCCCCCCTCCCTCACTCCCCTGATCCGCCTATCACCGATCTCCAGTTACTCTCCTCCCGCTCTCCCTCCGCCATTAAGCTCTTTATCATTGTTCTGGGCCCCACACCTGCCCCTACAACCGCCCCACCCCCAAAATTCAAAAACGTCATGGTTGGCGCAGTTCACGAATTTGCCAATGGGATTTTTTCCCAGTGCATTGACCTCAAACTTCTTGCGATGAATATGCTTGGCGAAATCGAGCCACTGGGGGGGGCGCAAACTTGTCAATCCAGTACGTTTCCGTGACAACAATAGCCGAAGATGAAAACGGAGAAGTGGAGCTGGTGGAGATATACAATCAGGATGGCCATAGATCCCCGGCGAGTATTATGCCTGAGGGGCAGGTTTTTATTGTGAAGGAGCCGTATTTCAAGACGGCCTCCGATGGTGCGGCGAGCATCCGCGTTGATGATGTCTCGGATGTTATATTCTTAGAAGGTGAAGATGACAGGATTCCGGAGAATTGGCGGCCAAGGATTGGGCTATTGGCGAGGAGATCATTGGATTAGAAGGAAGACGGGAATAGGTTTTATAGGGGGAAACAATATTTTGAAGCTGCTCAATGGCAGGTACTAGATTGCGAAGCTAGTAAGATCCATTACTAGGGGTGATTATCGGGCAGGCCCCTGCGACGGGGCTCGTGAATGGCCTTAGCCAGAGTTAAGGGAGACCGCCAGTGCTTGACGTAGCTAACCCTTCACCCGGAAGGGGGTGCATCTCAATAAATTTTATTGGAAGAGTTTGAGCTGAGCTATGCTAACTTCCTAAAGTTACACAAAAAGCCTCGAAATCATTGAGCCTGGCTCGGCAGCCAACACAATTCTCCTTCTTAACCGCGCCCAAGCATACCTTGAACTAGGCTACAATGAGAAAGCCCTCACAGATGCCGACAAGGTCTTCTCCTACGAGCTACTAAATCTAAAGGCTCTTTATCGCAGTGCGCTACCTTGCTACGAGGACGGCGACTACGAGTGTTCCAAAACCCGGCTTGTGAAGCTATTAAAGGAGTTTCCGGAAAACAAAAATGCAAAGGAAAGGCTCCTCCGGACGTTCCAACGTTTGCGAGAGCAACGAACGGAGTATGAATTCTTAAAAATGAGAAATGAAGTGAAAGAGTGGGAAGAGAAAAGAGGCAAACTCGACTGTGCAGAGTATGGGCCGGTTAGGGTTGGGGACGCGGGGAATAAGGGGAGAGGACTATTTGCTACCCGAGATGTGAAGTTTGGGGATTTGCTGCTTTGTTCCAAGGATTTTAATGTTTGCCACAAGGAGTTGCGAATACTAAGCTCGCTATTCTGTTTAACCTTAGGGCTAGGAAGGGACGGGCCGGCACGCATTCTCAACTTGTCCAGGAATTGATCCAAGTGTTATACCACAACCCGAAGAAGGCGAAAGGGTTTTATGAACTAAACAGCGGAGATTATCAAAGAGTTCCGAAAGAAATGGTTGACGGATTGCCGGTCGTCGACTTGTAAGTTCTTAGCAATACTCTAAAAGGGCCCCGGTTGCTAATGATATCATACATCTAGCGATGCGCATCATGTTAAGGAACTGTTTTGGTTGTAAACGGCTTAGTTTTGTTGATGATACTCCCGGAGGCCTTTTTAAAGAAAAATCTGAGGTGGAAAAAATGATCGCTAAGGCGTCACCTTCGAGCGCCACTGGGGGCTCCTGAATCTGGATAATGCCCTCATATATCAGCCACTCCTGCTGGTCAAATTCCGTTCGTTCATTCCTCGGAGATCTCCTCATAGTCCGCGCGGCAAGGGACATCCCAGAAGGGGAGGAAATCACTATGACTTACTTTGACAACGAATCCGGAGTGCAAAAGCGCCGAAAAGCGTCAAACTCGGGGTGGGGTTTTAACTGCGAATGCACCCTCTGTGAGATCGGAACCGCCGAATCGCAGGAGGTCCAAGCCAAGCGCCAAGAGCTGAGAAAGCATCAAAGTTCAAAATCTACCTCGAGCAACCGGTTAAGAAGACAAATTCGGGAATCGCACCCATGATGGCGCTGATAAAGGGCATCGAGGCAACCTATACTAAGCCCGAATTCATTCACCCACGCGTCCAGCTGCTCCCACCAACTATCCTACAAACGTTCCTCGTGAGGGCGGAGCGTCCGCCGGATGTTTCCCTCTTTGCAAAGGAGATGCTTAATGGACTGGGGTTCAATATTGCAACTAAGGGGGGGAAGGTAGTGATTGAGAGATATGGGTACATGTGTTATCCGGTCATGCACCTGTTTGTGCATGTTATTACAGCGGGGGCGATGATGGGCGATCTTTGGACTGCCACGCTATGGAGGAACGCTACTGCGAAGGTTTATGAAGTGCTTGCCGGTGAGAAGGAGAGCTTTTTCGATGTTTTCGGGAGAGTGATCTTGCAGGCTAGGCTGCCAATTGATTGAGTCTATTTTCTTTTTATATTGCTTTCCAACCTCCTTAAAGTACTCTTTTCTTCGTGTCTTTTCTAGGGCGGACATCCTAATACATTCATTGGTGGTCACTCGTACATGTTTCCCAGGTGAAGTTTTCTGTGACTTCGGGGGAGCTGGTGGGGGCACATTGCTACCCCCTGTAACAGATACTTCCTCTGCGATTATCAAATTGCGCCCGAGAACCTCCTCTTTTCCATGTATGAAACGAGGCAGTATTGCTCAAGATACTGGTCAAATCCGTCCCCTTGTCTCTCCGCGTAAAAGCTTTCCACTCTGCGGGGTCCATAAAAGCATTTGTCGACGAGAGGCCAGAAGTGATGACTTTAGGAGCGGTTACCTGCTTTCCATGCACGGCCTCCAGAACCACACTATCTGGGATAAGGTTGCTGCGCATTGGCTACTCCAGATCTTCCCGTATGCAGACATGCCGGGGGCGTGCGAAATTGAGTTTTCTATACTGGTACTGTACTCGAGGGGTACGGTAAAAACTTGAAATCCGCCATCGGATTATCAGCCATGATCGGCGCGTTAGCCCCGGATAGGTTTAGCCCGATAAGTTAATGGAATTGAGAATACCAGTTAGCAAGATCCAAGCTGTCGAGTGGACAGATCTTCTACTCTGTTGGGAAAATACAATCCCCCTCCGGATGGCTTGACTCAGAATCCGAAGATCAGAGAACTGCTTGGTATGGCGGACCCCAAGAGTTTTTGCGGTAACTTACGCTTGACAGGAAGGACGGAGGTTAGCTGTGGAGGGTTGGTTGATAGTTCAACCCCCCCTCCAACAGCAGACTACTTACACACAAGTGCCGAGTCGATGTTTCCACACCAACAGTCTCGCTACCGGACACCCTAAGGGAACAGCGACAGGAGTGTAGTAGGGTAAGAATTTTTGATCAAGCCGGATTCGAGGTGGGATTAAGTACCGGTATCGTATCATACAGGTATCGTATCATACAGGTATCGTATGAGTGGGGCGGCAAACTAGGCGTTCGGAGGCTGACGGTTTACCTCGATTGACTTAAGGTGTGGTGCCGAAGCGCCCTTATTCGCTACGGTGCGGGCACTAGCAATAGATCTGCTGCCCCGGGGAATGCGCCAGGGGATATATTTTTAGGATGATTTTGTGGTACCGGTACTTGTATCGTGGTTGCTAATGCAGCCTCGAATGTCTTACCTTGGTAGGTGGTTCCAGGGTTACCGTGGCAGGTAGGGTACGGGGTACAGCGCTTAAGTTTTGTGGGTTCCGCGGGGGGGGCGCTTCCCTTACCCCCTGGTATGAGATCAGCACACCTCTGCTTGTGAAACCTACAAAACTTAGGAGCTGTACCCCCGGATTCCACTAGGTTCAATTCCAGGGTGCCCGGGTTGCTGGGATTAAATATTTGGAATATTGAATGCTAGTGCTTAAAATACTCGAGTACAGGACATCCCTCGAGCGGGGTGCCGGATTTGGCTAGGTGCTGAACAGTAATCCCGGCACAACACAACTGGTGGCCTAAAACCTGCAGGAGCCAATGATATCTCGAGTGGAAATGCGGCACTGGCCCCTCCCCCGCTCAATTTTCGAGGCCGCCTAAAATAATTCACATGTGTCTCCCGTCGCGAAATCGGCAGACTCAGTGGGCTGATGGATGTAATCCCACCCGATAGCTATTAGCGTAGGATAGTTAGTTCAGCGCACGACCGGGTTGTGGGCCGTGACCGTTGTTCTGTGGGGTTTTCCCATTGTGTGGGTTTTTCCTGTTTTATTGAGTGCCCTCTCTACTTGTATTAAATTTTAGTCTCTAGCTAGTTGGTGGAGAGCTCCTCTCGTCGAACACCTCCACTCCATCACATCACCACCGCTACGAAGCGCTTTTCTCTTGTGCGACGCGCGAACCTGCTGCGCTACCTCGGTTGCCATTGAGTTGTGAGCGAGTTGCCATCCGAGTCTCGCCATCAAGGGCAATATGTTTAGATACGAAGAACCTTCAGAGGAAGACCAATGGCGTGGTTATTTCAACAGAGCGGAGGAGATTTTCAAGGCGGCAGAAGCCCGCAAGGGCCAGAAACCTATTAATAAACCATCACGGTTTCAGTATATTTTCCAACACAATTTGCAGGACGAGGCTCAGAGGAAAACAAGAGTCGCTGGGTCGGATGAAGGCATGACCACAATTTCGATCAACATAGCTTACAACGAGCATCCGCCTTGCACCGTCCCGTTTCCTACTCTGGAGAAAAGGTTCCTAGATGATTTAAGGCTTGAGATTGCGCATCGTGGGTGTTACCTAATACTCAGAGCTGTTGTCAATCCCATCAAGTATGTTTCCATGACAACGGTCGCCGAAGATGAGAATGGAGAAGTGGAGTTGGTCCAGGTATATAATCAGGATGAGCGCAGATCTCCGGCGAGTATCATGCCTGAGGGGCAGGTTTTTATTGTGAAGGAACCATATTTCAAGGGAAATGCCGGAGGGGGGACGAGCATCCGCATTGATCATGTCTCCGACATTATATTCTTAGACAGTGAAGATGACAGGATTCCGGAGAAGTGGCGGCCAAGGATTAGGCAATTAGAAACGAGACCGCTGGACTGGAAGGATGACGGGAATAGGTTTTATAAAGAGAAACAGTATTTTGAAGCTGCTCAATGGTAGGTGCTAGATTCTGTAACCTTGCGATTCATTTCCCGGGAGTGGATATTGAGCAGGCTCTTACTGGGGGTCATGTATGACTCCAGCCCGAGCCAAAGGAGACCACCAGTGCCAGTCTATAGTCAACCCTTGACCCGGACGAGGGGTGCATCTCAACAAACTTGATCAAACATGTTCAAGGCGAGCTCTGCTAACTTGATAAAGTTACTCAAAAGGCCTCGAAATCGTTGAACCTGGCTCGGGATCCGACATAACCCTCCTTCTTAATCGCGCCCAAGCATACCTAGAACTTGGTTACAATGAAAAGGCCCTCCTAGACGCCGACAAGGTCCTCTCCTATGAACCACTAAATCAAAAGGCTCTTTATCGCAGCGCCCTAGCTTGCTACGAGGACGGCGACTACGAATCCGCCAAAGCCCGGCTTGTGAAGCTACTAAAAGAGTTTCCGGAAAATAAAAATGCAAAGGAAAGGCTCCTCCGGACGTTCAGGCGGTTGCAAGAGCAGCGAACGGGAGAGTATTCATTCCTGAAAATGAGAAATGAAGTTAAAAAGTGGGGGGAGAAAAAAGGCAAACTCGACTGTGCAGAATATGTTGGGCCGGTTAAGGTTGGGGACGCGGGGGATAAAGGGAGAGGACTATTCGCTACTCGGGACGTGAAATTTGGGGGATTGCTGCTTTGTTCGAAAGCTTTCAGTGTTTGCCACAAGGAGGTTGCGAATACTAGGCTTGCTGTTCTGATCAACCTCAAGGCCAAGAGAGGACAGGAGGGCACGCATTCTCAACTTGTCCAGGAATTGATCCAAGTATTGTATCACAACCCGAAGAAGGCGGAGAGGTTTTATGAACTAAACAGCGGAGATTATCAAAGAGTTCCGAGAGAAATGGTTGACGGATTGCCGGTCGTCGACTCGTAAGTTCTTAGCAATACTCTAAAAAGGGCCCGGTTGCTAATGATATCAGACATCTAGCGATGCGCATCATGCTAAGGAACTGTTTTGGTTGTCAACGGCTTAGTTTTGTCGATGAGAGCCCCGGAGGCCCGTTCAGGGAAAAAACCGAGGTGGAAAAAATGATCGCCGAAAAGTCACCTTCGGGAAACACCGGGGGCTCCGGGATCTGGATAATGCCCTCATATGTCAACCACTCTTGCTGGCCAAATTCCGTTCGTTCATTCCTCGGAGATCTCCTCATAGTCCGCGCGGCAAGGGACATCACCGAAGGGGAGGAAATCACGATGACTTACTTTGACAATGAATCCGGCGTGCAAAAGCGCCAAAAAGCGTCATACTCGGGGTGGGGTTTTAACTGCGAATGTACCCTCTGCGAGATCGAAACCGCCGAATCGCAGGAGGTCCAAGACAAGCGCCAAGAGCTGATGGAGAAAGCATCAAAGTTCAAAATCTACCTCGAGCAACCGGTTAAGAAGACAAATTCGGGAATCGCACCCATGATGGCGCTGATAAAGGGCATCGAGGCAACCTATACTAAGCCCGAATTCATTCACCCACGCGTCCAGCTACTCTCACCAACAAATATCCTACAAACGTTCCTTGTGAGGGCGGAGCGTCCGCCGGATGTTTCCCTCTTCGCGAAGCATATGTTAAATGGACTGGGGTTCAAGATTACAACCACGGGGGGAAAGGCGGTCATTGAAAGATATGGGTGGATGTGTTATCCGGTCATGAACCTGTTTATGCATGTTATTACAGCGGGGGCGATGATAGGCGACTTTTGGACTGTAAAATTATGGAGGGGTGCCGCTGTAAAGGTTTATGAGGTGCTTGCCGGTGAGAAGGAGAGCTTTTTCGATGCTTTTGGGACAGCGCTCTTGGAGGTTGGGGTACCGTTCGATTGAGTTTCTTCTTTCTTTCTGTTCCTTGTGACGCTTTCCCACATACTTAAAGGACTATTGTGTTATTTCCTTTCCTCCTCTTTTGGTTTGAGGCGCGGTTTATTTCTTAGCGCCTTGGTATCTCCTGTATGTTTGTACTTCTCTTGTCGCACTCCTTGTTCCGCAGGTAGCGGCTTCTGGTGGGGCTATTTTAAATTATCGATCGTCCTTGGTTCTGCAGCCCGTAGGGGGTTTTTTTTAGGGCGGAGACCCAAATATATTTACTTGCGGTCACTCACATAGTCCATGGCTCCTTGATTTCTGGAGACCACATTGCTGCTTTCTGCAAGAGATATTTTTTGCACGTTTGCCGAACTACACCTGAGAACCTCCTCGATTCCATATATAATATTAAACGAGGTAGTATTGCTCAAGCTATGGGCCATATCCTCCCTGTCTCCGTGAGTATAAAACAGTTTCCTCCACAAAATTTATTTCGATATCTCCAAGCAGGGGCTAAAATTTAGGGGGACTGCATTCCGAGAGAAGGTGGGGCTATTAGCACGACAGTGGCGAGGTGAATTAACTCCAAATCTTGGTTACCGGTAATCCGCAGCTCAGACCCAAGAGGTCGAACTTATGTGGAGTTTACCCCATTGCACAAGCACATGATTCTGCCATAACGTACTCCACGCCATAGCGAGCGCCCGGCATAGCGAGCCTATCTGCAAATTTAGGCAACGTGATTGGCTAAACCTAGTCCGGATTTAAATAGTGGCTAGTATTTGGGTGGATGGCTCGTTATGCCGGGCGCTCGCTATGGGGTGGAAGACGTTAACTAATGTTATCAAGCTTACTAGTTTCTATGCCCGGTAAACCGACTGAATAGAAATGGGGTCTTACGCAGGGGGGGTAGTTTTCGGCATCCTGTCGACCGGCACTTAAATGTTGTGTTAGGAGGGGTAGCGGGGGAAGGTGGTAACCTCCTGCGCGACAGCGGCTTAAATGCAAAGACCGAACCCATCGCAGTTCCAGACTTTTATAGTGGTCTAGCCGGGTGTTTTCTGTCAACCAAAAGCGTCAGAACAGGTGAGGGGGGTTACCGGTACACGCTTTCCATCCACGCCCTCCCGCACCACACAATTTTGAATGCGATTACTGCGCTCCGGCTGCTCAAGACCCAGGTGGAGATACTAGGAGTGTGTGAAATGCGTTTCTCATATCATACTCAAGAGGTAGGCTTGACAAAAGGGCCGAGATTGGTGGAGGGCTTGTTGGCAAGGATTCGCTTAAAGTGTGCCAAAGCACTTTTCTCCTCTGCAAATACCAGACTAGAAATACGCTTGTCATCTGTGAGAATGTACTAAGAGAGATTTTTTTTAGACGATTGTATGGTGAAGTAGTACTAATGCAGTCCGAGGTATCGGGTCTTAGCACTTAGTTCCAGCGCCACCCCGTAGAGCACAACCACTACAAGAGTATCAGGCTTCCGGGATTAAATATTTTAAAAATCCAACGCTAGTACTTAGTGTCCATCTTCTCGGCTAGGTGCCCTTATCTCTATCCCCAGCCGTAATATTAATCGGCAAATGCTATCGGCATAGGATACCGTTTTGGGGCGGTATTTGGGCTCGAGTTGAAGTATTAGCAGCGGAGGAACAAGGGAAATTTGGTAGCCTTGTGTTGGTGGCTGAGGCTTGCGAGGTTCAGCACTCATCTAGATGATGGTTGGGTGAATTGACATGAGCACGAGTCCTCGATGTAAGCAGAATACACCTCCGGGTTCCACTCCTTGGGTCCCGAGCTCAATAGGGAATTTTCGGACATGTTGCTGGCGTGGAATATACGGTCCGGGAGAGGTAGAGATACTGGAATTGCACTTGAGGGGTCTTCTTGGAAGCCTATGAGGCTTAAAGCCTGTCTATCTAGCTATGGAAGTGTAAGGCGGGGGTGGCTACCCACACGGCACTCGCCAAGATGATGAGCAGTCCAAGGGTTTTGCACTGAAAACGGCAGTATCCAAGATCCTCCAGCCACTCGTCCAGTGAAGCAATCCAAGCCGAACCTTCCCCTGGATGTGAAACAATTCCCTGTATCTTACTCTCCAACCTTTTAGGCCTCTATATCTAAGCCTAGCTAAGGGATTATTAAGAGAGCCTGCCCCTGGTTGGTATATTGGGCTTGGTTCAATTTCCGACAATTTTGTATGGAAGATAGTAAGGCTTGGCGCTGTTTCAACTTTAGCCTCACAATATCGCATGCGAAAGCAGCCGATAATTCCATAGTTCCTTGATAGTCTATAAGCACCAGGGAGATGTTAGGAAGGAACTCAGACCATACTATCAATTTTCAAAATTTTTATAGCTTCAGAATGTATTGAACGGGGGCGTGATATGGCATGGTTTGGGGTGCTCTACGCCATCTTACCAACTATTGTTTTTCTCTAGCCTTGTGCATTAATCCTGGCGCATCGCAATTGGGGGCCTGAAACCTTTAGGCGCCAATAATGCCGGCAGTAGAATTACCTCGGGAGGGGCCCAAATAAACAAGCCCTTTCCCCCGCCATTTTTCAAGAAACTGCTCGAGACAATCCACATATGCCTCTCACCGTGAAATCGGCGACTCACTGAGGGCAAGATGTTTAGATACGAAGAACCTACATTCGGAGACCGGTGGCGTCACTTCATGAACAGAGCGGAAAGAATCCTCCAAGAGGCGGAATCCCGCAAAGGCCAGAAGCCCCATAATAGACCTTCACGGTCGCAGCATATTTTCAGACACAACTATTTTAGCGAGAAGGCTCAGGAGGGACATACACTTAGAGTTTTAACCAACATAGCCTACAACGAACACCCACCTTGCATCGCCCCTTTTACCACTCTGGAGAAGAAATTCCTAGACGATTTAAGGCTTGAGATTGCGCATCGTGGGAGTTATATACTACTGAGAGCAGTTGTCAATCCGAACAAGTATGTTTCTGTGACAACAATAGCCGAAGATGAGAACGGAGAAGTGGAGTTGGTGGAGATATACAATCAGGATGGCCGCAGATCCCCGACGAGTATTATGCCTGAGGGGCAGGTTTTTATTGTGAAGGAGCCGTATTTCAAGACGACTTCCGATGGAGGGGCGGGCATCCGCGTTGATCATGTCTCAGATGTCATATTCTTAGAAGGTGAAGATGAAAGGATTCCGGAGAATTGGCGGCCAAGGATTAGACTATTAGCAAGGAGATCATTGGATTGGAAGGAAGACGGGAACAGGTTTTATAAAGAGAAACAGTATTTTGAAGCTGCTCAATGGTAAGTATTAGATTGTGAGGGCACTAGGATTGATTTCCAGGAGCGGATATTGAGCAGGCCTCAGCCAGAGTCGAGGGAAACCGCCGGTCCTTTTCAGTGATTAACCCTTGACTTTGGTGAGGGGTGTATCTCAACAAGCCTTATTAAAAGTGTTCAAGGAACTCCACTGACTTAACAAAGCTACACAAAAGGCCTCGAAATCGTTGAACCTGGCTCGGCATCCAATATAGTTCTCCTTCTTAACCGCGCCCAAGCATACCTTGAACTAGGCTACAATGAGAAAGCCTTGATGGATGCTGAAAATGTCCTCTCCCACGAACCAATTAATCCAAAGGCACTTTACCGCAGCGCACTAGCTTGCTACGAGGACGGCGACTACGAATCCGCCAAAGCCCGTCTTGTGAAGCTATTAAAGGAGTTTCCGGAAAACAAAATTGCAAAGGAAAGGCTTATCCGGACGTTCCGGCGTTTGCGAGAACAACGAACGGGAGAGTATGAATTCTTAAAAATGAGAAATGAAGTCAAAGAGTGGGAAGAGAAAAGAGGCAAACTCGACTGTGCAGAGTATGTTGGGCCGGTTAGGGTTGGGGATGCAGGGAATAAGGGGAGAGGACTATTCGCTACTCGGGACGTGAAGTTTGGGGATTTACTGCTTTGTTCCAAGGCTTTTAATGTTTGCCACAAGGAGGTTGCGAATACTAGGCTTGCTATTCTGTTTAACCTTAAGGCTAGGAAGGGACAGGCCGGCACGCACTCTCAACTTGTCCGGGAATTAATCCAAATGTTGTATCACAACCCGGAAAAGGCAAAGGAGTTTTATAAGCTGCACAGCGGAGATTATGAAAGAGTTCGGGGAGGAATGGTTGATGGGTTGCCTGTGGTTGACTCGTACGTTTCCGAGCTACGCTCTAAAGGGTTTCAATTACTAATGATATTAGACACCTGGTGATGCGCATCATGCTGGAGAACTGTGCCAACTGCACACGGCTCAGTTCTATCGATGATCCTCTCGAAAACATGTTCAAAGAGCCAGCCGAGGAGGAAAAAATGGCTGCCGAGACCTTACCTGCAGGTACCGCTAATGGCTCAGGCCTCTGGATAATGCCCTCATATATCAACCACTCCTGCTGGCCAAATTCAGTTCGTTCATTCCTGGGAGATCTCCTCATAGTCCGTGCAGCAAGGGACATCTCCGAAGGGGAGGAAATCACTATTACTTACTTTGAGAACGAATCCAGCGTGCAAAAGCGCCAAAAAGCGCTCTACTCGAAATGGGGTTTTAATTGCAAGTGCACCCTCTGCGAGGTCGAAGTCGCCGAATCGCAGGAGGTCCAAGATAGGCGCCAAGAACTAGTAGAGAAAGCATTAAAGTTCGAAGTCTACCTCAAACGATCGGTTGAGAAGACAAATTCGGGAATCGCGCCCATGGTAGCATTGATAAAGGGCATCGAGGCAACCTACACCAAGCCCGAATTCATTCACCCACGCATCCGGCTACTCTCGCCAAGAAATATTCTGCACACGTTCCTCGTGAGCGCAGAGCGTCCGCAGGATGTTTTCCTCTTTGCAAAGGAGGCGCTGAATGAGTTGGGGTTCAAGATTACAACCAGGAGGGGGAAGGCGGTGATTGAGAGATATGGGTACATGTGTTATCCTGTCATGCACCTGTTTGTGCATGTTATTACAGCGGGTGCGATGATGGGCGATCTTTGGACAGCGGTATTATGGAAGGACATTGCTGTAAAGGTTTACGAAGTGATTGTCGGTGAGAGGGAGAGCTTTTTCGATGCTTTTGGGAGGGCACTCTTACAGGCTGGGGTGCCTTTCGATTGAGTTTATTTTTCGTTCTTTCACGACGCTTTCCAGCCTTCTTAAATGTTCCCCCGTTATCTCCTTCCTTCTTCTTTTGGTTCTGATGTCTAGTTTATGGTCAAGCGCCTGGCTATACAATATATCTATATCTTTTTTTTAACACGTGCTTCTTTGTTCTGACGGAAGCGGCTACTGATGGGTCCATTTCAAGCTATCAATTGTTTATAGCGCTGTGGGCAGTAAGTTATTTTCTAGGGCGGAGATCAAAATATATTCATATGTAGTCACTCGCATATGTTTCCTAATAGGGGCGCCTAGCAACCACACCGATGCTGAAGCACACCAGAGGTGGGGGGTTTCGAGCTGTCATTAGAGAGTTTGCACAAGAGGACCTAGGTAGCGGTGGCAGAAAAATAACTCTAGGTCCAAGAACGAATCCACCCAAGAGGTGTAGGTATTGTTCCATATCAAAAAAAACGAACGCGCCCAGGTAACTATTAGAATTAGATAAGCTACTCGCTTATTAGGATTGGCTGTTAGGATAGTAAGAGTTTTTCCCCGTTGCTACCTTGGCGCGTTCGTTTTTTTTTTTTTGATATGATATGTGACAATAGCTTGGGGGGCGGGTGCTTGGGGTGGGTGGACTAATATAACATCGCCCTCGAATTTGTTTCCTGACCAAATTTAGATTTCCGGGCTATTGCTGGTTGGGTATTGACCGTGCTGCCTGGCATGGGGTGGTAGTAATCTATAACTATATACCTAATATTATGACTACTATAAGTACCAGAACCCCCATATAGATGGTAATGAAAGATGTGAGCGCGCAAAGGACACAATGGATTATCAAGCATTTTCACCCTATCATTACAAACACAGCTGGTACCTGACTTGCATAGCTGGGAATCCCTGTTTGCAGCAGCAATGAATTGCGGCTAACATGATAGTACCATCCACTGGTGAAGGAAATATTAATATCCCCCCAACGCCTGTCACAGCATTGGACAGCATCCAAATGGCCAAAACACATTGTCCAATGTTCCAAAGCAGAGAACAAGTGTATTGAAAAATAAATAAGTAGGGCGGGGAAGGAAAAGCAAAGAGAACCCTAAACCAAGAGCGCAAAAAGGAATACTAAACCATTGCCTACTTCTTGGGCCCCGATCGACTTGTTACCCGGAGGTCTTTGTGAAGTTGTCGCTGCCCTTCTCACAGGAGATCACTACCACCGATGTATCCCAAGGTGACAATGAGGGCACATGGAGGTTAGGTAGGGGCAGCGGGTGGGCAATAAAGAAAGCGAGCTGTATGAAGAATGGTGATCTCATGGTCGGGGGAGCTGAAAGGTGCTACATGTACCGGGGGTCCACGGACCCAGCGTCTTTGAGCTAGACTATGCCCCCGCTCTGGCCCAGCAACCGGCCGTGCCTTTTTCCACCAACCGCCGAGAGACGGCTTCTGCCTCCGAGCGGGATCCGGTGTGCTTTGCCCAATCGGCAATGGGTTTTTTTCAACCCGCCTTGTGGTTGCTGATTGATTATTCCGCTGCAATAAGATTTCCTCAGGACTAATAAGCCCTATTTTATACTTCTTCTAGGTCTCACCGTCCACCCGGGTGTCCAAGGTCCCTACGTAAACCGAAAATAGCCTGTTTTCCTACCCCGATGCCTCCTTGCACAAACTCTATACCACCCAACCACCACGGGTAGAAGAAACATAGAAGATATTCAAAAAGTAACTAGTTATAATAGCACCCACACGGAGGAGCGTGGGACTTTTTCCTTCCATTTGTCCTGAGCAGTGACGAGTTAAATGTCCTTTCTATCAAGATACCTTCCAAGACCTGCGTTTTTGTACGGAAAATATACATTACAACACACCTTACCCAGTTCGCGTGTCCGCAGTTCTGTACAAACTGCAGACAACAGCCCGAAATGAATATATATTATATAATACGAGGCAGGTGCCAAAATTGATAAGTGCAGTAATCCAAGAGTTTTGCGCTGAAAACAGCAGCCTTCACGACCCCCAGCCGTTAACCCAGTGAAGTAATCCAAACCACATTTCCCTCTGTATGTGGAAATTTTTCTGGGTTTTAATTTCCGGCCCTTTAGAACTCTCTATCTAAACTGGCTGGGGAATCAAGGGAGCCGTGGTCGGTACTGTACTCGTACGGTACGAAAACTCATGCACTTTTGTCTTCCGGTGTATCCGGGTGTCGCTGTTGACAAGGCCCCCGAATAATCACCCACTTGGCCCTCCGCCCGGATTGGAAAGCGTTCACGCTCAATAAAGATGTCGAACCCCTCGCCAGCCTTGTTTACTCTCTCATGAAGACAGGTGGTGAACATCCTACCCCCATCCTTGTATTACCTCAAGCAATCAGTTCTAAATCCATCCAAACATCGCGAATTGTCTCTCTTCCGAGGCCTAACAGATCAGTCCTAGCATTATCCGCGATTGAATCTATGAAGGAAAGCCTTAGCCGGCGCTGCGAGGCTAATATAACTGGAGGGGTGAACTCTTTACTCGTCATCCTGTTGCAGCGCTTAAGCGACCTAGTAACGGAAATACTGTAGATATATCAGGAATGTGCCCTGTATTTTCTGGAAACTAAGAGCCCATTACCTAACCCTCTATCTAGTTTGATAATTTTGGTGATAAAACTTGACCGGCGTCCCAACCGGCATCATGTTCCCACAGACGGTGCAAAGGCGTTGACACGATGCTCCACCGTCCTAGATCTTGTTGCCAGATGGTCAATACAGTTAGCCGGATGTGGTTGGCCCTGTTGTGGGAGTGCGGAGGATCGCTTAGGAGATATGCAGGTGGTTCGGATACGGGAGACTGTTCAACGATAGGTTATACCGACATGTCTTCCTTCTATTATCATGAGAGTACGGAGGAACAGGGGCGTGTAGGGAAATACAGAGATAGGTAATTCATGGAAGGATAAGGACACGGTATTTGTCTTACTTACACGCCTGCCCTTACCATTAGTTTGGCCTGAGATAATTTTGAGCATGTGAATGCACGAAGTGCGAGCGGTGACAGTTACATTTCATATCCTTCCTAAAAGTGCCCAAGTCCCACGCAGATTCTCTTAGTCTGTCGTCTACTTCGGTGCGATGCATATAGCTCCCAAATTGACAAAAACATGACGTTGCCTCGTGGGTGAGGTTGCAAATTCAGTCTGCCCTGGATGTCAGGCAACCGCAAGCAATGTTGCAGCGAAGGGGGGAGGGGGTTGGATCGGAAGTGATATGATATAAGGACTGCGGGACAGTCTTCACCGTACCCACGACCAAACTGGGAGGCGACGAACAGGGGTATTTGGTGCTCAAAAAAAGAAATCGTCAAGGTTAGGGTTATAAACATTACTCGAGTACTAGTAATTAATCCCTGTTCGTCCCCCGCCCAGTTTCGTCGTAGGTACCGTAGGCGAAGACTGTAGGAACGCGCTTTTTCGAACCGGGGGGTTACAAGATACAACCCTTTCCGGCAAGGGTGGTAAACAAGGTAAACAATGACATTCTCAGGAAAGGAAGCAAAATGTAGCAGAAGAAACAAATAAGCTAGCACCAGTATAATACTCCTCTTTCCCTACATCTGAGCAATAAATAATCATACTTCCAGGCTGAAAGTAGAAATTCCGATAAAACATCCTGCGATTTTGACTTAATAAAGCATTAGAGAGCCCCCCCTTCAATCATTTTCAGAAGACCCGATTCAACCCCCCCCCTTCTAACCCCCCGGGTTCGATCATCAAAGGCCTTCTTTGCAACACTGACTACAGTCGCACCCCGTTGTCCCGGATGGTCAAAATAGGGGTTGACTTTCCGGAACAGTGAACCATCGGGAAGAGTGAAATGGTTGCTAAATATGGTGTTTAAGGAAACTGCGAAGCGAGTGATAATTGTGTAGATATGACTGTTGGCTATTCCCTATAAGGTTCAGATGAGGGGGTGAGCGGAAGATCGAGAGATGAGTGAAAAGAAGAAAATTTAAGGAAACCTCCTATTATGAACTTGACCCACAACAAAACTAAACCAATAACGAACAAAAATCAATTACCAGTAATTCCCGTGGCCATAGCATTGGGGATTTACTTTCTTGCTCACCAAATAGCCCACACCTGTTCGTCGCCTGCATGGTTTCATCATGGGTACGGTGAGGACTGTACCCAGTTCAGCCTGTTTAGCCTCAGCCGGGGCTTGGACGGTGCACGATGCGGTTTGGCTCTCCATAGCGTGCGGGCCGGGAGCACCAAAGCGGAACCGACACAATCCCGCATGCACGGCGTGATAGGATATGCGCAAATTGTTGGAAATAGCCACACTTGAAGCGGGGTGTACCCGCACTCTGCGGCCGCAGTGGTACATGTATGCACCTGTGAAGGGACTCACAGGCTAAGTTATAAGAAGTTTTCCCCCTCCAAAAAAAAAAAATTCCTCCCTGTCCTCTCCTCACTTCATATTCTTCTACCTGTTCTTAACTTTCTTCTGGTCTTTCCTTTCTTAACTCGAGGCCCGGCAAATCATGTGCTTATTCACTGCTTAATACATTACAAATAAGCCTTCCGATGGACCAGCCGGGGTCAAAAAAGGGCCAACCCGACCCAGCCCAAGCCTAACCAATATTAAGCCTGACCCAACCGAACCCAACCCAAGGAAGGAAAGCCCAGGCTAGCCCAATGAACCCAGTGGGCTAGTGGGTAAACGTAGAGGAATTAAATATATATTTGCATTAGTGTGAAATTATTAGAATACATAATGGATAATAGAAATAGTTGGTAGATGAGCCAGTAGCGACTCATGAATAGCAGAGAGATGGGGAAGTGGCTGTTGTTGGGCGGGTATGCTTAGCCTTGTTATGAGAGTGGAAAGGATTGTTCACGCGATATGCCGACAGAACGGGCAAGGGAGAATATTCAAGTTCTATAAAGCATTTTATTGGTAATGTCTTTCCTTTGTTATCACAGGAGTGTACAGAGAAATAGGGACAGGTAGCAGGCATGAAGATATATGTGGCGATCCATAGAACTCAGAGAAGTATGATATACTGAACAGGATTTTCAATAGGTTCGAGTGTGAAGCAAGATATATAGCCGAAGGAAGGCTCGGAGAAAAAAGGGGGGAGGATCAGGTGAAAAAAGGTACAGACTCGGTGTTCGCCTGTGGAAGTTGCTCTATTTCCAACCTTTCAAACCGCCAGAACGAGTGACAATCCAAGACCGCTAATCACTGTTCAGCATCACTTTTTGCCGCACTATCTCCATTGGAACATGGTTCTGCTTTCACTTTTCCACTAAATGTAAATATCATACTATTCCAGAATTCCGTGTGCTTAGACTCTAGTTTCCATAGTAATCATGACTTAAAAGTGTCACGAGAATGACGAACCTAAGATAAAAACATTCATCGGGTTCGCCGGGCAACCCGGGCTTGGCCCCCACGAGCCCGACCCAGTCCAGTGAGCCCAGCCCTGCCCAACGGAGGTCCCGGGGGGGCTAACCCAATGAACCCCGACCCATTAGAAGGCTTGTCATCCTCGTAAATCCGGGTTGAAACTGGAAATTCCGATAAAAGTTCCTGATATTCTGACTTACTAAGGCGTTAAAGCCCCCCCCCCCCCCCTCACTACCTATTTCCAGAAAAGCTGTTTCAACCCCCACCTTTGACTCCCCGGGTTTGATTACCAAAGGCCTTTCTTTGACATACTGATTTTAGAAACTATTAAAGAAGGCTCGTTAGGCGATCCTTGAAGATGTTATTGGACTATTGAGGTTGATATGATATATCATATTGACTTGACTGGAGCATACTCGTAGCCGAGGGATGAAAATTGTTGATGAAATATGCTCGGCTTGCCTGCCTGCACCTCTGCACCTCTACACTCTAAACACATTCGCTCATGCTCAACAAAAACCAACTAACCAAACATAAGTCTTGGTAAAAATAATAAATCTATATCAACTATTCCATGGCCTGCCACACCTATCAATCTATCCTTCATGCATAACCCCATTTGCCTTCATACCGCCGTAATCAGTGTTCCGAACCGTCCAGTCCGTCAGTCTTGGAGGTAGGACCGGACGGACCGCCGGCGGTAGTCCGTCTTTTTTTAACTCCATGGACGGACTAGGACAGATGGAGGTAGGACCGGACGCCCTACCGGGCCCGGTAGGGCCCTATGCAGTTTT
>Ga0307517_10000783_pt1 | contig 54604 bp, 74 predicted proteins | sample 23_EM_MG_FD_194515 | JGI IMG/M metagenome (GOLD analysis project Ga0307517, IMG submission 194515) | Populus trichocarpa ectomycorrhiza microbial communities from riparian zone in the Pacific Northwest, United States - 23_EM | ecosystem: Host-associated > Plants > Roots > Unclassified | place... | reverse complement strand
AATTCACATTGACTGGATGATATGCTTAAGACTTAGTGTATAAATTTTTTATTCTTATATCTATTGTTGTTGAAGTAGGGTGCTCGAATTACCAAAAATTTGCAGATGCCGGATATAAATAGTACAATACAGTAAATTGGTACAACTGATCTAGAAATGGTTTTTGTCCGCGATTGTCAGTGTGGGTTTAGACGGGGACATGGGCGCTGAACAAAGTGATTCAATGCCTGGTAGAATTGTGTTGCAAAGAAGAAGAGGCCAAAGCTGGAGATCCTCGTGGAAGTGAGTTGTGACGAGGAGGGTGATACAGTCCAGTCCATAATAACGACCAAGGCAATATCGCCAGAATGGTGGCACGGCAACCACAAGACTGTGCCAACGAGAACGCAAGTGTTGATACATAGGAAAGGTCGGAACTTGCCGGGTTTGGCAACTCCTTCCAAATTTCCCAGTGTTGAGCGTCCATTACTCAATTCAGAGTGCGTTAAACTGCTCCGTTCGAATTCCTTTTTCTTTATATTACAAGTCGATGGCAACAAAAGCAGCCGCTGTTGCGGTTGTAAGTGAATAATTTGACCACGTTGACACGTCTGAATGAACCCCCCTCTAGGATTTCACCCGTATTTATTCCACTCTCGGTCTCGGAAAGGGTTGGTTTTCAACCATGAATCTAAAATGCTACCCAGTTGCTCACAACTCGTAAATCGCAAATCCAGAGACCATCTCAGCCCTTCAGGCATTCCGCAAGCGCCATTCCGATGCAGTACAAGTACAACATGCTCAGTCGAGCCAGCCTACGACAGTCGATTTTGCGCACTACCGCTCTGTCCTCAAAAATAATGCTATCATTGATCAAGCTGAGAAGCTCTTGAAAGACTTCAAGCCGGTGTCTTATGATGTCAATGCTCACGTCAAGGCTATCGAGACGTTTGAAGTGAAAGCGGTACGTCCTTCGCTTTTTGGTTGAGGTTTCGAGTCGCCGACGCCATTTTTTTCTCTCAAGGTTGCCAAGGCTAAGGAGGCAGAAGAAAAGATTGATTTTGAACTGAAGACACTTCAGCAGACCCTTGCTGATATCGAGGAAGCTCGTCCTTTCGATCAACTGACGGTGTGTTTTTTATTTATTGCTGAGCTGTGTTTGTGCTTTTCAAGTTCTGATGCGTTCCTCAGGCCGACGATGTCGCTAAGGCGCACCCCCGTATTGTTGAGGCTGTCGAGACCATGGTCAGAAAGGGCAAGTGGACTGTGCCAGGTATGCTCGCCGTTTTTTTTTTCGCGTTTGTGCTGATATGCGTTTGTGTGATAGGTTACAAGGAGAAGTTTGGCGACCTCAATGTCGTGTAGACACTCTCTCGTTTTTCTATAGAATACCAAGTTTACGATCAGGCGTGAAGTCGAGCAAAAGAAATCATGAGATTCCGGAAACCAGATAGGTCTGACTATGTCACACTCTGGGAGTCTGGGTCAACTGGAATTGGAATGTTAGAACGGAATGAATGGGCTTTCGTTCTTTCTCAGGACTCGGATTATCAGTGATATTAACTGACGTCTCTTCGGAGATTCTGAATCTTTGTAGGGCACTGCGCAACTGGACCTGGGCAACATTTGAACGACTTTTAATGAAATGTGAACCTCTGTCAGTTTGGAACCCAGATGGACCGCTCATTCCACAGTGGAACATGACAAGAGACCAGCTTCTTGACAGGACACACCATAGCGGGGTTGACTTGTCAAGTGACTACGAACTTTTGGGTCTTTTGAGTCGGGACAGTTAAATGTATGTTTGTCAATGAGGTTTTCTTAAAATGAATCGCCACATAAAGGTTTACCCATAGGGTCCTTGGCTGAAAGGGTGAAACCAGGGTGGACAATGTATTTTAACAAACCCCTTCACCACCTGGCAATCCCTGATGATTCCAACCCAATATTCATTTCCTTCTTATCGCATCAGCCCGACCGAGAAATGCCAAATAGAACCTACCCACAGTAAATCCTCTCTGCCCTAAGTATTTAGACTGTTTATCCTACACTATACCAAAGTCCGTCTATGCTTTGGGGTCAATTCACTGCTTTACATATCAGTTTCGACGTCCAACACAAATTTTCTAAACCCTTGTTAGTCGTGAAGAGTGTGAGGGTTAATCAGAGTGGGAGCATATTTCCCAATTCGGTGCACTAGCCATCGCTGCGCTTAGTCCTTACCAGTTCCTCTCACTGCATTGCTGTCATAATGCTTGGAAAACTTGGTATGTTTCAAATCGTGAACACTTGGAGACTGTACTGAAACTCAGGTTTACAGTTCATATTGGCTTCGATGCCATGCTTATTGCTGCTTTATTGGCCGGAGTCAAGCGTACTACTGGCTTGACGTAAGGGATCCTCTTCTGTCCATTTAGCCAACGCCAACCATCCACTCGCATTGTCAGACCTGCGATCTCACAAGTTCCAAACAAGGATATTAGACGTGAGTTTAGGGTGTTGTAGCGCCATTTCTCCCGGATGTTGGTTGATAAAACGGTGCATTTCACAGAACTCCTCAAATCCTATCTTGAATTCGGTGTGGACCCCCGCAAAGGTTTTTGCCCCTATAATCCGACATTAACCATTCGTTTTAGGAGAATACGCTTTCGATATTGCGGTTGTATTTATGGGGGTGGGTCTGCTTCTATCTGTATGTTACCATGCTGACAACCTCTTTCCGTCCAGCGTTCGACATCTTTTGAAAGAAGGCGGTGAAACCAGACATCTCCTAATCCTCTATCATGCCTTCCATAGCCAAAGTAATCTATTGTCACTTTTTTTATCCCAAAAAGTTATACACGAAGAAGTGAAGGACAATTGAACCCAGCGCAAAATCTGCGAAAGCCCTAAGAATTCCAAGTATCAACATCCATTGTCCTTCAGAAATAGGATTGGGCTACACTTGCCTCTCGGGTGAAACCTCCTTGAACTCGTCTTTGTTGTCAGGGTTTACTTGCGAGCGTAACGACGCAGCTAACACGAACTGTCCGACCGTGCTGCCGAACCTTGTTGGGGATTAGTTCTGATTCTCTGTTACCGAACTAACCACTAGATGACTTACCCTGACAAAAACGCGTTATATGGAAAGCTGCTGACGAGGATGCAATATATGAATTGCACAACGCCAGAGAGCATCAAAAAGACCAGGAAGGAGTCGATAAACTTGAGGCGGTCTGGTGTATTTTCAGTGTATGCTTTCCATAATGTCTCTACGGCACTCGTAGTCGTCAACGGTGCAGGTTTCGGTGCCATTGTGGGGAGGCTTGAAGCACCAACTCCGAGCTCGTCACTCCATGCGCATCGGCAACCGTACCGGAAGGCGTCAGGCAAACACGTCCAAGCCGAAAAAGTTCGCCAGTTGAAGGACACCGTTTAACTTACCATCCACTGTTCTTTTATATACTGCCCCCAAGTATGTCGGCTCTGTTACGGGAAATGACATCAAAGGCCTCAAGAACTTTGTCTCTCTTGCACAACTGTAAGAGATTGGGCACAAGGCATATTCACCTACCTCGGCCTCTTCCGTATCCCGTTGAAGGAGGACTAGGCAAATTTCTCCCTCCGGAAGCTCTTCGGACCTTTGAGGAATACCAGGACGGGCTATTGCAAAGATTAAATGATGAATTGCGGAGTATGTTCGCCTTGTCTTGTTCATGACACACGCTTGTTACTCACCTTTTTGTGAAATTAGACACGACTGGAGAACCCCAGTCGAGTGTAGCCCAGACTGCTCTCAACTTTGCTGAACAAAAAGAGCGCACTTTAGCCTTTAATTATGCCGTCTTGGCATGGAATACCAGTTTCTTCCTGGAAAATCTAGTACGTGTTTTTTTTTTTAAAAAAAAAAAACCCCCCCGTTTCGGTCGTACTCATTCATCTTCGCGTTCATCAGACTCCACCACCACCAGCAGAAGAAGAACGGACTAACCGCCAAAACGAAATATCCACGGAATTACTTACCAAGATTCGAAACCATTATGGTGATTTCCCAAGACTAAAATCCACATTCTCTGCTGCCGCAATGGGGATGTTCACCAACGGCTGGGTGTGGATGATAACAGACCCACTAGGAAACCTGGGTATTTTACCCACCTATGGTCCTTCCACCCTTCTCATCCGGTCCAGAATGAACATGGCGATTAAGCCAATACTTTTCCGCGAAAACGACCCAGATAGCAAAAATAATGTTACTCCCCCAACGGCACTGCACGGATCGACAACGCCTCCCCCTCCTCTTCCAGGTGTAGGTCCGACATCACCCATTTCAGGGCTATCGAGCAGACCTTTCGGCGCGTCCGGTTCAACGCTTGACCCACATGGTCGAAGCTACTCGTTTGCTCACATTTTGGAGGATATTATTAAACCCAAGAAAGACTTCTCGGACGGAGAAGATGATTATGGCGACGACGCCAGAGGAGTGAAAAATGCCCCTCCTAAAATTCTGACTGCTGGAGACAGCTTGTACCCCCTCTTCTGTCTCCCGACATACGAACATGCATGGATGAGTGCTGGTTTCGGAGTTTGGGGTAAGGAAGCCTGGATTACAGAATTTTGGACAGCGTTGGACTGGAGAAAGATTAGCAGAACGTATGATGATGTTCTTCATCGTCGTATTCAGTAGACTGTTACTATTATTGTTACGACTTTTCAGGGTCTTTGCCATCTCACATAGATTACACTTTCATTTTGAAGTACCAATACATTTGGAGATGCCTACGCATGCTTCACTGCCATCAAGGCGCAAAGGGCAGCTGTCAGTCGTTCAGTCAGCTTTGTAGCAGAAACGAGGGACATCCAAAGTCTTACCGCCAACGCCGCTTCCATCTTTCGCCAGACCGATTTCTACGCGGGATTCAACATCCTCTCCAACCAACTTTCGTAATGATTCCCTTAAGGTCTTGAGGAAGTCGGGGTAGTGTTCAACCAAACTGTGTTTGAATAAAAAGGTCACTGAGGAACTGCTTTGGTATAAAAAATCGACTACCACGTACCTTCCATCAACACCAATACGCAATTTATCGTTCTGATTTCTGACAGGATTGTTTTCTCCAATAAGGCTCGCGTATCCCTGTTGGATCAAGACACCCGCAATGGCTACTCCACTAAGAAGAGCAGCTCGACGAGCTACCAGAGAGCTGATCCAGCAAACGATCTGGTTCACAGAATTAAAAGTCAAGAAAACAGCAGAAAGTAGAAATCACTTACCGCCGCATCTCTTAAGGAAACAAAATTTTCCTTTACCTCTGCTTGATCTACAATAATTTTTCTTATACTTTCCAGCTTGGAGACAACTTTAGGTGATAAATCCTCCTGCTTAAAGTCAGCTGTGAAAGCCGGGTGCGCAAAAGCACCTTGGCTGGAATCGGAACCAATCCAGGCTTCTTCGATTGCGCTCATGATACTCGTATCGAAACCGTATTGTTTATTGAAGACTGGAGAAGAATGACCAGAGAAAAGCAATGGCTTAGGCGTAGCATCGATCAAAGCCAAAAGAATGCTGCGAACGATTTCGCCAAGATACATTCCAGAAATAAATTTTTCAAAAGCCTGAAATTTGGGGTTAATGCTCAGTCGATCAAGGGCATTATCGTATGGCGTAGAAGGTAAGTGTGAACGCTATTGAACGGGAGGTCAATGAATAGGCATAATATAATAATAGCCTCTCACCGAATTGTTGAAAGCACCCCATTCACAATTTATGATCATTTGACCACCTTTCTGGTGGATTGGGGTTCCCTTGAGCTTGGGAATATTCGCTTTGAAAACCGGGGTCAAAATATAACAATTGAATTTCCCAACTAGAACGTACCAACTTGCTCTACATATGCACCGTTGGTCCCTGTTCCGAAGATGGTTCCGGCAACGCAGCCACCTGCAGTGTAAGAACGCGACAGCAGTGTGCCGACGGTCTATCAATGTAAATCTTAATGATCTAAAATGAAGTCGAATGGAATGGGGACCCTCACGTCATTTACAAGAGCAACACATTTGACATTCATGCGTTTTCGATCAAAGGCTTTCTGGAGGAGCTGAACAACATCCTGACCAACGACATTCTTCACACTAAATCCTTTAGTCCATGTTAAGAGCTTTCCAGAATCGATTGCGGATTGTTCGACTGGAAAGGAAAAGGTAAACCCGAGTGGAATGGTCTCGGTGCCTCCTGTTGCTCGGAGTTCATCTCCGGGCGTCCTGATTGCGTGGGTGGTCAAAAACGCATCAACGGATTCGGCAAGATAATCTAGAGAGAATAAGATCAAGATCTCATAAGGTCACATTGAGGACAGACATACTGAACAAAGCGGTAGCTTCTCCCGTCTTGAGCGCATCCGAAATCCGGTATTTCTGTTGGGCAAGCTTGAAGGTCTTGTCGCCGTTGAGGACGACCTCGCAAACCCGACTGATTGTGGAACCTTTAGTGTAAAGAAACAGCTGTGGGTATTTACAGCACGCACAGGTTGGTCCCGCCCAAATCGAGGGCAAGAAAAGTACTAGCACGGAGGTAAGACCATTTACGCAGAATTTCAGATCGCGGCAACGCACCCCGTTTCCGTGCCATCGGGTACACCTTGAACGAATGAAGGACTGCATGGAATGAGATCGGGCCCGGACATGGACATCGAGGGAGCTCACATCATGCTCATAGGATGACCGTAATTCTGTAAACCAAGTTTAAATTCATGGAGAAGGGCGTTCGTCAATGCAACAAGGCTGTCCTCTCGCAGGCTAAGACGATGCTCAAGAATATCAAAAACATCCCGTGGGTTTTCTTGTTGGAAATTGGGCAGTGTCGCCATTGATGTTGGTGATGAAGGAAGAGGACAGGAAGTACGTCCAAGAAAGGAAACGTGTCACTAGTGTTCCGAAGTTAAGACTTCTAGGACGTCCACCGGTCCTTGAGTAATAAAAGAAAAGGTTTGCAAGCACCGCGATCCACTGCACGAACTGACGGTGTAATCTGATCTCCTAAGACTAACTCGGCAAGTCCAGCGGGTTGCAGAATTGCTTCCCTGGCCCGTCAAGGACATATTATTCCAAGCACAAACTATCTCTTACAAGACAGCAGACTGTGGTAACCAAGTTTTCCGGAGGGACTAGCCTTGAACCAGCGCACTTGTGGATTCGTTCGCTGAAAGTAGATGCCCGCATTCCCGGCTTGCGGCCATTACAACCGTTACACCATTGTGCCGTGTCTACAATTACTCGGCAACCGCCTTATCTCTTACCACGATGTTGTCTTTGCTCGTTGGGCTCTACCGCTATGGCCTCGATCCCATCCCTCCGTTTTCTTGGCTCGGCGTGGGCATCTCGACCCTCGATGTCCTTGCCATGTTCAGGCTGTGTGTCGTCCTTCGCCAAATCAGAGATCTCTCTATGAATGAACACGTCAGGTCCCATGGAAAAATGGGCATCGAAGAAGTCTCCTTTGTAAAAAAGGCTGCTACCACTCTGCTCGTCGTATACGGTGGCGAAGCCATAGTCGGTGCGATTCAGTTCTCTCCCAGACATTCACCCCAACAACTAAGTTTTCAGCTCCCTTCTTGGGCACCCCGCCCTCATTCATGCTCTCCGGTGTCTTCCCAATCCTCTACACGCTAACCCAGGCGGTCGTTGAATATTTCCCCGCCGTGCCCATGCCCGGTCCTGAATCCGAAATACCCCTAGCTGTCCTTGACGGCTTCACTCGTGCCTATTTGCTCTGCAATCTAATCCCAAAATCCGTCGTAGTCGGCACTTCCCAAACTATATCTTCTTCGCCCTGGACACTAATTATCGCTTCGCTGGTCTGTCTTCTATAACCGATTATCAAATCTCGTTAACTTTTCCCAAATAGATCACAGCCAATGCGGGCTTCTTCTTCACAAACCTCTTCTCCTTGCTCAATCCCACCCCTTTATCTCTTCAAACCCCTCCAGAGCTCCAGGCATACGGGTGGATGACCGCCGACCTTTGGTGTGCTCCTACCGGGACAGCGCTTTATGCTCTTCTCACCCACATCCAACCATTCTGGGCTGACTTGCATTCCGTACTCTCTCAACTCCTTGGAGCTTCAGAACCTGTAAAACCCCTTGACGAGGAATACGCCAGAGCCATCTGCGCTTCCTTGTTGGCCATCCTTTTCACCGCTAGAACGATGAAGAACTTTGGTTTGTTGAAGAATCTGCTCCCAGAAAAGTCGGGTGGGTTTTATGTCGCTTTATTCTCTTTGACTGCAATGACTCATCGCATTTTTACATTAGCACCAAAGCTGAAGACTCAATAGACTAGTCCAAATCTAGATAGTTGGTTTCTCTTTTTATTCCCTGCCTAAATACCACGATATTAACTCATCCGTCGTTTACGGGTTGACACTTTCCTGGATGAATTTATATAAAACCTCTTACAATTCACATTATACCCACAAGAAAAAAAAGTCCAAACTACTCCTTTCAAAAGAGATCGTACGTTGGCCAAGCGCTCACTTTCGAAATCATATTATCCACCACATCCCTCAACCCCCAAGAAAACCCATCACCAACCGCATTTATATTCATCACCACCATAAATCCAATCCGCGACCCATCCACCCGTTGCGTAAAAAAGCTTCCCGTTCCTGGGAATGCACCATTATGACCTCTCCAAGGCCGATTGACAATCCACCCTTTTGCATAGTTATTGTCATGACTGCTAGCTTTCCACATATCGGTCTCGATGGTCGTCGACAGGATATCTGGTTTTGTCGTAATGCCATCCACGTGTACGCTCCATCGGCACAAGTCAATCGGCGTCGCGACCCATCCTCCGAAGGAATCGAATTCGTGGATACGCCAACCGTTTGTTGCACCCAGAGGATAATAGGTGACTTCATGAGAAAGTGGGCCAGCGTTGTTGGCCAGAGTCATTTTGGTCACACCAGAGGGAGACAATATGTTCTGCTTCACGTATGTCTCGTAGTCGCCCGTGCCTCCATAATCGGCGACCAGGCGGCCGAGGATGAGGAAGCCAAAGTTGGAGTACTCGTGGCCATTATTGGGTTGGTATGCGAGTGGGATTGTGGCAATGATCTGGGAAACGGCTTGTGCTGGTGTCATTGTCTTGAGAAGGACTTCGGGATCAGCGTTGGCACCCCAGCCAGCTTGGTGCTCCAAGAGATTCTGCACGGTGATGGACGTTATACCCGGATTGTATTGGCGCTTTCCGTTGACTATGGGCACTAAGTTTCCGTATTTGTCACCAGTCAGCGACCCAGGGCCAAAGACCGCGTCTGTCAAGCTGAAATGGCTTCCTTGGATGAGCTTCATGATAGCAGTAGCGGTAATGGATTTGGAGATGGACATGATGCGGAAGAGACTGTTCGGGGAAACGATGCGGCCAGATGCCTTGTCACCCAAGCCATATCCTTTGGCGAACACGAGTCGATCGTCCACAGTGATTGCAACGGAAAGACCGGGGACAGAGTGTGTGGAGATGTAGGCGTTAATATCGGTGTCGATAACTTGCAAGTCGGAGGACTTCATAGCGACGTTCTCCCATATCGCAGCGTAACGATCGCTTTGTCCGATATCGTAGCCACTGACAACCTTGAGCTGGTAACCTTGATAATAGTTGTTGTCAAACTCGTCCTGGTATGCGGTACTGGTCATCCCGTGCCGTGCGAGCCAGGGACCAGATGGAGATTTATCCCAGATGGCGACGTAGTAGTCGACGTTGTTGACTTGATAGCCGTTGACGAGGGTCAGCCTGTAGCCTAGGGCAACATAAGTGTCGAATGCAGTCTGGTAAGCTGCGGAGGTCATCCCGTGTCTTGCAACCCATGCGGGTGGCGAGGCGACCTTCTCCCAGATGGCGGCATAACGGTCTTGGTTGCCAACGGCATATCCACTTACATGCATGAGTTTGTAGCCTTGAGACCCATATTGGTTAAACGCAGTCTGGTATTGATCCGAATTAAGGCCATGCCTGGCCACCCAAGGGCCAGACGGGCTCTTGTCCCAGATGGCGACATAGTAATCGATATTATTGACGGTGTAGCCATTCACGAGGACGAGGCGAAAGCCTTGAATGGTGTAATTGTTGAATTTGGACTGGTAGTCGGCAGAGGTCATGCCATGGTGTGCGATCCAGGCTGGGGTAGGTTTCTTTTCAAAGATGGCCGCAAATCGAGGGTCGTTGTTGATGGTGTAACCGCTGACCCAGGTGAGGCGGTAGCCATTGGAAGTAAGGGCGTTGAAGGTGGATTGAAAACCGTCAGAGGTCAAACCGTGTCTAGCCTGCCATGGATTAGAGGCTAGGGTCACGGTGTTCAATGGGATTTGGGGTCGAGCATAGATGTGGACGCTGAAGACGAGGGTTAGGACCCAGATACAAAGGGAGAACATCGTAAAGATAAGAAACCGAAGAAGGTATGCTTCTTTATATTGTGAAGTCGTGTCAAGTTTCTATTACAAGTTGCCTGCGCCGTCTTGAGTGTGCCCAATCCCATGACCGTCTAAAGCAGAGAAGTGGTGTGCGGATGTTGTAATCTCCTTGCGGCAAGGATCTTTTATGACATATAACCGGGATTCTCCCAGCAATTTAGTGTCTAGGCCTTCCAGAGCTCCTATGTATGTGCTTGGCGGTGGGAGGCGGACAAATATATCAAAACAAGCCGTGTCTTGTGTTTCTCGGTATCTAGCTTCCAACTTGAATAGTTGCGAGATTAGGGACTCCAAGTCGGGCTCAGGGCAATCTTCGCGGGCAATTTGTGGGCACAAAACTCTTTATTTACTGGAATACTCCTCAGCTACTGAGATTTTCCGAATACATCACCAGATCTGCAGATCACTGAGATCATTGATGCCCATCCGATTGGAACGACTGCATCGCCTACGGTATCGCCAACCACGACAGTCGGGGTCTCTTCCACCGTCCTCAGGGAGTCGACCATGCAAGGTAAATAACTATTTATTGAAGCTATGCATACTAGTAAAGTAAAAATGCAAGGGAGTCGCATCGCGTCATTCAGCTCATATGAAATTAAGGTTGCGTAACAAAAAGCTGTTCTACCCCACTTCTGAATGCCTTTATATTCAAGCAAAGAGTGGCAGAACGTCTGGATCCGTCCTTCTTGTCGTCGACTACTACCATGCGTTTCATTATGTCTAAAAGAGTAGCATGGAGCGCCAATTATTGCAACGAGGAAGGGCAAGTTGTTTTCAGAACAGAGTCACCTGGTCCCGGTTCAAGGGGTCAATACATCAAAGTCTTGCGCGTCGTCCCTCCTTGCATCGACAACAACCGGGAAGCGGGCGGTGAAGCAGACCTACGAGATTTTTACGAAACTCTCGGAGAAGTCAACTACCGTGTCTTCACAAGTTCGAGCATCGTCTATCAAGGTGAATGTCATCGTACAGACATATTCTTCACGAAGGGAGTCTTACGTTCTTCCTGGAGGTAAGTTTACATGCATCTTCCTGATTCTTCCATTATCCCCTCATGATTCTAATCCACGACACAGAAGAGATCGAATTTTCAAAGGTCAAGATGGAAACGAATACATCTGGAAATTGAAAATACATTCCAACGAGGTAGCCTTTCCATACCAAAGTGCTCTAACCGTATTCACTCTTTTGATTGCCAGCTTTTCTTGAATGACTCGTCGAATGCACCGATTGCAAAATTTCATGACCGACAATTTGGTGTGCTCTCCGGACCCAACCCGGCAATTCTCGAAATTTTCTCTGCAGGAAAGCACATGGTTGAGTTGATCCTCATGACCTTCATCTATGTGGAAAAGTTGCGCGGGGACAGGGAAGCAGCTAGCAAATCTCATTACAATAAGTGATGTTGTGAGACCATAGCTACAAGTGATATAACTAGGCGGAATCGTAAGTAGATGGGACTTTTCACTACTCATAACCTGTATGTCAATTTCGGCGCATGGCCATGGGACAGGTTATTTCAAACTTTCTGGCCAAATTAGACGTTCGGAAACAGCCGATGACAGCACCTGTGACGGGCCGGGGTTTTCCGCATTTCTCATTATTTCAGTCTCAAGCATTGTAATAGCTTACTGGCGGGTACAGCAATGTCGCGTCCGCCATCTCCGGTGCCTCTGAAGGGATATTTTTCTGCCCCATTCGAACGCTTTGTTCGTGATGATGCCTTTGAGCAACTGTCAAGCGCATTTACTCTGCTTGGTTCGTCCTTATCCCTTACATTTGAACGGTGTGGCATCTCAGATATCTGCAGACACTATCGAAACATACTTTGACTCCCATGTCGACCTTCTACAACGCAAATTGCAAAAACAGAGTGACAAACTGAAGTCGGCGGCGGAGGAAGCCTTCAAGATAAAAGATTTGAAGATCAAGGACCTTTCTGGAGACCTACTAACAGAGAACCTGGAGCGCGAAATCAAAGGCTTCAAAGTCAAGGTGTTTTTCGATTTCGTGTTCATGGCGTGGTCTCGAATTAAAACTTCCCCAAGCTATCGACGCGCATGACCTCTTTGGCTGTCTCCTGGCAATCAGCAAAGGTCATCCGGACGCGTGAAAAGGTTTCATTCTTCCTTAGTGTTATGAACCTTGTGTTCTCTTCTCTTATCTTTGCGAAGGCACCCCAGTACGCCCTTTTCGTCTTTCATTTGTCGTTTTCTTACCAATCCTCTACTTAGGTGGGTCCACGTTGCATACACTGTTCAAGGTCTCTATCTGCTCCCATTACGCTTCTATATCTACAAGAAGCGGGCCTGGCATTACTTCTTGTTCGACTTCTGCTACTTTGTGACCATCCTAAACTTCGTTTTCTTCTGGTTCTTCCCATCAAGTCCAGCTTTGTTCGTTGCTTGTTATTGCTTGTCGCATGGTCCACTTGCTGGCGCCGTTATTACTTGGAGGAATAGCCTTGTTTTCCATGATCTGGACAAAGTGACCTCTTTGTTCATTCACATTTATGCACCATTTTCCTTCACAGTAATCCGGTATGGTTTTCGCGTGATTTGACGTATTTTCCTGGTCTGATACAATATACTAGGCATTTCTACCCCGACGCAGAGAAACGGTTCCCTGCATTGCTCGAAATCCCCACCTTGAGTCCCTTGAAAACCCTTTTTATTACTGGTGGCATATGTACGTACCACTTCGAGCAGCGTGAATCAATGCTTACCTTGACAGATCTCATTTGGCAACTGTTATACTGGAAGGTAGGACGATGTTTTCTGAGCCGACTTGCGATTTCTGAGTCGATTTTCCTTAGTTCCTGCTCGTAGATCGTCGGGCCAAGATCCTATCCGGAGAGCGAACAACATCCTTCAGTTGGCTGTTAAATGATAAAAATGGTGCAATTGGCCGAATGTTGTCGAGAATCCCATCTCGATACCGTATGACTGTCTTCATTTCTGGTCAATTTGGTGCGGACTTGTTCTTCACAACTCTCAAACAGATATCTGATGTCTTTTCGGCAGTTTACACTCTTGTCACTGAAATTCCAGCTGTTTTTCTCCTTTTCAACAGTCCGACATGGAGCTCGGCATTCTTGCTATTCATCCTCGGTATCACCGTATGGAATGGGAGTGGGTTCTATATCGAAGTCTTTGGTAGAAAGTATGTTCTCATTTTCACATTTTGGCATTTACTCACGACACGTTTCAGGTTTGAACGTGAACTCGAAGCTCTAAGGAAAGAAATTGCAGAGAGTACTCGGGCAAATGGCATCGACACCCCGACCGACCTCAGTCGCACAGGAAGTCTCAGCGATTTATCATCCCTCCTGAGCAATGGATCGTCATCTTCTGAGTCCGGCGATAATGGCTTGCAACCAGAGAGTAAGAAGGATCAGTAATCACTCACCGTGTTCCTCTTGGAGTATATTTATGCCTGTTTCTCATGAGTCATGATGTTGTTAACACTAAGTACTTCAACATCAATGACTTTTCATGATCATCACGTACTGCATTTCAATGTTATATGTCCGTAACGTTTGTACTTTTATTGTTAACGTTCAAAAAATCCGCAGCTTCTTATTTTATGTTAGCAACCCGGAGTATTACAATATAGTGTTTTCGATTCTAATACTACAGTCCAGTGTTCTCATCGTTACCCGATTGACATGTTTGATCGTCCAGCGTAAATTTTTGCATTTCTGAACCCGTAAGTATCCATCCAGCGAAAGGGCCTTGCTCTCCAATAAGGTGCTCTTTTGCTTTCTGGTATGCAGGATCCCTCTTCATCTCGAGGTACGAATGGTTGGACCTAGAACACACAATTAGTCATTCCAAACGAGTAGGCAAGAAATTATTCACGGGATGGAGGGATCGATCTTATCTAAAACTTTATTGCAGAGCTCCATTAGCGACAATCTGCATATTAAAGATCTTTGCGAGTGTCAGAAGAAGAAGAAAATTGCAATGCTGGCTCACCTTGACTTCTCCTTGTATTTGTATTTACATGATACACCACGTTTCTTCCCATTAATCAGGACTTGGTGGGTCCCAGAGTCGCTGATCCAGAATAAGGCTGCAAAAAAAAGAAAAACGCATATGAGCTACCAATTTGGAAAGAACGATGCAAAACCTGACATTCGAAGCAAGAATTTGGAAGGCCCAACACAGAACGTGAGTGGGCGAACTTCAAGTCTGAAAAATGAACGACTGGTTTGTGAATCGCGTAACCGCTTGGGAGTCCTGCTAAAGGGTTATACTAGACAATGAAGGCATTTTATGGGTGTAGCGTACCGTTGATGTCCCCTATCCTTGCCCAAAATGCACGTTCACAATCTTCGCGAACAGTTTCCTTCATTTCTGGGGGTACTTCGCCGATCACGATAGCAGATAGGTAGAGGGGTTCAAGTAATCTGGAACCCAAGGCTCCTTGTATGCCCAAGACATTCCATCTGGCGATCTTGTCACTGCAGGACATGCAGTATGTTGATGGGGAGTCGGCTCTTCCAGGTTTTGTGCGTAGGACGCCGAGAAGTGCGTAGTTGTCTCTTCCTCGAGTAGCTACATTGGGTTGACTTTGGTTCTCGGTGAAGTTGGAGGTGAGGATGGCTGATGCATTTTTGAAAGTGGCCATTTCTTCGTCTTGTGAAGAAGCCAGAAAACGCATTGACGCGTCGCCACCTTTTGTTTCAGAAATCAGAGAGAGAGAGAGAAAATCGCAATCACATCATTTAACGTAGTTTATTTGAGGGACGTACAAGGCACCGTGGAAACATAGAGATTGAGCTCGACTCCAACTTGAAGAGCGTATCTCCCATCTGAAGAATCAGAAGGTGTTATCCAAGCGGACTGAAAGGAACCGTTTGAAGAAGAAACGCGGAGGATCTCTTCCATGAACCATCTGAGAGCTGACCGACGTGCCAAAACTTCTGCATGGCTATCGTGGACAGATTCGCCCCTGTTGGAGAGTTTTGAAGCAGGGAGACATTTGGTACCAGTGGCTAGACTGATGACATTGATCTCTCCCGATGTCCCAAGAGAAATGTTGGGTTTGCGGCTTAGAAAGAAAGAGGCTAGGATCGTCCATGCAGAACCATGCGGTTTGTATTCTAGTACCGAGTAGGTGTTGAGTATGGTGGAAACAGCTGTTTTGTAGAATCCGTCGTCATCGATCGTGGTGTGTTCAGGAAACATCTTGATAAACGAATCGTTGATCTCTCATCATTTCAATTGGTTAGGACTCCGCAATCACATCGTGTAAGTCGAAGCTAAGATGTTGCAACTTTGGCTAAAGCCTCCCAGAGTTCGGCAGGGCGAGTCGAAGAGTCATCCGCACCCGTGTGCCACGATGTTTCGAACATTCCGTCAAAATGGTTGTGATGGCACAGAATTTGTTTTCTCTCTTGGTATCATCAATTTCTTCAAATTCGTCATGGTCCTTTTCTTCAATGACAATGACTTGCGTAGTCTCGGCCAAGTGAGGTTCGGCAGCAAATGTTTTGCTTGCATTGATGATCTCTTCGTAGTCTGTGAGGACAAGTCGGTGCCCTGTAGGAAGAGTCATTCCCAATCCCCGATAATGTAGTAGGTGGGAGGGTCTTAGAATGGTTCGGAAAAAAAGGTTTGGTTACGGTAGGGAAACGCACGAACATGGGTGGCATGCCGAAGACCAATCATTTCAACTGACAGGAAAGTAATAAGTATCTAGAATCACGAAATGAAGCTTTCTGCCGGAACGGCGTCTATGGAATTCTAAAAAGATACGAAAAAAATTAATCAAGCAGCATTTCCGGCTCCCAAATTTGCCCTTTTATTTCTACTCTTCCTAACTCGGTTAAGGTGAGAAGAGCGTACTGCCAGCGGGGGCAAAAATCCCAGTGTCGGCTTCATGTCATTCACCTCCTCCATCTCTCTCAACGGGGAATCTGCCGCAACAGGTGAACCTCCTCCCATCTGCGCTACATCTAACGTGGTAGCAGAAAGCGGATCGTCGTTGAACTCTGGCTGGTAAGTCATTGTTTTAGGATCAGCAAACACGATGGGCATAGGCGATTCCCAGCCAATGATCCCTAGCTCGCGAGAGTAGTATTGAACGGCGGCATGGAAAGCGGTCTTGCGTGCCTGACGTAAACCCCAATCTTGCCAGTTCCTATAATATTCGGCAAGGGGACGTTTAGAAGATATTCTGACCTTACCCATTGTGTCCGATGCCGATGGTAAGTTCCAAGTACCGCTGGTATCTGATATGCTGCAGCGTAATGTTCGTGCTGGGTTCAAACCACCGATTTTCCTCTGTTGAGAGCCAGTCGTTGATGTATTTTTCGAGAGCGTCTATCTTGGCCAACGGAGTCGTCCAAGATATATGCATGGTGAGGTTCTCCCAAGTGTTTCCGCTTCGTCGAACGTTGACACTGTAGGACCCAAAAATATGAATTGAAGATACAAAACCAAAACTCGGAAATGGCGCACATGAATTTACTGAAGAGTTGACTGTTAAAGTAGTACGACTCTGTTCCGTCAAAACGCTGGAAAACGGTGGCGAAAAGTCCGACTTTCTTGACAACCAGGTTTTCCTCTATATATAAACGATAAGTCGGACCTGCTATAAAAGACCTTGAACGTACGATCAACAAACACGCGGTCACCTGTATCATATGGACTGTAAGAGTAAGTCTATTGGATTTCAGAGAAAAACAGAAAGGCCTACTGGGTGACGAACAAGAACATAATTGCATCAAATGCAGAGCTCGCTGATTGCTTGAAGACAAAGCTTGCAGCAAGCCCCAAAGAATAAATACTCGACAACGATACGCCAAATTGAACACCAAACACACTCAAGCTGATAAAGACCACCACCACCGCGGCAAAGAAAATCAGCACCCGATCGAGTGTCCTGAGAGCCTGGCTGACATCATGCATTGAGCGAGAGAGGAACCGGCGTTCATTGTAGATCTTGAGTAGGGTGGTTTTGATCTCGGTTCGGGAGATATCTTTGTTGTCGTTTTTGTCGAAGACTTTGAAGGCTTCCTTGGCGTCAGCTTCATCGTTGTAGGCGGGGTTAATATCTGAAGGAATGAGCCAGGTACGACCAGGTGCTTTGAAACGACTGTAGATCGAACGTGCCAAGCGCTACAAAGAATTATCAGTCTGTTTCTTTTTCGGTCGTATGAGAAGAAATCACTACCTTGGCTTCATGTGCCGAATTGACATTCCACGCCAACGCTCCAAAGTCACTCGCTGTTCCACTTATATTCCTCGCATCGTGCAGCACAGCATGCTTGATCACCTTCGCTGCTTTGAACGGGACCGAATCTGTGAGATTGTACTTGGATGCGCCTTCCAGTAGAGGACTGTTTTGTCCATTCGAACTCATTCTTACAGTAGGAGGGTAACGATGATGCTGAGCGGGTTCCGAATGGATCAGATTGGGTTCAGAAGCGTGTTGTGACGAATGCGGGTTACTGCTTTCCGCAATATGCGTATGGTCACCAACAGAGACAGCAGGAGTGACGAGCTTTCCGCCTTGCTCCTTGATTTGGTCGGCATGATGCGCGTCATCCTCTTTAGAGGAGTTTAACCAGGAAGGCCGGTTTGTCAATTGAGTTTTCCTTTTCCTATGTCGGGTTGTAGAACCTATAAGAGTTCGTTCCCTACCATGATCCTCCACGTCCGTGTTGTACTCGTCGACAGTGCTAGAACCAAGTGTATTCACAACGGAATTCCCTCGTGAAACAACCGGAGCACCACCCAAGGCCTTGATGTGCTGCTTTTCGGAAAACGTAGGACCCAAACCAAGCCCACCAGATAGTCTGTTGGCCGATTGTTTGGGACGGTATTGGCTGAGTTTTTGGATCACTGTAAGTGCTTTCTCAACGGCTTCAATACGTTCTCTGTATGCCGTTCGGTGGAAAGAAAATGCTGCCAATCTTGATGAGCAGAGGAAGAAAAAAATAATTGGACACACCAATGTAACGGGAGAGCATCCCTTGTATACACCAGACCAAGACAACGAAGAAGAAAAACTGGACAACATCTCCCATCCGATGAGTATATCGGGCTCTACTGCTCTGCGGGTGGCTGCTATTGTGGAGCCCATAAATTCCGGCGAATATGATGACCCAACTGGCGTATGCACTTGCTGCATAAAATGCCGGTTTGGCTGAGTTTTTGACCGAAACATAGACCCCGATTCTGGTCTTGAGGTGTTCAGGGACGTGGCCCCATGAAATGGACAAGAAGAAGCGAACGAGGGAGGGGATAATATCGATGACCACTGCCAGAAACCAGGATATTATGAGATTTGCTGCGGCCCAGAAGAGCCATGCTTCAACGTTGTCCTTGATGTACAACCTGGTCGGGGTTGGATTAGCCTTGTACCAGTTGAAATGGACGACGAGGGCAGGGGTGGCGATGAGAGCTGCGAGGGCAACTGAGCCAATGAGGGAAGTGAAGAGGAAGGAGAGAACGCTAATAGACGAGTCAACGGCGTAATTGGCTGCGACGACGAGCTGAAAACCTTTTGAAAGACCATCCGGCGTCTGGTCTCGACATGCCCAACTTGCTCTCGAACATTGCGGCCTCATCGACGAGGTCCTCCTCCGCAGACCAATCATACTCTTCCGAGTCGTCGCCGTCGTCTGTCCCGCTGGATGCAGCGTACCCTCCTGATTTGACCATGAGAGAACACGGGATCAATATTTCTCGACGATGACATCATTTCAATTGGGACTTGCTTGGAGACTTATAAGAGGCATACTTGTCAGATGTCTTGCAATCGTCTCACTCCATTCCAACAACACCATGGGCATCTTCAAAGCGCAGCCTACTTCCGAAGAGCTCCTCAACAAGGTCGAAAAGTCGATTATCAAAGAGGCAAAGTCGGAGGAGAAGAACCTCAAGCATTTGATCAAGGATTTGGCTGCCTCCGAGAAAGCAACCCAAAAGGCTCAAAGGGTAACCAATCCTCGACACACATCTCTCGTCCTGACTCTTCGATAGGCAGCAGAAAAAGGAGATCATCAACTCCATGACGCAGAGAAAAGGGAGCACGACACTCTGAAGCTGTTCCATAAAGCCGAACACAAACACGATGAAGCCATCTCCAATGTACACATGAAGAAAAACGATTTGCAGGTAGAAGTACGCCCATCATCTATTCCTCTGTAAATCTCAGGTTTTTAATCCCAGATGAAGAGAAAAGGCTACGACAAGGCACAGCAGGATCTGGAAGCCAAAAAGGCTCAGGTGGAGGCAGCGATCAAGGCAAATGACCAACATGCGGTATGATAACTCCTTCAAATACGGCTGTGGCGCTTATCACAATTTTTGATAGGTAGAACGAAACGCAAAGCTGGCAGCCCTGCAAGCCCCTGCCGCAGATTCCAAGGAAGCAACTGGATCGCATGCTGGACCTGCTTAATATATCTGGGATGTTACTATACAATTGATATAATACATGCCTTGTTCACAGAGGGCTTTTCGTGAGATCGTTGCTCTGAAAAAAGAATCCACCCGTTTCTTTCGTATTCTTCGCTTCCTTTTTAATGAGTTCACTGAAAGCCTTGAAGTTGGTCGACCCTGCAGAACGCATGAGCTGGAAGGCGATGCTTTCGCTGGTCTCGATGTGAACGCCTTCCGCTCGTAACCGCTCGAAAGCAAACGGAATCTCAAATGCGTTGCAGGAAGAAACACCATCTGCGACAACGTGAACATCGTATGATTTTTTCTCGGCAAAGTCGAGAGCGGTTTGAAGAACGCAAATATGGGACTGGTCAAAACTAAATGTTTGCTTGTGGAATGCCAAGAATGTTACGTACCTCAATCCCAAAGATGACAACATTCTCTGAGATAAATTCTTGGACCTCTGGGATGAGCATGGAGAAGAGAGACTTGTCATAAGTCCCGCGGAACAGTGGCCCAAGAGACTCCAAGTCGATAGCTGGGTCTATGGGTCCGAGTGCTATAAGGGAAAGTAAGAAATGTCGGGCTGGAGAAGTCAAGGACGTTCACCTCTGGCATTCTGCGTCGTTGCGACGACCGGGATGTTAAGAAGCTAATCCAAGGACATCAGAATATTACAGGCTATGCCGATAAGATTAGATGCCTTTGCGAGGCTGATCAACTTGTTCGCAGTTAAAATGACGCGATCATAGCCGTGAATTGCCTCTTCTTTGAATAAACAATCAGTGTGCAATCTCGAAAACAAAGAAATTTGCGCACTGAACCTGGTCTGGATATCGCAGAGGAAGAACACGGTGGAGGTTGGCTGCAACATAAATGTGTTGGTGACAGTCGGAGTCTGAATCAAGGGTTGACTTTTACGCTCGTTCTTCCCCGCACTCTTCGTCCAGTCCCTCTTTTATATCTGACCCCGCCCAACCCTTGGGCTTTCCCGCTCCTTCGCCATGGATTCTGCTGCCGCCGTTATAGCTGAGAATGAGAGGGTGCGCCACATGGGTTCATTGTTCTTCCGTCGTGCTTATTTTCGTCCCAGTTTCAAAAGTTCAAACTGGGCAAGAAACCAGCGCATGCGCATACCCGTTCTCATTCTCGCAACGACTCTATTTCTTCTTTAAAGTCTCTTACGACGGGTAATGCCTTTTCTCATTTTTCTTTACCCCTCACAAACCACAATGGTGCTACAAAACCACCCCGCCCGCTTTCGTTACCACCGCTAATTCCACCCGGCAACACCAACAACCAGAATTCGGGCGTTCTTCCCATACCCTCTGTTTTCAATCCGGTGCCTTCGAGCAAGCGCAACTCTCATCACAGGCGCCGTTCTTCTGTTTCTACGCGCCACGAGTCAGCGGAGCTTATGGGCATGTCTGTCCCAAACCTCCCCCCTGCAGCACAAGAAGACAATATCAATCTTGGGGAAAAGGATTCCATTCGTCGCCGTGCTCTCTTGGCTCTTGAAGGCAAACCGGACGTTGCCTTCAATAAAGTCGAGATCCCTGATTTCTCCACAACCGATATGGAGAATTTCATGCGTAACTTATATTTTCCTTTTGATCGTTTCCATGTCATACTTACCTGTCTATCTATTCTCCACTCTAGCTTCGAAATCTCCTCTCACCCCGAGTAATTCCTCAAATTACGGCAATGCTCTGAACATGACCAATAAACGGGATTCCTTCAAACTCTTAGCTGGTTCTTCCTCTTCCAAAGATCAGCTTCAGACCCTTGTCGAGGAGGAAGAAGAGGAAGAAGACCAACACTGTTTTCAGACAAAAGTGGAGGATTCCTTACCTTCTCCTGCCCCGTCTATCAAGGAAAATATCCCATCCTTCACTTCTGTCACCACTCAAGGGATAGCTGTCACACAACAGACATCACCAAAGCCCCGCCCGACTGCTTTGAATCTCAGGCCCCTTTCCCTTACCCCCGGAAGTCTCATGACAGCTCCTTCCAATTCCCCGTCGTTAAGCCCACGGCCGGGGTTACGAGCTCTGTCCCTTACCCCAAGTTCGGGTGGTTCCGACGACTCAACGGATTCTCTTAAACAATTCAGACGAGTCCCTCAATTTGTTACTCCACCCCCCGCTTCCAAGCGCCCAGTTCTGAACCTTGCCCTTGGTCAGATCACTGACAGTCCTGCCGATGGAGAAGAAGGGAAAGTGTCTGATCGTCGTAGCAGCATATCCTATAAACGTTCTTCCAACGGCGCGATACTTAATGGGACGGGTTTGGCGACGCCAGAAATGACCCCCACCCTCGGGCGACGTTTTTCCACTTCTAACTCGTCCCTGTCGAGTCTTGCAGGTGTCTCTGACGAAGATGCAATCTTTACCCCACTGACGCAAAGGCACGCTCGTCCCTTGAGTACCAGCGAGCAGCATTTTCTTTTCAAGTCCCACCATGCACTTCTGGCGAGGATCACCGACCTGGAAAGGGCGTTGTCTGGGCGGATGCGGGACTCGGCTGGTAACTATTCCCGTGGCCCTTCCATCTCTTCCACTGTTTCTGGAATCAGTGACACTGAGAACCTCAGTACAATGGAGGGTCCTAGCGATGAGATGCTTCGCCTGATTGCAGACCTCAAGGCAGAGAGGGATGAGCTTAAACGCGACGTGGATGGGTGGAGACAGCGAGTCAACAACCTTGAGAGTCAGACTACTGCATTGGCCAAGAGGGTGGAAAGTGAGAGGCGAGAAGCTTGGGTTGCACGATCTGAGGCTGGTCTTTTGGAGGTCGAGAAAGGCGTGTTGGCAAGAAAGCTTGAGGCGGTGGACGAGTTGATCAAGTCCCATGAGAAGGAGAAAGAAATTTGGGAACAGGAAAAGGCGACGTTTGAGAAGGAGATGGAAGGGTATAAGGAATGGGTTGGCGAACTTGAGAACGAGTTGATATTCGTGAAGAAGGAGTTGGATTGCGAGAAGGCCAAGGCTTACTACGACCCTTTGGCGACCCCTACGCCCAACAAGTCTTTTGAAAACGCATTCGTCCGACCTGTGGTCATCATTTCTCCTCCTGAGGTAACGAGTAAATCAGGAAAACATGGTCTTGGATTCATGTCTGCCGACTCCGAGAGTTCCACGGATGTCGAACCCGACTCTTTTGATGACCCCAACTATTTCGGTCTGAATGCCGTTGAAGGGGAACTTGATGGGGACTATGACGAGGAGAATGAGCTTGCCGGTTATGAAGACGAGGATGAGGCAGATGATATGAGCCACATGTCTTCGTCGTCATTCGATTCGGTAGAACTCAGTCATCCGATCCGACGACAGATTGTTCGCCTTTCCTCTTCGCCTGCCATTTCGACTGCTGGAAGATACAAGGATTTGCCTCCTGCACCAATCCCCTACCACATGCCACCTTCTCATTTTTATCAGTCCTCGCTTTCTATGAATTGGACTTTCCCCAGAGGGCCCGCTATCACTGCCTCTATTGTCAAAGGGAATGAGGAGGGAGGCGTCGACCGTTTTTTTGACTGTCTGGATGATAACGATAGTGAAAACGGCGAACCTGTTCCGAGCAGCTTCTCTTATGAGAAGAGCAAGGGTCTCTTTGCCCGCGGATTTGTTCTTGGGCCTGAGGGTGATGATGTAGCCTTTTTCTTGCCCTCCGGTGTCTCTATCCCTGTCCCACAAGAGCCGATGAATCAAAGGACCCAATTGGAGGTCGTTACTGAAGAGGAGGAGGAGGAGGAACAGGAGGAGGAACAGAGTGATTTCGAAGATGACGGGGCAATGTTTGGTGATATTGGCGGCATTAAGATTACTTTCACACCACCTCAGGAAGAAAATGAGGAGGAAAAGGAGGTAGAAAAGGAACAGATCCAAGTTTCTCCTCCGAAGCGCACATCGCCACCGCCCATACTTCCTGCTTTGAACTTTGGTGACGATACCGAGGATGACCCATTCAGTTTTGGTCATCCACTCATGGAAGAACGAACGCTGTCGTCTGCCAAAACGCCTGGTTTGGTTTCGTCCCCACGCCCAGTACCAGTTGTCAAGCCTGCCCCTCCACCCATCCCCTTGATCGTTTCGACTCCCCCGCCTGTCGCTGTCGCTGTCTCTGCAATCAGTTCAACGGCGCCTCCCTCTTCCCTTCCTCGATCAACCACTTGTATTTCAATGATTCCTCGTGTTGTGTCACCGCCCATGTCTTCTGGAGTAACCTCGCCTGTTCCCGCGGTTTCCTCCAAGAGACCATCGAGCACCAGGATACCAGGATCACCAACACCTTCTGACAAACCTTCTTCGATTCCTCAGCCACTTACTCGTAATGCACCTACTCCACCGCCGAAATCTAAGACTGCCCCCACGTCTACCTTCATCCGACAACCGTCTGTGAGAAAGTCCTCGCTTCCGCGATCAGTCAAGACCGAAAGTGCCACTGCAGGGAGCTCACCCAATGGTTCGACTGTGTCTGCCGTCATCCGTAGGTTCTACTGATTCTATTCTGTTCAGTTCCATTGGATGAAAGGACTTTGAACAGATCCAACACTCCCTTTACATCGTTCTTCAATACATTCGCCCACAACAACCAGTCGGCGAAGATGAATGTCGACTTCGTTCCTGACAATCAACAACATACCCGATTGCAGCCCTTCTACAATGATTCCCAGTCTTTGACTCGTAGTACCCCTTCTGTAATGCCACCTTCACCTTCAACACGATTTTCTTTTCAAACCTTGACGAATCTTGTTCCATGGTCGTCCCGAAATCGCCTTCCCACTGCCACTCGATCTCCTCCTTTACCCCCTACTCCCATCTCTCCAATTCATGCTGCTTTGCCAAAACTGGTTGCTCCTGGTGAAAGGCGCTTTGTCTCGCGCGAGAAGCAACTTCACAGGCTTCGATCGAGGATTCAAATGGAAGATGTGGCAGGGATAAAAATAAAATCTTGTGTTCATTGCAAAAAGTGCAGTGGAGATGTCGCTGTTATTTGAGGTTTGTCTTTTTATCAGACATCTTTATATCTGATTGCTTATGGAGTTTTTTGTTTTGTTGTCAAGACAAATTATGGACCTTGTTCCTCATGTTGCACCTGCTTTGTACATCTCCCATGACTCGTTCATCCTACCACCTTCTATGCGTCATGCTCTATGCATCCACTCCTTTTATCGATTTCTCACACCCCATCCCTCCAATTCACATATTGTCGCTTGTTACGTATCCGCCTTACGCGTCCCCATCCCCATTTTTTTGTCATTCCCCATGTCGTACTGCATCTCAGCAATTGGTTTTCCGTCTCGCTCTGAGCTTGATGCCCTGGCGGAGTGTATTAATATCATTATATCCTATTATTCTTTTGGGGGTGTTTTGTTCCTTTCTAGCGCTGTACGATGTCGAGTGAGCTTTTGTACAATTAAATAAATAAAATTTGGACTTATTGCAAACCTCCCGGAAAAACCCGATAGTAGTCGTGGGAAGCTACTCTGGTTTGAACACAATTTACTACCTTTCATTAAGTATCCGGTTCAACGATGCCTGGACAACAGCACCTGCCTTTCCGCAAATCCTTTATGAGGAATTGGTTTGCCATTGAGGTATGCTTATTGTCGGTTTCGGGTTGAGGCGGAAACTGAAGATTATATTGCACAGGCAATCCCAATGTAAGCTTCCAATTGAATGTGCTCTTGGAGTCAATGATGAATGGGGGATGCAGTTATATTATCATTGGAGGTGTTGTTGGAGGAGCAACGTGGTATTTGGGTCGTCTTGCATTGGGTCCTAATGGTTTGTATCTTGCTATACTCCCATTTACTCCGTGTGTAAATGCTGTTTCTTAGTTGTTTGGACCAAGAATAACCCTACTCCTTGGAATTCCGTCAAGCCCAACGAGAATACCAAGTTGATGTCTGTCGAGCAGAAGTTTGAGAAAAGGTGTGTATCATAGCTCTACTACCACCGACCGACCGTTCATTAATTACTTATTTTAGCTGGTCTCGCGACAAGTTGTAGAAAAGACACTTTTACTTCCTTTCCTCTTATCTTATAATCCATTCCTTGTAGCCGTTCTTTTGCCTGAATCAAAATATACAGTTTTGATTTTGCAACAATCATATCTGGGCCTACAATTTATTTTCCCGTGACTGCCGGACGGAGTTCCTGCTCAACATCTTTGTACTGCCTCCTTGGTACACGATTTGGCTTATCGCCCCTTCTCCTGAATTCCGATTATGACTGCTGACGCTCTTTCCAAGTACAAAGAAGAGGACTTCCCGACCCCTGGCCCTCTTGTCGTGTGTGACCCTTGTGTTAGTTTCTATTCCATTGCTGATACTTTCGATAGCCTACGTTACGCCTGCCGATGGATCTGCCTGCCATCATCTACGGTGGTGCTGCGTTGTCCACGGTCTATAATGATGAAGGACATCTCGCTAGTGACGTACCATTGCGGAGTGTGCGACTCGCGTTGCGGTATTTTTTTTTTTTTTTGTGGCAAATTAGCCCCATTGACTGACATTTTTGAAAGGTATGGCATTCGAGCTTTCGATACGTCTCCCTACTACGGTTGTTCGGAAATCGTTTTGGGGAAAATCCTTGATTGTCTTCGTGACGAATTTCCGCGTTCATCATACCAGTTGGTTGGTAACCTTTGGCCGTGTGCACTTTTAATTCTTATCCGCCTCATAGATAACGAAGTGCGGGCGATATAGCCCTTCGACATTTGATTATTCCCCATCCAAGATCCGACAGTCAGTGATGCAAAGTTTAGAAAGGTTAAAAACCGATTACCTGGACGCGGTTTACCTTCATGACGTTGAGTTTGTGTGTGCTCCGGTTGCTCCGAAAGCAACCGGAAACCATGTTGCAGCTTTAAGGGAAGATGCTGTGGTCTATGGCCTTTGCAATGGCGATGAAGGGACCATCCAGGGTGCAGGTGATCAACAAGTCTTGGATGCCTTCCGAGAGCTCCAAGCATTACAACGACAAGGTCTCATCAGGAAGATAGGAATGACAGGTGAAATTTCCGATTTCCAATTCTATTATTTAGAACTCGTTAATATTATTTCAGGCTACCCTCTGCCCACCCTTCTGCGGCTGGCGATTCTGATACTCCATACCCCGCCTTACAAACCTGTGGATATCCTCCTTTCTTACTCGCATCTATGTTTACAGAACTCCGTCTTGATGGAGTTTATCCCCCATTTCTATAGACGCGCTAAAGTTGGGCAAGTCATTTCGGCTTCTCCACTTAGCATGGGACTTCTGACCCCAAAGCCTCCATCATGGCATCCTGCGCCGCGTGAATTGCGACAAGCGGTAATTGACGCGAGCAGGACATGGCCTGGTGATTTCCCGAATCTAGCCGTCGGATACTCGATATACCAGACGAAGGTCGCTGAAAAGCCGCTGCCACTTGTGATTGGACTGAGCACGCCGCGAGAGGTGCATGAAACTGTTGCGGTTTGGAGGGAAATACATGCAGGGCGAGAGGGAGAGGAACGACGGAGGGGGGGAGAGCGTGTCAAGGAGGTTATCAAGAGTGCTGGATACCTGAATTGGTCGTGGTCTTCCCCATAAACAGTAGTAGTTGCTCCATTAAGTAATTTGTCACTGTACCGCTACCACCATATACTGTGAAACGTCTTGAAGGCTACATCTCTTGTCTTCCGTGAGCTCAACAACGTTCGATGGGCATAGACGGTCTCATTTTGGTGGACCACTTTGGGTATGAATGCGGTGTCTGTACGAACGGACTTGAGCTCATGAACCATCTCACAGACGCCCCGTCATACAGTCTGGATTCAGATCGACTTATCCAACATATCCTCTTATTCACGTCGATGCTGTTAACGACGCAATATCAAAGGCTCCAAAACCACAAGATGTGGATCCAATCATCTATGTACCTTCGCTGACTCTTGGAGACCCACCAAGTGCATGCTGCCATGTACTATGCAACGATATGAGACTATTATGTGTTATCAACGGAAATGGTGTGTTTCTCTGTCATTTTGTTCCGTGGTTTTTTCGTAATGCAACTGAATCACAAGTGGACCCACTCTTGGCTTTCGCTTTTGTTCAGACATTCATTGACATTATACAAGAGTACTTTGGAACCGTGTCTGTTGCGACCGTGAAGGAGAATTTTGAGATTGTATATCAAGTACGCAACCCCATTTTTCTATCTGACATGGTTTCTTTGGTTTACAGATTGCAAGCTTCTAGAAGAAACCTTGGATTCGGGAGGGTACCCATTAACGACATCGCCCAGCACACTAAAAGATATCGTGTTGCCTCCTTCACTCTTCAACAAACTCCTCAGTGTGGCTGGCGCCAATTTCAATTCCAAGATCAATCCCGCTTCTGCTGTTTCAGGACCTTTCTCGTCGACCACACCGTGGCGGAAAGCTGGTCTACGATATGCAAGTAACGAGATGTATATTGATCTCGTTGAAGAACTGAGAGCCGTTGTCAACAAGTACGTTGTAGCATTTTGTACTCGCACCCCATGCTGACGATTTGCAAGAAATGGAGTTGTTCTATCCAGTATTGTGACCGGGAAGATGGACACTAATGCAAGACTGACAGGTTATTTTTTTATTTTTGTTGTTAATCTTGGTTATGAATTTCATTCAATGTAGGAATCCCCGAATGCACCTTGTCATTTGTGAATTCGAGCGGGCTGGTCGATTGCGCGTTTCATCCTTGCGTTCGGTACAGTTTCTCTCGCAAAGAGTAGTCTTGGAATCTCACAGAATTGCGAGGGAACAGCTTAAATCGCTGGGCGCAAAGCAAAAGCCTATCTTTTATCCCTCCAGATGGAAAGTTCATTCTCGCAGAGTACCGTTATACGCCGAATGGTTCCAGCCTTTCGGACACACCAGCCGCCCTGTCCAGCAATACTCAAGCGAATGTCCCCGTACCGTTTACTCTGAAAGCAGGGTATGAAATAGAAGATAACAGTGGTGCGCTCGATTCCTCTCTACGTCCTTGGTGGCTGACCGCACTTTGTAGTTTCATTTAACCTCTCACTCTCCTCCCGTCTCCCCGCGAGATCTCTTCGGAATGTAGTTGTTGAGCTGAATCTCGGAGAAGGAGCGTCGGGAATGAAGTGTATCACTTCCAGGGATGCTGGTGGCATGAGACGCGGGATGGATGTACCAGCAAGCTCTGCTGCATCTTGGTCATTCGACTCCAGGAAGAAGGTTCGTTGTTTTCAAGTTATGAACGATTACTATTGTTTAATCGATTTACTAGGTCTTGAAGTGGGAAATCGCCGAGGCGTCACCTTCGAGTAATTGGAGTCTTCGCGGGTCATATTCAACTCCGTGCGTTTTCCTTGATCCTCAATATTCCAGCTGACTCCTCCGAAAACCCTGAAGTGCGAACACTCCTCGCCCTTCCCGTGCTGTTCAAGTCCGGTTTGAAATTCAGGGCCACACATTCTCCTCTTTGAAAGTGGACCAACTCAAAATCACCGGAGAAACGTACAAACCCTATAAAGGCTTCAGAGGTCGTTGTATCGGTAACATAGAATGGCGGTGGTGATATGTGTGTACTAGAAGTTAAGTGGGATGTTAAATTCAAAAAAAATGATATTCAACCTATTATTACTGGGAGCAACCTCTTCAAATCAGTGTGACCAGGCAACCCAAAGCGAAACATTATCTTGTCTTAATAACACCAGCATTGATTAATTTCTGAATCTTCTTCTGGATCATGGGGTTCTTGAGGTGATCTCGCAATGCATTGGGATCACTTTGGGCTTGTTGCAAGATTTGCTGCATGACTGGGTCACTCATGATTGCCTACGAGAGCATTGATATCAGATATCACAGTGACAAGTAAAATGACATACCGCAACTTCAGGATCTCTCATAGCACGTTCCAGGGTCTCTTCTTGAGATTCAGAGGAATTTTGTGTGAAGATAGCTTGTTGAATCTTCAATTCAGTCTGAGATATTTCCTTTTTGTGTTGATGTTCTGTATCATGTTCCGAAGCTTCTAGAACGGCCTCCAGTGCTTTGGAGTAGTCACGCATGGTATGGAGGATGTTGGCCTTGCGTATATACGCTTTCACTGTCAAAAAGGGGTAAGATAAGTTTTAGAAGCAGGAAACATCACCTACCGAACTTGGCATCCACTTTGATAGCTCCCTCGACGTCTTTCAAGGCCTCTGGGAATGCAACCAACTTCATATATGCAGCGGCACGGTTATTGTATCCCCTTGCGTCCGAGGGATCACGTTTAATACTTTCCGTGTAGTCCTTGACGGCACCAGCGAAGTCTCCTGCCTTGAACTTAACGTTACCTTCTTCGCGCGCGGATGCACTTTTTTCAGGATCAATATACGCCTTACGGTCTTCGTCAGCCTTGAGGCGCTCGACTTCGCGCAATTTGTTGAGGACGTCGGGTATGCGGTGCTCGGTGAGCGACTTTTGATAATATTTAATGGCAGATCCAAGGTCGCCCTTCTTTTGGTAGGTATTAGCGATTCGTCCCAAGGCTTTTGCGATAATTTTGTAGTCTGCCCGAAGCTGAAGAAATGCCCTTGTAAACAGAGATGCCAGGAAATGCACAAGCACTTACAGAGCGACCCTCTTCGACGGCGTTCTCGCAGACCTCGATACACTTGTCGTAATCTCCCTTCTCGAAGTATGCGGCTGTCAAAATAGAAGGTCAACACTGTAGATCGTGGTAACAAATTTAAGAAGTTATTCTCATACCTCCCAAGTTCGTAAGATACGCGAGATTCTTAGGCCATGTATTCCAAGCGAGATCGAATTGTTTAATTGCCTCATCGAAATCTCGGTTCTTATAAGCCAGGCTTCCAGCTTCTTTTGCCGCCTCTGAAGCCTTCTTTGCCCGTGCTTCTTCGCCATCTTCCATCTCGACGTCTTCATCAGCAGGTGGTGGAGTGGGCTGGGCTGGCTTTGAAGGGGCCGCTTTCGGGGGAGGCGATGAGGGAGGAGATCGTGAAGGCACCTCAACTCCTTCCGGAATTTCTGCCGAACCTTCGGGACGAGTCGAAGCCTGGACATCGATACCCATAAGTGCACCTAGAACATCGATCATCCTGGGATCTTGCAGAGCACTTGTTTACGTGTTGAATAGGAATGGCATGAAAAGTAGAAATTGCAAAACTCACGAATCCGCTAGGCGAGGATTTTTTTGCATAAATTGGAGCTGAAATATATTTAGTGCTGGGTAAGCTACAAGGGGGGAGGAATACCTACCTTCTGGACGAATGAAGGATCGGCAAGATGCTTCGCAGTTCTAGGATTGCCTGCTAGCTTTGCCATAATGTTGGGATCCGAGAATAATTTACCGAGACCGAATGACTCGTCAGAATTCGAATGAGCTATGAGAAAGCTGAGATCAGATAGGACAGCTGCTAGAGAGTAGACGAAAATACCTTTTGCATCTTGAACCTCCTGCAATCCCTTTCTGAGCGCAGGGCTGTCTTCTAGCTTGATTCCAGCTTCATATTCAGTGATAGCTTCATCGTAGCGCTTCGCCCCGTGCAATGCAGCTCCCTTACGCGCATACCCTTTGGCCCATGATGCATTCACTTTGATACACTGCAAGCCACAGTAAGTGACATGCTGAGGGAATATGTTGAAACAACGTACCTGATCGGCATCGGCCAAAGCACCCTCCCAATCCTTTTTCCCTGCCTTTGCTGCACTCCGATTTGACCAGAGGACATGGTGATTAGGGTCTAACTCAATGCCCTTGCTGAATAACTGGATGGCCTTGTCCCAATCTTTGGCCGCGAAGGCCTTGTTCCCTTGGTCTTTGAATGCGTTCGCCTACAAAGTCATCATATCAGTGTCAAACGCACCGATACCTAGGAAACACATACGTCTGACATAGAGCCTTATTTTTGAAGAAAACGATAATGCGGCAGACTAAATGAACCAAAACTTATAGTGCATAGAGCAGGGCAATCGTTCTAGAAATTGCTACAAGGATCCATTCATTGTCACCCATCAGTCACGTTTAATCATTGTCACGCCACTGTGACCCGTCGCGACGGTCGCGTCCTCGTCGCTCGACTTAGGCTCCTCTATTTAGGCCTTAGGCTTTGCCCTATGGACACCCAGACTGGGATGTCTGGTTCAAGACAAGGGTAAACTTAACATTGCCCCCCACATTCATAAAATGGCAAGCCGAATGAGGGTGCTATTTTTGGCAATGAAGACCGGCAAACTTCAAAGGGACGTTTACGTTCCGACTCAGTTGAAGGGGGTCCTTGTCCTTTAGCCTGTCTCTGAGAACGGGGCCTTCGTTAAAATGGCAGGACGGTTACGAACGTCAAGGGCAGAGTTGGCTGTCTAATTGTCGGCCAAGCAATTGCATAACTTTGCGAAGCATATGGACCAGGACAGCGAGGGGGAATAAAGTTGTTTCTAGACAATTGAATCGTTTCTGATCAGTTGAGTATTCAGAGTGTCGTACAGATTCCCTTCCTGTTGGACGAGTATTTTCTGACTTGGCGAGTGAGAACATATAGACGTGACAACGTCGGGGGTTGGCAACGCTTCGTCCGAGAAGATGCTCCATGGCCGTCGGTGAAATTCCGGTATTCGATTTTCAACCGTCGTATCTTCTGGTCACGGCACGGCGCCGTTTTACAAGGTTCCTTCTACTGCGGTGACCTCCTACCCGCTGTCAGGCATGCTCAAGTGAACGAAGGCGGATTTAGGTGTCTCACCACTCTTTCAGGACCTCGTTGAATTTGTTTGAGCAGGACGTTGCTGCTTCAAATTTTAATAGTCAAGTTCCGTGCCATTCCACTTAAAGGCGTCACTTTCTCATGGACACGGATAAGCAATTGATGATCCAATGACAACTGAAATGCGTTAAAATGCTTATGCCGGGCATAGGGTGTTGTTGCCCGATATGGGAGGCTCTGGGCAGGGCACGCGGCGGAGCGCTGGTAAGCTTAAAGACTCTGTTGGAAAGTTCGACTGATTGTGCTCTCTTTGGCGTCGGGGTCTAGCGATTGTCGAGCTTCCATCAGTAATGCAGGCATGCAGGCAAGCAAGATCAACGATTTGAATTTACCTTGTTTGCTCCTGCCGGTAGGAGACCGCATCAACTCCGTCCAGAGGACTTCTGGTCCCACTAGGTAATACATGGGTCTCTCAGTACTGGGGAATCCCTTGTACTTATGGGGTGGAAATGTACAGGAAAACGTGGAGATGAAGAAAGCGAGCAGGAAAATCCAGAATTCTCTCGACGGCACATCTGATTATGAGGATCAATGAATTCTTTCTGCTTGTCCCGTCCGCGAGTCAACTGAGAAATAGAGTTGCGTTAGTACGTATCTCACGACCCGCATTGCGTGCGATGGAAAATGAAAAATAAAAAAAGGTAGCAAAAAATGAGCAGGAGCTAATCAGAACGGGGTGAACGGGTGGATTTGCGTTTGAGCTGACAGCGAGTCCCACAACTTGTTTGCCTCCCTCATAAATCCTCCCTCTCTTCTTCCCTCTCCTCCCCTCCCCTCGTCGTCGTCGTCGTCCACCGCACCCCGCACCCCGCAATTCCGCATTTGGTTCCAGATTGTCCATTTTCAGCAATGACCGACGATGCCAACAATAGTACTCCCACAACATCCACCACCTCCCCCACAGCACCCCGTCCAAAACCCGTCAGGTCATCCACAAGTGTAGTCCGTACTCGATCATCTCCACCACCTGCCCATCCAGCCGAACAGTCTAATGACGGTCGCCCACCCACCAAACGTGCCCGGAAGGCGATCAACTGCGAGCCATGTCGCAATAGCAAGCTCAAATGCGATAGGTCATTATTTTTTTCTCTCGCATTTTCAACTCTCAACTGTTCTGTAGAAGCCGGCCATGTTCATCTTGTGTACTGCGCGGTGAGTATCCTTTTTTCGCCTTCCTTCACCTCTACATATGTTTATCGGCCCAGAGATCTAACACAACCTTTTAGGCACTTCTGCAATGTGCTATCAGGATGCAAGAGGCCATGAAGGCAGCGATTCTTTCGGCCGCGGAGATGACCACCAGTCAGTAACCGAGTACACCAATCGAGCCTGCGGAAATCTCATTTTCATTGCATTCTACTACTAGCTACGCCCGCATCGATCCAGCCCAGGAAATCGCACGGATTCGTCAATCGGTTTCACTTATAGAATCTTATGTTTTTCCTCACCAAAGGAATGTTACCACCGCAAGGCGAGCCAGCGATGCCGCTCTCATCACTCCGAAGAAAGAGCCCGTCGAGCCAGATGTCTCTGACAAAAATGCCACAGCACCAGGCATGCTTGGAACCCAACAGCAAGGCGGATTATATGCCGGTCCGACCAGTGCAGCGACGCATCTTTTAATGGTTGGGGGCACTTCCTTGGTGAAGCAATTTCATCTATATCTATATTCTGTGATTCCATACGCTGACAACTTGACACTGCCAGACCGAAAGTCGTGACTCAGATGATTCTGAGAGCAGACAGCAAAGTCAAGATCGCGTCAATGAAGACTTTCCATCTATGACGCAGGATTACGACCGCGATCTGCTTTCTCTCCTGCCTTCTGTTGATATCATTGACGGCCTCATTAAATATTATTTTGAATACTGCAACTGGATCTACAGGCACGTCAGCAAACCATCATTTACCCTCCAATGGGAGCGCTACAAGTCTGGAGCTCAAGCCGACCGTGTCGTGCTTGCGACGGCCTGTGCTTTGATGGCGATTGCGACCCATTATTTACCTGTCCGGCATCCCTTGCTCGAAGGTTTCGGTGAAACACACGAAGAAATTGGGCTCAAATTTTTTGACGTATCCACCACTTCCTTCCACAGACACACTGCAGAAACACGGAAGTATACACTGGAGCTCATAGAACTGATGCTGGTTCGAACACACTTCCTGACTTTGTCCAAAACCGACAGTGAGGAGATTTGGCACGTAAAAGGGGAATTAATAACCATTGGCACTGCTATGGGTCTTCATCGAGATCCTGGACGCTTTAGAATGTCTAGGGATGTCGCAGAACGACGTCGGTGGGCTTGGTGGCATATCATTCTACTTGAACGGTGCATTTGATTCTTGATCATAAACCTGACCGCACTCAACTTGAATTATGTAGATGGCAGGCCTTCATGTTTGGAAGACCAATTACTATGGCTTCTCATCATTTTGACACGCAACTTCCTTCTTTCTGCGACCCTGCAGTCGACAAAACCGGTCGACTCTATCTTCCAAATATTGCACTTTTTCGACTTGCTTTCATTTTAGGAGATATCATGGACGATGCCGTGTCTGTTCGACCCGTTCCTTACGAAAGTGTCTTAGCAAATGACCGGGCCTTGGCTCAATGGATGGACAACCTTCCACCAGAAATGGACCTCGATGAATTTCGTGTGGCCAGAAGCTTGGCTTCGTCAAATGTTGCGCAGCGCAGATTGGGTGTGCAGAGCATTATCATTCGCACCTCTTATTACCATATCCGGTTTACCCTTCACCGACCGTACGCCAGCAGTGCCGCGAACGGTAAAGCGTCTTCAAAGGACGATACGGCACCTATCAAGTCTGCACAGAGTCTGGAAATCGCTGTCAGCGCTGCTGACAAGTTGATCACCATGGTTGGACAGTCACGTCCCGATTTTCTGGCAAATTCGTCTCTGGCTGTCCCTGGACATATGAACTGGGGTCCTTTCCATTGTTTTTCCGCAGCTATGTTTTTCTCTTTTCAGTTGATTGCAAATCCAGATCAAGCTGGTGCAGGACTTTTCCGAGAGAGTATACGCAAGGCGATTGCAACACTCGAGCAATCAAGAGGCATTACCGTGGCCAACAAGGCGTATGATATCCTCCAGGCTTTGGCACCGCTCTACTCACCTGAATTTCCTCTCATGACCACAGAAGTACGCGATAAAAAGAGGGCGCAAGTGTTGGGCACAGTGCGGAAACTTGCGTTTCCGTACCACGACTCGCATGATCCACGGCGGTTTGGCGAATCGCCAAGTGGTCGGGGGACAATGAGCTCGCCCGCCAATTCAAGTTCGGTAAGCCCTCCGCTGCCCGTGCTCTCCGCGCTACCGCAGCATTATGACACAATTGAATCGCACATGCGTCTTTCTTCTGGGCCTTCTTCGTCTACCTCGGCAAATCTAACAAACTCAACATCACCATCATCGAACGTCGCAAATTCTGCAACTTTATATTCTTCTCCGCATTGTCACCAGTCTCTAGCACAGGCGCATGTTCAGAATCTAACGCATTCGCCACAAGCTCCGGTCCATGTACCAGCTGTGGCGCATCCGCAAACCATGACGAATTATCAATATGCCACTAGCACTATGCCGGGAGGTCAACCATCCCATCTATATTCAGATCCGAGATACTACGTCCAGCCCGTCGAAGAAAATATATGGGGAGCAGCTATTGGATTTGGTCAAGGTGAATGGGCACAGCTCTTAGATGGTTTACGACCAGACGTATCACAGACAATTCGACATGGATGAATTGTCCATTTGCTTTCATGCTTTTTTCGTCTCTGCTTTCATCTTGTGTTTTGGAAATTGTATTGCTCTCTCCATATCTAGAATTTCCCCTGTTGTTTGTTGTCTTTGACGATTCGGATATGTAGTATCATTAAACACGATGTTATGGATGCTGCCAAAAAATTCCCCATCTAAGGTTGGTTTGGTCAAAGAGAGCAACATAGCGAATGTAACAAAAACAATGTAAGAGGACTACATGTCTATAATATTCCGACTGATTTTTTGCATGCGCTTCACTCGGTTGTTGATGGCTGTCCTCAGTTCCGACAAATTGGGCGGCGGGTTCAACAGGTCGTCAGCTGCGGATAATACTTGGTCAACCAAAGCATATGGTAGCCATGTAGTGGATGCTGTCTTTGATGCCTCCTGAGCTATTTGTCTATCCGACTTTATGATTAATTACTACAGTCAGTACGGGTGATCGAAGACACGAATTGACGCTCACCTTTAGCACAAGAGCGTAAGTGTAGTTTACTGCATCTGCGATATTCTCGTATCGCAGATTGACTCTGATTAGATATTCTGGGTTGTATTTCTGAAGATTTGATAAGACAAAGTTGCAACGAAGTGACGTATTCTTATTACCTCAAGAATGTCGATTAACCAAAGTGGAGGAGATAACGGTTTATTGGCACTTAGAATCGTCTCTAGAACTGACTTTGCGTATCGACAATCATTGTTTGGACCATCGTATCGCACCAGAGACTGCTGAAGATATCTCCAGCCTCGATCCGAGGGTGAGCCTTGCCATGATGCAGCATTATCTGTTAATAACCATCCCGATATGTCTTCCTGCCTAAGAGAAGTCCATGTCAATATAGAACGGAGATGAAAACGTCAAGATTGTTCACAACGTGGATCCAGGATTCCGGGTGAGCCGAATGCATTGGTTCGTCAAATGAGTAAATATGTCTGTCATGTCGATTTTAAGGCTTTGAGCGAGGTGCAGTGCTTTATTATATTGACTTTCTTGTGCCAATCGCATCACGATGACTGAAGGTGGTAGCAAGTACTCTGCGGAACCAGAAGGGATCAATTGACGATACGGCTAAGAGGTGTTGACTACCATACCGGGAGATGAAAGAAGCGAAGGTTCTCGTTTGATGCTGTTTATTTGCGCTCGAAGCAGAGTGCAGGTGTATTCCAAATCACTCAGGTGGATGATTTCAGCGTCATACTTGCTTGAGACATATTTTGATTCAGGAATGTATTTCGAGAGCTTCTGGGGTTGTCTGTTCTGCGATGTTTGTTAGACATAGTTCACTCAGTGTGATAAGAGGCATACTGAGTCTGGCATAACGGGCACCAAGATCCAAGCGGACTTTTCGTCTACAAGATACAACGCATTGATTGCAATTGATAGAGATTCCAACTGATCTTCGGCGAGTGAAATAAAAGATGTTGGATCAACTATGATATCTCGCAGTTTTCTTGATCGTTGATACATTGTCAAAGCGGCTAGTAAGGAGTTTAGTTCGCAGGTATTGTAGGTAAAAACCAATGAATACGGACCATTACGATAATCGCCTCTTTTAACATACCAGGCATACAAAATTTTGGGGTATGAGGGTTGGGAACGAGGGTCAGCATTACGAGCTTTAAACGCCAATGCTGCTTCGATTTCGCTTGTAATGCTTGTGAAATCAAATTGGACGAGTTTTTCGACGGCATTCTCCTCACACATCTGGATGGCCAATTGGCAGGCTAGGTTGCGACTTCTAATGTATAAATATGAGAACATGTCTACTGGAATTCGTATTGAGGACGAACATTATTTCAGATGAAATTTGCATGAGGGTTGCGTAGGCTTCTTCGTATAACCCCAAGTCTGCCAGGCCTTTTACAATGGTCCTCCACAAAGGTCCCGTGTCGACACCAGCTGGAGAGACCTGGAGAGCAAGCTTTGAAAATTTGATCTCGTGGTAGACATATTCGTTTCGGAAAAGCTCTGCCGCAAATAAATAATAGTTATATTCACTGTCCATAACTTGGCTGTTTGGTAGCACTGTTGCTAATGCACTTGAGTCTTCCAACGTCATGTTTGGAATACCTAGCAGTCGTGAGGACAAAAAGTACATATCAGGTTTGCAGGCTTACCAGTACATCCTGCTAGGGTTTCCAAGAGGTGGGCCGCATCGTCTATCCTCCCTAACTGCCGTAGCACCAGTGATTGAAGGAAGACGGCAGCGGGTGTGCGAGGGAGCCAAGATAACAATTCCCACGCAACGTTGACAAAGTTAAGGAGCCTAATCCTGTTTGTGAAGGCGATTTCATGCTGAGTGGTGTGCGTGGGAGACAATGAACGCAACACCCCAGTGCCATCTAAAAAGTTATGGGCTGTGGTGACAATGTCATCAGCAACTGATGACTGCGTTATCAGCAAATGTATCAGCGACAACTTGGAGGAGGTTTGAGACTTGTATCCAGAGACATTCAGGTTCTGCATGTGTGCAATCATGTCGTCTGCCGACGACGAAGCTTCTCCTTGAGTAACTGACCGGCCTCCGTGTGCGGGTTGCGCACCGACGAATCGAAGCATTGCTACTCCCTTGAATACCGCAAATATTTCTGCCAGAAGATATGCATCCCAGGTCTCAAGTTCGTCCGCAAAGAAGAATAGCAAGGTGATGACGCATAGACACAGGTCATACCTGGCTTCAATGGTGACGATGGAATATGTTGCTGCTTGCGATCGCAGCCATTCCGATGGCGGGGGCAAAGTAAGCAACTCAACTTCCATTTCCTCTTTCTTGACTGCTAAATCAAAACCCCCAATGCAGTCGAGTGATCCCCTCGTCGCTGCATCAAGGTCTTGAATGCTTGATAACCGCCCGGCGAACCACTCTTGCTCTCCTTCGTCCAAGAGTTGGTGAATGTTTAAACGGCCCGCCGAGTCTTGCAGAACCTCCGCGAAGGAAAACGCAACTTCTTGATGCATGAGATCCATCACTCGGTTTTCTAAGTCTGATAAGGCGCGCGGACCCATTTTCAGGCGTAATCCCCATAGTATTGCTAGCAACTCATGCTGAGGATGGGGGGGCAGATCGAGTTCCAACGTCCGACGTAGCGAAATTGCCACATCCTCGTTAACCAGAGAGGCTATACGCTCCCTCTCTACGACAATGATTCCATTGGAATCACATGCACCGATCACAAGAGGCCAACGAGCACTCCTCTCAACTTCCCTGCAACGTGCCACATATCCCTCCCAATCCCTCTTCAATGCTGTCCAGTAGTTCGCGTGTTGGAATCCGCCAGTCTGAGGGTCACGATTCAATGTCACTGTACATCCAACCACACCAACAATATTCTCGGAAAGAGTGGAATACGTGTTGAGGAGCTGAGGCGGAGGGGATCCCGGTAGAGTGAGACAAGCATCGATGTATCTGTCCAATGCGGTTCGAAGGGTGAGGGAAGAGAAGACACCAGGTTTCATGATGGCATTCAAGAACTTTTCATTTAGGGTCCCGGAGTTGAGCAACTGTTCCTCCATATATGCAGGGGTCAACTCTGGTTCACGTGCGTAATGAGACGCCTTCCAGACGGGAGGAAGAAGTTGTGATTTGAGTCCTGCCACATTTATTTCGGTCTGTTCGATCATAGACTGCCCCTGTCGATCCCAAAGCGTGCAGAGGGTCTTGTTGTGGATCATGAAATCTTGAAGACGACAGTGGGCGGTGTGTTTGGGACATTCGATGATTCCAACTTCAGCAAGGTGGTCAGAAGATGATTCCAACACGACGAAAAATCCACCAGTCGTTGATGATGAGATTGGGATGAAAGCGATGACGTATATGTTAACTTGCTCTTCATTAGAAGAAAGTGACAGTATTCGGAGAAGGTTTTGTTGTTCACTGTCGAGTAGAGAGTACTTATTGCCCGCAGAACTGGATAGTGGCACTCTCGCATTTGGAAGTGCCGGAAGCGTTTTCGACGCCACACATCCAAGTTTTGCCTTCCAGATGCGAAGGGTTCTATCGCGAGATAACGTCCAGATGTGGCCAATGTCGGTGGGCCATGGGTGGGAAGTAATAGAGATAATATCAGACACTCCTGAAATTCCAGTTTGAATGGGCAGGTAAGAGGTAAGTGAGGATAAGAATGAGCCGTGGTGGAAGACTGTCTCCATCCACTCTTCTGGAAAGGAGAAGTACGCGAGTCAGTTCAAAGTTAAGCATTTTTAGAGTCAAAGAAAATGGCTAACCTTCGTGTCCATCGTAACCAAATGATTCAGCCTCTATCCTCAATAAATCGCCGTTAGGCAGGCCAACTGCCACAGAATGGGTTCCCAGGGCGTGAAACGCACATTGTCGTATGTGTTCCCGAGGCATGTTCCTGATGAAGTATTCTCGAGGCCAGACGCTTCCTGTTTGATCTTGCCACAACTTGAAACCATCGATAGGGATGACCAAACGGAATAGAGAAGCAATGTCGGTCATAACCAGCAGGTGGAGCTCAGTCTCTTTCCAAAGAAACAGAGCTGGTTTTGAGAGGACGACAGCAGGAAATATGATTCGAAGTGGGGCAACAGAGGCAGATGGGGCGCTTAATTCCACAACCACACCACCATGTATCACGCGTAGAAGTATTGTGCCCGTGGTTGAAGTCGTCAAGATGCTGCTACAAGTCGCATGCTCTGCTGGGATATCGTTATCGTGGATTGTGGAGGGTAAAGGTGCATTCTGGCGCGCTGTCGAAACCACAACGCTCGAAGGAGTTGACGAGTTGAGTGAAGAAAGGTGGGTCGCCACAAGACAAAATCCTTCCATAGTTATATCAGTGCTTCATTGGTCGTTTCAATCGTGTTCTATGGCGAGGACGAGGGCGACGAAACGCTTCGAAGTGATTATCTTTGTTTCGAGAATCGTTCCTTGAGTGAACACTGAACGCGTCCTTTGAAGGCGATCACGCTTCAGCAAATTCACACGCTTTCATTTGTCTTGCCAATCAAATATTGAATTACAGAATCCGCAGAGGGACTTGCATAGTCAAGGGTGACATACTTAAACCGCTCAGTTACAACATATTCAAGGGAGCAATATCCCTTGTGACTTTATGTAAACACCGCCCACCTTATCCATACACACTAATACAGTGGGTACGCATCAACAGCCAATCGTATTGATCGAAGGAGTAGACCACGCATGAAAAAGATTTTATGAAGATCACGAACCACAGTTCCCATCCAAATACTAGCAGACATCACGGGAAAGTGTTGTTCTGGGGCCTGACGCTGTTTCAGCTTTATTGAGGAATGTAGGCGAGAAACCTCGAGGGGGTCACAAATTGCAAAAAAAATATGTCCCGAGTAAAACATGAAAATGCACTTGCGAAAGACTGTATAAAATATATGTATCAGCTGGGGATTCCGACATACTTTTCCGATTCCATGCAATATCTTTTATTTTGCTTTTTTGGCCCAACTCCATGTTGGGCGAGAGTCCTATGAAATTTACTTGACATGAAAAATCGTTGGAAGACCCTGAAAACCTTAGACACCGTGGAGAATAAACCAAGAGGGCAACCCGAAGAAGAAAGGATAACCCTCTTGGATCACAAATTAAAGGCATTGAGGGGGCTTCTTCTGGCGGGAGCAGAAAGCAGTTTTTGCCATCGGTCGAGGTACTTTAATCCGTCTGAAGTCCCACAGAGAAGGTCTGGGCGCATACCCTAAATGCAAACACAAACGCTAGACCGAGATGGTCTATGAAAGCTAAGAAAAGCGAGGAGCAGGCCGAGTTGAATCAGTACATTCAACGAGAGATACATGCGGAGAGGGACATTTGCATAAGTTTCAGGTGTATGTGCACCACCTAGATAAATTGCAATCCAGTGTGAACGTGTCCAAATCACCAGAGCACTCTTTCTGAGATAGTGGGTGATTATTGCCAAGATTAGTTTGTTTCCTGTCCGATGAGTTTCCGAGCCAAATAGTGTAATCTCTGAATTTCAAAAGACCCAGAATGGATAGGAAAATATGAAAGCATGCCAGTGGCCGCAACATGAGGGCCGGCACAGCGGTCCGGACCTGCTTCCGATCACTCATTGTCCATTCATTCCGTCTCTAGGCTATGGATCAGCACTCATTGCTGGATGGAATCCATTTTCACAGAAGTAACTTCAAATGCCAAGACATCTTGTTTTCATCCATGAGGCTCTTCTGAATAGCTTTACAAAATACACTCAGAGATCATCGCCATTCGCACCATGCATACTGTATTGCTACGCACCATAAACGGGGTGTTCCACATTTTCAAATTGTTACAGGGACCATTTTCCATCCATTTTCTGACTTGTTGGAACATCTTGATGCATCTGATCTGTAACGAGGACTCTTGTTTATTGGCCTCATTGCGATTACTGGAGAGCATTTAAAAACGCCTTGGGAATGGTTCAACCCAAGTTCTCTGCCCTCTCGCTTTAAGCAAGCAGTTGTCCTATGGACCAATTCAGATCTTACAAGGCGATTTTATTTCCCGCAGATGGTATGGTCATATCGAAATGCACATCGGCTATGTACTCATACAGGTTGCATTGAAGGCCGACCCCCGAATATTGTTCAACTTATGACCAGGTGAGCCCAAGTTATTAAACTGAAAAGTCAGTCAATTAACCTAAGCAGTCCTGCGCCTCAGAATATTGGTTACCGAACATCGGAGGTGGAGGTGCAAATGCCACATCCTGAAATACATATGGACAACGTAAGAGTCATGTAGCCGTATTTGGAGAATATTTTCTGACTTCTTATCAGGTGGCCGAAGGGATTGGAGCCCGGTGCTGGAAACACCAGGTAGGAAGAAATTCTTACTAGGCATCTGAATGATTAAACTTCATTTTTTTTACTAGCTTGTGGAAGCACTTGACTGCATGAACCGCAAATTTGCGAACCCGTACATCGTCTTTTATCCCGCCGTAGCACGCGATGGCATGCCTTTCCCTATCAACAGATCGATTCGCATCCTTCAAGGTAGCAGCTTCAAAGAAGAACAGGCTTGGAGAGGCAACATTGTCGTTGCCAAATACAACGACGGAGAGGCGCCCTTCTCATCTCTGATTGACGCTTCCATGGCAGACTTTGCTATGCTCAAGAATTATTTCCTGACCCACGGTGCACCTCCGATCCCTCGACAGGTGTGCAACGACAAAACGGTGCCACAATTCCTTCCAACCCTTCCTCAGTCCTAAACATCTTCAAAAGCTGCAGTTGACTGCTGTAGGACCCTTAGGATTTGTTATTGTCGCTATCTCATTTCGTTATGATTCGCCTAAGATTAATTTTATACCGTACACACCACACTACATGCTATAGATAATCTGGGCAGTAACAATATAATTATAGCTCCGTATGCTCCAATGACTTGTGGGTACCCTCAGGTTTTTGTTCTTTAGGCGAAATGCAATGCTCCGGGATCGGGCTCTCAGGATCGATTGGGGAATGGAGAACCTTTCCGACCTTGATATAATCCTTGTGGTTGGCATAGAATTCCTTCCAATGTAGAATTCCCTACAGAGAATAACTCAGACACACAATGAATCAGGTTTATGGAACTTACAGAAAGTTCTGTTTCTGATAACCCACGGAGGTCATGAGTTCTATGTGTTTGGAAGCAACCCGTACCGAATGCACGAGCTGCATCGATGCCGACACTGCATTTTTGTGAGCTGAAGCGTAGTATAGGCACACCAGTAATGTATACCCACAAGTGATTGTAAGCTCCGCCGGGTTGATACGAGTTACCTTTTGAGACGTCGTACACATCGCCGTCAATCTTGGGTATCATGGTCAGCGTTATACGATAGGATGGGGATCAAAAGCGAACCCACAGCCAGATAGGCAGGTTTTCCGTTTTGGCCATCAAAAGTTGCCAGATACTGTTCGGAAAATAAGAGTTGTTGTTTCTAAGCATGGAGAATTCAGTAGTGCAAGGGACATGAACTTGAAAGTCGCCTGGAGCTTACTGGAAAATACGTCTTGGCTTGAAGCCATATGCTGTCACTCTCCCAAGTGTAACTCCCAGTTATAAATTTTCCAGCAAGTGCAATACAAAACAGGACAACGATAATGAATTTGAGAAGGCCGAGAAGGCCTACTTCTTCCTGAGCAGTGGGGTCAGGTTCGAGAGGGTCTACTTTGTCGCCTCTTCCAATCGCTTCGTCGCGTGCCTTCTTCTTTTCCAACCAGGCGGCGTGTAATGCCTCCTGTCGCTCACGGTACTCCTTATAGCTTTAATGAAAAGAAACACATTGGTCACCCTTCATGATCACTTTAATGCAGACGCACGCAAGAAAAGGGCGATTAGCCTTCTTGTTGGATACCATTCGATTTGGAATGAAGGGATCGGCGATTTTGTCTGTTGAACCCTCGACGTAAGGTTGTTGTCGCTCGCCACCTTTCATCCAGGACATGTTTGTTTGTAGAACAATAGTGGAGTTGAAGAGTCACTGTCACAAGCTGCCCGCTGTCCGGAAAGATCTCCAGATAATAACTCATCAAATGGTGATACAGATAAAGTAAATTAAGGAGTAAGGAAACAATGCACAGTTGCTCGCGTATACCAGCCAATGCCCGTCGTAAATAAGGTATGATAAGAAGAATTCATTAAAATACTAAGAATTATAATAGCTGGGGGAAGAGAGCAATAGAATGGGTAAAGATCCACCGGGGAATCAACAATTCTGAATGACAAGCATCCGTATAAAGCAGAAGAATTATGAAAGCAAAGGGATAAAACAAGATACAAAAAGATATGCTTATTGAGTGATGGTATTGCCAGGTTATGCGAGCTAATATTGATATTGTCAATGTCAAAGCAAGATAGGTGGCGGAATCGTCAGATAGGAGAAAAAGAACAATTGTCATGATGTCGATTGTTCAGTTATCGAATGCCCAGAGGAAGAAGTTTCCTTGTGCTGACGCTCACTGCCCCGTGCGGAGACCGTGACATATGCCCTGCCTTCCTCTTCCGATGCGCTTCGACCTGACGATGACCATGGTCCTGCGCCCGTAGGAAGATTTACTTCGTCGTCGCCATCAAGGCCGTCCAAAAGGCTACGCATATCCAAGAATTTCGGTGTCATGATGAACTAAAAAATGTGTTATAACATATGACAATAATAGGGGGGAAATCTTACCTTGGGGACGGAGTCTGTCGCCATTAGGCGGAAGACGTGGAGTTGAATACGTTCGTAATGACGTATCATCGTATGCAACTGAGTGGCGTTGAAGGAAGCTGCTTGCTCGGGTTCTACTTGTCCTTGGAAAGGCTTTCCAGTCAACCCAGTTACAACTTCCTCCAGAAATTTGTGGAGATCGCTTCGAAGAACGTAATCAATGTTGAGCTCGGACGAACTCGAAGGGGCAAGATAGGTGTTGTAGATCGCAAATGCAGTATTAATGAGGGATTCGTGGTGCCTTTCCATGATCACCTGGCCTGGTGTTCTATTCGGCCCTCGAGCGGCTGGATTCGCCGCCATGGCACTAGACGTAATATTGAACTTCTTCTTGAAGTCTTGAACATCGAGCCAGAAGGATAAGTTCTCCTCACAAAAGTTGCCTCGGAGAAATTCACGGAAAAGCGAGCGGAGACGAGCTTCTCCCAAGATATAATTCAAGCGCTCTGCATTGCTCTCTTTAGAGAGTTTTCTTTCGTTTGACTCGAATGTGGCGTTCATTTTTTCGGCCAAGGAAATCCTGCGGTGTATTTTGGCCTCAGTCTTATCAGCTTCAACAGAACCGTCAACGGACGGGCGATCTGTGGAAAGGTTGGTAGAGGAAGCGCTTGGCGAGTCTTGCACATCGGTGGGGCGGGACCTATCCCATTGTGCAACACGGCGACCTTCATCCGTGATTTTGTAAATGGCTTTTGCTGTGCAACGAAATTCACCTGTTTGCTGTACAAAGTCATTAGCGAATGCAAGAAATTCAAAATTTGGTCAAACTTACGCTGACATTAGAGTTATTGCTTGTTATGCCACGGACGGTGAAGATAATGGCAGAGTCATTGTTTCGGCGCTTGTCACTGACGAGAGTGATGAGTCCAAATCGAACGAATTGCGCGGCCATCTCTGCAGCTTCTTCTCTCCCAACAACAGTCGAGAAATCACAGAGCCATTCTAAAGCAGTGACGGCGGCGAAGCAAAATTTGTGGACCTGCGCGGGCTTTCCAAGTTGCTGAGCTCGTTCAGCAATTTCATTGACGCTGATACCTTTGGCACGCTCGTCGTATTGCTGGAAAGCATCAAGAGGTTTGTCACTGGGTGGCGGGCTATTGGGAGCACGGCCGACGAAACGTCGGAAGAGTGCGATGATAACCGGTTGAGTGACGATGATCTCATCATCAGATGAGCGACGTTCCAGATGAAGGAGTTTGATGCAGATAGGTTGGGTGACGAAGACAGGCTGGAAGATGTCTGAATTGATGCCATTCTTGGACATAAAGCGCTCAAGAACATGGAGGCCTTTTGGAGTGAGTTGGTATACACCGCGATCTTTGAAAAGGTTGGATTGAGGGTCGGAAGCATTTTCTATGAGGCGGGCATCCATGAAATGCTGGCACATAGCCTTAGCCATTTCCCTGGTCATGGAGAAGGTGGTGGTCGTGGTAGTCGTCACAACTCTTGAAGGATCTCTAGGGTCTGGACCGCGATTAGACTGAGAGAATTTCAGTGACCCTAGGTTCTGGGCAGCTTCGTCGCTAGATTATGTTTATCAGTCGATGATAAGACAAGACGAATGCCAGTTACATACGTTGTAAAGGAGTGGGGATAAGTCTTGAAGAACTGCTTGTGGGGAGCCAGTTCTAAGGACACAATGAGAGTGGCGAACAAATCCAGAGTATCCTGTGATGCGGGGTCGGCGAGCAGGTCAAGGATGCGAGGAAACAGGACGAACACACCTTTAAAAATGGCCGCCCACGCTTTGTTGTCTTCATCATATGGGACGTCGTCTGAGCGTCGGGCTCGCCGTGGAGAGGCATATTGGGTGTACTGGCAAGGTGAAAGAAAAAGTGAAGGAAAATAAGAAAAGAAAAGAGAGAAACGGAAGGTGTGGAGGGGCTGATAGAACAGAAAGGCGAAGCACTGTGAGAAATTGGGCTTGTTGCTAATCAGAAATTCCCACAATTTTGACTGTCACTCCATTTGGGCTGTGACAAAACAAATTCTGGATCCCTTGTCTGACCAGGGCTCCTTGTAATTCGTTGCCTTGTCAATGTTCCCGCCATCTATCAGTATAAGGGCTTTGTACCCCACTTTAAATTGTTCATACAGTGAGAGTGGCACGTCGATCCGAGGGTTGTTCACATCATGCAAGTTGACACCAGATTTTCCCAAGTTTTCGGGCAGACCAGGCATATAGTCCGAACGGGTTGGCTCATCATCGTTCATCAGCAGACCATCACTGTTTCGTGTTCCATTTGGATCCCTTTTCACATCGCGAATTCCATAGACAAGCACTCTGAAAGCCTAAAGGAAACGTGTAACCACTTTGATGACAGACGGGTACAGGAGGGAGACAAGGTACTAGTTAGTGAAACCCAGTCCTCGAGAATAATAAAAGGTGCTTGGACAGGAGGTGCTGGTAGTGATCTCACTGTTTTATCTGATCATTACTTGGCGCATTGGCATGATGTTCGCGGAGTCTCTGAGGCTTCAGGAGTATTGAGAATCGCGTGTGACTTGTTCCCGATTAAATTCATCCATGACAACAAACATTAATGTAATGCCCCTAGAGCATCCTGTGTTCACGATTTCACTTCAATACTTAGGATTCCGCTGGTATAGCAGCCCTCCTTGACCAACTCAAGGCGTCTCCTCAATGGCAAGAGATTGCAGCCGGGATGGCCCGGGACCAGACCGTCGACCCAGAGCCTTCGACGCAACGACAGTTCCCTGAAGAACGGATCACACATTCAAAAACCGAACTCGCTGTTCCCAATAATGTATCCGTTGCGTCCCTTCTGTCTCAATTGGAATTTCCAGTGGGGCCTAGTGCTGGTCCGAGTAACTCGGCTCGTGTATGTGCTGGTCGCGATCGGAATCAGACGCGTCCAGTGGAATTGGAACTTGAAGAAAGTCGAAGGAACATTTCTTTTCGGGCGGCATTGCCGATTCTTTCTGAACTTGCAGAACATGAACCATTCCTTTCAGGCTTGAAAAAGGTCGGGCCGTCTTCAACAATGGGTTCTAACTTCTAACGACCTTTGCAATTGTAGATGAAACAAGAACAGAACTTTCTCGAACGTGAGTTGTGGGCCGCACGAGAGTCAATCTATTCCAAATATGATGAGAAATTCAAGACAGCTCAATTCAAGTTGGATTTCCATTTTTGATCCCTTGAAACATCTAATTTGATATCAGAGCTCAGATGATAGGGACATCAGTCCCTCAATATGAGATAGACGTTGGTTGCATTTCTCGTTCGTCATTGTCAGTTGCTGAATACTTTAGAGCAGACGATCACTCACGCTTTCACGAAAGAAATACACAATTTTGATAATGGACGCGCCATCCCTGCATGGGATGGGCTGGTTTCTAGACAGCAGCAAGAACTAGAACGAATGAGGGTTCCGGGTATGTTCCACACCACTGCTGCTCAAGATAGAGAAGTGAGTTTATGTCCTATGCGGTCCGTGCGTTTTGAACCAGCTCTCTACGAAACAGCGCCAGCAGCAAGTGATCCAGGTATTAGAAACAATCGGGACTTTGGGGCCTACTTGAAAATTTCCTCCGTGAATATCACTTTGATGGGTTTTTAAATTCTCTGTGTTTGACAGAAATAATTGAAAGGCGATATGTTCCGGGCTCCTTTGAATTTACCATTTTCATTCGCTAATTTGTGAGGTAAAACAAAAAGAAAATAAACTCGAATTCCATCACACCCAGAATGGATATTTTCATTTTACATTATGGCCGATATATAATTCGAGCCCAAGCGGTGTTGACTTTGAGGGCCACCACTGATATGACTATTGCCACCAAGTGACCATCACCCTTTCCCGACGCCAACAATGCCCTTCGTTGACTTCCACAGCAAGGCCGATTATGCCGCCATATTCTACACTACCAACACGCCTTTTATGAATGTTAGCAGCTTCGATCCGGAAAAACCTTCTGTCGTCATTCTACACCCTGCGTTTCTTGATTTGTCCTGGGTAGATCTCCAGTTAGGGGACTCCAGACTGGATTCCAACTACAATATTATCGCTTTTGACTCTCGCACCTCGGGGAAGTCTAATTGTCGTCTTTCAGGACGGCACGATAGCTGGGTCGATGCCGCCGATCTTGCCTTTTGCTTTCAGGTACGTTCTCCTATTTGCACAATTGCCACAACACAACACCCCCCCGTAGAAACTCCATCTCCCACCATGCCACATTTTGGCTCTAGAAGCTTCCGCTGTCTATTGCGCCCTTCGATTTGCAGTTTTGTAAGTGTGGCATGCAATACTCGAAATAGGCTGCCCGACTTAATCGTCATCAGGTTTCCGGAGATGTGCCTCAGTTTATCATTAGCTAATGTCCCTGCCCCCGTTGAGTAAGTTGTGCTCTTCCATAAACGGGCGATCCCTCACCTGCATCAGGACCAGATGGATCTATAAGAACCTGGACGAGCTCATCCATGCGACTTGTTTTTCTGATGATGCCGATACGTTCGAGCAGGCCGCCTTTGATTTTGTCGAGTTCATGATTGGATCGGTATGCATAAACTTCTCTCGTGATCGCGTCGCAACTCACCTGGCATATCTCACAGAATACCGACCCAGATCTGGCAGACGATGTAAGTATGTTCCACTCATCACCAACTACTCCTTACCCTCTTTTGTGTTAGCTTGTCTCGTATTGGGGAAAGGCACACCCTCCGACAGAAAGAGCAAGAATAGCAGAGACGACGAGTGTTTTTATCAATGTCCGTTGAGCACTGGCCAGCATTTCACCTGCTGGATAAACTGACTCTTACATTAGCGAACGCCCTTAAATCCCGAATTATATGCATCCATTACCCAACCTGTTTTGATCCTTCAGGTAAGTTAATATATAATCAACATCTTTCATAACATTTACGACTGCCAAATAGGGCGACAAAAACGAGTTATGTCCAGTAAGATATGCTGAGAAGCTTTCGAATCAAATGACTGGTGCCAGAGATGGAGCAACGCTATTCCTAGTCAAAGGTATTCAACCTGCCGTATAACCTCCATTATTTCCTTAAAATATTTATAGGAGGAGGTCCAATGATGTCAGCCACTCCAGAATTTGCATACACCGTCAATGGAGCCTTCGCGAATTTTCTATCAAGACTCCCTCATCATAATTCTGAACTCGTACCGCCGAAGATATCAATCCGAGAACGTATGTCGATAGCCCTACAAAAGCTATCGAAAGTAACGGGAAATGTGGAGTCCGGATCCCTGGACCCACTTTGTTCGCTTTCGTTTGCATGTCTCTCGCCTGACATCATAAAGGCACAGAATGAGTTGCTGAGGCGGTACAGCAAGGACGCGGATCAATCTTTCGACCCCGCAACGGTCGAAGGGTGGCCGTCGAGACGGTGGTTATCAATTTTCAAATTCTATTGACAGGAGTTTAATCATTCCCCAAGGTACTCGGAACGAAATGGGGTAGATACCAAGGAGGAGGGGATTGGAAAGACCACCGCGAACAGTTAGTACTCTGGTCTATATTTTAGCTTGATTTTTTTTGTTAAAAGCTTAGACTAAAGTTGTTTCAGGTCTATCGCTCATTTCTTCCTTCACCCACCGCAAACAAGATGACCGAGTGTTAGCAAAGTCATCGACACGTCCATTGGAAACACAAACCTCTGCTAACGAGTCTTCCACGAAACCCGCAACGTCACTAGAGAAATCCATAAAACCTCAAGGAACAGCATTGCAACGATTACGGGCATAGTTATTATTCTCATTTTTTTTATCAGCGGTGTTGCGTGCGTGATATCTGTCGCCCCTCGCATCGACATTGTTTTACGTTGTCTTATAATTATTTGTTTTCGTAGGTAAACCTTGTGCATGTATTTTCATGCAAGTAATTTTACAAATTGACGACCACACTAGATTTGTAACTGGGGGCCTGAATCAATTTCCAACCAATGTAAAGAAGACTTAGTCCGTGAAGAAAACAAGCGATGCAAAGCAATCTATGAAATGAATATCAATCAAGTTGCACCTTGGCGAAACTAGAGGCTGCCCTCCGACATCTTCGCTTTATAGTACCTGACCATTTCTTCCAATCCCATGTCAATGGTCCATCTCGGCTGCCACTTGAGCGATTCCTTTGCCCTGGTAGTATCGGGCCTACGTTTTTGAGGATCGTCAGTGGGCTTGGGCTTGTGCACAATGTTGACACGACGAGTGCGCTTGACACCATCTTCATCCTGAACTTTCTCTACGATCCCACGAACCAATTCCGCGAATTCGAGAATAGTGAACTCGTCTCCATTACCAATATTAACTGGACGAGTTTCGTCCGAGTTCATAAGGGCGATGAGGCCATCAACCAAATCGTGAATGTATTGGAAGGAGCGTGTCTGTTTGCCATCGCCATAGATAGTCATGTCCTCACCCTTAAGGGCCTGGACGATAAAATTGGAAACGACGCGCCCATCATACGGGTTCACTATTACCAAAAAAAATCAGTGTGGTCATGGGACAGCGGGAATCAGGACTTACTTCGGGGACCATATGTATTGAAAATACGCGCGACCCTGACACTGACACCGTCCTGATGGTGGTATCCATAGGTCAAAGTCTCGGCAACTCGTTTCCCTTCATCGTAGCAAGCGCGAGGTCCGATAGGGTTCACATTACCCCAACTAATCCCAAGTAAGCATGGTCAATATGAAAAAATGCCAATCTTACTAGTCCTCGTGTTGAGGGTGTACTTCAGGGTCTCCGTAAATTTCTGAAAGGAGTCGTAAGCGGGTTCTGTTTACTCGGGGACGCGAACTAACCCGAAGTACTGCTGATCAAGAAGCGAGCTTTCGTCCGCTTTGCAAGCCCAAGCATATTGAGAGACCCCAAGAAGGACGTTTTGACAGTCTTTATGGCATTGAATTGGTAATGAGGGGGAGAGGCAGGACAAGCCAGGTGGTAGATTTCTAAACCGAACATGAGTATCACAGGCGACCAAGTCACAAAAACTTACGATCGCATTCGATCATGAATGGTTTGACAACATCGTGACGGACTAAGTCAAAGTTGGGGTGTCCGACCCAATGACTTACGGACGTCTTGGAACCAGTGAAAAAGTTGTCGATGGCAGTGACCTCATGGCCAAGAAGCATGAGACGGTCTACCAAGTGAGAACCGACAAACCCGGCGCCACCAGTAACAAGAACGCGCTTCCGCTGCGAAGGCGGGAGGAGCTTCACTGGAGGGAAACGTTTTAGGGTAGTATACGAGATGGAATTACTGTCTGGGTGAAAAATTGAGTTGGATTGATAAAGGGTTTTCAGGTTTTCAGAGTCCTCAGCTTCCTCCTTGATGATTGCCGGGCTTTGTGGATCGCCAGCGCTCACGAAGTAATGGGGTCGGAGGTACAGAGAACGCAGCACGTCGATGGAGACCTCGGAATCGAACCCAAACCGATTGAAACCAACCGTAGTGATTTGCTGGCCGTTCTTATCGAGGACGGAAAACTACAAGGGATGATATTCAGCCAATTATTATGTTTAGTAACGCAAGCAGTGTGTGCTCGACGCTCTGGAAATAAAATGGACGTACAAGAGAGCTAGCCATGGTGTTAAGTCGAGGAAGACCTGGGAACAGGGGACACGTCCGAATTTTATACACCGCTAGTCTATTTTTAGTATATCTTCATCGGATCCGACAAAATATTTCTTGCGGAACAACTCACCATGCCCAGAATAAAGAAAGCAGCTGGCAAAGCAAGACACGACCCCCTACTTGTACAGCTAGACGAGGAGGAGCTAGAGGCAAGATATGGACGCGTATCACAGCTTGGAAAGCGAAAAAAGTCCAAGCATTCCCCCATCTTGGATGATGAGGAACCCGGCGAGGTTTAATCGTTCACTGTTTCATCTTTTCAGATGTTTGAACTATCCTTAGGTTATTCTAGATCCAAAAACATCTAGACGTATTTTTGAGCTCGCAAAGGATCAACAAGATGAGCTGCGCATGCCAGAAGACGACGATGTGGCCGACAGGCCAGAAGATGCTGATGTCATGTCGAGGCCGAGGACACAAGAGATCTATGACGACGACAATGAGGATGAAGCAGCATTTGATACCACAGGAGCGGAGTTCGAGGAGGAATATGTATGTGTCTTGCTTTGAGAAAACCATATTTTCTTACTATTGATTAGGAAATCGACGAACAAGATATGAAAACGTTAGATGCACTTCTTCCATTGAATGCCCATGAACGAAGAACGTTGGCTGATATTATTCTCGCCAAGTTGGACGATAGCCAGGTTACTTCCGCTGCCACGATAGGAAAAGTACATCAAGGTAGAATCCAAAGAGCTGTTAGATGAATGGGTTTATCATATTTCATTCAGATCGAGACGCTCCAGATCCAGCAGCAGGGCTAAATCCCGCAGTTGTGGAGGCCTACACGAAGTGCGTATATCTCTACTGGTGCAGCTTTGTAGTCTCATAGCTTTGTAGAATCGGTCTACTACTACGGGCTTACAAGTCTGGACCACTCCCAAAACTCTTCAAAGTCATACCTTCTCTGCCGGCTTGGGCACGGATGTTGGCGCTGACGAGTCCTGAAAATTGGTCTCCCCACGCATGTCGGGCTGCCACCAAGACCTTCATCTCAACTATGAAACCACCTCAAGCCCAAATTTTTCTGAGTGTTGTTCTATTAGATGCCATTCGAGAGGACATCCGAGAAAATAAGAAATTAAATATTCACTACTACGAAGCTTTGAAGAAGGCACTTTACAAACCAGGTGCTTTTTTCAAAGGTTTCGTTTTCCCACTGTTGGATGTACGTTTTGAATTTCTTATGGAAACGTCCCTTCTTGCTAATCCATCAGTGAAGCAAGCATGCACGTTGAAGGAAGCAGCGATTATTGCTTCCGTACTCGCAAGAGTGAAAGTTCCCGTTCTGCACGCCTCTGCTGCACTTCTCCAGATCGCAGAGATGGATTATACAGGTCGCAACTTTTACTATCCTTTTTTAAATCAATATTAACAGGCCCTCAGGCCCTAATTCCCTATTCATCCGCGTCCTCATCGACAAAAAGTTCGAATTACCATACAAA
>Ga0307517_10000782_pt1 | contig 54621 bp, 57 predicted proteins | sample 23_EM_MG_FD_194515 | JGI IMG/M metagenome (GOLD analysis project Ga0307517, IMG submission 194515) | Populus trichocarpa ectomycorrhiza microbial communities from riparian zone in the Pacific Northwest, United States - 23_EM | ecosystem: Host-associated > Plants > Roots > Unclassified | place... | reverse complement strand
GGAGTGTCCTCAGTGGGGAACTCATTTGTCGATTGGGGTGGTGAGAAAACCATGAGGGTCTCGTATGGTGGCTCATTGGGTGCCGAGGGGTGGGCCCTAGAAGGTGCGCGTGAGCGGGCGAGATGGAAGTCGGTGTTGCAGATCGGAACAGACCTAGTAGGAACGAATTTTTTCGTGAGCTTGAAGCTTTTAGCTGACTTCTCACTTGGTCCGCGACCGAGCTGAGCCTCCAACTTTGGAAGGTCAACGGTTTCTTCAGATTCGTCAAGGTCCGAGGTAGTCCATGACCTGTTTCATAGTGTTATCGTACTCGGCAGTACCGGCAGAGAGATCCTCGAGTTTGTACAGCAGCTCTTTCACGGCCCATATGGAATCCGTTGAAAGGCCGGCAGAAGCATGGTGGTCCACTGCCAACAAACGTGATGACCGGTCCGATCATAATCAGCAAGTTGACAACCCTCAACGCCACGGTGTCTTCCCATCAAAGGGTAAACGACGATCTGGCGTGGCGAGCGACCTCCCAAGTGAGCTGGCGGATCCAACGTGCTTGAGTGTCGACGTCGCCCTCTGCGGCAAGGTGGTTTACATCTGTGAAAGTGGGCGGTGTTCGTTTCATCTGATGAACGCAAACAACCTGCTTCCTGGTGGTCGTGTTTGATAGCCCGAGTGAGATGGAACATTGTTCTGTAGTAGATTTTGGGTTTAGCGACGGTTCTTAGAGCATAACGGCGATCTCTCTGGTCGAGGAGGGGTCTTACACCAAGACGCCTGCTGGAACATGACGTAGGCAGCTCATGTGACGAAATATTTCCACGGTCGCAACGCCATGCCTGATTGGACTTCCCTGATTGGCTAGACGTTGGAGAAAGAACCTTGAACGTCGACTTCCATTCATTCATATTCGGCGTTTCGTATATAAACTGGATGGCTCCCTGAACCAATTCACTCACTCTCTTTCTCTCCTCCCCCCACCATGACATCTGCAGTCGTCAACGGATTCAGTCGTGCTTCATCCGCCAGCTGGGCCAAGCTCACCCACATGATCAAGGTCTTCTTTATCTTCCAAGCTGACTTTGGCCTCGTGCTGTACAACCTCGTTGCCCCCAAGAAGGCGCCGGGAAAGATCACCGCTTGCGGAGGGAGCTGGCCAAAGTACATTCCGCCTACTGACAAGGACAGCCGGTGCTCCTGCCCGGCGTTGAACGCACTCGCCAATCATGGTAATGTCCATTCCGGCGCTTCCTCTATGACCCCATGCAGCACCGCGACTCGGAGCTTACCGCCCTGTTTATCATTTTTGCAGGCATCTTACCCCGAGACGGACGCGGTATCACGTTTAAGCAGCTGAATAAGGTCGTTCGTGACCACTACAACTTTGCCACAACTTTCTGTTGGTATGTCCCGAACACAATTGCCGGCATCCTCGGTCGGGACTACGAAACCGGTATCTTTGATCTGTCCGACATCGATGTCCATAATGGGATCGAGCATGACGCCAGCTTCACGAGTGCGTACTCAATCGCTTTCTCCGTTTGTGCTCACCTGACCGATTTACCGCCCAGGACACGATTCGCATCTCATGCCCGATCAATCCAAACCGGCACCTGACCTTATCGAAGAGCTCCTGGCGTCAGGGACCGGCGAAAACGGTTGCCTCACCAAGAAGGATATCGCACGCTTCTCAGCAAAGAGGCGAGTAGAAGCACGCAGGACAAACGGCCAATACTCCATGTCGTTCAGCCACAAAATGTTTGGCAGCTCCAAGTGAGTAAACGAGACGCCGCCTTCTGATGTGGGGCTGACAAGGCTTCTCAGCGGTTCGACGTTGTTGACCCACTTTGGGGGAGACATCGAGACACTTCGTCCATTCCTGCTTGAAGAACGATTACCTGATGGTTGGGAGCCTACGATTACTGACGCCAAGGGTCTGACGATGGCCAAATTCAACAATACATCGCTTCCTGTTGAGCTCATGACCGACGAGTCGGCGTTTGGAAGGAGGGAATGAATGATGGAATGTACTTGTTGTTGTATCATATTCAAGTCGCCAATGAGATTACCCTGATTGTTTACGCGGCCATCATCAACTCGTATGGACGCTTCAAGTGAGACAGTACAAACGTAAGAAGAGGGAAGGAGGAACGGGTACGTCAGACTAGGCGGTTGGAGGCTTCGTTTCTCGGTCGCTTGTTGTTGACTTGTCGTTTACGGGTGCGCCTTTGGCAACAGGCGTCGAATGGACGCGTGATTCTGAAAACACAGCGGCCGCCGCGACAGTCGTGAACAACCAGGTGAACCAGGGGAGAATAGCGGCATGAAGGACTGACAGGGAGCGGGTCGCGTGAGCACATTGTTTCACGGGCTATGGCCGGGGGGGGGCTTACGGTACGATTGGTCCTTGTAAACGGGGCTAACTCCAAGAGCCCGAGCCTGGGCGTTAATTATTGATTGCGGAAGTTGAATACCGCCAAGAGAAGCCGAGACACGGGCGGATTTGGTCGCGAAGATTACCGTGAAGGCGATCGTGACGGACAAAAGCCAAAGCGAGGTAAAGGAGAGGAGTGATCCAAGGATGAAAAAGAACTTTGGGCGAGTTTTCGAACGGTTGAAGACGGCATACGCAGACACGGCGGTGAGGACGATGATGAGCGCTTGGACCGCGATTGACACCTTTCCAGCAGTTGTGATATCTGGGGCAGAGAGGCATGAGTGACAAAGGAGCTGAGAAATGCTCCAAATTACCTCACCGTCTTTGTTTACGTTGAGAACGGTACCCCGGGGAACGGCAGCTCGGAGATCCTCGACTTGGTCATTTGAGGCGATAAATGCGTGGATGAGGAGGCCGACGCTGATGACGGCAAAGTCGAAGGAAAAAAATAGAGCTGCGAGGGTAAGGAGAGCCATGGCGGGGCAGAGAGGGGAGGGTTGTCCGGAGCTCCGTGAGGGCCGGTTTATGTATGTTGGTGGGTGCGGAGATGACAGAAGACGAGAATTATGAGTAACTGTATTTGGCTGACCCCGGGGCCGCATGCAACGCGTGCGTGACTATCAGACCTTACAACTCATTGGCCTGAGGAAAGGGCCAGGTGAGACCCTCCCAACGCGTCCCATCGCTTGAGTGGGTAGTGGACAGCTGTAGCAGAACAACCCCGGAAAATCGGTCTGGGATATCATGGTGCCATGCGGTCGCGTGTATCCTATCCCAAAATTAGGTTGAGAGTTTGCTCGCGAACAGACGAGTCTACAAACCAACGGCCGACCGCTGCGGAACGACAATCACTGCCCAGTAAGTTTCCAGTGGCCGCAGCCAGCAGTTGTCGACGAGCCAATTCAGCAAGGTGGCATAGAGCCGGGCTTTGTTAAAACTTTTCTTGCATCAGACGCGTTTGTACTCCGGGGCTCTGTTAAAACCGAGTTGGAGTGCTACGCAAGGCTGGGAGGCTCGTCTGATCGAAGCTTATCATTCTCGGATGTAATTCTCCCTTGCCAGTTCACACGAAAGATGCCCTCCCCTTCGGACTTCAGCGCTTCAGCTAGGGGTGGTACGGTTCCCGGAAATCGAGTTTTGCGCCTGCTGCCTCTCTGAAGCCATCTGAGCCTCCAGGGCGGGAACCGGTCACACAACGCGAACGCCCCTGCGGTTGAAGAGAAGGCTCGAAGCAAGCACTGAATGGAGGGAGGAAGGAGCTCCGACGTAACTTCCCTCCCAGCCCAGTACACATTCCAACCACAACCGACGCCTCAACCCATTAACCGATGACGTTCTCTATGTCTTCTCGACCATCCTATGGTGTGTTTCACGTGAGAAGCGTAATTATAACAAACGCTATAGGTTTTATCGTAACTATGCACGGGATTCCATCTCCTCCATTTCTGCAAATTCCACGCGTGTACTTGTAAGTGGCCTGGCAGTGTGTGGCAACGGTAGCGTCGTATCATCCCTGCCATGTACTGTTTGACGGATGTTTAGCAGTAGGCGGTTGCCCATGATGCACGACATCGCCGCCGCGAAGACGATCGAGACCTCCATCAGAGATTCCTACATCACTGGTTAGGTACGAGCATCGGCGAGGCATTTGCGAGTGTCCCTACCGGCTCGACGAGAAACAAAACCATGTTCACGGCGTATGTGGTGAACAACCTGCGAGGTAGACATGAGACACAATCACGGTCCTGGATCAACTCAACTCACACTATGAAGTACAAGACAGAGTCCCTGAGCAACACGTCGAATATCTCCTTTCCGGAGTAGTAAAGTGATGGTCTGAGTCGCACGTTCTGAAAGCCCCTGAAGACTGCAAGACCGCAAAGGAGGGTTTCGAAGGCCAAGATGGGGATCCAGAAAACGTAAAAGTATTTTGGAATGTGTGTAGGCACGCAAACAGGGATATCCGCTAGGACAACAGCGTGTCCTTAGTCAAAGATTGTTGAGTCGTCGACGCGGGTTTGTGGGGAAAGGTAACGTCGTGCATTCCTCACCGGATAGATCACGGAGAACTACGCCCATTAGGGTCCCCGATGACGTGGCTGCAACGATAAATGAGGCAACCATGACGGCCAATACCTTCCTGTTCGTGTAATACAAGGCGAATATCCTCAACTGCAGGATGACTGGGAGGTGGCTTGTGAGCAATGGGGATTGCCTGGACTACGGAGCCCAGCTCACGTTCTGTGATAATGCAGAGGAGGATCCCACTCAATCCTGTCGGTAAATGAGTGGGTCGTGTGCACAGGGAGGACTGTGCTGTACATCAATTACCTTGCCATCGGAGCCAGTGGCGGCCTGAATCTCGTGAATTCGGAGGAAACAGGGACCACGACTACCACTCACAACTAGAATTGGAGGTGAGTGGGTGGGGTTCGGGAATTCTGTTGAAACCCACAGCTATTTGGTTCGGGGTTAGCCAAGGCAACCAACGAAAAGAACGCCTTACTGAATCAGTTAAGCTGGGAGCGAAAAGGACTACGTGGGTTACATCGGTAGGTCGTTCAAGATGCCTGTGACGGGAGAACGAACCCACCGTAGTTGTTAACTCTATGTAGCACATGTCAGTTTTGTTGGGAACGGGGGAAACGAATGACTCACATAACCGCCATGAGTCCATAGTACCGGTTCTGATGTTGTTCAGCAAAACTTCAACCCTTAAAGACGAGAGAAGCTCACAACGATGAACAACCACTTCCCGGATCCGTTGGAAGAATGCTGAGACGGTTGTTTATGAGTGGTCCTTCACACGCTCCGGAGATCCATCTCACCCAGATGAATTCAACCTGTAGGAGAATTGTTAACGGTGTTCGTTCTAGAAGGTGATGGGGGGTCGAACCTCTTGGTCTAGGGTAACCACTTCGAGTGTCCCTCAGAAAGTTCCTCGCTGGAAATGGGCAATGTTTACTCACAATGATCCAAGACGATCACCGTCCCAGCAGCAACTGGGGTCGCGTGTCGTTGTCGTTAGTGGGGGGCACATGGGGGCAACAAACCCGCGACATCACAAGAGACCCACCAGAAGCGAGCCGGATTATATGTGCGGTATGCACCGCAGTGGGTAACGCCTCTGCACCGGCCATAACTAAAGCCTACAGAGTGCAAGGGTGGCGGAAACCAGGAACGACCGGCCGACTGGGAGCATATATATGTAGGTCACTGGTAGTGTGGAAGCGAGGGGATAGCCGGTCGCTCGGGGCGTTGGCACAAGATCCCAACGAGAGGCAAGTTACGAAATGCAATCCGAACCACCCTGCCGTTGTACGCACCAACTGGCACGGAAACCATCACTTGATTGGAGCGTCCCCACTGGTGTCCACACGAACGAATCGCTTGTGCAGAAGAGGGATGTGAAATACGGATGCTTGTCGGTCTAGCGGTGCCAATCTACGCTGTTCGGAACCACAAAAATTCCCTCCGGCCCTGCAGTACATCCACCGGGTCGCAACGGGAGGCGAAGTTGATCGAGGTCAGAATTCCACGGGAACTTGCCTTCGATTTCTCGTCTTCATACCCCGGGTCACGCATCCTGACATCGTCCGATCCTCAAGACCTCATCCTGGGGACCATGTGGATGCATGACAACGTCCAGAGGATGACCAAATCACTCTTCGGCGGATGGGCAGTTCTTCCTCGAGGCCCATTTCTAGCCTTCCCTATATATCATGCTGTATTCGGGCCCGTTGAAGAGATATTCACGTGAAAGGAGGATAGCAAAGCGCCACGGGGGAACAGCCCGTCGGAGGAAGAGAAAGGAATCTGGAGAGGAAGAGAAACAGGAACACCTGATATAACCATTATGCGTGGTCTCTAGTCCGAAGAAAAAGAAAACGTAAACGGTGTTCGCTTCCGTGTGTAGAGCTCGGTGATCCTCAACCTCTGGTTATTCCGACGCAGATGTTTACCCACCCGTCAGCGCCAGCCATGCAGGCACCCAGCCAGGAGAGCTCAGCCTCAGCAGGACACACGACACCCTGGACAATCGCGTACGCGTGCCGCCTTCCCACTTCAGGGAATAATAATGGTAAAATACTCGTGAGGAAACGCGAGGCGGTATGCGGTCGTTCTATTTCAAGGATCAGCGGGGCCAAATCGGCAGCCAGTTGCGTACTAACCTCCGTCGAGCAATGGGGGTGCGAGCTCCTGGAGCACGGGCCCGTCTGGAAGAAATATCCTAATCGGAACGCTGCGCACGCTTGAGGCACCATCCTTGTCAGGACCGGATGCCGTAGTTCCTGGATCCACAGACGGAGGACGGGTGTGCAGTGAACCAGATGAGGGTGGGGGCGATTGAGAGCGCGTCGGTATTGTTGTCGGCGTGACCTTTGATGCTACACGCCAATAGTCATCGAAATTATCTGAGAGATAGCGAGATTCAGGGTCAGAGTTGGCCAAGTATGATTTCCGTGGCCGCACGTACGTTCCTTGATCCCCTCCCAGATACCATCCTGTTCGGTCTTGCGCAAACTGGTCATTCGCTTCGTACTCCCCCAACGGATGAAATCCGCCTCCTTTAACTGTCCCATGAATGCTTGTTTGCATGCTTCAGCGCTTGGTACCAGCAATAATTTGTCGGCGGGTGGTAGCGCGAGGTGGAGGATCAGTCTCAGCGGAACGGGGTCAGTTGTCGGCGTAGGTCTTATCGTGGCGGCAATCGTGTGGTTATCGTACAATAGACCTATCGGCCAGTGCCTGCCAATAACCAACGAAAAGTCAACAGCATGTCAACCCCAGCGATATCGTGCATGCATACCACTTGAGGGGACTGCCATCCTCAGCCTCGAACCACCAATCCTCCTCCTTCAAGATCTTGGCACCTTCCTCGTCAAGCACGACGTCGACCAAGAATTTTTTGATCTCTGGGACGAGTAATGGGAGGTAGGAAACCCTAGCGGCTTGGATGAAGTAGCATTCCAGGCCGCGATTGCTGTTTGCGGGGAGTTCCTTCGAATCAACGCGTATCTCGAGAGGGACGGTGCCTTCCCATGTGAGTCGACGGAACAAAGTCGTAGATGCAGAAGTGGTCGTGTTCATGGCGGAGGCGGCACCATGCCGTGGTCCGAGCGTTGCTGCCATCGAGTTGGCGATGCGGAATCAGAAGCGCCGTCGGTCTTCCATTCGCCAAAAATGTCATCTCGAGGCTCGCATTGCTTTGGAACACCATCCACTGCCAAACCTGACGCACAAACTCGCAGACATCCTCAAGGAAGTTGCTGCAGTGCACAAAGCGAGAATGCCTACCACCTCCGATCTCACGTTCGGCTGCCGTCCGAAACATCCAGCACACACCCAACGAAGACAATGCCTAAAAATTAGCGTACATAGTTTACAGTAAGTGCTATCCGTAGTGTTAACCATACATGCGAGCTACTTTTCGTCGATCTTCACCCTTTTTGACCTTGTGGATCTTGGCGACAGAGGCGCATCGCGCTCTCCGGCCCCTCCAGTGGCGGGAAGTACCGGGGAATCACCGGCATCCTCAGCCCTCCGCCTCTTCAAACCTTTCATCCCCCCTTTCGCCGACTTCCTCCTTGCCTTCGTGTTCTCCAACTCGTTTTCACTGGACTCACCGCCGCTTGAAACAGGAGGTTTGTACGCCTGTGCGTCCGCCGAGATCGCCTTCCTCAACGTCCTCTGGGACCGCCGCACAGGCGTACTTTCCGTCGTTGATTGAGAAGGTGCAGGGGATCCAGCGCTCGGCGCAGCGGAATCCTCACGGATGCTGGGAGTGTTCCTTCGAGAACTTCCATCTCCATCCCGTTCCTGGACCGCACGTCTCCTCCTTTTCGATGCTCGCCCGCCGCGTTTCCCGTCGCTCATCTCGTCTTCTGATATTGATCGGGCAGAACCCCCTCTGCCGACCCCAGAACGCGTCGAAGTGGTAGTGGAAATGGATTCGGGGAAGGAAGGCGGAGGGCCGAGTTTTCCTTTCTCCACTTGGACTAGCGACGGTTGAGAGACAGGACCAGGAGCAAGAACCGAGCCAGAACGACCAGCGAGACTTGTGCCTTCCACGTCAACAGCACCACCAATAGATTTCCTGCTCTTCCTTCGCTCTTCCCTCTTCTGCCTCCTCTCCACCTGTTTGATCTCCTCGTTCGTAGGGAGGTAGTAGATCTCGTTCTCCCTGAGTAGGTCCAGGCCCACAAGCTGTCTGATGATGCCAATCAAGTAAGGACTGAGGTCCTGCTCCTCAACGTGATCCCATAAGCGCTCGAAGTCGCGCACTGTGGCCAGACCGTCATCTGTGATGTCCTCCTCCTTCATCAACTGCTTATTGTTGAGGGAGCACTGTGGAACGCAAAAGGTGACCCGCGGCCCGTTCTCTTCGCGAGGGAGGCTAATCTTACGATAGCGGCACTGAGAGCGAGTCGACTTCGGTTCGACGGGAACGTATTTCCTCGACGTGGTACGTTTCACAGCCTTGACAGCTGGCTTCCGAATCGCCTCATTATCGGGTTTCGCAGGTTCTTGAGTCGTCAGTTCCCGGTGTGGGGGAGGGGTAACTTCCGCCGGGGCTGTGACCACCGTGGGAGAGGATGGGGGGAGTGCCGAGGTTGGGGTTCTGGGACTCTGGGACGTCGAGGCGGAAGGCAACGAGGGTTGTGTGGATACCTCAGGAAGTATGAGGGGGGGAGGTTTTTTTGCTTCCGTATTTCCTCTGGAGCCGTTCTCAGAAGATTTCCGAGTTTCCATCTTCACCGCAGCAGGCTTCTCTTTCTCCTTCGCTCGTTTTGTCTCCCGCTCCGCATCCTGAGAATGAGTTTGTTCAGACGTTCGTCTGAGGAGTTTAAGGTCCTGCAGCGCCGCCTTGAACTTCCCATGTCCGTGGAATACGGGAGCATCCTCAGGAACCGGACTTTGACCCTGAGGGAGGGGTGGCCGTTCTGGAACGACGGGTGACATTCGGGAGCCTTCCTGGCTCGAAGGATCGGCATTTCTCGGCCCAAAGATACTTGAAGCGAAAGATTCGTTGTCGCTATCGTGTTCCTCCCTTTGAATCCGAGGCACGTCGTCGGTGGGTTCGTGGCCGACTTCCTTGTATCCTCCATTCCTGAGCGAAGTGGCGAGCACGTTCGAAACTTCGCCGTTTGCTGTACGTCCAGATCCAGAAGGCTCTGGGTCGGTGGGAACAGATTCTGAACGCCTCCTCTTCCTCAAGTTCCTGCGAGTCTCCGTAGGAATGGCAGCGCCGCCTTGTGCCCGGACCATTGGGGATTGGATCTCGGGGTGTATCGACTCGGCCGCCTGTGAGTCCTCAGCCATTGGGGCAGGAATTTCGGAGAGTTTCAATCTGGTTGTAGCAACGGGGTCATATAAGCGTTCGTGATCACGAGGGACAAATCAGTCCTCGGGGATCTCACCTGGGTGTCATTTCCTCGTCAGGGGAGGAAGAAGCGATGGAGGATTCATTATCGTTCGCAACAGCGCCAGGAGCGACGGTGCTGTCGCTCCCCATGAGTTTGAAGGGGTCATCCATTTCCACAACCTCCGGAAGATCCTTTGTGTCACCCACTGCGTGAACCAAGGGTTCGGCGTTGTTCAGTCCTGGGGGATCTTCATTTCCTTCACGAGGGGTAGCCACTGTATCAACGGGAAGAGCATCACTATCTTTGGTGCGGTCACCGCGGTCGGCCTCACTTCGCACATCAAGACTTTCGACGTCGTTGTTAGATTCTGGTTGGAAAAATACCCGCGACACGGGGCCAGTTGGAAGAGCTCCCTCAACATGGTCCAATACCTCGGCTGGGGGTGTAGGTAAGCGCGGGATCTCTTCCCAGCCATCGTCGGGTGGACCGGTGGGAACGGTCTCCGGTTCGACCTCTGGAACCTCTGGCGAGCCGTCCGTCGGGGAGGCCAATACCAAAGTAACCTGTTCCTCTATATGTTGCTCGTCATCTTCAACTACCGGCACTTTTGTTTCGACCTCCGCGTCGGGTCGGTCTTCGGGTGTTGTGGTATCACTGGGAGAGGGAGAAGAGGAGTTGGAACCCTCAAGAGGGGTAAACAGCCCGCTGCTAGTGTGAACAGTTCCAAGGAGTTGATTGTCTCGCTTGAACTTGGCGACTGCGGGGAGATATGTTAGACTGGCAACAGGTGTCGACGGTCCACTTTGTACAGGAGACCATGGGGTGCTCATTGGATCTCTGACGTTGGGGTTAGCGATCAAGGGCATGATGAATGACGGGGGCTTTTGTTGCGCTTCTTGGGAATTAGAAGGTTTATCCTTGGCGGTCGATGGAGACTGTTCGGCTGGGTTGTCTTCATCCTCCTAGAGGGCGTCACTTAGACCTGGAGGTTTTGGACGGAGAGAGTCGTTACCTTGATCGCTGGTCCATTGGGAAGCGGCCCCCCTCCTGAGAAGGCTTCGGAGGTTGCGACTCTCGAGTTCGACCTTGGCGGTGTGCGGGTGACTGACTCCTCGATAGATGGGGTGGTGTCGGTTACCTACACAATCAAGTGAGGGTCCTGGAGAGCCCGAGGTGAAATCTCCACCTACCGAAGCGTTACCCCCTTGAACGATTGTGATCGACACTAATTGATCTGCCTCCGCAAATGCGTCCCTGAGAACATCCTCGATTTCGTTCACTGTCAAGACAGCTTCGTCAGCGAGAATGGTATCATCCCCAACTGAACCTTCATCTACGCTGTCCGCATTCTCGTCACCAGCAGCCACCTCACCCGGGATGGTAGGTGTACCATCCAGTGAAGTAGGAGATACTCTGGTGGTGTCGCCGACGACTACTGACGCCGCAGACTGCAGCTGGTGATCGATCTCGATGAAAGCGGCGGCTGCAGGGAGCGGCGCTAGATCGTCCAGAGAAAAAAAACCTCAGCTACTGGCATTGGAACCCTGGATGAAGATACTTACGGGGGTCAAGTAGGGAAGCATATTCCTGTGATACTACGACACCCGAAGCCTCGCTCTGGTCGCCTTTTGGGGGATCTGAGGGAGGTCCAACAGTTCTAGTCTCATCGTCGAGTCCGCCACTGCCAGTAACACTTGATGCATCAAGGCCATAATAACCGTAAGGCGGGTTTGTGGTAATCTCGGCGACGGGTTCGTCATCATCCTCCAGTTCATCGAGTTCCTCCCCTCCGTCTTCCCCCAGCTCGTGCTCTGCCGGAATCTCGAGGTCGCTGGTACCAAGGGGGATAGGACCATCGCCATCGAATTCATCCTCCTCTTCTACTTCCTCTCCGTCTTCGCTCACTTCTCCGCCGTCATTATCACTGATGTAGAGAGTTTCCGGTCCACCCCGCTCACTCTCCACGTCACTCGGCTGGTTCAGGGCTGTGAACGAGATGAAATCGGGTTCGTCTCGAAGGGCTGCGGTCGTAGGAGTATCCAGCTCTAGAACGTCTTCGTCGTACAATGAGGCTTCGTCGTCGCCGTTGGAAAATTCATCTATCGTGGGGAGGATCAGGGTGGGGGTCGCAGAAGCTTGCAGGACTTCAGCCAAATCATGATCTGTGGGCTGGGATATAAGGACGGAAGAGGGCCGAGGTTGTGGGTCGTTGTTGGCGAAGTAATTCGCCTTCTCAGCGGCGGGTGTGAGATGGGAAGGGGAGGACTTCGAGCGATCCGCCTCTCGAACGGGGCCACCAGTGTACAGGTCCTCCGCGTAAGTTTTCGGAAGCTCCCAGGGATCACGAATATCGGGAGGTTGCTGGTCTTCTCCCCCTTCCTCTCCCCACCCGAATAATGCAGTTTCCGCATCAAGGGAGCCATCGCCTTGGTCGTGGTCCTCCGTTTCGCCATCGCTTATTTCAATGGCTGGGAAACTGGTTGACAAGGAGAGCGCAAGAAAGGAATCAAACCGTTACGAACCTTCTTGGCTAGTTATACTCGCAAAGAATTTGCGGGGCTCCGACGGCATGGCGGGTTGTGAACCCCCAACATACGGCTGCTGTACCTCTCCGTCACTTTCCACAGGGCTGAGGCCCTCAATCAAGCCGCCATCGCCATCACGTTCTCCGGGATCATTAACTTCCTCACCTTCGGCATCGCCCTCATCCGAAAGGAGTTCGATCGCGTCGCTGGGAGTGTTACCAACTGCGTGGTCCTGCACGTCGGAGTCTTCGTAACTTTCCTGCGAACCGCCATACTCGCTGCCTTGCTCGTCTTCAGTGGCTCGCATCTTGCCTTTCTCCTTCGCCCGCGTAGCTTTCCACTCCGCAAATGAGTCCTCAACATTGTCTTCGTCAGTGTCCGAGACATGCTGCGCGTCCTCCTGGCGCGGTTTTGTCGCCTGTGATGTCGGAGTCTCCTCCTCTTCCTGGCCAAGCGCCTTCCTCAGCGCACTAGTAATGCCGCCAATCCATTCGTCAAACTGGGGCTGGGTGAACTTGTCGTAGGGGTTATGGATCGGGGGCCGGATGGAAGTAGGGAGTTGTGGGGTTGAGTTTGGCACCCTTGGGTACGTGGAAGAATAACCGTAGCTCATAGCGTAGACTGAGTAGACCTGGGAAGTGGTCGATAACCTAGGCCACTCGACCTCGGGGTTGGTGGAACAGAGCGGTGAACGGGAGCGCGAGTGATCTCGTGTCAACAAGCGCTTGGCCGGAAACTCAAAATTCCCACGTTTGCTCACTTCTCACAAACCGCCACATCATATCCCTTACTCGGAACGCCTCACACAAATCCTTGGTATGCGTACTGTCTGACCTTTCGCCACGTGCATACAGTAGAGCGGGCGGATTATACTGAGGGGAGCATCCATCCTTCCGTGTCGCAAGGGGGGTTTTGCTTGTCAGGCGGGCGTCACGGCCCTTTCAAGCCCCTTCGTTGGTACGGGTTTTGGCCCCATTACCCATAAGTAATGAGTGACTCCATTTTGGTATCTTGAGGTTAATCGTACAAAGGATGTCGTTACTGACGATAGCTAAAACCAAGGCCCCGAACTCCAGCTTGACCCGGACGGATTCACGTGCTTGAGAAGTTCACGTACAAGTCTCGTCAACCCAGGATCCTTGCCTAACCTCCACCGATGAGACAATGGAGGTGCCCTGTCTATCGCCGCTCAATTGATCTTTTTACCCCGAGTTTCTGCCATCTGAATGTCGGCAATGGAGCACCGGCCTATCTTTACGACCACGGTCAACTATTTCCTCCAGAGAACGCCCGGTGCGGGGTGAAGGGAAAGTGGACAGGAAACCTCAGATCACCCCGGCAACGTAACGGTGATCATTGCTACTAGCTAGCCGTTCCCTTGACTGGTTCAGGATTGGCTCCACTCAGTCTTCAAACTTTTATCCGCGACCTTGCCGCTCAGAATCCTTTGACTTCGCTCCTCATTTCTGTCTCAACGAAATGGCATAGGAAGGCTCCCTCCATAAATTAAAGTTCCCACAATGACTTCGCTCCAGTTCGCTTGCTGCACCATCTGCCGACCCCCCCGAAGCCTTCTGCATCTGCACTGGAAACGAGATGCCCTCGCCACGACTTTCGTCGCCGCCCGCCGGCGAGGCTTTTAAATCTGCGGTGTTCACCACTCTCAACTAGCCAAAAGTGTAGATTTCATAAGCGTATCGTGCGTGCCATTCAATTGCCACGCATCGGGTTCTAATTCAATCGAAATATCGAAGCCACACGTCCCTTGCGGATAATTTTTCCTCCTTTGCTGCACCGGTGAAATCGCAAGAGGTGCAAGAGGTTCCCGTGATGTGCGCCTTAGTCGGAGTATCAAAGACCGGCGGTCCACATATCCGTGCATCTGGGCCACGAACTCGTTATACATATTGACGGGCCGCTTTGCATTGAAGTCATTGTCGAGTTCCTCATCACCCAACAGTCTGCCCTCTTGCCACCCCTCTTCGCCTGAACCCAGCTCTGCTCGAACCCTCGATGGTATTCCCTACTCGCGTCACAGATCCAGAGGTTACAGTGGCCTCAGGTGAACTCGTTCCGGCCCAGTACCTTCCAAGTCTATACAGGTTCCAGCCCCCCCTACCGCTACTGGGGAGGGGCCCCGGAAGTCTCCCATACAACTTTTTCCTGGTACCGAAGAATGGTCAACCAGTGCTGCCCTCAAAGACAAAGCCACTTCCGAGATGGGGGAGATTTCAGTTGTGGTTCAACACCTATCGGTAAAACTTAACGACCCTTTGAACGAACATCATCTGGACCATCTCCACAGCAAATTCTTCACGTTTGTCGTCACGATAAATGGTATTGGGCTGCTGTTAGCCATCCTCGACAGTACGCACTGAATCCCACCCCACACCCCTGACTGAATCCCCGCCTCCAGTCTGGTATTACCCCCGGAAGTACACCGGTGCTCTGGTTCTAGGCAACCTCCTTGCAGCGGTCATGGTGCGGAACGAGCTCTTTGGTCGCCTGCTGTACCTTATCGTCAACGCTTGTTTTGCCAAGGTGTGTAAAAAAAACATCAACTTCATATCCAGTCGCCACACTTACGACGTCATTTGGTAATCAGTGGCCACCGTTGTGGTTCAGGCTCGGTTGTACATCTATTTTACAACATCTTGGAGGAATCCACTCTGGATGTGCGACCTCGGGCTTCGCGTGGCTAATATTCAAGGTGGTCTTGATCACCACCGATCACAACACCAATCGCGACACGGTACTGGTTATGGGTGTACTTACAACCTTTGCGGTTGCCATCTCGATCTTGAGCGCGTTACCCTGGGTCAGAAACACACACCATAAGTGAGTCTGTTCTATGAAACTTCGAGGACGCATCAATTCAAACTCAGCCGTCCGAGTTAGCGTTTTCGAGAGACACCATAGATTCGTTGGATGGTAAGTTACTCTTATGTTCACCGCTGAAATATTTGCAGAGCTCCTACCATTTTGTTTGGATTTTAGGATCGGCCTAGCTTGCAGTATGTTGCGTTCACTGACCAGGTGATTGGGCGGATCTTACCTAGTCTTTTAGCCTGGGTACTTGTTACGTTGGGGGACAGCTATGTCGTCGATGGACACCAACGGAACCCCGATGGCATCAGGGTATTGAAGCAGCAAGACTTCTGGTTCTGCTTCGGAATGTCTTTTATGTACGCCGAACCTAGCCCCGCCCGTTGTCCGACGTTTCTCATGTTGTACTAATTGTAGGATCCTTATTCCCTGGTTTACAGTAAGGGAAGTGCCCGTAGAGGTCGAAATTCCATCATCTAAAGCTACGATTATCCGTTTTGAACGGGGACTTCAACAAGGCTTGCTTGCTCGTATCTCGCGATCTTCGATCATGGAATACCACGCCTTCGGAACGATCTCTGAAGGCAAACATGCCAAATATCACTACCTAATCTGTGGAGTGCAAGGTGATTTCACCAAAGAGCTCGTCAACGACCCACCGACGCATCTCTGGACGCGTCAGCTAAAGGTACGTGATGTACGGAACGATCGAACAGCCTGACTGAGGCGATTGCTTGCTCCCAGTTCGCCGGCATCTCAAACACATCTACCATCTATAAGCGAGGCATTCGTGTCTGCACTGGTACTGGCCTCGGCACCGCTCTCTCGACTTGTATACAGAACGACGGTTGGTTCTTGATCTGGATCTGCTCTGATCAGTTGAAGACCTTCGGACCCACCATCTCCTCCCTCATCCACAAAAATATCCCACCAGAACGCATGTGCCTGTGGGACTCTAAGGAACGGGGCGGAAGACCTGACATTGTGCAACTTGTGGCGTTGATCTATAGGGAGTGGAATGCCGAGGTCGTGTTCATTACCTCAAACTGGAATGGGAACAGGGAGTTGATGGAGGGTTGCAAGAAGTTGGGTATCCCCGCTATCGTGGGTTTTCCCTGTTCTTGCTCAGGTGTTTGTGTGAAACTGATTTTCTCTTCCTATGGAGGGCACGCTCTGGGACTTTTGAAGCTTTGCTGTTTTCGATCTCCCTTTGTAGATCGTTTCGTTATCCCTAGAACCAACACTTGTTCATTTCTCCCTGTGCCCACCTATAAACCTAGCCCTTCAATCGTTATTTCTACTCCTTCTTGCCTTTTGCTCTTTACGATCTCACTGTTATGGTGGATCTCTTCGTAGCATCACCTCGCAATGGAACAGTATGCATATATGAACAAACGAATTTTTGTTACAATCTCTCGTCCGCACCGGCAGCATGGGGTTTGATATCGGGTATCACTCCTCCGAGTCGGGCGGGACGAAAATTCTTTCGCGATACCACTTGAGTTCTGTGAAGAGGTAAAGGTGGAGTAGTAAGATTGTGACGGAAAGAGTAGGGTGTGATTACCATTTATTGAGGCCCTGATGTCGTCCAGCGCCCTACGGACAAGCGGATGAGTGATGACATGACAGCCGGAAAGTAGACGATCAGAGAGGGACTTACCGGTGGTCATAATTCGTTTTCCGCAAAACTTGGGACGGGTACCACCTTCTGCAAAGTTCCTACCGACGCGGTGGTGAGTGCTTCGCCAGTGGAGTTTTACCAACAACAAACCTTGACGGAGGAAACATCTTTTTACGGCGAAGGTGAACAAACAAAGTGGGGTGATGTGTTTCGGCGCTCACCCACGATCCTACATCAGCGAGATCCCTCGCATCGGCTGACTGCAAACCAAAGAGTTGTGGGAAACGTACCGATAGTGCAACCAATCTACGACCTCCGGCATTTCTTGGACCAGAAATACACGGTCAGCGTGTACCGAATTCCCAGCGAGAACCCCAGATCTTTGTCGAGGGATCCACTTCTTGATGTAGTCTAGAACTGCCCACCGGACGGTGTCGTGGGCATGTGGCGACCTCAAGCACGCTTCCGTGAGACCTGACTGCCGCTCGCGACGTGAGCTGTTTACGAAAGGAAGTTCGCCCCAACCGGGTATATACCTCCCCGTGTTGTCGCTTGCACCAGTCCCCCATACTACAGCATCAAGTCATAAGCGTTAGATGAAGACATAGCCGCCGCGGGAATGAAAATTCGAAACATTGCTCACCTTTCGAGCACGTCCTTGTCGGTCTTGATGACGTACTTTATTCCTTCATCGACAGGGTTCAGATGACCGTCAGTGATGATGACCTGGACCTCACTTTAGCATGGATATCGTCTGAAAGTGGGGCAACGGGAACGAACGGCTATTTCGAGGATCCTGTCCTTAGATAAGTCGAGGCCGGTCATCTCACAGTCTATCCAGACGAGGGGATCCTTAGGCAGCAGACGCGCCATTTCTCCCGCAGCAGTAGATAGAGGCCGTTTAACTCGAACAAAACAGGAAAGCGGCGGCGACCTGCAAATCAGATTACGAGTGAGTCTTGCGTAAAGCATTCACCCGTGCACGAGGCCAACTGAATGCTCCCGTGGGGAATCGGCGTACGTATAAGACAGGGATGAGTCGAGATTGGAATCAAAGGTGACCCTGGCAGCCTGGACGGTCAGCCGATCTCTCGATTCGTGTAAAGTTCTCTCGCTCTCTCTTCTACCTCTGACCACCGCCATCCTTCTTTCCACCCCTTCGTCTTATGGTCTTACCGGTGCGTAGACGGATCTCGGGCACGGCCGTAGTTTACTGATCCCCGCCTTTTCCAAGGTACCCTGCTCAAACTTCGATCTCGTCTATGACGCATACCACAGGTTCTCCCACGAACAACTCATCCTCTTTCTCCAAGCAAGGGACCTATCCACCTGTGGCTCAGACGAACTGCTGGCCCATCGTCTGACTCAGTACGATCTTCAAACATACCACTTCCCGTCGGTTCCATGTAAAAACGGCTCGAAGCCATCTCCCATCACCTACACACCTCCCTCTCCCCCTCCAGAACCCCTCCGCCCCCACCTTCGCCAGCAAGCAACTCCAGACCTTCCAGTGGAAATCGTCGCTGAGATCCTCGACCATCTTAAAGACTGGGAACTCTCGACCGCCCTGGGCCTTCCCACTTTGATACCAAAACCGCTCCAGTGGCAAGACGCCAACGGCGTAGACTATGCAATCCTCTTGGGAGACGTCGGGCGCGTCCATGCTATGTTATCGCGTCCCACCACCAAGCTCCCGACGAAGAGGATAGCAGTGCCGGTCATCCGTTTCGCCTTCACCCACGTCCTCGAATACCTCTTCAGCCACCATCAATCAACATATCTGTCTATTTTCGAATACAACCTCCTCCCAATCACTGCCGCAAAGTACGGGCGGATATCTGCGCTCTCCTGGTGGAAACGAAAGTTGGATGTCCATCCAGACATTCTTCGTCCACCTTCGACAAAATCGATCTCGGAGGCCATTGACGGAGCATCAAGGAACGGCCGCGTTGCATCCCTCGAGTGGTGGGTGAATTCTGGCCTTCCATTCGAGTACACTGAAGCCGCGTTGGAATTGGCTTCCGCGAGGGACCGCCTGTCGGTCCTGGATTGGTGGCTCGCCCAATCTCGCTCTGGTCGACTTGGGCCGAACAAGGCACTCAAGGTAGGAAAGGTGATGGATACTGCCTCTACGGCAGGGCACGTTCAAGTACTCGAATGGTGGGCCCGGTCCCAACTCGAGTACAAATACGACCGGCAGGCGCTTTACCACGCCAGTTGTCATGGAAAGGTGGAAGTGTTACAGTGGTGGTTGGAGAGCGGCCTCCAGATGATTTTTGATCAGGAGGCGTTGACTGGTGCAACGAAGTTTAACCGGCGCGAGGTGTTGGAGTGGTGGGACAAAAGCGGTTTGCCGATCCAATATAGGACGTGTGATATCGAAGAGGCACTTGAGGATGCCTTGATGGGTGGCGAGGCGGTTAGGGAGTGGTGGGCGAAGAAGGGCGTCAACTTTAGGACAAACGACAAGGAGTGGATGAAATTGCAATATTTGAATCCCCCTCGATAGGTCCATTATTTAGTCTTCTGCTTCCCCACTCTACGGTTTATTTTTTCACACGTCAGTTCGACCGGTTTCTTGCGGACAAACGTTCGCTTACTGTGGCGAGGAGTTGGCGTTTCAGCTCAAAGATTCCGGTTGTTTCGAAGTCCTCGGCAGAATATTCACAAGCAAGCACGCTACGTAGCAACCTTAGGGCAACCACTTCGCCCTGCTAGTTTTACCGTTTCAGGCGCTTGCCCTGTGGACGCGACGGAAAAACTCACGGAGATCTTCCACCACACGATGTGCCTCAAGAAAAATTGCCGAACAGAAGAGGTCTCCTTCATCGATGGGATCAATTCCTTTTCATCCCCAAAGGTCCCAGAACCTCGCAGATACATCCAAAGAGATTCGTGGTCTGAGTACGACCGCAGAAGCGACGTTGCGTGCTCCTTCGTGGGCAAGCACCCTTCGGTCGGATTCTCGCCTGGCAGCATCTTCTCAAAGTTGATCGCGTAGTTCATCGCCGAATAGTCTGAGACGTGGAATTCAATCCATTTTAATGTCCTCCGATACTCATTGGCGAGCACACCCGAGTTTGAGGGGACTTCTGACTGTAGTGAAGCAACGAGCGCTTTTGCACAGTAGCGTCGGTGAGCCCACGCATGGTAATTCCTGGGGTATAGATCGCAGGCTGTGAAAGCGCAAGCGAACTCAGCCTCGAGAGCGTCTGGAGAAACTGTTTCTGGGATGGTGTCGGAGCCGGCGGCGGGAGGGACCTCGTGGATTACACCCAGTAGCCATCTCCGATGGTGCCAAAGAATCGATTCCTTGGCGCACTCCCGACACGATAGCAGACTAGCAGAGAAGTTGAGCTCCCAGTGGGGATCAATGGTCTGGTTCTGAACGAGCCTCTTGCGGGAATTGAGAGCGGTTTGGTGAGCGGAATTGGCGAGAAGGACGACTCGGGTGAGACGGTCCAACAGGTTCGATTGCTGAAGCGAGGGGGCGGATTTACGAAATTCCTTACGAAGGCCAAAGTAGGCTGGTACGGCCACCGCGTACGCTTTGTATAGTACTTTCTGTGGGACGCCCAGATTGCGCTCCACGAAGAGAAACGGGTAGGTCGGGGTGGACTGTGGGACCCATCCATCGATCTCACCGGGGAGGATTTCAATGGATTGCCTGATGAGTGACAAGGTGGAAGTCAGCAATTGCGTGTTCCAGTTGCACGAATATTTTCTGGGTTTACGGGTGTTTTCCAAGCAAATCGGCCAATAATTCGACTTTTTCCATCGGGATGACAATGGATGAGATTGAGACTGCCACGTGAGCCGAAAACCGGTGACACGATGACCTCAAGCTGAGAGAGCATTCTTGAACTTTCACTTCCACCTCCCTCCTCCGTCCTCGACTCTGCTTTCCTTTCGGGGACTGTTGTTGGTCTACATTCCGTCTGTGATACTTTTCGTAAACCAGGCTCTGGAACGGTATTCCAATCGCTTCCGTTCGGTCGTGCCACCATCTCGTGACATTCACCCCCCGGATCGCCGTGTGTTTCTGAGCTATGCCTCGCACCTCAAATTCACGCTGTATAAAGTCGATCTGGATTGTCTTTGCGGTAGTCGCCCTCGTGGTCGTTTCGTGTTCGGCCACAGATAATCCCGAACCGACCAATGAACCCCCTGGCACAAGGAGACCGGAAAGCGTGGATATGTTGGGGGATGTGCACTCAAGTCAAGCGGTAATGCAGGCTCCGCCATCCTTTGAAGGTGCATATTTGTGGGTTTATCTCGGGGCGTTCAATGTTATCTCATGGAGGACGTGTGATGTGACATAGCCGACCGAGTTTACAAGAAGGCCACTGCTCTCCTATCCACCATTCGCGATTCCTCCCCAACGCAAAAGGCCCAACCGACTGCCCCCGCGTCCTCTGGAATCCTCTCCAAAGTCCTTTCATCAATACTTCCGAGTCCACATGGTCAAGGTCCCTTCTCGAGCGCAATACGAATAGCAATGAAACTCAGACACAAGTCTTGGCTTCCACGTATTGTCTGGACTTTATTGGGGTTCAATGGTGATGACCGTGGGGAAGATGCGAAAACTACTGAAGGATATAGAAACACTGCTGCAGTCATCTCGCTGCTGAAGCACGCGATCAACTTGGGACACACGGATGCCATGTTCACATTGGCATCACTGTCACTCGTACGTTGCCTGACATTCCTGACTCCGGTGTGAAGGCAATAACAAATTCTCGTAGTTTCCACCTGCCTCTGGTTACCCCTCCAATCCTATGTTAGCATTTGAGACCCTCAATACACACGCTTCGATCACAGGAAATGCGACGTCTCAATCTCTCCTCGGTTTCTTTTATGCAACTGGCTACCACGATGTCACAAGGGTTGATCAAGCTAAGGCACAACTGTACTACACGTTTGCTGCAGCCGGTGGGCACCGCGGTGCGCAAATGGCAATCGGGTACAGGTATTGGACTGGGATAGGTGTCAGGGAAGATTGCGCGAAGGCAGTAGAGTGGTATGAGAGAGCGGCTCGACAAGGTTTGTGATTGGCTTTCCCACTAGTACTTTCTCCTCTGATTGCCATCTACGGTTAGCCGTGAACACTTTCAAGGCTGGCCCACCTGGGGGGAAGACGATACCACCTACTGCTATCAAACTTTCTGACCTCGTTGGTGGGGTTTATGGCCCCGGTGCCAGCGAGGCTTCGACCGGGTTCAAATCCCAGCGGTCAGTTGTCAGAGCAGCCAGCTCCCACGCGGCCGGAGATACGTGGGAGGATGTCCTCGAGTACTACTTGGTGAGAGCGGGTGCAATTGCTAAGGTTGCCTCAATGACACAAGTTCCACTAGTTCAATGCCGACAGGGGAGAAACAGATTTTGCGTACCGACTCGGGAAGATCTATTACCAGGGCTCATTATACCATTCACCTGGAGGTATCGCTTCAGGAAGCGAAGGCGTGGGCCTAATACACAGAGACTACGAACAGGCAATGCGTTACTTCCTGTACATCTCCAGGCAGGTCTGGCCCACTGATCCACCCGACTTGCGCCACGTCCCATTCCCCTCTCGTGAGGAAGCTGGTCAGGTTGGGTTCGCTGCCGCCAGTGCCGCATATATCGGCCGGATGTTTTTGAGGGGGGAGGGCGTAAAAACGGACTATCGTGTGGCAAAGTTGTGGTTTGAACGTGGAGCCGAGTTCGGAGACAAGGAATGTCATAACGGGCTGGGAATCATTTACAGGGACGGTTTGATAACAGGAAAGGGAGAGATCCAGAAAGCTGTCGGGCATTTCACCCTCGCGGCTGGGCAAGAGCTGGCCGAGGCACAGGTGAACCTTGGAAAGCATCACTACGGTCAGTTGCACCCCTGGTTCCGATGAACACATAGCGTTGATAGACTTTTCGGCCTGTTTTTCAGAGCGTGGTGAGATGAAGCTGGCGATGACCCATTTTGAGGACGCTATCAGGAACGGGTCTCCGTTTGAAGCGTATTATTACTTCGCCCAGTTCCAGGCGAGAACTATGCGGGCAACCGACCACCCTCGACACATCACTTCCAGCGCGTGTTCGGTTGCGGTTTCGTTTTACAAGGTGGTCGCAGAACGGGGCGTATGGGACGTGGATCTAATTTCCCACGCGAACCTTGCCTGGGCTTCAGGGATCGATAGGAACAAGGAGATTGCATTGCTTCAGTGGTGGATCGCCGCTGAGAGGGGCTATGAGACGGCGCAAAATAACTTGGCTTATGTCTTGGACCAAGGTTCGCTCACCTCCAACTCACGCTAAACCATGGTGTTGCGGCATGCTGATGTTTTCGTTTTAGACAAGAGCATCCTCAAATTTACGAGGTTTTCGCCTATGTCACCCTCAAATGATACGGCGAGAGTCGCATTGACCCAATGGACGCGCTCTGCATCCCAGAACAATATTGATGCGTTGGTGAAAGTTGGGGACTATTATTACCATGGTTTTGGTGTCCCTGACGAGCCGGAAGTTGTCCGATGGGAAAAGGCGGCTGGATATTATCAATCTGCGGCGGACACTCAATTTTCCGCTTTGGCGATGTGGAATCTGGGATGGATGTACGAGAATGGAATTGGTGTAACTCAGGTACATTGCTGGGATCTGAAGCACATGCGCGACGATCTGCTGATGTCACCCTAGGATTTCCACTTGGCCAAAAGGCACTATGACCTAGCGCTGGCTACTAACACGGAGGCGTATTTCCCGGTCATACTATCGCTCATTAAGTTGCGCATTCGGAAGTTCTGGCATACGACTATCCTACGGGATCATAAACATGGTCCGTTGCAAAAATATACTGTCGGATCCTGTGCTGACAAGAATCGTCCAAGACTCTCCATCCGATGCCACTGAGAACCCTGGTATCGAGGGAAAGCGACCAGAGGACACGTACGCGGGTTCTCCCAGTGAGGAGTACCCGGATGAATATGATGACGGCTGGTTTGTGGGTAAGGGCAAACACAAGGGCAAGAACCCCCAGGTGAGGGACCACGAAGAGGAAGACGCGGTTAAGGTCGGTTGCCATATACCACGACAGCCCCCACGATTACTTACACGGTATTTTTTGCGTCACCAGTGGGCGAGAGACAGGAAAAGCCGAGAGAATGATCGGGACCGAGACATGGATTTTGGCCCGGAAGACTACTTCGATGGCGCTCTCCGCGGAAATCGTGAACGGGGAGACGAAGGAGAAGATGAAGTTGCGGAAACGATGCTACTCATCTCGCTAGTCGTGATGGTTGCTGGTCTGTTTTATCTAAGAAATCGTTGGGTCGAGAGGCTACGGCGAGACGAGGAGGAGCGGAGACGAAGACAGCAACCCCCACCACCTGGACCTCCTGGACCGGTCGCGGATGGATGGGTGGTTCTTCGATAACACAGACTAGTTGTCTAATATTCGCACTTATACCCCATCGACCATGTTATCAGCTGCCCGCTTTGTAACCTCATGTAATGTCCCTGATCCGACAATTTCCCAAACAGGCAATTCGGGTGAGCTTTGGCTTGTTTCCGGTCGCGACGCTCAAAACGCGAAATCTGGCTTGGACGAGCCAGGGCGTGTCTCATCCTCTGTTTTCTTGCATCCGCTTCATTCCAATCTATTCCATCAGTCTCAGGGAATCACCCTCCCGCCCAGATAACTGCAGGCAACTGCAAATAACCAACATCCGTACCCCACACGCGACGAGAGATTTACGCATTCACTTCTCATCTTGGTTTGTGGTGGAAATATGATCCCTAGTGACTTGGAGCCCGCCATCCGCAATGTTTTGACCGCGCCTGGGGTCGACTTGAACCTGATCAGCGCGAAAGCGGTTCGGAAACGGCTGCAGGTTCTGGACCCTTCCCTGACGCACGAGTGGATGAAGAAAAACAGGGTAGCCATCGACTTAATTATCGGGGAGATATTTCAAAGCGTGAACGAGGCGGCCTCCGCTTCTGGGTCTGGTGATGCCGACGGTATGCACGAAGACGCGGACGCAGAAGGCGCCGCAGAAGAGGGAGGGGAGAGAGAGGAGGAATTGGAGAGCTCGCCGAAGCGTCCGGCCAAGAAACGTCAGAAGAAGAACGGGCAAGAGAAATCGGACAGGGAATACGCGCGTCAGCTCTCGAACGAGTTGAACAGTCGGTCGAGGAGTTCCCGGAGCGTGGTTGGAAAATCCAAGACGAATGCGGGCAAGAAGGGTGGTTCGGGCAAGAGGAGGAAACCCTTGACCGCTGACACAGTGGACAGTGGCGAAGACGGGAGTGATGCTGACAGTACGGTTGGGAAGAAGAGAAAGTCTCGGGGCGGGGGTGGAGCGAAGGGTGGATTTTCGAAGGAATATAACCTGAGGTACGATTTCCAGCCCACAAGCAGCCCGTAGAGAATCGCGCCTGATCCAACTTTGACCACAGCGAGCCTTTGGCTGCGTTGCTCGGCGTCGAGAGGCTCTCGCGTCCACAGACCGTGAAGCAATTATGGGATTATATCAAGGGGAACCAACTACAGGACCCGGACAACAAGAAATTCATTGTCGGTGATGAGAAGTTCAGGGCCGTCTTCGGACTGGCCAGGCTAGACATGTTCCAGATGAACAAACTACTTGGCGAGTGAGCGTGTTTTTTTCCTTTGCTCGTAGGGTCGGACAGGTCTGACCTTTGTTCCGTAGCCACCTTCGTGCAGATGGAGAGTAACCAGGTCCCGAGATCCGACCATACAATGCTGCTTCCACCCTTACATCTATCCTGCGCGTTCTTGTTTACGCTCTTGTTTTCGCATTCTCTCCTTCTCGTCAAGGGAGACCCCTCACCTTGCTTTCATACAATCGCTTTGTCGTCAAACATCACTCCCATCCTCTTCGCGGCCCCACGAACACACTATACGTCCATCTCTTACTCCAATCCCCCTAGATTTGCTTCGGTACCTTGGGAAGGTCCATTGTGTACATGCTCATGGGTCCAACGTGTATCTTTGTACTCTCCAGTCCGTTCCAGTACAAGAGAAACGTTCTTGTCACTCGAATTCAAGTTCAATACCTAGTTTTTGAGCTTCCTCCATCGCTTCCTCCCCCTTCTCCTCGGCAAATCTCAAAACCGATTCCAAAATGTCCCGCTGACCTGAAACCAGGGGATGTCAGCAGAGGTAATGGTGTCCTAGAAAAAAACCCTGCACCCTCGATGTAGTGTGTGAACATTGTAAATACCTCTGGTCGCGTCTCCGGGGTTGGCGCATCCGAGACGTTGGGAATTTGGGGTAGCCGCCCCAGATATGATTGACACATCTCCGATAGCATACTGGCAGCATCCAACTGGTTCTCGAACCTCGCGGTCGCAGATTCTTCCGCGTCCTCAGATCGCGAAGCAGACGAAATAACGTCCAGGACGTGGTGCCAGACACCTTCAACTCCGCGTGCGCTCCGACCAACTTCCCACCTTCGTTTCTCCCCTGAGTTCGAAGCTGAGGTTGCAGGCCCGCCACCGATGCCCAACACAATCGTATCGTCTGGATTGCCTTCCAAGGAGAACCCATAACCAAGTATTAACTCCGAATTAGGCTTCGCGCCGTAGCTATTCAGAAGTTCTTCTCCGGGTCGAGTCCGTGAATGGATGACGAGGGATAGACCTAGTTGGCGCCCTATATCCCTACTCGGATTCGTAGGGGGTAGAGAGTTTACGACCCACGAAACGGGCCGTCCTCTCGCGTGGTTTAAAGAGTCTACTCCAGGAAGTAGCACTGGGTATGAGTCTTTCGGGGCCATAACAGATGGATTCTCTGATATCAGTGTGGAGGGGAACGCCCGAGAGGAGAGGTAAGTCGCTGCCGTGAGATATCGCTCCCTACGTCAAGGGGAACGTAAATCAGGAGTTATTATTGCTTGTGAACAGAATCCTCACCATGTGTATCTCCGCTGGTACACGCCACCATCGGATGTGGTGGTTAGGTACTCGAGACACCCCTGCCATTCGTTGTGTAGAACATGCCTACGGTCTATCGTGGCTCCGTAAAGGTGGGACCCTCCGAACAATTCCAATTCCTTCTCGGAGAAGTGAAGGGGCGTAAGGAGCTGTTCTGGCTTGGGCAGCATCTTAAGGTATGGAAGGTGCGCTAGGGATTCGGGAAAGTTGGGAGATCTTTTGATTAAACGGTGAGTGGGAAATCGATGGTAAGGACCGAACGCCTCATACCATCCGGTGCAACTTACGCATCAAACACCCAATGTAAACACAGATACGTGCAGATAAGCTGTCTCTCTGTCCATTCGGATGGTGTATCGTTGGTTCTGAGGACCGATAAGACGGCGCGCGTTGCAAGCTCTTTGGTGATAGCCAGTCCGAATGGACAAGTGACGATGGTCGTATCAGCTGGTATTTCCTCATCTGCGACGATTTTGTAACCACAAGCGTCTGGGTAGTGTGACAGCGCTGGGTCAGGGCAATATTACGGTTTTAGCGATGCATTGGTGTGCACCTGGTTGGGGATGTGCACCGGGATAGAGAAAGCCGCCGTTTGCGACGAACCAGAATCGAAAGTTCTCGACGGTGTTTGAAATTATCGCATCCATTAGTGTTTCCGAGGCAATGGGGGGAATGGAGAAGGTCGGACGGCAGACAAGATAAGGTTCGTGGTGAGGTCAGGGTTAGCCCAAGAGTCGATCGTCGATCATGACACTCTGGACTAAGACACGGTTGACTGTGAGTGACACTTGGATGAACGTACGCGATATGAAATTGCATCTCATTTCACCAGAGGCGTCTGAGCAGACAGGCGTGCTACCGTTGGTAACATCTCGGTTGAGAGCGCCGGTGAACGCGACAAACCTACAGAACCTCTTTCCTGGTCGTATACGATCCAACAGCACGGGACATCGCTTGAGGCTTGGGCTGAAGCTTTAAGCTTTAAGGCCCTGTGAAGCTTGTTCACCACGATCTTCAGCTAGAAGCACCTCACACGAGGGATATTGTGATGGACGGATTTCTATAAGAATGCTGGTAATACATCGACCAGAAACTACGGACCATACGAGAGAGTTGTAAAAAGAGAGAGGAAATGAGGTTCGCCGGAATTGACCCACGGCAAAATACTTAAGGGAAAGCGGAACTATCAATACACACGAATGAGAATCCAAGTATTAATCTAAACCATGTACGATGGGAAAAAGAAACCGATACGCGAGGAACCGAAAACCGAGTAAGAAAAGCGAAGAAATGGATGACCAAAGGAGCGGCAAAAGGTGAGACTTTTTTTTGTTTTGTTTTTCTTGCTATTCGTCCGAGCGAATGGGCGGCAGAAGGGATGACTGAAAAGGAGCGGAGATGAGAGCCAGTGAAAAGGCTCTTGAGAACTTGGCAGGTCGCGCGGGTGCATTCAAAGCAGCGGCGATGGTGTTGGTCAGGCGATGGGCTTAGCCGCACGACCTTGGAACACATGGCTCGCGAACCTCGACATCGACGTCCTCTGGGTCACGGGCGACGATCTCCAACTCGGAGTCCGGAGTTTCGAACTCCCGAGCGAATTCGACAGGAGCGGGTTCCTTCTTAGAGAGGGAATCGAAGGGGATAGGGCTGGCCAAAGCAGAAGTGGCAGCTACAACAATAAGGCTGGTAAGCGACCGGCGATTGAAGCGAGTTGTGGCACTAACCAAAAGCCAAAAGAGCGGCAAATACGCGGATGAACTGCATCGTAGTGATTGTGGTGGGGGATTTGCTTGTAGAGGGCAAAGCGAGTGTGCTGGTTGAGAGTAGATCGAATGGAGAGCGGTGAGGAGAACGGAGAACGTTGCCCGCTCTTTAAATACGTTTCGGTGGCCATGTCGACCATCGGCTTGAGTTTCCAAAACGGAGACAAAACTCCTGCCTGAAAAGGAAAGCAGCCGCCTCTATGATGTGGGGGGAGCGGCGGGTGGCTGCCTTGTCCGAGAAAGGAAAATGTCCCAAAACGGAAGGCTCAAAGGACTTGAAAGTGATTGAGTTGTCGATCGCTCATGCTTGCCCGGTATGGATGAAAGGAATCTGGCCAGGCGCGAGTTTCTTTCCGTGCCTGGCTTTTCATGACACCAGGGTCTCCCGCCGGGTGTACCGCAGCCGACCCGTCCTTACCCGTTCAGGTAGTTTTGCCGTGGTCACACCTCGTGAGTGGTTAGCGTCCAATCCACGGGGCTACGCAGTCTTTTTTTTGCACAAGTCTCTCTGCATTGCGAGAACAGCGATTGCGGTTACAACGCAAGCCTAAACCCCCGGTATCAGAGCGTGAGGCACCACACCGTCGGCGTGGAGCCGTTTGACCCCCTCGCCCGTTCCTATTCAGCGACCAAAAGATCAATCACTTCAGTGAATGGCGACGCATTGATTTTCCCCGTCTCGGCAGTTCGGGTATATTGACACATTGGCCCGTCGTTGCCCGACCTCCAATTTGGAACAAAGGGGACGTGGATCACCGCCGCCTTGAATGGCGATCAGCTATCGATCCTGCAGAGGAACAAACCGATTATAATATTGCTTCGTCATCGCCTCTACGCGTTCTGGTGTAGACTCGGACAACTCCTCGACAAACCCCCCTGCGGATCACACCCCCGTCAGCCCCTGGAATGTCTGCACCAAATTAAGAACAAACCCGGTGAGCCACGAAAAACGGCCAAGGCTGGTACCACCGTGTTCGGAGGTAGAATGGTGTTGTCTTCGATCTTCGCACAGTCCTTGATTATGCAAAATTTCCCCTGCCAAGTTGTAAATCCAAGCGCAGAAAGCGTCAGTATATAATGTTTGGAGGTGTCATTCTGCTGTTGCGGAGGTATAGGGGCGGACGTGCTTTGAAAGGAATGCTGAAAGGATCGGCGCCAACGTATATAGGCATTGGTCTATGCTCATAGCACTCAACCCACCCGGTGCAGTACACACGGAAAAATGGGAGCAACCCCAGTCTAAAATGCTAGAAAAGAGGCTGAGAGAAACCGACGTACTATCACGCAGTTCTTCCCAATTTCGACGTTGTTACCGATGGTGGCGGCTTCGACGACAGTCCCGGCCCCAATATGAACGTGGTCCCCTATCTTCATAGGGTAATAATTGAAATTCCCCCGATACGTCTTATATGGCGGCCTGTGTGTCCGCCCCGCCCAGGGAGTGCAACGAATCGTTCGGGAAGTAGAGGTTTCCATCAGACGCAAGTTTCAGTATATTTAGTGGCGCCGCGTCTAGCCGACCCGCCATACCGCGTCCGTTCTCCACGTCCACGGTTCCCTACGGCGGCGGATGGTCTAGTGGCAGGGAAAAGCCAACGAAGGGCTAGGGCGGACGCACGCTCCTGATCAGAGAAGAGGGAGGGTACGTACCGCATAACGCACCCTTCTCCAATCAGGCAGTACCTTCCCAAGGAAATGACAACGGTGTGGCCGCTTCCAGTTCGCCTCAAGTCACCCCGAATGATTGCGCCATTCGAGATGATCGTTTTCCCTCCAAGGATGATGTTTTGTGGTCCAGCGATGATCGCTTTGCGAGATACCTTGTTTCCCGTATCCTGAAAATTCCAAGCCGCACGACCAAATCCAATAAGGCCCAGCATATGTTCCAAGTAGATGAGTCCAAGATTGTAGTCTATGTGGAAATCAATACACACGGTCTCAATGTATTCGTTGCGGGAGTAATGGATTGGCTGCTGCATTCTTGGGAGACGGTGTCCCTGGCGGCAATCGCAATCAGCGAGGCTAGCCTTGTCAACACTGTATCGCGGAATGGACGCCGGTACCTGTGGCAGGATGTCAGGAAGGAGGGGCGTCCCACGTCACGTGCGGCTTGCGAGTCTTAAATCATGACGGCGTGAGAGTATCGAGAGTCGGTACATCCGATGCTAGCCCGACCCGGAACGTTTTCAACAGTTAGCGGGTAGACATTTCGAGAATAACACAAGGCACAGATAGATAACAACCGAAGAGGGCGTGCATTGTGCCTGCGCCATATCTACTACATCCCTCAAGAGGAACGATACACCGCACAATGGACGTTCAGCGTTTCAACCCTGGCAGTTAGTATCAGGAGGCTAAAATCTCTTTTCGTAGAACCCACTACCCCCAATCCCCGCACCCCCAATTCCAGGTGAACGGGGGTAGCTGTTGAAGCCCTGCGCGCTCCTCAGGGTGTAAATCTTGTACCCGTACAGAGCACCTGCAACAGCGCCGAGGAAGAAAATGATCTTCCCGAGGGTCCAGAACCACCCTGAGTAAGTAGATTCCTCAATTTGGATCTTCCCGCGGGGGTTGTTTGTATTGGAAAGGATGGCAGAGTATGTGGTGACGCTGATGATGCTGAGCGTGACAAGGGGTTGTCAACCACGTAAAGTTTTAAGAGAGACTGGAACCACGTACTCGTGCTCATCAGAAACGTCGCCGGTAAGGGCGGAGAACCCGAGGAACGGCACCTCAGGTAACGAAACATTCTTCAACGTGAAGCATGGTGTCCAATTATCCCCTAGTTCATGCAGGCGTCAAGGACCTTCCAGCATCTTTCGGATGAGCGGACTTACAAGCTTTATAGTGAATCTTGACCTAATCATCGTCACCGTCAGTCAGGAATATTGGATACGTGGGGGGAAAGCGTACATCAAGAAGCCCGTCTCTGAGATAGGTAATCTTGAGTTTGGTTGCGACGCGCGTTCGCCTGAAGAAAGCCTAGAAAAAACGTCAAGGAGACTATGCGGCCAAAACGACAAACGGCGCACAGAGCAAGAGCCAATGGCGTTGGCCTCTCCATCGTTGGCCAGATCGTACGAAGTCTTCCCATCGCCGAGCATGGCAACAATGCGTGGGAACGAATATGCATGGCGTGCATTCGAATACCTGTGGGGGGGGGTTAAATGGGAAGGATGGGGGCATCTTGAAGGGGACACATACGTATCAAGGAATAGACCGAGGCCCTCGAAGTTGTCTGTGTCGCGGTCAACACAACGGACCGTTGAAATGCAGCCGCGATGGTCTTACCCATGCTTCCGAATACGGGCCCAGGCGTTGACCGCCCTTTTGTCAACCAGATCGCCATGCCGTCACCGTACAAGTGGTTCGGTGAACCAGAAACCTAACAGCGGGTGAGCAGAGGTACAACCAAAACTTTTCCGAGACCAACCCGAAACTCGACCTCAATGACAAAGTTAATCGAGGTGATAGGTAGACGTGACCAAAGCCAGCCCTGTCGACACAAAAGTCTGTTGGTATGGTAAAAATCATGGGGAAGTGGCCTGATTGACTTGCCATTTCTGAGGGTTGGTTACGGGTTAATCGCATATGCTTTGCGGTGTTCTAAGTAAACCACCCTTAGTCAGAGGCACGGCGGTTGCAGCTTGGATGGAAATAGCGTACAACATAGGCATCTCCTCCGAAGTCCCACCATCTGTTCTGCAGATCCTGGTCGATGTATGGCGCGTATAATGAATGTGTTCGCAACTGTACAGTCTACCAAACGCCCGTTAACATCCTCGCCCCACAAGCCCACGTAATTTGGACGCGGAACGGGTCCTATTGTGTCCGCAGGTTTTGTGAATATGCACGCAAAAGACACACCCTTTCGATTGTTCTGTTTCCTATCCTCGTGAGGTCATCCGCGGCAAGGGCGAAGCCCGTGAACAGCGCCAGACACCAAAACAAATAAGATTTGACCATGGTTATTCGACCAGAATGAAGGGATTGACCCTCGAGAATGACGAAATCCGCCACCGAAGAGCGGGAAGTGAGAACAGTGTTGTTTGTCACGTGGTGCTGATGTGTCCGGCGACACCTCCGTCCTTGCTGCATATTGACTCCGACGCGTGCCAAAGCTATCAAGAGTGCTCGCACACCACTCTCTCCCTCGACACCCACGACGAAGACGACGAGGACGATCCGCTTTTCATGCACGGCCTGCGTGTGCTGAACCCAGTGGCAAATTCGTTCGCTAGCTGTGGGCGCACGTCTTTGACGTTTCGGACGTCCCTGGTTGGCAGATCACGCCTCCACCTCGGGTTCCAGTACCGTCTCGCTAGACCACAGTCTACGCCCCTCCCCAGATCCCTGGGGTCTCTGCGAGCATACAGCACACCGGCTCCGACATCTCCGACACCAAAACCTTCGTTATGGTCTCGTATACTCGCAGTCACCCCGAAGGATAACCAAAGCGCGTCATCGTTCCGGAAGATTGTCGCTTTGGCCAAACCGGAGAAGAAACCCCTTACGTTTGCAGTGGGCTTGTTGCTGGTCTCATCTTCGGTCTCGATGAGCATTCCGTTCACCGTTGGAAAGCTCATTGATTACTTCACTTCGGCGGACCCGGTATGTGTCCATCACGTCATCGTTCTTCCAGACTCATCAGAGGTCTTTTTTTATTTATTTAGCAAATCCCCTATGGACTCACACTCGGACAAGCATCGGGAATCTTATTTGCTGCCTTCACTATTGGTGCTCTGGCCAATACAGGGCGTGCAATCCTCATGCGGATGGCCGGTCAACGAATTGTCGCTCGGTTACGGGAACGAACCTACGCCGCGGCACTCAAACAGGAGGTTGAATTTGTTGAACGTGGAGAAGGCGATGTCTTGAGTAGGCTGAGTGTTGATTCCAGTGTTGTTGGCGAAAGGTACAAAGGGATCACTCTCGTTCTTCACCGGTATTTAACCACTTCTGTCAGCGTGACGCAGAACCTCTCCGACGGTTTACGGGCAGTCGTGATGGCCTCTGCTGGTCGTAAGCAAACAAATCTTGCAGTTCGGAACCCCCATCGTAATCTACTTTTGTTCCAGTCGGCGCTATGTTTTATGTTTCTCCTGCTCTCACAACCTTGATGCTCGCACTTGTCCCTCCCGTCTCATTGGGTGTTGTATGTTGACTTCCTCGTTCTTTCATCTGTGTCTCACCTCCACCAGGTGTTCTATGGTCGTTACCTTAAGAAGCTGTCAAATCAAACGCAGGAAGCCCTCGGTGAAATGAACAAGGTTAGGATCACCGCAATTCGCATCTTGAACTCCTTAATGATCCGCAATAGGTCGCACAGGAGTCACTGGCTGCACTCCGCACTGTCCAAGCTTTTAACGCTCTTCCACAAGAACGTGGAAAGTTTCACACAAAGATCAGCAGTGTGCTAGAGCTTGCTCGGCGGGAAGCCAATGCCAGCGGGATCTTCTTTGGGAGTACGGCTTGGAGTGGAAACCTCACTTTGCTCGCACTGCTTGGTTATGGTCAGGACCCTTTGTTAAATATGGCCGCGGTGCTCACCTGCGGGTTTACCAGGCGGCACGCTCGTCAGCCGGGGTGAAATATCTGTCGGCGATCTGTCAACCTTGCTGCTGTACACCGTATATGTCGGATCGGGCTTGCAAATGCTCACGTACGCAAACATGTTCCATGACTTCGCATAGTTGCTGACTGGATTTCAGGTCATTCTTTGTGGGTCCCCCCCGAAGATCGTTTACCGCAGAGCCTTACTTGTCTGACTATAGACCTCAATTATGCGTGGAGTCGGTGCCGGGACCCGGATATTTGAGCTCATCGACAGAACCCCCGTAATCGATCCGGACGTCGGCGCCAATCTGGGCCTAGCACGCAGGGGACGTGTCAAGTTTGAGAACGTTGGTTTTGAGTATCCGAGTCGCAAAGGTGTCGAGATCTTGAAAGATTTCAACCTCGATCTTAACATTGGAGAGAGTGTCGCAATCGTGTAAGTTTTTCGTGTGCATGGTTCGGTTTTTTTGCTGACACTGCTTGTACAGCGGAAAGAGCGGGAGTGGAAAATCTTCAGTAGCATCCTTGCTATTACGATACTACGACCCTGTGCGGGGGAGGGTAACTTTCGACGGTCAAGGTGGGTCTATGACCAGGTCCTCTTCCATACGGTTAACCCCTCGTACCCAGATATACGGGAATTCACAACTAAATCATGGCGCGATGTCATTGGTCTGGTACCTCAGGATCCAGTCATGTTCACAGGAACGATCGCCTCCAACATCGCCTACGGAAATGAGACCGCCTCGAGGGAAGAGATCGAGGCTGCCGCGCTGGAAGCGAACTGCGACTTCGTATGGGGGATGCCCCAAGGCTTTGATACACCAAGTAAGACGTTCCGTGAAGTTGGCTGGTAAAACTCAGGCAATCCTCTTCAGTTGGCAGGTTGAGTCTCTCTGGCGGCCAGAGGCAAAGATTGGCGATCGCAAGAGCACTTCTGAAGAAGCCGGCCATCTTGGCATTGGATGAAGCTACAAGCGCACTAGACGCCACTTCGGAACACAGGGTGAGCTACCTCCGGTAGCAGCTCCCAAACATCCTTGCTGACGTCACCCCAGGTTAACGATGCAATCGACAAGATTCTTCGTAAGAAACAGACTACATGTTTGCTTGTGGCCCACCGGTTGTCTACGATCGCCCGCGCTGAGCGTATCGTGGTGTTAGAAGGTTTGGAACTACCGCCTCAAGTCAGTAACCCCCTACTGACAGAACTATAGACGGTCACATCACCGAGTCTGGGACGTACGCGCAACTCGTCAATAACCCAGACTCGCGATTTAGGGCATTAATGGCGGCGCAACTCAATGCCACGTCTGGGGAGACCCTCAGGCAAACCCCGGCACCTGAAGCAATAAAGGAGCAGAAACAATCGCCATAGATGATGTGTTATGATAGAACATCTAGATTTGGGGGTATTCTTGGCCATTCGCGAGCACTGTGCGCCGGGACCAGTGAGTCTCTGGACTAGTATGCCTGATATCCTGGGCGTAGGTCTAGGTTCCGCATCCGCGTTTAATTATTTTGTTTTATTGCAGTGTCCATATCTAGAGCTCGTTGGGTCACACCCGGCCGCGAAATCCCAGATCAATCGTAATCACGGTGCAGGCTCCGCCTGTTTGAGGTCCAGAAGTCTTTGCAACCTGTCCATCGATTGCGATTTTCAACGGCGAAATTTTTGAATTGCCGTGCGTGGACTGCACGCGACGAACACGAGGAACATTCGTGGTCTAGAAATCGCCTGCGAGGCGGATAAGGCCTGTACCGAAATTGGTGATCGGCGATCCCAGTATCGATTGAATTCGACTCAGTGGGTATATAAGACAATCGCGGCGTCGAGACAACCTCCGCCACACTTTACTCCCTCCCATAAACCATGGCTCCTGGACCCTCATCCAATGGAACCTCATCTAACACACAAGATGACATAACGGTCTCGTTAATTAACGCCTCCGTGGCGACGACGACCCTCGCCGTCAGCGTGCGTCCGCTGGTGTTGGGTTTCACATGCGAACTTCTGACAAGTTCACATAGTCCAAACTGGAGTCTCTTTTAAACATAGTCACGTCACCCTCGACAGGTAACATTGACATTGACAAGGCCTTGGAAGGGTAGCTTCTCCTCGGTTGCATGATTAACCAGAACTGAGTCTGTGTTTTAACAGAATCCGGGCTGACCTTGAGTCGTTGACATTAACCCAGTCGAGTGAGAAAGAGGAGGTCAAAAGTGAGTGCAATAAGAAATGGGGGATGAAAATCTGAGTTCGCCCGGTAGGAATGTTGGAGGACGCCTTAAACGCTGAGGTCCTGAAACACCTCACAAACGAGAGTAAGCAGTGTCTGGTTGACGTGCTCGTGATACTGGTTTATGACCCCAGTAAAGTCGAATCTCAGATCGATACAGCCATCGAAAGGACTGTGGCGGGCCTTGTCGATGCAGAACTGGATAATTACATCCCGAGAGCACTTCGCGAGAAAGTCGATACGCAGCGTCTGGATATCCAAAAATTACATGTCCAGATCCACAACACGTTGAGTACTCAATGCACTCACTCTCAGTCGCGACTCACCGATGGAGGCCTTTCCCAGCGAAGCACGCCGATCTAACAGCTTCATAAAAACTCAAAAACAGTTTGGGGAGGGCCTCCACCACCTCATCAATGAAAGGGGCTCAAAAAGCGACTTATTCCCCAATAGTGTGAAGGACCTGTTGGAGCTTGAGAGTCAGCTATATGTTTCACGCTTCAGCCTACCCGCGGGTCACTCACTCACTTGGATCGTAGACCCGAAAATTGTCGAACTCATCCAGTTTTATGGTGTAAAAGACCCCGATCCGAACCTCAGAGCTTTGAACCTTAACTGGTTCTTACGAGAAATTGGAGTCACTTACCAGTACGTTTATTGAAGAACCTTTCGGCCCTTTCCCCCATAATGATTCAATTCACGCTGTCATCTCCCCTCGAATCCATTACTTTTATCTCGATAGGTCCAACTTCCTCGGGTGATGAGGCCGTCGCTTGTATCGCCATGATATTTTGTAATACACCGCTCGTTTCTCGTAGCCGTCAACTACCTCTATCTTGATCCACTGTGTACTTTGTTTCGGGCAATTACCGTCATACGTGGCGTCGAATTTGGGCATCTTGTAAGCGAAGGACAGATTGAGAACGCAAATTGATTTCAAATACGAGGGCCAAATGAAGTTGAAGTGTTGAATGGGGGCAGAGGCCCGGTCGAAAGACTACACTACTAAAAAGGTTAAACAAGTCGACGTGAGAGTGATCCATGAGAGGTAGTTGGCGAAGATGGGTCGAGGAGTGGGGGGGAAGCAGGGGAAGTTGTAATGGGAAAAATGGGGGGCAGGAGACAGACAGGCGCTATAATGAAGACGCAATAATGGGAAAGAAACAAGGTGTGTCCAGGATCATTCGATTGTGTGCAGAAAGACATGAGCTCGAGGAAAAAGTTGTGCGATCGATCGATGCCATGGGAGAGTGGGGAAATCGGTACGGAACGCTCTATACTCCGTACTTCTGTTGGAGTTGCTGGAGAATCACCGGCGGGAACGCCGCGGTTTCCTTCGCCCACCCAGCTGCATCTTGCTGCTTGAAGCCGTGAAGGATCCTGGTAAACATATCGTTCAGCTCCGCCGATGGTTGGGTCCACCTCACGATGGCGTTGCAGAACCAGAGTAAGCTCTGTGTTGATATGTTAACCCTCAGAGTTGGTCAAAATGCACTACCCGCGTACCTTGGCGATGCCGGCTGGATTGGTTTGCACGAGTGTACAGAATCCTCGGAATGCGGAGTCCTTCTCCTCGTTGTCCCTGATCTCGTAGAGCGCTTGACACCAGTTCAGAGCGAACTCTGGCAAGAGCGGAGCAACAAGACTTGGGTGCATCAGTCCAATCCTCCCTATCGAGACAGCAGCGTTCTCGTGTAAAGATCTGGGAGCCTTCGGATGCAGCAAAATTGGGATCAGACGTGAAACCAACGGATTTACCCATTGCTGGAACTCTGGGTCATCTGTTGAACGCGCAACGAGTGAATGTGAGGTCTAGTGGAGGAGCGACCTGTAAACGTACCGCGACCGTACCGCAACGCAACTTCACCGACCGACCACGCCGCGTTATTGCACGCGCTGATGAACTCAACCTTGGGCTCTGGATCAAGCTGCAGGATGAGCTCCTGCATCACCGCGGTCATGTGTGGTCGTAGCAGCGGGAAGCAGTTCATTGCGAGATCTCCAACCAAGGCGTACGCGGACTGCCTGACTGGGGCGTGAGGGTACCTCAGGCACCAGGTTAAACATTCGAGGATGTTTGGCTGGGTACGGGCTATGTAGGGCTCCAGATTCATCCCCAACCCTTGAGTTAAACCAGAGAGGAGGTCAAGGGCTACAACAAGGAATGCCCTGTCCGGCTCCTCGAGATCCTGGTTCTGCACAAACGCTTGATATTGCATCAACGATTTGTGGATGATGGCGTGACAACGGTCGAAGACCGGCCCGACGTGTGAAAGGAACGATGGACCCATCGCAATAGTCACGGAAGCGAGGCACTGTGTTTAGGCTTAGACATGAGTGTTGGTCCGGGACCCGGGAGCTGCGGCACGTACCTCGAGCAGAGGAATCAGATCTTCATCGTCGTCCTTCAACTTGCTCCACCTCTTTGTTAACGGTGGCATGAGGATATCCACGAAGGCCGGGTTCTGAAGAGCCGGTCCAACCGCGTCAGCCAGAGTGCCAACAGCGTCGTACAGGATCAGCATGTTCTTATGCTGATACTTGTCGAAGGCGAAAACCAAGTTTCGGAGGACTGGCTCGAGGAATGGAACGAGTTCGTGGCCTGCATCCTCCTCAAAAGTGGCAAAAGCACTGCAACCAGCTTCTTGCACACGCTTGTTGCTATCGAGGACCATTCGGAGCAGCTACGAGTGATGCTTTCAGTACAGGAGGAAGATAGAGGGACCAGAAACCTACCCCCTCCAGGGTCGGCACAAAGAAGCGTTGTTTGTGCTCCTCTGAAATGAGCTGAGTGCACCAGCCAGCATAACGGCCGAGAGTCCAGCAAGCGATCGATCGGACCAGGGGCTGGAAAATGGGTCATTAAACCTGGGAAATCGGCAGTCCTGGGCAGATAATACGATACCTTCTGGTCGTTGAGGGTGCTGAGCAAATAAGGAATGAGTTGTGGGAGATGCGGCTCAACAGCATCTATGCAACCTTTAACGCAACATGTTGTGAGGGTTGAAGGACGAAACGAGGTGCGGACGCGTACCTTCAGCCATAGCTCCCAAAGCCAGAATTCCGCTCTCCCTGGATAACCAATCCTCACTCCAAAGCTTGCTTTTTAAAGGCTCTAGCAAAACGGACAAGAGATCTTGTCCAAACCTGACGGCCAAAACGTCCAAAGCAGCTGCTGCACACTTCCTTAAATTCCACTCCGTCGACATCTCGTCGGCGAAATCGTCATCATCATCATATTCTTCATCGTCCTCATCTCCTAACTCTTCACCATATGCGCCAACGCGCTTCTCCTGCGGCTGACTATCTCCTTCGTGGTCAAATCCGTGAGCTTTCCCACCATAATGACGAGGTTTAATGTCTGTCTCCTTATCAGGTACAGCCGCGTCGTCTGCTTCACCGTCCAGCCAGAGTAAATCGTCCTCGCTGTAAACCATACAGTCTAGCAGAACCGGTGCCACCTTTGGCAAAAGAGGATGCAACTGGGGGGCTAGGTCGGGATCCTCAGCAAAGGTCAACCAAAACTCGCACGCTTCCAAAGCAACGTTTTCGTTCCTATCCTTGGTTGAATATAGCATATACTCTGCCACGTTGGTCATCTCAGGCATCAACTTGTCCGGTCGGGATGCCAGGAGTAAAACGAGTGACTGGCAGACGTGCCTCCGCACTGAAGGATCCTCGTCAGAAGCACGCTTGAATAGACATGCAATGAAGGTGTCGATGTGGGCGAAGAGGGATTGGGAACCGATTGGTACGAAAGAGGAGAGACATGAGATTGCATGGGCTCGCATTTTCGGTGACGGGTGGTCGGAGAGGGTAAGGAATTTTGGGATGAGGATCTCGAGGGGCCACGCTCCATTTATCTCAACATCCAACTTTCGTGGGTAATCTTCGCAAGCTTTGTCCAACACATTGAAAGAAGCCTGAGGAAGAGAGGGGATGATAGAGACGTCAGTATCCACAATCTAAGCTTTCGTGGACGTGTTTGAAATTGGAATATTTGGCAAGCGTGGTGAGAGGTTGGTTCATCATGGTGGCACACGAAGGCGGTCCAGAGAATGGGGCGGTGAAGCCAAAAGAATGGGGATGCATGGCCTCACCTCTTGCTGTTCTAGAGTAGGTGATTCTAGCATATTGAACAGATGCTGCAGACACTCTGGCCAGTTCTTTGGTTCGAGAATACCAAGGAAGGCGACGATTGCTTGACTGGCTGCGTTCCTGATCATGGGAGAATTATCGCTAAAAGTATGAAGAACGGCAGCCTTAACGTAGTTTGCGACCTGTGGGGGAGCGCGGGTGATGAGTCTGGCATTGTTCTTGAGCAGATAGCCGGCAATCGTCCTGATGCGATCCTCCTCATGGGGGAGGGAACCAAGGATGTAGACGAGATAAGCGATGTACTCTGGCGCACGCGTAAAGTTGTTAAGTTTCTATCGTTCGGATTTTGGAGGATCAGCTGAGCCCTGGATGAAGTGGGTAAAATGGGAGGCTTACGACGGTGATCTCTCGTTGGACAACAAGGTTGTTGTCGGTGGAGTCGCGTATCGTTTGGAGAATTTCGTGCAATCCCGCTTCGGTGGGAGCCCAGGAGGCCATGGTTGTATGGAAAGAGTGAAGGGGGGCTGAAAAGAAGAGGTACGCGTCTGAGTTGACTATGAGATTTTCAATCTACTGTACGAGACCACGATTTGGCCTTGTTTGCGCGGTGGCACGGGCGACCCTTGGCAACGGAGAAAATTCGACAAAAATCCAAAGAAATCGGGGGGACGGTCTATTATAATCTATGCCACCTGCATGGACCGTGGACAGGTGATTCAGAATGATAACTGGCCCTCTCGTCCCCTTCTTGCGAGCTAATCAGTGTACAAACAACCGACATCAGCGAGAAAATGGCGCGGTGAAACCCCTCCGGCGTTCTCATCCGCAATCCCCGCGAATGGTCTACTGGAGGCTCAAGTGCCAGAAAAAACGTGGATGAGGTCTATCGGCGACCATCGCGTTCCAAGTCCCCAGATCTGGTGTACAGCAGCACACCCACACTGGGGTGCCAGCGAACTGAACAAGTTCCCGCACCCGGCGCGATGGCGACTTTATTCCTCTTGGGGGTAGTACAGACGCCCTTCAAGATTGAGTTCGCATCTTGAACGTATCTGACCTATATCTCTGACCTACATAATAAGTACATACGCGCCGCAACGAGATCGCCGTTAGAATGACTCCTTGACGCAGTCCGCCTGTTTTTCCGCGGCCCGATCGAGATCATGAACCCTGAGGCAAGGACAACGCACCGACTGAAGGCTGTCAGGGTGCATCGCAGAAACCACTTGGTGCATCGCATGGACGTTCAGACTCTCACCCTAGGGTGCAAACAGGTGGAATCGATGAGAAAGCCGTGTGATCGGAACACGGAGAGCATGGCCAGCTTGGCGCTCGAGGCACGGCACCCCTTCCGAGTCCGCCCCTTCCAACCCTCTCGTCCCCCGTCGTCCCGCGCGACTGCTACACACGAGGCTATGTCTCAATTCGACAATCTGCGCAAATACCATAACAAGCACACGAGCACCTCCCCAGGCGGCGCGAGCAGCCAAACACCCAGCTTTGTCTTGTGGCAATGATCAAAGCACATCCCCTCCTTTGTGCCACTTCCATTGTCTGGCATCTCGCATCACATGGGGACTACCACGGTCCATGATTCTGCGTGGCTGGCTGAACTCTCGCATGTAGCCGTGGGTTTGGGGGTTTGACGAGTAACGTCGTCCTTTGTTCCTGGCTTATAATCCTTGACAACCTTTCCAAACGAAATCCAGACGCAGCTCCCAATGCCTATCACCTCAGGCTCCGCCATCGCCTCCGTTGCGTCGTCCCTGCTCCGCTTATGGAGAAGCCATATACCCTACCCTAGCAACGATGAACGTTTAGCCCGGGAACCTTTGCCCGCCGTGAGTTAAACGCACACCATGGGTGGCCCCGTTTATTGATCACCCGAATAGGTAAACAAACAGGGTTCCTTCAACGGCAGAGAAGACGGGCCACCGCCTCGTGGTCGCCAATTTCGTGGCAAACTCCATAAAGCGGGGCGTGGTCACAAACGGGGTAAACACTCGCCGGTTTCTGACAACCCTCCACCACCACTCCCTCCCGAAGCAGAGCAAATCTCTCTCAACAACTTCGCACGGGCTTTTCGGAGACAGATGGAACATTTGTCTCACGTATGTGCCACCTGATCAGAGTTTGTCGCGTCTGATACTAACTGCGTTGATCAGCCACCTCCCACCCCACCACGTCAGATGGAGACAATCCTTGAAGCTTCCGAAGAGTCAGAGGGATCCATCGACGAAGCTCGAGGATACCATTGTGAATCCGTCTACCACACACCCACATCCTCAGAGTTCGACCCCGGTGAAATACCCCACCTCCTCAACTTCACATCAGACATCAGTTCATCTACCAATGACCCTCTGACAAGGGACGTGTCGTTGCTTCACGAGGAAATGCTGTCACTTCGGGAAGAACTCGAAGAGACCAAACGAGAAAACCAAGATCTCAACGCTGAACTGGCCGAGTGTTATGACTACGGTAGATCCCTCCGTGAACTGGAAATCAGATACCAACAACTGCTAGAAGACGTGACGGAATCCAACAAGACTCGGAGGACGCTAACACAAAACATGGCATCCATCACGGTACGTTATTGAGCCTACCAACTTTTATGTAGGTCGTCCCTAACCCTCATGAGCTTAGGATGATTTACGTAGCGCGAAGCATTCGCAGATGGTGTTGGAACGAGAAGCCGATCAGCTCAGGGTATGTGCCACCGCACGCGCCACAATTCAACACAGCTAACCGATCAAACAGTGGATAATCCACTACTACCAGGCCTCCGTTCAAGAAGTGGGAATATCTCTCGCCTACCAAGCCGAGATCAACAAACACGTCTCGTCTCTCGATTACCCTCTCCAGCCTCCTCCTACTGCCTCTTACCAAACTGGAAATACCGAAGGACTGCCTACTATCGCTGAGAGCAGCGAGGACTCCAGTACCAACTCGACCCCATTCCTCCAGAAGGGCAGTTACATCGTTACCCCTCCCAGAACTCCCACCTTACGACGGGTGAAATCACCCAAAGCAGCAATCTTCTCTCCTTCGGCTCACAAACTGTTCAGGTCGGAGTCTCCCGTAAAGAGGGATTATATCCCACGGGATGGGTCTCCGCTCAAGTTCGACTCGAGGCTGTGGTCTAGCGACGAGGAAGAAGAGATGGACAAGCGACGGCTACAGTCTAAGGTTGCTTGGGATGGCAGGGCCTCGAGGCTCGATTACGCGGAGGACGAACATCCTTCGTTATTCCCATAAGATACGGTTATTGGACTTGCCCTGCATAGACCTGTATTATATTTTCACACAGCACCCTGTCAGACTCTCGGGGACACCCACGCATCGCCTAACTTACTTGCTCGTATTTTATATTCCGCATTTGACTCACAACGAGATCGGGAACCTGTCAGGTTTCGGCTAGAGAGGTACAGGTGTTCATCGTTTCCACTTGAACAATCCCCACCCGCCCTTCAAGGTATTGTCTCCACCCTCGGAACTTGGTCCCGCTAGCGACGTTGAACCCGGCCGTGTTCCACCTCCGCCCCCAATTGCATCCGCAGCGCCGTTCGCTTGAGCTTGTCCAAACAGTGACCCTTTCGAACTGCTTCTCCTGAACAACCCTTTCAATCCAACGGCAGCGTAGAATGACTTTCTGTCTCTCAGGGTGTTTGTCGCTCCGGCGATCTCGGCCTCGTGAAGAGTGGACATGCTGAGGAACGACGACGGAAGACCAGGGCGGAAGATGGATGCACGCCTCTTCGGAGGTTCTTGAGAAGAGGAAGGACGTTCTCCAGCCACTTGGCTGAGCCGAGGCGAGTCGAAAGAAACGCTGTTCTTCAGTCTCGGAGTGTCCAAGGCGTGTCGAGGCTGACACTGTAGTATTGTTAGTACGTGTTCAATACTTGAAGGGGAAGCAGGGCTCACGGGATCAGCTGTGCGAGTCCTCCTCCTACGTAGCCCGGCTCCTAAGCTTTCTACTGAACCAGTATACATATCGACGATCGAGAAACTTGATTCGCTGTACACGAGGTCATCGTCATTAGGGTCGGTAACGACTATCACGGGCACTGCTGGGGAATCTGTGTCAAGAGGCGGATTGGCCAAATCGGCCCTGTCGGTCCTTCCGTGACCCGATCCAAGAATGGAAGGTGCAGTAGACCCGGGTTTCGTTGGCGATGAGATACCTTCAGATATGGCGGCTAATAACCTTTCGTGCTTGCTCTTCGCGTACGGGTGGTCAGGGGAACTGGCATTTGAAGAGGTCGGAGTAACGTCACCGATTTGGGGAGAGGAGCTTAGTTGAGAGTAAACAGAAGGTGAATCAGAACACTCAGAGGAAGGTTTCTTGGTTGGCGTCGTTGGAGTCATCAGATCCGCAGAAATTGTAGAGGTTGGGCTCGTGGGTATTGTTTTAGGTGGTGGAGAGGTAGGGGGAACGGGTTGGTGTGGCATAACGGGCGTTATCGGCCGATACAACCTGTCCCCAACTTCCGACCGATAGGCATGGTAGGTACTTGAACCGAGAGGTGGAGATGACGCGGAACGCCTGTGAGTAGCCGTAAGTTGAGGAAATGACCCGTACGTGGGGTTGCCAGGGCGTAGAGAAAGTGGAATGTCGTTTCGTTGGTTGTTCGAGGGTTCTTGATCGTGGCCCAGATAGTCCCCGGTTTCGGTGGAGAGTGGGCGATTAGCCGAGTCAATCATTGCTTGGATTTGGGCGTGGACATCTGCGAGTTTCAATCTGTTAGCCAGCTTTGGGTCTGTCTTCAGCATCGACGGTGCCGCCGTGGTTTCCCAGACAGGAGTGGATGGCGTCGAGGGTGGGGAAGAAAACGCGTCGCTGTCATCCGTGTACACCAGGTCCGGTTTCGCTTTCTCCTGGGGAACTGGGAGTAACATTGTTCGAGACGCCCGCAAGGCTCTATCTATCTTCCCTGTCCGCTGTTTGACGCTTCCAAAGGAAGCTGTGCTTGTGCTGAGATTCAACGCCGGGAAGGACTCTACCATGGTCCGAGGGTCAAACTCGTCAGAGGGTACATCAGGTAGATTAGAACCTCGAATTTCAGACCAGCGAGACCCACGGTTGATTTGGGCTGAACGACGAGACCCCTTGCGGGATATCCCAGGCGTAGAGGAGAATCGAGGCGAATCGAGTGCAAGAGGTTTGGAGATGGCAGCTTTGCGGGGTTTCTTGTGCGTTGTGCGAGGTGGCTGGTGAGGAGGTCCGTGGATGGGAGTAATCGCCGGGCGGTTGGATAGCCAAGCTAAGCTAGGGTGGCGTCGTCTCAGAGGGATGTCGCTATTTCTTCTGATACCCCGAGCAAATGTCTGTGGGGGTGGAGACGATCCATTCAGAACAGTGGAAGTCGAGTTGGAATACAGAGACCGAGTCCCATTGAGAGTCTGTAGAGGTGCTTCGCCAAGAGCAGTAGTAGATACACCACCTCCATCGAATGTGTGAGGTCCAGAGATTGCGGCCTTGAGTTCGCTCCTGCGTTTGCTGGAGATGCCCGACCTGCGAAACCTGATGCTACTGAACTTCTTGGAGGATTTCAGCGGATCGTTCTCGTCGTCATAATTCGGCATGCTATGAAAATGACCGTGGGGTGGAAAAGAAAGTGGGGGCAGATAGAGATGCTGGTTTGTTGGGTTGTGGTATTCGTTAGAGAGGTATAGCCATCCGCTCAACTTCGAACCGCGAGCTTGAGGAATGGTCGGACAATCTCCGTCACGCAGGTCACAGGCCGCGTGACGACCTTCCACCCTCCTCGATATACCATCATGAAGCTCGTCAGGTTCGCATCCTATAACGATCTTTGCGGCACGAAGATAGCTCTGACTAATTGACTAGATTTTTGATGAAATTGAACAATGAGTCGGTTACGATTGAGCTGAAGAACGGGTCAATCGTCCAAGGGACGGTCACAGGTAGCTTCCATCCTTGGTTTTTGTGCCCATAGATCGTTCACTCTACACCGGCCCCTCTCAGGCGTAGATATGCAGATGAACACCTACTTGAAAACCGTCAAAATGTCTACGCGTAATCGCGAGCCAACGCAACTGGACTCACTCTCAATTCGGGGAAACAATATCCGGTATTTTGTTCTCCCGGACGCGTTACCCCTCGATACACTCCTGGTAGACGACGCACCGAAACCCAAAGGAAAGAAAAAAGACGAGGCCAGGGGCAGAGGAAGGGGAGGACGCGGAGATCGCAGTCGCGGCAGAGGTCGTGGCAGAGGAAGGGGTCGAGGGATTTAGAGACAAAACACCGCATGAGTAAACTTTCCGTCTCCTGCCCGGCACTTGTTTTCTCCTACTTGCTGTTACTCAGATGTGCATCCTGTTATCACCACCAAAAAACACCTTGTAGAACCAAAGCCCAGTCTGTGGGGCGGTCATAAAGTACGCAAATTTAGCTGAAAGCACATAGGGGCTGGAAATTCCTACCGAAGATAAGTAAGTAGCGATCGCATGAACCTCGCCTGTTCCCACAACTCTAGCGTCCGAACCGAACTGCGACGATACCGGCCAGGACCAAATGCCGTGGGATGCCCTGAGGACGCGAAAATAGTTTCCCTGGATGCAATGGTTCACTGTCCCTGGCCTATTTAGTGTTTCCGACCCTCAACTCCCTATGCCTGTCGACGCTGAAGGGGACGGCTGATCTACTCTAACCCATCGCAAATCTCTCCTGCAATGACGTTCGGCTGCGATCCGAGGGACGGTGTCCGTTGTCTTATTCCTCCGAAGGACCATCACTCCGAGATTCCAAAGCCGGAGTCGGGGGCAAAAGGCTAATAACCTAGGGGGCAGCCGAGTCGGGCCCTGAAGCTGAAGCTGAGAATATGATACCGTAATCGTTGCCGGCGCCGTACGGACGGGGTTTATCCCGCAGAAGGCGACCGGTGAATATGACACTGTGGCTTCCAGGCACGGGCAACTTTTTTTCGACTTGGTGGAGATTTGTCACTAACTCAAGGGGGGGAAGTGCGCGTTGGCGTTCTTCTCTATCTTCTCGCTCACAGATGGGCTCCACTGTCCAGAATGGCTGGGACCAGTTGCGTTGCCTTTGTTTTCTATTCCAGCCCTACGCCAGTTTGGGGTCCTAACGTTGGTATTTGCTCACAAACCAGAGCATGGCCTCGATCACGCTCTGTATGGGACACGTTTCGCATATATGTCGTTTGCCTACTGTCCCAACTGCAGCACACCATCCAGCGTTGTTCTGCTACGACTATGCGTTGACCTTTGACCGGTGGCCGTGAGTACCGCCTGTTTTAGCCACGGCATGGCCTCAAGCAGCGGGGATCGCCTGCCCTTTCTCAACAATGTGGGATCATTGGCTATGCCCCGGTAGTCGTCCAGACATTTCTCCACCCAAGTCTGCCTTGTATCCCCTCTGCCATCGTCGGAGGTATGTCCTTCCATATTACCGCCATATCACGCATTCGCAAAGCCTGATCCCAGCGCTTGACGGTGATTTTCACCACGAGGACTTATGCATTGTATGACAGAAGCTGCGTGGTGCTCGTTGGGTTGATCTCTCTGGCTCTCGCTGCCATTGCAGTTGGTGGTGTGAGTCGCGACCGCTAAATATGCCTATCCCCTCGCTGAAACAAAATGAATTGGTCTAGTATATGATGTCTCAAGGTGAAATACTTGGTGTGACTCCAGAACTTCCCAAGGAGTCGGTTGGCTGCTCGCCGGGTCTCTCGTGGTCTCAGTAAGTCAATTCAAGTGTTTCTGGCACCCACCACTCCTCATCTTCGATCGTCAGGGCGTGGCGTGGGGTTGCCGAATTTTCAGCCATTCGTTCCCTAAACTTACGGTTCTGCCCAAGGTATAGCGGTGAACTGGTGGGGTGTCGTGGTCTTCGATCTCGTTGTGGTCGTAATGAAGCTCGCGAGGACAATACAAATCAACCGAAGGAGTGGGGAAGACTGCGCGTTCACTTGCGTACTGACACGAGACGGTAAGGTCTATAGATGGTACTGAGCTCGCAATCCAGGTGTCATCTACTTCGGGTACATCTCGTTTCCCATGTCCAGGTGGTCTAGGATGCTAAAGAATGGTCCACAGAGTTATTAGCCTCATGACGATGTCGAACATTATCACATTCTTGGTATGTAAACCCTTGCGTGTCCGCGGGAACATGCGACTGAGTCTTGTGGTGAAGCATGGATCCATTGGTCATCACTTCAGCTTCAGCGATGACTGTGTTTGGATTCTCACATGGTCGTCAAGGAAATAACACATGGCGTTGCATACACTATAACGAACATGTAAGCACTTCATTGACATCAAGAACATCACAAGGGAGGTTGATATGATCGCCAGCCTGGCATACGTGTTGGTCTCTCGAACAACGTTTAATCTTCGAGACCCAAGAGAACATTCTGCTGCTTGTGCGACGACGACGACAGTAACAACGGCCACCAGTTCTGTGATATTGTTACATATGCTGACGAAAGTCGAGGATGTCGATGAGCCCACGATTTACAGATCCCAGAACCACCGAGGAGGTTTGTTTTATGACGCCACTTTCTGCAAGTATTACGACCCCATCCATCGGAGAGATGTAGAGATGGTTCCGATCGACGATCGTAGCGGTCATGTCGGGGCATGAAGCATGAACCTTCTCTTTTGAGATAGATACGCTAATGTATATTGCAATCACGCCGTCCTCGTGTGGCGATATTCGTCTCGTAGATTGCCCTCTATTCACTACTCTTGTCGGTTCCCATGCCTCGGTTATACCAGAGGCAACCGGCAAGGAGCGACTCGGCCCAGGAATTTGTGGACCGGACCGGAGATTCGGAGATGTATTCCAAGATAAGTTTCGATATGTCACCAAGCTCCGGACCTGTCAATCGAAGGTGATCCACGTGGATATTCGGGTTGGGGAGAAGAAACTCTTTCCGAATTTGTGATTGAGCAACAAGCTGGCCAAACGGTCGCTAGAATCATAACATCATCACGTGCCGGTCGATGCGAGTTGAGCTGTCACAAGTCACGCAGCGTGACTTCACGCGTCTCTCATTTCCAACGATCGACTCGCGATGAGCGTAATTGCCGCGGCCCCTCCTGTGCTCTTGCCAGAACTGCTTGGTGTCTCGCCTCACTTCGTGCTAGACACCATTGTCAACATCTCGAACAACTCTGTGGAACACTGCGTCGATGCTATGGAAGGATTCCTCACCGGCTGGGTGGAGAAACGCGCGGACAGACTGAAGGGTTCAGGGGGAGGCGACTGGGACAGCAAGCAAGAAATCGAACAGGGCATCGTTGCGTTTCAGACTCTACTGGAATCGCATATGGATATCGCCCTCGACTTTTTCGAGGTCTGGTGCATGCGGAACATCTTTGCGATTCCGGCAGAGCTGCCGGTTGTGGTTCCACATCAGGCGGGTTTGATATTGGACCAACCGGCCAGCAAAGAACAGGAGCTCCTCGCCGAGATCGACGATCTCCGGAGGAGAATTCAGGTGGTGCGTATTCCGTTCGGCTCCTTCCAAGTTGGCCGGTTCATAAACTCGGTGTTTTAAGCAACGGAAACTCAGGAACACATACAAGAAGGCGTTACGGATATCTGTCGTGCGAAGAGCGGCGAGTGAGCGGACGTTGAGTCGGTTGGGGGGGATCCTCGAGGGTACGAATTTGCGAGCACCGGAACAGATTGTGCAACTGTTCGAGGGTGTCTCGGGAACTGACCCGGTGGAGGTTGGTGCGAATCGGACGGTCGGGTCATCGGCGGCAGGGAAGCGTGAATGGGAGACAGATAGACTTGGGTACGGACGCTGGGCCGCCGTTGAATCAATCAACAAGGGACTTGGTGGTAAAATTCAGGGTTTGGCGATCGGACCTGCTATAGAAGCAACCGCCGAAATTGGCTCTGCCAGAGACCTTGATTTAATAAATTAGACGTGAAGTCTCGGTGTGTCACTTCCCTCTTTCAGCAATTCAACCACCCCCCTCATCTTCCTTATATTCCGCCTGTCGTCCTTCGCTCTCGCTTCGTATCGTCTCCCCCCCCCCTCTTGCCTCTCCACCACCAACACCACCCTCATCTCTACTATACACACCCACTCCCATCCCATATGTCCACCATGCAGTCCCAGACCCCTCCCCCAACCACAGCGTCCCCTCCAATTTCAGTCACCGTTCAAGATCAGCTCCCACCCAACAGCCCGCTTTCCAAGGTTTCGAATCCGCTATCACGTACGCATCGGACCGCCCTCACGATTTCATTTCTGTTGTTCACCCTGCCCTTTGTCCAGCCCAATCGTCTCCGTTTAATCGCTCTCCACAATCTTCTCCATTACGCGCAGTCACAGATGATTCCCCGGATGATTTCCAAACAAATGCGGCGTCACTCCCCGCTCCCACTCCTTCAGTTCAGCCAGATTCTACCATTCCTCCCAACGTCTACATCAACGGATTGCCCCCAAATTTCCCAGAAGAACAGTTGTACAACATGACCAAGGAGTTTGGCACCGTCCTCAGTGTCAGGACTTTTACTAGACACGTTTCCGAAAAGCCTACGTAAGTATCTTCGTTAATAACGCCGATTTTTTTTTGTCTCTGACTACGGTTCTCCTAGTGGTTACGGCTTCGTTTTGTTCCAGTTGTTAGATTCTGCTCAGCGGTGCATCGAGACCCTCCGCAAGTACAGAAATTTGCATCCTTCTTTATCTAAGGTTGTTTTCTTTGCCCGTCCACATGCCCACACTGCTGATACGCCGTTGTAGCAAGTTCACAAGATCCCCGGAACGCATTACGCCAAGGTACAACCGCCCGAGGTCAATACACCCTCGAAGAAAGGTAAGGCCCTTCCACCTGCGCCTGTTGACCACTCGCACTCATCCAAAACCAGACTCGTTCAAGACAAGAATGGAGCAATTCAAAGACGAGACATCGACCAACTTGTACATTGAGGGGTATGTGTCGGTTTTCTCGCTCCCTCGCTACATTTTGACAATCACTCGCAGTCTTCCCCTCACCATCGACGAGCCTGTTAGTAGCTCAAACTTCACTGGTATCGTCTGAACTAATGTGCTGTTCGGTTAGACCTTGGCAGCTCTGATGGTGCCGCACAAGATCATGAGTAGCCGACTCTTCCAAACTCGCCTCAGTCACCCTCCGCGAACAATTGCTTTCGTCAGGTATGACAAACCTACCACTTAAGATCGCCAACCTTATGCGCCCCACAGACTCGAAACGCGAACCGCCGCTGAGGAGACCATTGAACGCCTTCACGGAAGAATGGTTCGCGGATGGAACGACCCTGGTTGTCGTATCTCGGTCAGGTTCGCAGACACCGCTGAACAGCGAGAACTTCGTGTGGGTATAATATTATCCTCTTTCCGTACTGTTCTGAGCTATGCACCCCGTAGCGACAGGAACGCTTGGTTCAAGGAGACCAGTCCCCCGCGCGGCTGACGATGGCACAGGCGGCCTTGCTCAATATTCAAGGTTCTCAGGCCTTGTCCCAACGGAACCAGCGATTTCCCGACGCAAATTTTGGCAGTCCCAGCCCCACCCAGACAAATGCTGTCACGAACCCATACATTTCGAACCTTACACGCGAGCCTTTCGACCGTCGCTCTGACCACCTGAACGGCGCCTCTCGTAATAGGCGTACCGGAAACAACGTTTCCGCAGCGACCAGAGCGCGCAACGGATACACTCCAGCTGAAGAACTATACCTCGCGATGCACGCGCAACGAGTTCAGGCTCGTGGTGTCCCAGGCCACCTTGGCGGCAACGAGCTGTCGTCCCCCCAGATTAACCTCCCGGGGATGGCTGGTGCCAACCGGGTCATCGAACATGTCTCCGACTTCACGACCCCCGCACCCGAGTCGTTCCTACCGGTCCGCGATTACAGTTACAGTGGTCAAGGTTCTGGGATGTACGACTCCGGGAACCTCACTTCTGACCTCGGTGGACTTTCTATCTCTCGATTTCAGCCTCTAGGACGATCCTCCCCAACTACAGTCACTCCCCATCTGTCCAGCACAAATGACCGTTTACGCCCATCTCAGGCTTTCAACAACTCCTCTAATTCCTACGAAAATGTTTTTGACGACAAGAAATTTGCCGCTGGACACGTGGGCGTGTTTAAGCCCACTGGAACCACGAAAGGAACCGACAATGTTTCCGACCATCGCTCGACCTACGCCGATAAACAAGATAATACGGACTCGCCGCTTGCTTCCCCTGCTTTGACTTACTCGTCCCACGGTAGGACACCCTCTACACTTAGCCCTGCGACACCGTTCTTTGGCACATTCTCCGGCGGCGAAGGATTCGAAGGCCTTCCTGCGGTAGGATCAAACTTCAAGAGCAAGGAACGCGATGCCACAAATGTAGCGAGTTCTACATTGGAAGAGTGTTGATCGCACTTCTTGACAACGTCCACTCCTCCGCTTTTCTACTGTTATTCGCTCGTTGGTTCGCTAGCTGGTACCTTAGTCTCACCGTAGTTGTTTCTCCTTCGTAAGGACGCCTCTTGTCCTTGTATTAAAACCAGACGTGTGTTACCCAAAGAAATGACGTGTTTTAGACCAAGTTCTCGTCTGATTTCCGTGTTGATTTTAGCGTTTCATCTCGACGACCTACCACCCGCCAAGGAGAGAAGCGGCCTGGTGCCAAGTTTGAAATTCTGATGCACGTGAGGTACGAGTCGCGCCGCTTCAAGTCCCTAGCAGTTCCGCGCGGTCGATCGCCTTCGCGCCCAACTCCTCCGGTGTAATGTCAAACAGCTCAGTGATCCACGAGACGGTGCAGAGGCTCAACTCTGAACTTGAAAATGCCGATCTACTGCTCCTCAAATCTAAACCAAAGTTCCTCTCGAAAAAGACCCACGATAATCAGGAGTGGCCGACCTCTAATGACGGTCCCGATGCTCTCCTGCCCGCTGCGTTAGCAGCTAACGTAGAGTTTCAAAAGGCGAGTGGAATTCTATGCCGCTGGTGCTATGTGCATCTTAAAACGCATGGCCCCCCTGCTCAGAAGTTCCTACGGAATCTCAAGTTCAGATACCTTGAACAAGCCGCGAAGAAGAAGTATGTAGTTGAGATCATGAGCGAGGAAGGGCCAGCTATCTCGGCCGCAGACAACGAGGAACTGAAGGCGAAGAACGAGGAGAAGAAAAGCGCCCTGAGGGTCGTAAAGGACAAGCTCAGCGAAAAGCAGAAGGATATTCGCGATCTGGCCCCGTTAGTCGAAGAAGGTTTGGTTCCACCTTCATTTTTCCTGGTGTGCGATTTCAACACATAATCCTCCGACCTCAGATTATCAGAAAGCCAAGACGGTCATAACAGAGGTCTCCTCCCTCTCCCAACAAATCCTGGATGCGCGGTTAGCACTCACGAGGTCCAAACAACGACACCCAGAGCCGAGGCTGACTGTCTCTTCCGCGTCTGCTCAACTCGATTCGCAGATTATGAAGATGCAAGAGTCTGCAGATGAGCTACAGGGGGTGAACGCGAAGGTGTCTGCCGTAAAGGAGGACATCAAGGCGAAGTCGAAGCAGCTTGAGGTTTTGAGGAGTCAGCGGGCTGAAGTGGAGAAGGCCCGGAACAGCAAGGTGGACGAAGTTGAAGACCCCAGATATGCTGGGCTGTACGATTGGTGTGTTTGATTCCTGTCTTTCATCGTGAAGGTGAGAACTCACCCCTAGGCTAGGTACACCGCCGCGATCGCTCTCCACCAGTCAATCCTTGGCTTGGAAACCTTCCATGTGGAATCCGAGAACGAGCTACAACTTGTATATAGGATAACCTCGACCACGGAACCACACGAGCTAAAGGTAAAACTACTGTTCATGCCAAATACGCGGCAGCTCGCGGACGCAGAGGTTACAGGGATTGACGAGGATTTGGCCTACCTTGTGGATCTTCACGTTCGGTCGAACGATGCCCCAGGGCTGCTGGTGGCAGTGCTCGCGCGAGCTCGGGATAGCAGCAGCAGCAGCACAAATTAGATCCGTTTTGGCGAAACGCTGTATTTTTAACGGTTGGACCGGTTCCAAATATGACAGTGTTCCCCCCACAAACACCCCACGCGGCTGCATGCGACCTGAGGACGATGTCGTGACCTCACAACAAAAGGCGGCAGGGAAGCCTCGAATAACCAAAAAGTTTGACAAGAGTGGGATTCGAACCCACGCCACAATTACTGTGATGAGAAACCCGATAACATCAGGCAAACGACGGGGTTCTACCCCCTTTCGCTTGAGTCACACGCCTTGGACCGCTCGGCCATCTTGC